>Ga0164292_10004600_pt1 | contig 11232 bp, 13 predicted proteins | sample GEODES117metaG_FD_111486 | JGI IMG/M metagenome (GOLD analysis project Ga0164292, IMG submission 111486) | Eutrophic lake water microbial communities from Lake Mendota, Wisconsin, USA - GEODES117 metaG | ecosystem: Environmental > Aquatic > Freshwater > Lake | place: USA: Lake Mendota... | reverse complement strand
GTCGTAGAGCGCCATGGCCCGCTCCCCGAAGGCCCCATCCACCAGCTCCAGCGCGGGTCGCTCCGCACCGAAGCAGACCACCATCTCGGGCTCCTGGCCCTCCGCTCTGGCGTGGCCGTCCCCCTCCCACACCTTGACGACTTCCGCGAACCCGGTGCCCGCCCTCTCCCGCTCCCGTTCGCACCAGGCCCAGCCGCTGCGGGGGGGAACGGGCCAGCAGGCCTGTCGCCACTGCTCCCTCAGGGCTGCGAGCCGCTCCAGCTCCTCGCGGGCGGCCTGGGGCTCCGGCGCCTGCAGTCGCCGTTCCACCACCAGACGGTTGCCGTCGCGGGCGATCAGCGCCGCCTGGGCTGGTGTGCGGCCGCTGTGGGCGGCGGCGGCCGCGGCCACCTGTAGGTGCAGCCAGAGCTCCATGTGAACGCCGGGATTGGGGCGGCCCGGGTGCACCACCACCACGGTGTCTCCCCGCCAGAGGGGTGTCGCCTGCCAGCCCCCCCAGTCGAGCGGTTCCTGCCACGGCTCCCCCAGGCTTTCGAGGGTTTCCTGCAGGCTGGACCAGCGTTCCGCCAGCGCCTGGGCCTCCAGCGCCCCCGCTGCCCCCGCCGGCAGCGTCCCCTGGCCGCGGTTGCGCTCGAGCCATTGCTCCGGCCGGCGTGGATCCTCGAGGCTTCCTGGCGCCAACAGCGGCCGCAGCAGCTGGAAGCGCTGCCGCTCCTCCAGCTCCAAGGGTTCGAGGTCTTCCAGCCGCTCCATCCATTCCTGCGGCCGCATGCCCAGCTGCTGCAGCCATTGCTTCTGGGGCGCGCGCAGCCAGGCAGCCAGGTCGGCGGTGCGGTCGGCCGGGGCGCTGAGGCTGGCCTCCGGGGCCGGTGGCGCCAGCGCCGGTGAGGACACCAGGGGATGGGGCGGGGCGGGTGGATCCTGCTCCAGCCGCCGCCGTGCCTCCAGCCGCCGCCGATCGCAGCTGGCGGGTGGCCGGCCGCCGCTGGGCAGGAAATGGCCCCGTTCCAGCGGTCCGGCGGGGTGATCGGCCACCAGCCGCGCCAGCGCCCCCTCGTCCAGCTGGCCCTCCAGCCACTGCAGCCACTGCCGCACCGGACCGGCGGGTGGCAGCGGCTCGCCGCTGCGGTCGTCGCGGGAGCTCCAGGTGATCAGCAGGTGGCTGCGGGCGGAGAGAAGGGCCTCCAGCAGCACGTAGCGATCCTGGTCGGCGGGGTGGGGATCCCCGAGCCGCCGCTGCCGTTCCATTAAGTGAAAGCCCGGCCGATCTCGCTGGCGGGGAAAGACGCCGGCGTCAAGGCCGAGCAGCACGATCACCCGGTGGGGGATGGCCCGCATCGGTTCGAGGGCGCTGATCGTCAGGCTGCCGCTGCGATGGCCGAAGCGGCCGCTGTCCACCGCCAGGGCCTCGTCGAGCACCGCCGCCACCACCGGCGCATCCAGCACCAGCGGACTGGCGGCGGCGGCCTCCTGCCAGCCATCGATCGCCGCCAGCAGGGTGGGCAGTTCCCAGGCAGCCTCCCCGCCATCGCCAAACAGATCGGTCAGCAGCTCCCGCAAGCGCTTGGCCCAGCCCTCGACATCGCTGGCGATCGCCAGCTGCCCCAGCCAATGGCGCAGCTTGGTGAGCAGATGCAGCCAGCGGCCGCAGAGGGCCAGGTCGAGGTCGGCCGCCAGCGGGGCCACCGCTGCCCCCCCTTCCGCCAGGGCCAGCCCGGCCCGCTCCGGTAGCACCAGCCCCAGCAACAGGCGATCGATCGCCCAGGCCAGGGAGTGAACGGGGTCGCCGCCCCGGGAGGGGCCGTCGAGGCCCCAGCGGAAGCCACAGCGCTGCAGCACGCCATGGAGCCGGGCGGCTTCGCGGGGGGCGAGATCGAAGCGCTGCAGCAGCGGCGGGCACTCCAGTAGCCCCTCGAGGGCGGAGGCGGTCAACCGTTCCCCCCCCAACCGCAGCAGGGCCAGCAACGTGCGGCCGATGCCCGCCTGGCTTTGCTGGCTGCGGTCGGTCAGGCGCCAAGGGATCGACACCCCCACGGCCTCCCGGTCGCCGAACACCGCGGCCACCAGCGGCGCCAGGGCGTCCACCTGCGGCGTCATCACCAGGATGTCGCGGGGTTGGAGGGAGGGGTCGTCGGCCATCCACTGCAGCAGCCGGTCGCGCACGATCTCCACCTGTCGCAGCGGACCGGGGCAGGGATGGAACTCCAGCGAGGAGTCGTCCGGGGGCAGGGTCAGAGGCATCGCCGCGTCGCGGTCGGCGAGCTGCTCCTGCAGCTGGGCCAGCAGCGGTGCCGCCGCCACTCCGCCGGGATGGCGGCGCGCGGGGGCGAAGAACAGCTCCTCGGAGCGCTCCTCGCCCAGCTGGGCATCGCCGGTGCCCTCCAGCAGCTGCTGGAATTCCGCCCCGAGACGCCCGAAGCGGGCCTCCAGGGGAGGGGCCGCCAGCAGCCAGTCGAGGTCGAGGGGATTTTGCAGCGCTTCCTGCAACTGGCGGCGGCGGTCCTGGCAGCGTTGCCACAGGTCGGCGCAGGGGGTCAGCAGGTACAGCTCCACCCGCCGATGGCCGGCGAGGGCCTGCAGCAGGCGCACCTGTACCGGCGCCAGGCTGCTCAAACCGAACAAGCGCAACGGCTGCTCGGCCGCCGCACCCGGCGGATGGCCTGGGCGGTGCAGCCGTTCGATCGCCCTTTCCATGCGCAATCCGCCCGGTTCCACCCCCAGGCGCTCGCGCAGGGCTGCGTAGAGGGGGGGCTGCCAGGCCAGCGACTCGGGGAGGGGTTCGGTGGATCCGCCCCAGGGCTTGCCCGCCTCCCAGGCCCGCAGCAGGTCGGGGCGATAGAGGGCGTAGTCGTCGAAGGCATCGGCGATGGCCCGGCCCAGCTGCCAGGTGGCCAGATCGAGGCGCCGTCCCTCGCTGCGCCGCTCCAGCCAGCGCCGCAGTGGCGCGCCCGCCTCGCTGGCGGCGAGGGAGGGAAGGAGCTCCAACAGGGGCCATACCAGGCGGCTGGCCCGCCACGGATCGCTGGGCGCCTCCTCGGCCGCCTCGCTGGTGTGGGGCGCCATGGGCTCGGCGAGCAGCTCCTCCACCAGCAGGCGCAGGCGGGCGGCAGGGAAGGGAAAGCGCAGGTTGGCGGCCACTCCGCCGAGCTCCTCAGCCAGCCGTTCCCCTAACCAGCGGCTGGTGGGCCAGGTGTTGACCACCACCACGGCGGTCTCCAGCGGCGGTGGTGGTGCCAAGCGCAGCTGGGTGGCCAGGAGCCGGGCGAGGAATTCGGCCCGGTTGCTGCGATACACCACCAAGCCGGTGGTGCCGGCCGGAGGCGTTCCGGTGGGGGGATGGCGCGGCGGGGGGGCGGAGCGGGGGCTCAGGGATGCAGGCCGCGGGGAGCGAGCGGCAGCAGGGGGGCGGGAGAGGGGACGAGCCCGGGAACACGCCGTACCTGGCGCGTCTCGGCGCAGTAGGCGGTGAGCGGACCGCCGTAGCAGGCTCCGGTGTCGATCAGCACGACATGGCGCAGCCGCCGTACGTCGGGCCCGGGGGTATGCCCCACGATCACCTCCCCGAAGCGGCCGTCATAGGCCTGCCAGAAGGCCATGCGCACCGTCAGGTCGGGTTGCCAGGTCTGGGGGTCGAAGCCGGCGTGGGTGGCCACCCAGCCCCGCCCCCAGTAGGCCAGGGGGAGAAGCCGCAGCCGCTCCAGCCAGAGCCGGGACCGCCGGTCGCCGAGCTGGCGGTAGGTGTCGCATCCCGCCAGGCTGGAGAGGGCGCAGGCCTCGCCGCCACCCAGCCCCTCCAACAGGGCCCGTTCGTGGTTTCCCATCAGCCAGACAGCGCGGCCGCTCTGCACCAGCTCCCAGGCGATTTCCATGGTGGCCTCGATGCGCGGGCCACGGTTGATCACATCGCCGCAGAACACGAGCCGGTCTTCCCGGGGCAGCAGCCGAAGCAGGGCGATCAGGGCGTCAGCGCAACCATGCACGTCGCCGATGATCCAGTGGCGCGGCGGCATGGATGCGAAGGCCTGCGGCTGGGGCGCGCCCGCAACGGTGAGGCCTGCGGGTTCGGGGGAGGTCGGCATCCAGACCTGGCGTCGCCATCAGTCTTGCGTGCCTGCCCGCGTTCTGTCAGCCCCCGCCGCCGCTACGGTTCCAGACCCCTAGGCCGCCCGCTGCGATGGAGCCGACGCCGATCGATCCCAAGAGCCTGCCGGTGGCCCAGCGGATCCGCCTGCTTGTCAAGGCGCTCAACGGGGCCCAGCGCACGAATGAGGCCCTGGCCAGCTGCCGCGACGGCGAGGCGATGCTCGATGTGTTGCTGGATGCCTCCGCCAAGCTGGGCCTGGGCCTCAGCCGCGAGCAATTGCGCGATACCCCCCCGATCCGCGACTGGGTGTGGTGGAAGAACAAGGAGGCGGTGCTGACGATCGGCGACGACAAGCCCCGCTACCAGCAGGACGGCGGCCAGGGTCGTCCAGAGGCACCGGAGGGTCGCCGGCGCTTTTTCGGGCTGTTCTGAAGGGCTCCGTCAGGCGCGGCTCTTCCCGGCCAGGGTTCCTTTTTGGAAGTAGCACTCGATCCGCACGGCGGCCCCACCACCGCCTCTGGGTTCGAGGCTCAGCCTCACCGCCTGGTCCCAGGCGAAGCCCAGGCGGGTGTTGGCTTCGGCCGCTTTGGGCACAAAGCCGGTGCTTTCCACCAGGCGCAACGCCTGGCGGGGGTTGCTGCGTTCCACGTCCTCCAGGCAGAGCTTGGTGAGGGTCTCCCACCCAACCGCGCCGGCGGCGGTGGGGGCTTCGGTGGGCTTGTCGCCGGTGGCGGGGGGGGCTGGGGGGGGCGAGGCGCTCCCCTGCAGGGCCTCATTCAGCTCGGCGGCGCTGCGCCCTGGGCCGGCGGAGGGGGCCGGTTGGGGGGGGGGCGGATCCGATGGGGCCTGTTCGGGACGCCACTCGATCGGGCTTCCCACGATCAGGGCCGCCGCCGCGGCGCTCGCCCCGGCCACGGCGGCGGCAATCCAGAGGAGACGCCCGGCGCGTCGGGGTTGGGGCTGGGGGCGCGGTTTTGGGGGACCCATGGTGGGGTGATTTAGGAGGCGCTCGCCAGCGGGTCGGCGATCGCGGCTGTGGGTGCCTCGAACGAGCCCCGGGCCACGAATTCCAGCCGCAGTTTGAGGAAGGTGATGAACGAGGGATCGGTGGAGATCACGGCGGCGGCCGGCCGGGGCACGGCGGCGGAGATCGCCGCCAGCTGCGGGGCTTCGAGGAAGGCGGGCTGACGCACCAGCCAGAAATCGATCGGCCGGTCGTGCTCGCCGTAGTTGCGCACCCGCTCGCGCAGCACCTCCTCGAGGGGTTCCTCCTCGCAGAGGAAGCGTTCGCTGGCGGCGACGAAGTGGTACGTGGCGGGAGCGTCGGACTCGGGCATGGGGGTCTTCAGGGCTGGTCGCCGAAGAGGGGCTCGCGACGCGGATTCTGGATCAGCGCCTTCATCTGCCGCACGGCTGTCTCCAGGCCCACCGCCAGGGCGCGGGCCACGATCGTGTGGCCGATGTTGAGCTCCTCCATCCCCTCGATCGCCGCGATCGCTTCCACGTTTTGATAGGTGAGGCCGTGGCCGGCATTCACCCGCAGGCCGAGGGAGCGGGCCAGGGCCGTTCCCTCCCGCAGGCGGGTCAGCTCCGCCCCCTGCTGGGCCCAGGTGGCTTCCGCATAGCGGCCGGTGTGGAGCTCCACCCAGCGCGCGCCGGTGGCGCAGCAGGCGTCCAGCTGGGCTGGTTCGGCATCGACGAACAGGCTCACACCGATGCCGGCCGCCTGCAGACGCTCTACCACCCCTCCGAGGGTGGCGAGCTGCCCGGCCACGGCGAGCCCCCCCTCGGTGGTCACCTCCTCCCGCCGTTCCGGCACCAGGGTGACCATGTCCGGCCGCAAGCGCAGGGCGATGGCTTCCATCTCGGCGGTGGCGGCCATCTCCAGGTTGAGGCGGCTGCGCACGGTGGCTCGCAGCAGTTCCACGTCCCGGTCCTGGATGTGGCGGCGGTCTTCCCGCAGATGGACGGTGATGCCATCGGCCCCACCCAGCTCCGCCAGCAGGGCGTAGCTGACCGGATCAGGCTCCACCGTGCGGCGCGCCTGGCGCACAGTGGCGACGTGATCGATGTTGACTCCGAGGCTGGCCATGGAGCGGCGGCGGGGCGGCGGCGGGGCCCACGCTAGAGGCGGCCGCCGCCCCAACTGCCCGCCCCCCAGCCGTCCGCGGGGGCGATTCCCCCTAACGTTCAAACCAACGGAAACGCAGGGGATCGGCTGTGTTGGCGACGGGGAATCGGGCTGCAGCCGAGTCGGCAACAGACTCCCCCTCCCCCCTCCCGCCGGGTCGGGGGGATCGCGCCACATCCCTGGCCCGGCAGCGGGAACGATCCCTGTGCAATGGCATCAGCCCCTGGCTCTCGCCCCTGGCGATGGTCGCCACCCAGGACCTGGCCTTGCCGGCCTGGTTCTCTCGCATCCTGGTGTGTGACCGCCAGAACCTGCCCCAGAGCGGCCCGGTGCTGTTGGCCCCCACCCACCGCGCCCGCTGGGACGCCCTGATCCTTCCCCACGTGGCGGGGCGGCGCATCACCGGCCGTGATTGCCGCTTCATGGTGACCCTCGATGAAATGAAAGGTCTGCAGGGGTGGTTCCTGCACCGGCTCGGCTGCTTTCCGGTGAACCAGGGGCGCCCCACCACCGCCAGCCTGCGCTACGCGGTCGACCTGCTGGCCCTCGGAGAGCAGTTGGTGGTGTTCCCCGAGGGGCGCATCCGCCGTGATGACGGCCCGATCCGGCTGCAGCAGGGATTGGCCCGGCTGGCCCAGCTCGCCGCCGGCCGGGGGGTGAGCGTGCCTGTGGTGCCCATCGGCATCGCCTACACCCACGGGCGTCCCCGGCCGGGCGACAGCGCCGCCCTGTGTTTTGGCGCTCCCCTGCGGGCCGAAGGCAGCGGCAGGGAAGCCGCCAAAGCCTTCACCGCCGATCTGGCCACCGCGATGCAGTCGGCCGAGCAAGCGGCCTGTGAGGCCCTAGGGCGTCCCCTGGCCCCTGCGTAGAGTCCGCCCACTCCGTCCCGGCAATGACGTGATCAGGCTTCCCGCGGCCCTTCTCACAAGCGCGGCTCTTGCCGTGTGCGCGTTGGCGCCCGCCTCCCCCTTGGCGCCGGGGGCGGCGCGGGCCCAGGCCGAGGCCCCTGCGGTGCCCGCCGCCGGCAGCCCTTTTGATGTCAATGCCGTGCGCACGTTGTTGCAGCGGGGTGATGCGGCGGTGGCTGCCGGCAACCTCGCCGAGGCCCGCCGCCAGTTCGACCTGGCCCGTGAGGCTGCCCGCCGGCTGCTGGGCTTCTACCGCTCCCTCAGCGGTGCCTTCCGCGGTCTCGATGCCCGCATCCCCCGCGAGATGGACGACAAAGGACGCCAGACCCTCGATCTTTTGGCGGACGCCAACATGCGCCTGGCCGCCCTGTTCCGTCGCCAGGGCCAGCCCGAGGTGGCCGTGCCACTGCTGGTGGAGGTGGTCAGCAGCATGACCCCCACCACCGAGGTGGGTCGACGCGCCTATCAACAGCTGCTGGAGATCGGCTTCGTTACCACTCCCTTTTATGGCAGCACCCCCGGCAGCTGAGCCTGCGGCCTAGATTTCCGATCCCTACCCTGCGCCCTCCCCCGCCCGCGCCATGGTGCATCCTGACCAGGTCAAGGCAGCCATCCACAACGCCCTCCCCGGCGCCACGGTGGAGGTGGAAGACCTCACCGGCGGCGGCGACCATCTGCAGGTGCGGGTGGTCTCCGACGCGTTCGCTGGCCTGCCCCGCGTGCGTCAGCACCAGCTGGTCTACGGCGCCCTGCGCAGTGAGCTGGCCAGCGAAGCTATCCATGCCTTGGCGGTGCACACCGCCACCCCCTGATCCTTCCCGCCGCATCCGAACCGATGGACGCCCAGCTCAAGCAACGCATCGACGACCTGATCACCAGCAGCCCGGTCTTCGTGTTCATGAAGGGCAATAAGCTGATGCCGCAGTGCGGTTTCTCCAACAACGTTGTACAGATCTTGCACTCGCTCGGGGTTGGCTTCGAAACGTTCGACGTCCTCTCCGACGCGGAGATCCGTCAGGGGATCAAGGAGTATTCCGAATGGCCCACGATTCCCCAGGTGTATGTCAAAGGGGAATTTCTGGGTGGCTCTGACATCCTGATCGAGATGTACAACAGCGGTGAGCTGCGCGAGAAACTTGCGGTGGCTCTCGCCTCCTGATCCCTGCGCCTACGCGGAGATTTGCCTCTGGCCCCCAAGCGACGAGTAGGGGGATTGGCAAGGCTGGTCCCCCTCAGTAGGACTGACGTTCAAAGAGGGTCCGGGGGTCTCCATCCGGGCCGATGAAGCTCGAGGGGTCGCGGATCCAACGATCGATCAGATCCTCGAGCCGGCGCTGCGATTGGTGGTCGAGTACGGAGGTGCGCCGCAAGGCGTGCAGGTAGCCATCGGCGTACAGACGCATTTCGCTGGGGCCATGGTGCCGGTGGGCGAGCTCCTGGCAGGCGTCGCAGAGCGACTGGAAATGGCGGATGGCGTCGGGGTGTTCGAGCACGGGGAATGGACAACGGCCCTAGGCCATTCTGACGAAGGAACCGCCCCTATGGGCGCGCTCGCCCCGGGTCGGTCCCGTTAGCGTACGCACACGGTTGAGTCCAGCGCACGTTCCCTTCCCCGTGGACGTGTCAAGGTGGCGCCCACTCCCTTCTCTTCTCGCTTCCCGTCTCCCGATCTCCCTCTAGGCGCATGACCCAGGCGACAATGTCCGAATCCGGAGGTCTTCCCAAAAGGGTCCTGGTGGTTGACCCCCATTCCACTTTGCGAACTGTCCTCGCCCAGCGCCTCCGCCAGGATGGCCACCTTGCGGCTGCCGTTGCTTCTGCCCGCGAGGCTTTGGAAATCTGTCAGGAGCAGTCGCCCGATCTGTTGGTGAGCGCCGAGATCCTGGAGGAGACCTCCGCCCTGCGGCTGGCAGCCCAGCTGCACTGCCCGGTGATGGTGCTCACCGCCCGCTCCGGATCCGAGCCGGTGGTGTCTCTGTTGGATGCCGGCGCCGATGACGTGCTCCGCAAGCCGTTCGGGCTTGAGGAGCTGGCGGCCCGCTGCCGCACCTTGCTGCGGCGCAGCGGCACCGGCCTGCAGGAACGGGTGTGCGTCGGCCCGCTTGAGGTGCATCTGCTGCTGCGCCAGGTGACGCTGCGGGATCAGCCGGTAGAGCTCAGCCCGCGCGAATTTGCCCTGCTCTGTGCCCTGCTGATGCCCCCTGGTGTGGTGCGCAGCCGCCAGGAGCTGCTGCGCCTGGCCTGGCCCCCCTTCAGTGGTGGCCCCCGTTCTGTGGATACGCAGGTGCTCACCTTGCGCCGCAAGCTTGAGCAGGCAGGGCTGGGGGAAGGCGGTGGGATCGAAACGATGCGCCAACAGGGCTATCGATTCAGCCTCGACACCCTGCCGGAAGCGGCCGAGGAGAGCGTTGGTGGGGGCACCGGCACCTTGCTTGTGCCGAGCAACGGGTCCAGTAGGGCCTGAAGCAAGCCCCAGGCCCTGAGCCCTCGACGAACCTCAGGCCCCTTCGGGCCGCATCACCACAAGGGCAATCACTTCGCCTATCAGGAGGGCGCTGCTGAGCAGAGCCAGGAGTTGGTAAGTCCATGGAGGACTGATCCGGGCCACATCGGCCGTGTCCACCCCGCTGGCCTTGCCGAATCGGCTGAGGAAGTCTTCGAAGCGGGCCACCCGCTGCGGCAGAAGAAAGGATCGGGGGCTTGTGCCTGCCGATCCTGCGGTGCTGCGCACATACCAGACGCGCCCACCCTGGCTGGTGGTTACCGGTGTCAGCCCCTGGACCCTCTCCCAGGGAAGCTCCCAACCGCGGCGGAACAGCCAGGCGCACCAGGCCGGGTAGCCCACCCGAACCCCCGATTCATTGAGTTCCACCCGCTCGCTAGTGGCGGCCACCACCAGCAGCAACCCCAGCGGCAGAGCCAGCAGCAAGGGGGTACGCAGGGGCTCTGGCGCCAGGAACGGCAAGGGCAACACCAGGGCCAGGTAGAGGCCGATCAGGGTGAAGCGGATCAGGGCCGCCATCGGATAGACCTGTTGCTCCAGGACTGGGGATGGGGGCACGGAGGCGCAGCGACGGGCGGAACCGTCAGGGAGCCTAGGGAATGGGCTTGGGCACGCGCCGTCTCTCCTCCACCGTACGGGGGCAGCGCTGCACCTTCAGCGATCTTCGGGGGAACCGGGCAGGGGTTCCAGAACCTCGGACGGGCTATAGCGCCCTCCGAACACTTCGGCCTCGCGGCCCCTCCAGAACTCGCCGAGTCGCATCAGATCGGCATGGGCCTCCCGCAGCCGTTCCATGTATTCCTCGGGTGGCAGGCTGTCCTTGGCCTCCTTGAGCTTGGCGAGCCGCAACAGCTGCCACATCCAGGGTTTGCCCAGTTCGCCGCGCGCTTCGAGATAGCGGGCCAGATCGGCGGAGCTGGGCAGGGGGGCGGCGGTCATCGCTGCGGGCCATGGGGCTTCAAGAGGGCACAAGCCTATGGACCGCACCCATCCACCGGTGGTGTGTGCCACGACGGCAAGCCGTAGGGGGCAGCACCGCCATTCCCGGGGCGGCAGCACTCAGTAGAGCTCTGGCCGGCGATCGTGCAGATAACGGCTACCGGCCGGATGGGTCGGCCCGTACTCGCCGGGGAGGCAGTCGGCCAGCAGCAGGGTGGGCTCCGCCGTGGCCGCCACCAGCAGATCGCCATGGGGCCCCACGATCACGCTGTTGCCCAGGTAGGCCGCCATCACCCGATTGGCCACCCGCTCCTCGCCGCAGCGGTTGGCATAGGCAATGAAGCAGTCGTTCTCGAAGGCGTGGGCTGGCAGCAGGGTGCGGGAGACATCGGGGTAGGGCTGTTCGGTGCGCTGTCCGTCGCTGAGCACCGCCCAGGCATCGGCGGCGGTGGGGATCAGCACCAGCCGCGCCCCCTCCAGGGCAAGCCGGCGCGTGAGCTCCGGAAACTCCGCCTCGTAGCAATTGAGCAGGCCCAGCGGCAGGCCGTTCACCCTCTGCACCGTGAGTGCCGGCCCCTCCTCCGGGTGTTCGTATCCCGGGCTCCAGCAGCGCCGCTCATCCGGGCCCCACAGGTGGGTTTTGCGGTAGTTGCGCAGCAGCTGGCCG
>Ga0164292_10004597_pt1 | contig 11236 bp, 5 predicted proteins | sample GEODES117metaG_FD_111486 | JGI IMG/M metagenome (GOLD analysis project Ga0164292, IMG submission 111486) | Eutrophic lake water microbial communities from Lake Mendota, Wisconsin, USA - GEODES117 metaG | ecosystem: Environmental > Aquatic > Freshwater > Lake | place: USA: Lake Mendota, Wisconsin... | reverse complement strand
GGGTTCGACGTAGAGTGCACTGAGCCGGATCAGATCCCGAGCGGCGCCATCGAAGGTGATTCGCACACAATATTCAGGCGGGAGTGGCGTGTCGGGGTTCTTCCATCGCACGGGTGTCCGGAAGCCGCTTTGGTCCACCACCGCCGCGTCAGCGCCGGCCAGACCCGCAATGGCACCCAGTCGTGCATCGAGGAGTTCGACCCGCACGCGCGCCTCGGGTCCGAGTCCTTCCGCGTTGAGGAAGAGGCGCGGCCGGCTGGAACGAGTTTTCACCTTCGTCGTCACCAACTCGGCGGTTTCCGACCCGTCGCGCACCCGGAGCGCGCCCAATCGGTCCCGTGGCAGCACCGCCAGGCCGACACCTCCGCGCGGCGGGTACGTGAGCCCCGGCCGGGGATCCCACGCGCCATACCAGATGTACGTTTGATCTCCCACATTCGCGAAGCCCTGGCCCTGGAGCAAGCCGCCCTGGTCCCATTCCCCGTCATTGCCCCGCGACAGCATCGCCCAGTCCGTCTGCGGCTCGCGAAACGTCATCCCGTCGTTGCTGACGAGGAATCCGAGATCAAGGGTGCGCTGGTTCCAGCCGACTCCGCCGTGCCACAGGCCGTAGAGCCCGAGGAGTACATTGCCACGATGCCAGACACTCACGCCCTCGTGCGTTTCCTCGCCTTCGCCGTACTTGGCGTTCGCCGTGCGCTGGCCTTCGCGCAGGAAGGCGACGCGTGCGGTCGGTTCCCATACGATGAAATCCCGCGACCGATGCAGGAGCACCTCTCGACCGCGGTAACTTCCCGGACCATGGGCGCCGGGGGTGTCCGACCGTTGACCGGAAGGCGGGGCGCTCTGCCCCGTTGCGTAGTAGATGCCCTCCCACTGGTAGAGCCCGCCCGCCGCCTCGAAGTGATGATCCGGCAGCAGCAAGTCCTCCTTCCTCAGAAGTCCTGCGATCGGCACAGCTCCGGTGGCCGTCCGCCAGCTTAGGCCGTCGGCGCTGAACAGGGTTCCCAGCGTCCCCTTGCCACGTACGCCGTTTTCGTCCCACCACGTTTGCACCGTCATCTTGTAGCGCCGATCAGGCGCCGAGTCATGCGGATCGGCCAGCACCTTCAGGTTAATCAAGGCAAGGGGCGATGGCCCCAGATCCACGAGGTTGTTGGCCGTGCTTCCGCGGTAGGACACGAGCCCGAGCGCAGGCTTCGTCCAGGTGATGCCGTCGGTGCTCTCCGCGTAGGCGGCGCGCCAGCACTGCACCGCACGGGGGTTCTCCTTGAGTTCGTGGTCGATTGCGACGTACCACATCCGGAACCGGCCACCCTCCTGCACCACACTCCCGTAAAACTGCACACCGAAGTCATCGGGCGTTCCGGCGGCTCCCCGGGGCACGACCGGGTTCGCCGGATGCTTCTGCGGCGATCGCATCTCTAGCGCGAGATTTCGAACGAACGGAATCGAAACATCATCAAAGGCAAAAAACGTCAGCTCTTCGGAGCCGCGGGCTGGTCCGCCGAGAATCAAGCCGACGGCGAAGGCGAGACACCCTCCGCGGAACCAGGCCGTTAAAAATGGCAGGCAACGTGCAGGAAAGGTCTTCATGGGGATCGAACTCAGATCGTTTTCGTCGGCGTGAACATGACTAAGGGCTTTATGCTTACCGGCGACCGGAAAATGGTGTTCTCATCCCGTCACCCTTTGCTGCGAAAGCGTGGTGATCCGCCTTCCTCCTATGAAAGTTTTCCGTCTTTTCCCCCCACTCTTCGCTTTGATCGTCGGATGGACTTCGCTGCCGGCGGCGACCGCGAGGCGACCGGGGGAGATTGATCCCTACGCTCCGCCCAAGCTGTTGGTCGACGCCAATAACCACCCGCAGGTGATCCTTGCCGATCCCCGGGTCGAGGTGATCGCCGGGCCCGAGCACATGGTGATCCAAGGCGGACTTCAACCGTCGATGGTGATCACCCGCACCGGTGCCATCGTGGTACAGTCGCAGTTACCGGAGCACCCTCATAAAGTCGAACGACAGTCCTCCCACTGGGCGATGGGGACGGTGATCTCAAGGGACGGCGGCCAAAATTGGACGAGGATTCCGCTGCCGGCCGACAAAAATGGCGTCAATATGGAAGGGGGCGCCATCCAACTGCGCGATGGCTCGCTACTCGCGCTGGATACCTACGTGGTCCCCGGCGGAAAGCCGGGCGAAGGAGTGGGTGAACGCTACGTTTCGACGGATGACTGGCAGACCTTACAGGGACCGGAGAAAATCACGGTAAATCTTCCCGGTGTCGATTTCCTGTCGTCGAAGGACGACATGGGGCGGCCCCACAACGCCGTGCGGTTTCACCGCCGGATCATCGAACTGAACAACGGCGACCTGCTAACCACGCTTTACGGCTGGTTCGAAGGAGACAACGAACCGGCGGGGTATATGCCCACGATGAAGAAGACACGCGTCGTGCTCATGCGTTCGACCGATCGCGGTCGGAATTGGAATCTGGTTTCTACAGTGGCGGTTGATCCCAAGGTGGGGACAGAAGGTTTTAACGAAGCAGTGCTGGTCCGCATCAACTCCGGTCCGCGGGCCGGCCGGCTGATCTGCCAGATGCGCACCGGACGCGAGCAACGCGAAGCGACCTCGGATGACGAGGGACGCACCTGGACGCCGGCCTATCCGCGAGTCTACGCGGATCGCGATGTCTATCGCACGGAAAAGTGGGAGAAGATGTTCGTCGACGCAAAGGACAAGCGCGGTAACCCGATCGCGGGAAATCCGATCGAACTTGTCGGAGCGATGGTAGATCCGGATTTGCTCGTACTGCGCAGCGGGGTGCTGGTCGCGACCTTCGGCCTGCGCGTGCCGCCGCGCGCCAACTGGCCGCGGGCGGAGCACCCCTGGAACGGCAGCTATCTCGCCGTCAGCCTCGACCACGGAGAGACCTGGAGTCATGTCGTGCAGATGACCTCCGGAGTCCTGACGACGCACTACACCGCGATTGAGGAAACACCGCACGACAACCAGATCTACTTCGCCTACGATCTCGGCGACTGGCGCAGCGGTCAGGGCCGTTCCACTTACGGCCGCACCGTGCAAGTCAGGGTCGCGACTCCGTGAATGCCGCGCGGTCGCCGGACCGCCGCCGGTACGATCTAGGGTTTGCGCTCGCCCGGGCACGCGGCAGGTGGAACAAGCTCGTGGTCGAGAACGGGGTCGACCATCCGGTCACCCTCGCCAGCATCGCTCTCGCCACCCGGGCTGCAGTCTGACGTGTCCGCTCGAAATCCGTACCGACCTCCAGCGAATACTCCGAACTTCATGAAAACCTTCTTAGTCCTTTGCGGCTTGATGGCTTCTGTCCTGCACTGGCACGCGCAGGCCGCGACGGGCCCCGCGCCCTCAGGCCAGCCCGGCCCGTCACGGCTCGAGGAACTGAGGCCGCTGCTCGTCACGGCCGAGCAAACCGGCGTGCGGTATGTGAAGGATGATCTCACGGAACGTTCATTGTATCCCGTGCCCCTCCTCGTTCACACGACGCTCACCGATCCGGCGAACTGCGGCCGGCGGGCGGGAGGATGGACGGTGAAAGGAGGCATCGCGGACGCCTACACCTACGCGGTGTTACGCGACCTTCCGGTGCTGGGCAACCGCTCACAGCTGGCGCAGCTGTCGTTCCGCAGCACGCAGACGGGCGTGGCGCACGGCGCGCACGGACTGGTCGAGATGCGCCTCTGTCGGGGCACGACCTCGGATGACCTGCCCCTGCGCATCCGGGTCGAGGACGGCCGGTTCTACATCCTTCTGCTCAACGGTGACACCGTCCTGGCCGGCGATCGCGAGCGGCCGGCATTCACCATGTCGGCCAATGCAGTTTACACCCTGACCGTCCTCCTTTTCGAGAAGGGCGTGTCTGCGCGTTTGACCGGCGCGGAGTTGCCCGGTGGAGCGTTGGAGCTCAGCGTTTCCGATCGCTACCGGTTCATTCCCGGTCGCCCCGGTTTTGGCCTTCGGCCCAACGCACAGGCCACGGGCGGAGACCTTGCGGTGTTTGACTGGACCGTGACCGCGGTGGCCCCGGCAAGCCATCGTCGCCTGGCCGCGATTGGCGACTCGATCACCGCGGGTTCGGACCGGGAGCCCGAGGCGGAGAGTTATGTTGCGGTGGCAACCCGAGCCCTTGGCCAAGATCTCATCTTCAATACGGGCAGCGGCGGCTCGACCACTGCGCTCGACCTCGGACGGTTTCCCTACGAAATCGCCCCGTTTCGCCCCGAGATTGTTTGGATCGAAGGGGGCACCAACGACATTGGTGCGGGCCTTTCGGCGGACGTGATTTTCCAGAACATGCAGCGCCAGGCGGAGCTGGTCACCTGGGGAGGAACGGCGGTGTTCTCCACCGTGCCGCCACGCCCGCTTCCCACTCCGGCGCATGAGGCAGAACTCGCACGGCTTAACCGCCTGATCCGTGAATCGGGTCGGCCGGTGGTGGACCGTCATGCGCTGGTCTGCGACCCGGCGGATCCGCGACAGATTCGCGCCGAATACCGCCACGCCGATGGCATTCATCTCACGCCGCCCGGCCACTTCCGCATCGGTGAGGAAGCGGCCCGGATCTTCAAGACGCTCCCTCCCGTGGCTCCGACCCTCCCGAACGCTCCTGAAACCCTGGTGGCCGACCCTCGCGTGCGACTGACTTTCGGCGATGAACGCCGCGCGATTGAAGGTGGACTGCAGCCCAGCATGGTGATCACACGCACCGGCGCGATCGTGGTGCAATCGCAGCTGCCCGTGAAACCGTTTCCGAGCAAGCGGATCGTCTATCACAGCGCGATGGAGACCGTCGTTTCGCGGGATCAAGGCGTAACCTGGACACGCCTCCCACTCCAGCCGGGCGACAACGGACTCAACATGGAGGGTGGAGCGGTCCAACTGCGGGACGGATCAATCCTGGCACTCGACACCTTTGTCACGCCGGGAGAGCGCGACGGAACCGGTGAAGGCCACCTCTATTTTTCCAACGACGACTGGCGCACCCTGCAGGGTCCGGTCAAGATCACCTTCGACCTGCCTGGAGTGAATTTCCATGGATCAACCGACGATGGCGGCACTCCCCACGCCGCGCTGCGCCTGCACCGGCGGATCCTGGAACTGCCGAACGGGGATTTGCTCACCACGATCTACGGTTGGTTCAAAGGCGATACCGAACCGACGGGATACATGCCGACGATGCACAAAACACGGGTCGTACTCGTGCGCTCGACCAACCGGGGCCGGCATTGGACGATGGTTTCAACGGTGGCGGCCGATCGCTCGGTCGGCACCGAAGGATTCGGGGAAGCAGTCATCGCTCGGATCAACCACGGCCCGCACGAGGGACGATTGATCTGCCAGATGAGAACCGGGCGGGAGCAGCGGGAGACGATCTCGGACGACGAGGGACGGACTTGGAAACCGGCGTATCCGCGGGTATATGCGGACCTGGACGTGTATCGAACGGAAAAGTGGGCGGAGATGTTCCGTGGGGTCAGGGACAAGCACGGCCGGTTGATCACGGACAATCCGGTTGAACTGATCGGGGCAGTGGTGGACCCGGACCTGCTGGAGCTGAGAAGTGGCGTGCTCGTCGCGTCGTTTGGAGTCCGGATACCGCCACGGGCGTGCTGGCCCCGGGCCGAGCACCCCTGGAACGGTAATTACCTAGCGATCAGCCTGGATCACGGAGCGACGTGGAGCCACGTCGTGCGGATGACATCGGGTGTGCTCACCACTCATTACACCGCGATCGAGGAGATGCCGCGGGACAATCATGTTTTCGTTGCCTATGATCTCGGCGACTGGAGTAGCGGCCGCGGCCGCTCGACGCACGGTCGCACGGTGGAGATCGCGGTGGACGGACGACTCCCCGCACGTGCGAACCCGGACCTGTAGCCCCAGCCGGGAGGGTTGGGACGGAAAAGTCGGCTTGCCTCTCTTCCCTCCGGCAAGGCCCGTGCCATCACTCACCGCCTCCGTCGGAGAGAGGGCGATGCCGGGTCACTTGACGTCCGGGACCACGACGCGCACGCGCTGCATGATTTCGCTGACCTTGGCTCTCACGACCGCGCGGTCGACAGTGAGCAGACGGCGGTCCTCCATCACGACCCGACCCTGGATGATCGTCGTCCGCACGTCCCGGGGACTGGCAGAATACACGAGATTCGTCGCGACGTCGTAGAGCGGCACCATCGCGGTCGACTCGGTGTCGACGATGATGATGTCCGCGAGCTTGCCCGGCTCCAGCGATCCCAGCTGCGTCTCGCGGCGGAGCGTCCGGGCTCCGCCCAGGGTGGCCATCTCGACCACGTCGATCGCCGGCATGACGGTGCGGTCCTTGTTATCGAGCTTGTGGAGTTTCGCGACGTACCCGAGCTGCCCAATCAAATCGAGCGTGTTGCCGCTCATTGGGCCATCCGTACCGAGCCCCACCCGCACGCCGGCCGCCCGCAGCTTCAACACAGGGGCGACGCCCTTGGCCGACTTGATGTTGGCCACCATGTTGTGCGCGACCGCGACGTCGCGCTGCGCGAGCAACGCGATGTCCGACTCCGTGAGGAAGATCGCGTGCGCCGCGATGAATCGGGGGCCGAGCAGCCCGAGCGAATCCAGGTACTCGATCGGCGTCTGCTGATACTTCTCCCGGAGTTCCTTGAGCTCAAAATCCATCTCCGCGACGTGCATCGTCGACAGCAGACCCAACTCATCCGCGAGCTTCGCCGCCGCGCGGATGCGCTCCGGCGTCTCGGCATAGGGCGAATGCAGGCCGACCACCGGCGTGATCAGCGGATCGCCGCGCAGGCTCTCGACGTACGTCCGGAATGGCGCGAAGTCGTCCTTCATCGGATAAGCGACGAACGCCCGCATCCCCAGTTTCTGCGCCGCTCGCGTCGTCGATTCGGGAAAGGGGTAGCTGTCGACCAACGAGGTGACCCCGCCCTCGACCATCTCGATCATGCCATGCAGAGCGCCCCAGTAGACGAGTTCCGCGTCCACCACCCTCGCCTCCAGCGGCCAGATGAAGCGCCGCAGCCGGTCAGCGACATCGTCTCCCAGCCCGCGAAACACCGTCATCGCGGCATGGGTGTGCGTGTTGATCATGCCCGGCATCACAATCCCGCCCCGCGCGTCGATCGTTTTAGCCGCCCGATAACGCGCGCCCTCCGCGGCCGAGCCGACGGCGACGATCCGGGCGTCGTCGATCGCCACAAAGCCGCCGGCAATCGTCGCGCGCGCCGCATCCATCGAAAAGACGAGCCCGTTCGTGATCAGCAGGTCGACTTCAACCGTCGCCGCATCCGAAGCAGCCGCCGCGCGTGCGCTGGAGAACGTCGCGAGCAGCAGGCCAGCGACGGCAACGGCGTGACAGCAGGACGCGAGGCACTGGCGCAGCGAAAAGATCATGGTCGGACTGGGTGGGAAAGAAAAAGCGCCGGCCGGTCGCAAACGCAACCTTGCCGGCGCCTGGAGAAGGGGAAACGGATGCAGCGGCGGGCTGAGCGCGAGCCGAGGCGCGGTTGCCCCGACCCGCGGGTCGGCATTTCCGACCGACCCGCCGCCTCATCCGAAACGGTCAGAACTTCTTGGTCACGTCGAGGTACGCGAAACGCGGCAGAAAGTAACTGGTGCGCTCGGCGTAGCCCGTGGAGCCGGCGGTGAGCGGCGGCGCCTTGTCGAACAGATTATTCACGCCCAGCGTGACCTTCGTGTCCCACAGGAACGCGTAGGAAACCTGCGCGCCCGTGATGGTCTGCTTCGGCACCTGCTTGGTGCTGGGCGCCGTGTCGGTGAAGTCGCCGATGTAGTCGACGGTAACCGATGCGCCGAGGTTGCCGTACGACCACGCGAGACTGCCCGTGCCACGGAAGTCCGGCACCTCGTACGTGCCGACCACATCGACGGCCGGGAGGTCCGGACGGGAGCGGATGACGGTGTCGAAGACCTTCGAGCCGGCGGCGCGCGCGGTGAACCGGCCATAGCGGGCCGTGCCGAGACGGTATTCGACCGCGAGATCGAGACCCTCGGTGCGGGCCGTGCCGAAGTTGCCGAGGACCGTACGGATGCGGATCAGCTCGCCGGGAAGGTTGTTCGCGACGTCGCTGGCGGTCTGAGGCGCGCGGTCCACGAAGCCCGGGAAGAGCGACGGGTTGGCGAGGATGATCGCGGCGCTGGCGGGCGGACCGATGCGGTCCTCCATCTCGATCCGGAAGTAGTCAGCGCTGAGAGACAGGCCGGGCACGAACTTCGGCTCCACGTAGACGCCGTAATTGTACGAGGTCGAAGTCTCAGGCTTCAGGTTCGGGTTACCGCCGGAAACAAGCTGGCGCTGGCCGGTGTTCGTGTCGTTTACATTCGAGCCCGTGCGACCGGCACGGAGCGGATCGGCCAGATTGAACACGATGCTGGTCGTCTGCGGCTGGTAGAGCTCTGCGAGCGACGGCGCACGGTACCCCTCGCCCGCAGAGGCGCGGAACGTCACCTGTTCGTTGACCGGCTGCCAGCGGATGCCCACCTTCGGCACGGCGGTCTCGGAGAAACCGGCGTCGCTGTAGGACTCGTAGCGGCCAGCGAGGTTGAGCTCGAGCGCGTGGAGCGCCGGGATCTGCTGCGCCGCAGACGTGAGCGGCACGCGCACTTCGGCATAGGCCGCCTGCACGCGGCGGGTGCCCTTGGACTGGCCGACCGGCGTGCTCTGATTGAGCAGCTGGTCCTGCGAGCGCTTGTCGCGGAAACGCTCGTCGCGCCACTCGAGGCCGGTGGCCACGTTGATCGCGCCGGTGGACAGCTCGTACGCCGAGCCGGTCGCCTTGACGTTGGCCGACGTGATTTCCGTGCGGGCGTCGCGCGTGCCGTTGGACTTCAGCCCGGCGATCGTCGCCGGATTATTCCGCACCGTCGTGCCATTGGTGAAAAGGTTCAGGGCCGTCGCTCGATTCGGGTCCGCCAGCGCGGCGTTGACCGCGGCCTGCGAGAGCCAGCCCGCCACGAGATCGTTGCGCGACTTGGCCTCGTTGTAGAGCGCCGAGGCGTCCCAGGTCCAGGTATCACCGAACGCGCCCTTCAGGCCACCGACGAAGCGGTAGAAGTCAGTCGTGGTCTCGGTGGCGCGGGATCCCGCCTCGGTGAAGCGATAGATCAGCGTCGCGCCCGCCGCCGGGCTGTTCGCGACCGCGATGCCGAACGGGTTGAACACGGCATTCGCCGGAAGGGTAACGGTGTTGAGATTCGTGATCGGGCTTGCGGACAGGTACTCAAGATTCGTGTTTTGCTGGTAGCTGAACTCCGCGTAGGCCTCGAACGCGCGAGAGAACTCGTAGCTAGCGGTGGCGAGCATGCCGGCACGGGTCACCCGCGGCTGCGGGGTCAACTCCGCGTTGATGTTGTAGCGGTTCTGGTTCGCGGTCGCCGGCGTGGTGTTGAAACCAGACGACGCGGTCGGATCGACGGTGAATGTACGGACCGCCGCGGCGGTGCCCGCCGGGATGACCCCGCCGGTGATCGGGTTGATCGCGCCGACCGGGACGACGAAGGTTCCGGGATTGTTACCGTTGCCGAGCGCGACCAGCTTCGGCGCGAGTTCGCCGTAGCGGATGTTGCCCTGGCGCATGACGTTCGCGAGCGCGAAGACCTTGAGCGGGCCGGAGGTCGCGCCGGTGTAGGCGCTGAACTTCGTCGTGCTCGCCGCGATGCCGCCCGGGAAGTCCCCGTAGGAGGCACGCACTGCGGTGCCGGAGAGATTGTCCTTGAGGACCAGGTTGACGACGCCCGCGACCGCATCGGCGCCGTAGATGGCGGAGGCGCCGTCCTTCAACACCTCGACGCGCGCGATGGCGTCAACGGGGATCAGGTTGATGTCGACGAACTGAATCGTGCCCAACGCGGCGGCGCTGCCACCCTGCGCGAACGGGGCCGGTGCGACCCGGCGGCCGTTCAGCAGAACCAGCGTCGCGTTCGCACCCAGTCCGCGCAGCGACACCGCAGCCGTGCCCGGCGACGAGGTGTTCACGCGGTTCTCACCGAAGCCCTCGGCGCCCATCTCGGGCAGCTTCTTGAGGAACGAGGCGACGCTCGTTGCGCCGGACTGCTCGACCTCGACGGACGTCGCGACGCGCAAGTTGGCTCCGCCGGTCGACTGACCCGCGCGGAGGTTGGTGCCCGTGACGGTAAACGCCTCGAGCTTGACGGTCGGGCCTTCGGCCGAGGCCGACGGCGCGGTCTGCGCAATCAGCGGAGCCGCGACACCGAGGCCGAGCGCGAGCACCGAGGCCCGGAGCGCACCGGCGCCGGAGCAAATGAGATGATTTTTCTTAAGAGGTTGCATGGTTGAGGTCAAAAACGCCCGCGCACCGGACCCCCAGCCACCCTTCCAAGGGGAGCCAAGATTCCGGACACGGACGGCCGGACGCTATCCCGGCAGAACTGCTCCGCAAGCGTTACTGTTCAGAAACGGAGGCGTCACCGTTCGGAGACCGGATGCCCCAATGTCTGTTGCATCCGCAGCCGAGCCCGCCTCTGCTCCCGAGCAGCGCCCGGGTCGCCCGCCATGACACTCCGCATCGCCCATCTCGCCCTGCTCGTACGGGACTACGACGAAGCCAAGGACTGGTTCACCCGCCGGCTCGGATTCGTCGTGCTTGAGGACACGCCTCTCTCCGCCGAAAAGCGCTGGGTGCGGGTGGCTCCACCCGGCGGCGGCACCGCCTTGTTGCTGGCGCGCGCGAAGGGGCCCGTGCAGGAAGCCGCAGTTGGAGATCAGGGCGGCGGGCGGGTCTGGCTTTTCCTCGAAACCGATGACTTCGAGCGCGACTACCGCACGTGGAAGACGCGCGGCGTGCAGTTTCTGGAGGAACCCCGATCGGAGCCCTACGGTAAAGTCGTCGTGTTCAGCGACCTCTACGGCAACCGTTGGGACCTGATCGAACCGGTGGGTCAACGGCTCGACGCGAAGCCGTTGCCAACGATATAGGCGTTCCGGAGCGAATTCCGGCAGACCAGCCCGCAATGAGAGATGGCGGCGCGGCAGTGCGGGGCTGCGGCCTACGCGATCGTGAGCGCAAGTCTCGCATTTATCGGATCGGCCCGCCGTCTCCATGTCTTTCACGGTGGAGCATAAAGGAGCGGACCGAATTACCCGCGGCGACCCCGGACGTTGACAGGCCCAGCCGTCGGCCGAACCCTCCCGGTGGAGTCGTAAAACCCGCTACCCCATCC
>Ga0164292_10004595_pt1 | contig 11238 bp, 10 predicted proteins | sample GEODES117metaG_FD_111486 | JGI IMG/M metagenome (GOLD analysis project Ga0164292, IMG submission 111486) | Eutrophic lake water microbial communities from Lake Mendota, Wisconsin, USA - GEODES117 metaG | ecosystem: Environmental > Aquatic > Freshwater > Lake | place: USA: Lake Mendota... | reverse complement strand
CAACACCAGCAAGCCGACCGCGGGTTGGTCTTGGCGTTTGATGTTGGGCAGGTCGCTGGACTGTTCGGAGAACAAACCCTTCATCCGCGGGTGGTAGACACCCACTTCGGGGTATTCCACCGGCGGCTGCAGTTCGGGCAAGCGGGCGAGTTGTTTGGCGGGCAGTTGGCCGTAGCGCTGCACCAGCATCAGGACCATGTGCAAGATGTTGTGCTCAGAGCCAGCCAACCAATACTGCATCACCAAGAAAAAGATGCGCACATCTTGCGCAGTGACTGGAATGAAGCGCAGCAACTTGGGCAAGCGGCGCAGCATGGCCATTTGTTTGGCCCCCGCAGACGCGGGCTTGTCTTTGCCGTTCTCGTCTTTGGCGGAGGGGCGCAGTTTTTTCAGCAAGCCAATCAGGCCACCACTTTGTGTGTTGGCCACGTACTTGCCCATGCGGCCCAGTTGCATGACCTGGGGTGCCGACATGATGCAGACCATGGCATCCACCTCAAAGCGGCGCTGCTCCAACACATCGATGATGGGCAGGAAATGGTCTTCCATGAACAACATGGTGACGATGACCATCTTGGCTTGGGCCAGGTCATCGCGGCAGTGTTGCAAGCGGTCTTGGTTGTTGCGCCAATCGCTGGCAGCATGCACTTTCAAGCGCAAGCCCAGGTCGCTGAGTTGCAGCGCCACTTTCTCAAAAGCGCCCGACAAATGGTTGTCCATGGTGACCAGCACCACGGTGTTGGCGGCGGCCAACCGATCAGCGGCTGAAGTGGGCTTTGGCATCGTAGAGCGTCTCCACGGTGATGGTTGACACGCCTTGCTCGGTGGCGAAACGCTCGGTGTTGCGCTTGGCTTTGCCGCGTACAAAAAACGGGATCTTGCCCAGTTCTTTGGTGGCTTCAGGGGACCATTGGGTGGATGCGACGGCGTCAGCGGGCAACACAATCAATTCGGGCTCGGGCTTGGGGGCTTCGGGTTGGCGACGCGTGGAGCCCAAGTGCGAAGGCGCGGCGCTGTCGTTGAACTCGAAGTCGTCGCGGAACATGCCCAGCAAATGCTCTTCCAGGCCCATCATCAGCGGATGCACCCAGGTGTCAAACAAGACATTGGCACCTTCAAAACCCATTTGTGGTGCGTAGCGGGCGGGGAAATCTTGCACATGCACGGGGGCCGAAATGACGGCACATGGAATGCCTTGGCGCTTGGCGATGTGGCGTTCCATTTGCGTGCCCAAAATCAGCTCGGGGTGCAGCGCGGCGACTTGTTTTTCCACCGCCATGTAGTCGTCGGTGATCAGCGCTTCCACGCCGTAGCGCTTGGCGGCATCGCGCACTTCGCGGGCGAATTCACGGCTGTAAGTGCCCAAGCCCACCACCTCAAAACCCATTTCTTCTGTGGCGAAGCGGGCAGCAGCCACCACATGAGAGGCATCGCCAAAAATGAACACACGCTTGCCTGTCAGGTAGGTGGAATCCACCGAGCGCGAATACCACACCGAATGGCCGTCGTCTTCCAAATCGGTGGGCACCTTCACGCCCGCCAAAGCCGCCACTTCGTTCACAAAGTCGCGCGTGGCGCCCACGCCAATCGGGATGGTTTTGGTGAAGGGCTGGTTGAATTGACGCTCGAGCCATAAAGCAGCGGTGTTGGCCACTTCGGGGTAGAGCACGACATTGAACATCGCCAAAGGGATGTTTTGCAAGTCAGCCACACAAGCATTCAAGGGGGCCACCACATTCACTTGAATGCCCATGTCTTCCAGCAACTTGGTGATTTCTTTCACGTCATCCCGGTGGCGAAAACCCAAAGCGGTGGGGCCCAAGATGTTGCAGCTGGGCGCTTGCGCTTGGCGGTCAAAGCCCTCGGGCGGCGACATCGCCACATGGCGCAGCAGTTGGTAAAAAGTTTCAGCCGCGCCCCAGTTTTCTTTGCGTTGGTAGGCGGGCAATTCCAGCGGCACCACCGGGATGGGCAGTTGCAGGGCTTGCGCCAAACCACCGGGGTCGTCTTGAATCAGCTCGGCGGTGCACGAGGCGCCCACCAACATGGCGTTTGGTTTGAAGCGCGCATTGGCATGGGCCACGGCGTCTTTGAACAACTGCGCGGTGTCGCTGCCCAGGTCGCGCGCTTGGAAGGTGGTGTAAGTGACCGGCGGGCGTTTGTGGCGGCGCTCGATCATGGTGAACAACAAGTCGGCGTAGGTGTCGCCCTGCGGAGCGTGCAACACGTAGTGCACGTCTTGCATGGCGGTGGCGATGCGCATCGCACCAATGTGGGGTGGGCCTTCGTATGTCCAGAGCGTGAGTTGCATGTTGTGCCTCAGGCGACCAGTTTGAGTCGACGAATCAGGGGACGGCTGAACAAGCCTGCCAAGTCGCCTGCTTGCTCGTAGCCTTGGATCGGTGTGAACACCAATTCAATGGCCCATTTGGTGGTGAAGCCTTCGGCCTCCAAGGGGTTGGCCAAACCCAAACCGCAGACCACCAGATCGGGGTTGGCCGCGCGGCAACGGTCGAGCTGCATCTCCACGTCCTGGCCTTCCACCACGCGGGTGTTGGCGGGCAGTTGGTTCAGGTCGGCGTCCAGGTGTTTGCGGTGCACATAGGGCGTGCCGACTTCGGCCAGGTGCATGCCCAACTCGTGGTGTAGAAAACGCGCCAGCGGGATTTCCAGCTGTGAGTCGGGGAAGAAAAAGATTTTTTTGTCTTGCAGTTCGGGGCGGTGTTTGCTGATGGCTTGCACCGCGCGTTTGCGGGGTGCATCGATGGCGGCTTCAAACACCTCGTTGGTCACACCAAAAGCCCGAGCAGCCTCTGCCAACCAAGCGGTGGTGCCTTGGGCACCCAAAGGGAAGGGCGCGGGCAGGTGTTTCGCGCCCAAGTTTTCCAAGGCGCGGGCGGTGTCGGCCAAAAACGGTTGGGCCAACAAGAACACGGTGCCGGGGCCCACAGTGGGCAATTGCGTGCTGCGACGTGGCGGGAAGAAGTCGACGTCAGTCAGTCCCATCTTGCCAAACAAACTGCGGAACTGGTCTTCCACCACATCGGCCAAGGTCCCCACCACCAACAATTTTTTCTGTTCGGTTTCGGTGGATTTCAGCGTGGGCACCAAAGCGGCCAAACAAGCGTCTTCGCCTTGGGTGAAGGTGGTTTCGATGCCGCTGCCCGAGTAGTTCAGCACCTTGACACCGCCGTTTTGACCGTATTGGGTGCTCAGGCGGTAGGCCGCGCGGGACAAATCGAGTTTGATAACTTCGGAAGGACAAGAACCCACCAGAAAGAGCAGCTTGATGTCGGGGCGGCGTTCCAACAAATCAGCGACGATTTTGTCGAGCTCTTCGTTGCAGTCGGCCAAACCGGCCAAGTCACGCTCGTCGATGATGGCGGTGCCAAAGCGTGGCTCGGCAAAAATCATCACACCGGCGGCAGACTGAATAAGGTGGGCACAGGTGCGGGAACCCACCACCAAGAAAAACGCGTCTTGAATTTTGCGGTGCAACCAAATGATGCCGGTCAGGCCGCAAAACACCTCGCGCTGGCCGCGTTCGGTGGTGATGTCAGGGGCACAGGCCTCGCTGGTGGCGCTGCGGATCGGGATGACCGGGCTCATGCGGAGGCTCCTTCCGTCAGTGAGGGGCTGAGCGTCATGGCTTCAGCTTGCAAACGAGCGGCCCGCAGTTTCCAAAGAAACTGCGCAGCGTTGATCAGGTAGGCGGCGTAGGCGGCCAAGGCCAGCCAGAGTTGCTGGTGGGCGGACAAGCTGCCGGTGAACCAAGCCCACAAATACGCTGTGTGCAGAGCCAGCACCAGCATGCTGAAAACGTCTTCCCAGAAGAAGGCCGGGGCAAACAGGTATTGGTCGAACACCACTTTTTCCCAAATGCAGCCGGTGATCATGATGGTGTAGAGCGCAATGGTTTTCACCACCACCGAGTACAAGGCCATGCTTTCGCCTTCGCCGGTCATCAAACAGCGCACCACCAGCCACAGGCTGATTAAAAAAATCAGGAATTGAACAGGGGCCAAGATGCCTTGCACCAGCGTCCACACGGATGCGTCCCGCCGGATTTTTTGTTCCGGGGTGTACAGCTGGTGGTTGGGTGGGCGGGTTGGGGTCATGGAGGGTTGATGGCTTTTGGCGTGCTTTAACTTTAGGGGGCACTTGCCAATCTGTCAACCCAAGTTGACGTATTTATTTGTTTACAAAACTAGGGTTTTCCATAGGAGGCGGATCAAAATTACAGATAAAACTACGCCGTCTGTGAATTGAGAAGCTTCACACCAGTTTTTGCCATGCAAAGCAGTCTGTACCCCTTTCATCTGGCGCCGTCGGCTTCACCCTTTGGGGTGGGCCGCGTGTTGCTGCACACCTTGAATCAGCCCTTGCAGTCAGGGCCTGTTCAGCACGGCCAACTTCAGAAGCAGCATGTGCAGGCCTTGTGTCAGGCCAGCTTGCTTGGCAGTCAACAAACCTCCGAATTGGTCCACCAATGGCTGGCAGCCGGTGTTGACATTGAGGATGTCTATTTGGATGGCATCACGCCAGCGGCGCGCTTGGTGGGGCAATGGTGGTGTGATGATTTGATGGACTTTGCCACGGGCAGCTTGGCCTATGCCCGTTTGCGGCACCTGTTGTTTGAATTAAGCCCGGCGTTTTTGAAAAACGCCAGCAGCCAAGCGGCCGGGTTGAGTTGCTGCATCGTCGGGGCTTTTCAGACCCAGCACACCATGGGCAGTTTCATGCTGTCAGAGTTTTTCAGGCGCACAGGTTGGCAAGTCAATCTGCTGGAGTGCGATTCGGCTGATGAATTGTTGAAAAAAATGGTCTCGGATTGGTATGACTTGCTCGCCATTTCCCTCAGTTCAGAGCAACAACTCCCGTCTATTCGTCAACTGGTCAAGCAGATCAGACGGTCCTCAGCCAACCCGCGCTTGCAAATACTGGCGGGTGGCCCCTTGGTGGCCGCGTGCCCTGAATTGCTCGAGAACTTGGGGGTGGAGTTGGTCACCCAAGATGCCCGCGCAGCCCAGGACAAGGCGCTGGAGTTGGTCATGGCGGTGCGCTGCCGAAGTCAAACTGAGCTGACATTGGTCAATGTCAGATGAAATCAGTGCAGACGGCTTGATATGTCTATCTTTCTGTACACTCTTGTACCTAGGAAGCCCCGAGAAACAACTACTACTTTATGAAAATTCCCAGTTTCACCGCAGACAAATTAGCCCAATTGATCGGGGTGGCATCCGATATTGCGCTGCTGGCGGACCAAAATGGCGTGGTGGTTGATGTTTCTGTGCGCAAAAACGAGTTGGCCGCCATGTCCTGTCAAACCTGGGTCGGCAAGACCTGGCTGAGCACGGTCACCCCTGAAAGCGTGCCCAAGGTCAAGGAAATGCTGGCTGCACCCAGCACCAATTCAGATATGCGCTGGCGGCACATCAACCATCCTTCCCTGCAAGGCGAGGATCTGCCCATCCAGTATGTGGCCCTGCATTTCGAGAAAGAACAACGCACCTTGCTGTTGGGCCGCGACCTGGGCGCCATTGCTGTGCTGCAACGGCGTTTGGTGGAAACCCAGCAATCGATGGAGCGTGACTATTTGCGCTTGCGCCACATCGAAGCGCGTTACCGCATTCTGTTTGACACCTCCAATGATCCCGTCATGGTGGTCGAAGCCCTCAGCCAAAAAGTGTCCGAGGCCAATGTGGCCGCCATGGGCCTCATGAAAGACCAGTCCAAGCGATTGGTGGGGCGCGACCTGCTCGAATGCTTTGACCCGCAAAGCCATGACGAGGTGCAGTCTTTGCTGCGCATGGCCCATGCCACCGGGCGCATCGAGGTCTGTCGGGTCAAGCTGCTGGGCTCAGAAAACGTCATCACCCTGACCGTGACTGTGTTCCGCCAAGAGGGTGGGGCGCAGTTTTTGGTGCGCTTTCTGCAAGCCGACCCGGTCTCCACCAGCCCGATGGATTCGGACCAAGCCTTGTACGCCGAAGCCATGCAACGCGCCCCCGAAGGCTTTGTGCTGACCGATAAAAACGGCCAAATCCGCTCGGTCAATTCCGAGTTCATGGCCATGGTCGGGGCCACTGCTCAGTCGCAATTGCAAGGCCAAACCTTGGATCAATGGCTGGTGCGCGGCAGCGTCGATTGGGGTGTGCTCAACACCCATTTGCGCCAACAAGCCAATGTGCGCGGCTTTGCCACCGACATCCGCAGCATGTCTGGCCTGAATTTGGCGGTGGATATTTCCGCCGTGGCCATCTCCGACAAAAGCCAGATGTTCGCGTTTTTCATCCGCGACACCAGCCGCCGCCGCCAGCAAGAAACCCCGGCCTCGGGCGGCATGGCCGGTTCCGTGGCCGAGTTGTCCCATTTGGTGGGGCGCATGCCGATGAAAGACATCGTCAATGAAACCACGGAAATGATCGAGCGCATGTGCATCCAGTCCGCGCTGGAGCTGACCCACAACAACCGCGCCTCGGCCGCCGAGATGCTGGGCCTGTCCCGGCAAAGCCTGTATGTCAAATTGCGGCGATTTGGCATCATTGACGACAACGAAGCGGTGTGAAAGTGTAAACCCCAGTTGACATTGTGGCTTGTATGGTCACAATGTCAGCATGAACCGTCCCGACCTCGCCACCGTCGCCGAGCTGCTCAAACCCATCACCTGGTTTCCGCCCATGTGGGCCTTCGCCTGCGGCATGGTCTCCACGGGTCAATCCCTCAGCGACAACTGGTTGCTCATCATCGGCGGCATCTTGCTGGCCGGGCCTTTGGTCTGCGCCACCAGCCAAGCGGTGAACGATTGGTTTGACCGCCATGTCGACGCCATCAACGAGCCGGATCGGCCCATTCCTTCGGGCCGCATGCCCGGGCGCTGGGGCCTCTACATCGCCGTCATATGGACAGTGCTGTCTTTGTTGTGGGCGTGGCAACTGGGTCCTTGGGGCTTTGCCGCCAGTGGTTTGGGGCTGGTCTTGGCCTGGGCCTACAGCGCACCCCCTGTGCGATTGAAAGCCAATGGTTGGTGGGGCAACTCGGCCTGTGCACTCAGCTATGAAGGACTCGCCTGGGTCACGGGGGCAGCCGTCATGTTGGGCGGGGCCATGCCCTCGCAAGACACCATCGTGTTGGCCTTGCTGTTCAGCTTGGGGGCGCACGGCATCATGACCTTGAACGATTTCAAAGCGGTGCAAGGCGATGCCCTGATGGGCGTGCGTTCATTGCCAGTGCAAATGGGTGTGACCAAAGCGGCCTGGACCGCTTGCGGCTTCATGCTGGTCGCGCAGTGGGCGGTGGCGGCCTTGTTGTTGCATTGGGGCTCACCCAACGCCGCCTTGGCCGTGGTGCTGCTGAGTGCAGCGCAACTGCCGCTGATGGTTCGCTTCATTCAACAACCGGTTGAAAAAGCCTTGAGTGTGAGTGCATTTGGTGTGCCGCTGTTTGTCAGCGGCATGATGGTCAGCGCTTGGTCGCTGCGTGGTTTGCAGGAGGTGGTGTCATGAGCGCAACAGGCTTCACCTGGCTGCAAATTGCCCGATTGGGTTTGATCCAAGCTTGCATGGGTGCGGTGGTGGTGGTCACCACGTCCACCTTGAACCGCATCATGGTGGTTGAGTTGGCCCTGCCCGCGTTGTTGCCAGGGTTGTTGGTCGGCTTTCACTACCTGGTGCAAATGGTGCGACCGCGCATGGGCTTTGGTGCCGACCAAGGACGTCGTTGCACGCCTTGGATGATGGGTGGCATGACGGTGTTGGCCACTGGTGGGTATTTGGCCAGCGTCGCCACGGTACAGATGGCTGATCACTTGCATGCAGGCATCGCTTTGTCGGTGCTGGCTTTCAGCTTGATTGGTTTTGGCGTCAGTGCGTGTGGCACCTCCTTGTTGGTCTTGATGTCCAAGCGGGTGGCTGAAACACGCCGCGCACCTGCGGCAACCGCCGTGTGGATGATGATGATCGTGGGCTTCGCAGTCACCGCCATCACGGTGGGCAAGTTGTTGCAACCTTATTCACCCGAGCGCTTGCTCGAGATCAGTGCCAGCCTGAGTGTCTTGGTGGTGATCATCACGGGCTTGGCTTTGTGGGGCTTGGAAGGCCAAGCCAGCAGCTTGGTGTCCGCGGACAACAAACCTGTGCATCAACAAGATTTCAAACAAGCCTTGGCCAGCGTGTGGAACGAACCGCAGGCCAAAGCCTTCACCGTGTTTGTGTTCTTGTCCATGCTGGCTTACAGCGCCCAAGACCTGATCTTGGAGCCCTTCGCAGGTGCGACGTTTGGTTTGACACCGGGGGAAACCACGCAGTTGTCGGGCCTGCACCACTCGGCCGTGTTGTGTGGCATGTTGATCGTGGCCCTCGCGGGCAGTTCATGGATCGCGGGCCGCATGGGCTCGGTGCAATCTTGGATGGTCGGCGGTTGTGTGGTGTCGGGCGTTGCCATGGTCGGTTTGTGCCTGGCGGGTCTGTCGGGGCCACCGTGGCCGCTCAAGGCCAATGTGTTCTTGCTGGGTGTGGCCAACGGCAGTTTTTCCATCGCGGCCATCGCCACCATGATGCGCTTGGCCACCCAAGGTGGTGAAGACCGCGCCGGCACCCGCATGGGTTTGTGGGGTGCGGCGCAAGCCATCGCCTTTGGTGTTGGCGGTTTGCTGGGCACCGGTGCCAGCGATTTGTCGCATTGGTTTGTCCATGCACAAGGCACTGCTTATGCGTGGGTATTTGGTTTCGAAGCGCTGATGTTTGCCATGTCAGCCGCGTGTGCGGTGTGGGTGGGGCGTTACGACGCACCGCGCACACCTTCTTTGTCTGTGCCGGCCAGCCATCATTCCAAGGAGTTGGGCCATGAATACTGATACCTATGACGTGATCGTGATTGGCGGTGGACCCTCGGGGGCCACGGCGGCCGACGACCTGGCGTTGCGCGGTTGGAAGGTGTTGTTGCTGGACCGCCAAGGCCGCACCAAACCGTGTGGCGGTGCGATCCCCCCGCGCTGCATCAAAGACTTTGAAATCCCCGACCATTTGTTGGTGGCCAAAGCACGTTGTGCCCGCATGATTTCGCCCAGCGACAACAAGGTGGACATCCCCATTGAAAACGGTTTTGTTGGCATGGTCAACCGCGACAGCTTTGACGAATGGTTGCGTGAACGCGCCCGTTCGCATGGCGCGACCCGCTTGCGGGGTTCGTTCTCCAAAATCACACGTGACGCCGATGGTGTGGCGCGGGTGCACATTGGCAGCGTGGACAACAAAACACCCGAGCAAAGTCTGCGAGCGCGTTTCATCGTGGGTGCGGATGGGGCCAAGTCCGAGGTGGCGCGTCAAACCATCGAGGGCGCAGAGCGCACCAAGTATGTGTTTGCCTATCACGAGATCGTACGGGCCGCCAATGGCCAGCCCGACTACGACCCGGATCGCTGTGATGTGTATTACCGCGGTAGTTTGTCGCCCGATTTTTACGGCTGGGTGTTCCCGCACGGCGACACCATGAGCATTGGCACCGGTAGCGCCGACAAAGGCTTTTCATTGCGCAGTGCAGTGGCGCGATTGCGCGAAACCGCTGGCTTGAGCAACGTGGAAACCTTGCGCCGAGAAGGCGCGCCGATTCCTTTGAAGCCCTTGCCCAAATGGGACAACGGCCGCGACATTGTGTTGGCCGGTGACGCGGCAGGTGTGGTGGCACCCGCGTCAGGCGAAGGCATTTACTACGCCATGGCCTGCGGTCGCATGGCCGCTGACGCGGTGCAACTGGCGCTGGAAACCAACAACCCGGTGCACTTGAAACAAGCCCGCAAAGTCTTCATGAAAGACCACGGCAAGGTGTTTTGGGTGCTGGGCATCATGCAGTATTTCTGGTATCAGAACGACCGTCGCCGCGAAAAATTTGTGAAGATTTGCGAAGACAAAGACGTGCAACAACTCACCTTCGAGTCCTACATGAACAAGGTCTTGGTGCGCAAGAAACCCATGGCCCATGTGCGTATCTTTTTCAAAGACTTGGCGCACTTGTTTGGCATGGTTCGCACATGAGCGCTGTCAAGCGCTGGGGCGGTTTGGGTATCGCCTTTGCCTGCAGCTTTCTGGTGGCCGGTATTGGCGGCTCGCTCACCGATTTGGGGCCGTGGTACTTCGCCCTGAAGCAACCGGCCTGGAAGCCGCCAGACATTGCATTTGGCCCCATCTGGACCACCATCTTCACGCTGTGCGCACTCAGTGGTTGGGGTGCGTGGCAGTTGGCCACCAGCTTCAAACAAAAACTCGCCATCGCCCTGATGTTTGGTGTGAATGGTGCGTTGAACGTCTTGTGGAGTTGGTTGTATTTCACCTTGAAGCGCCCCGACTGGGCATTGAGTGAACTCTATGTCCTGTGGGCTTCGGTGTTACTGCTCATCTTAGGGTTGTGGCGCATCTCCAAGCTCTCAAGCCTCATGATCGTGCCGTACTTGGTGTGGGTCACAACAGCCGGTTTTTTGAACCACAGCACGATTGAACTCAATGGTCCATTTGGGCCCTGAAGCATCAGTCTTTGGGAAGCACCGCTTGAACTTGTTCGTAGAGTTGCGGCAAGTCATTGCTGATGGTTTTCCAAAGCATTTCAAAATCAACCTTGAAGTAACCGTGCGCTAACGCATTGCGCATTTGATAGGCGGACGTTAGAGGTAAATCAGGGTTTTGAGTCACAAAATCTGGAAACCGCTTGTTGATACTGTTGCTGGCTTCGCCAATGATTTCGAAGTTGCGAATCACGGCATCTTGAACGAGACTGTTTTTCAAAAATGCCAACTCATCCATGTCGGCGATGTAGCTGTCTATCCGCTCGATGGCTTGAAGGATATGGGTCAAATAATCAGCTAATCGATGTTGATCTTGAGTCATACAGGACGGGCTTCAGCGAGAACCTTTGCGCGAAAAGAATCTGGCAGTGCATTAGGGGTGACAACGTCAACTTCAACACCTAAGAGTTGCAATAATTCGTGGCGAATGGCACCGATGTCAAAAAAGGTGGTGTCTGGTGTTGGATCGATCAGAATATCCAAGTCACTGCCTTCAAGATCAGTGCCATGAAGTACAGATCCAAATACACGGGCGTTGCAAGCGCGATGACGCTCAACAACAGAGCGGATGGCCATGCGGTGGATTTGCAGAGACAGTGAAGGCTTCAACTTTGTTCTCCAACCATAAAAGTCCAGCCATCATAACTTTCAAGGGTTGGCCTGCAACCACTGCAACACCATCT
>Ga0164292_10004594_pt1 | contig 11239 bp, 10 predicted proteins | sample GEODES117metaG_FD_111486 | JGI IMG/M metagenome (GOLD analysis project Ga0164292, IMG submission 111486) | Eutrophic lake water microbial communities from Lake Mendota, Wisconsin, USA - GEODES117 metaG | ecosystem: Environmental > Aquatic > Freshwater > Lake | place: USA: Lake Mendota... | reverse complement strand
GTGGGCGTGAAGGGTCTGCCGTGGGAGAGAGCCCGCGGATCAAAGCGAGTTTGCTCATGAGTAGCGATCCGAAGGCGCTCTTCCTGAAGCGCGTCGTAAAGCGTGGCGGGGTCAAGAAGGGGATACGTGGCCGATTCAAGTGCGGTCACCTCCGCCGTCTCACCAGGGCACACCTTGTACCTGGCGAGTTTTTCCCATACGGCGCATCGGGGGCCGCGCTGCTGTATTGCGCTATCTGTCCCAAAAGAGAGGAATCAGACCATGACGAAGAAGAAGATCATGCGATCTGCATGGTGAGCCTAGGTACCTAGACATGAATAGCGATCAGATATAAATTATCCTCGTGAGCATGATGATGTACAGGAGACGGTTGTGACCTACAAGGTGACTCCTGAAGAGTGGCAGCGGGACGGGGTCCGTGTGCGAAGGCATCTCGAAGAAGCAGCCGGAGAGAAGTGGCACCTAAAAAAAGCTGTTGCTGAAATGAAGGCGAATGATTGGCCGCATTGGCGTCAGTCTGAATGGCCAGGGTTTTACTTCGAATACAGAGAGGCTGCTCTTGGTAAGAAGGAATACATACGTGGTCCAAGATACGGGAATGTCACCTTTGATCTGAAGTCCGCATTAGTTTGGGACCTCAAGGTACATGTCGGGGACAGTGGGATGGTGCCACTTAACGATCAAAAAGCTGTACAGGACTGCATCAATGAACATGGCTTTCTGGGCTGGATGATTCTGACTGGATCCGCGACATATGCATCAGATGCAGACCGAGAGTGGCACACAAAGTTTAAGGGAGGACTTTCGGCCTACTCCATTTCCAACCGTGCAGCAGGAAGACCAAAGCGGAGAATCAAAGGGTCATTTTCCCCTTCGAGCGTCATCGGATTTGGTATAGCCGGAATTGGTGCTCTTAACAAGGCGCTAGCGGAAGGTTGGCTAGTTGGGTTTCAGGAGGGCATGCGTAATTCCAATGGGACTGCTCGTCGCGCAAAATACATGGTGGATCTGTCTGCGATTCCTGACTGGGCGCTATTAAGGCGTTAAGGCTTAATCGCCTCCGAGGCTCTCTTCAGGACAAGCGCCGCCACACCGATATTCACAGCATTGCCAAATTGCTTATAGGCAGCAGCTGCCCGGAATGTTGGATCTGTGCGCATAACCTTCTTCCAGGGGCGGTAGTTGGTAAATCCCTGAAGGACACCCGCTTCAGCTGGACCGATGCGGCGCCAGGTTTCTCCAAGTCCCACAACAGGCGTTTGGGCCATGGCCACCAGCGCTGGCGCGTAGGTTGGCGGCTTGACACGGATGCCGCTCGGACGGAGTTGGATGAGGCAGTCGCGGAGGGTTCGGTCCGTGCGGGTTGGATGGTGCCGGCGCGCTTGCCACTCGAGTTTGCGCCTGCTCTCAGGGAAGTCGGCAACCTTCCACTTGTCGAACCACTTATCCAGTAGTTCTGCATGATCCTTGTAGAAGCGTTTGTTCTTCGCAACGAAGTCCGTCCACCACTCAGGGTCATCTTGCTCCTCGTCGGCACGTCTCGCACGAAGTGTTGAGGTGCTTCCCTCTACGCGTCCAGGCTTTCGCATGCGGCCGTACCACGCGTCTGCCCAGATTGGGAATCCTGGAAGGTCATCTGCTGGAACTTTCTTTACAAATTCGTCCCAAGCTTCGAGCCAACGCAGCTCTTTTTCGTCCAGTTCGGTCTCTTCTGGGTCTGAACCCTTGAAGATTGTCTCGATGTCCCAGGCCGGGGAGGAGGCAGTGCGCCAGTCCGAAGGATCCAGGAGATTCGAGTTGTCTGGGACTTTAAGTCCCTTCTTCGCATCTACCGCCACGATATAGACACGCGGTCGGTTCTGAGGTGCGCCACCCCTGGCTTTCTTTACCTCATGCGGCGAAAGGACCAGCGGCTCCTTATCAACGTTGTAGGACGCGCCTCTCAGCGCCTTGATGATCGTGTCCCACGTGCGACCTTCGTCGTGTCCAACAAGGTTCGCAACGTTCTCAAGAATTACTAGTTGGGGCCTGCGCGCTTCAACTATCCGCATGATTTCGTGGAAGAGCGTCCCTTGGGTCTGCTCGCTCATCCCTTTCTGTGCACCGCCTTTAGAGAAGGGCTGGCATGGGAAGCCAGCGAAGAGGATGTCGTGTTCAGGGATAAGATTTTCTTTTCGGATCTCTGCCGCTGTTGCCTCTCGGAGCGTGCCAACGTCACTAATTGAGAGGACTTCCCTAATGTCGCCACGCAGCCTGTCCTTTATCTCTGGAAACGCTGTGGAATAGACCTTTTGGCAGTCTTTGTCCCATTCAACGGCCATCACGCATTCGGCAGTCGGGAAGACCTTCAGGGCGGCATGGTGGAAGCCCCCTATCCCCGCGAATAGATCAAGGAATCGCAAAGGTCGGTCGCTCATCGTCGTATTGTGCACGAAGGTCGCCTCCTGAATGTGAATTCTCCGAAATGGGCTGGGAGCATGCATGCCATTCGAACTCAATGTACTTCTTAAGGTAGTGCTCAGAGATGCAGTTCCTGACCGTTTCTTGCAGATTTTGGATGATATGCTAAACCTGAATAATAGTTACAAATGGGAGGACGTATGCCCGCTGCTAAAGGTGAAAAATCGTCCTCGATCGCCTTCTCAGTTGACGTCAGCCCGGACGCTTCGGCCCTCAAAATGTTCAAAAGCATGTCTTTTACGCCTTGGTATGCCCTCGGTGAATTTGTCGACAACTCAATTACAAGCGCCCAGAGAGATGTTAAAAAGCTAAAAGCAATCTATGGGAAAGATTATCGATTGCTGATTGACATTGATATTGATCAAGCGTCTGGCACGATCACAATCTCAGACAATGCTGGCGGGATCGCTAGGACTGACATGCAGCGAGCTCTTCGAACGGGGCATCCTCCTGCCGATACGTCTACCGGGTTAAGTAAACATGGCGTTGGGCTGAAGGCCGCATCATTTTGGTGGGGCAGTAATGTTCAAGTTAAAACTTGGCCTATTGGTGAAGAAACGGGATGGCGATTAGGGATCGACATTACCAACGACATAACTCCTCTCGTGGCAGTCGAGCCTATTCCGAGAGAAATTCCATCAGGAACCAAGATCATAATTCAAAACTTGTGGCAGAAAATTCCACAAACTTCGACGATTCGGAAAATTGAGTCCTATCTCCCTTCAATATATCGAATGTACATATCGAATAACTATTCTAACGCGCCAATCCAATGCACGATTCGGTACTGCGGGAAAGTCCTTGAATATACGGCCCCTGAATTGCTGACGGCGCCGTATTGGCCCAATGCGGAGGGGCCAGATGCTCAAGCGGTAGAAAGACTGTGGAGGCTGCCTGCAGAGATATCTCTTAGTAGTGGTAAGCAAATTAAGGGATGGGTCGGGATCTTGTCGTCGCTTAGTCGGGACTTGAGTGGATTCTTTCTCCATTTCAGGGGAAAAGGGATTGCTGGCGTCGTTCCCGCCGATGATGGGGATGGAAACTCAGATGCCTCAGGGGCCGCTGCAGGCGCATACAAGCCCAAGTCAATATTTGGTCAAGGTGGCAGTTACCAGGATCAATCTTACGTAGGCGAGTTCGACTTGAGCGACTTCGGGAAAACCATCACTACAGATGCACCCCTATGGTCGATAGAGGAGGAGGCTGAGTTTGTTAGGGCTGTTGAAAAACTTCTGGATTCACCCCCTGAGAGTTTTTCGAAGATGGTTCTGAACTATAAGCGTCGCAAGGTTTCGAGGAGAGAACAGGAGAAGCAACAGATATGGGATGAATTGGAATCGAAGCGCATACAAGATGCGCTTGACATGATGCCGAGCCATTCGGTGTCAATCTCGAAGGATGATGCTGCACATACGCCTAACTTCTCCTCCGACGGTGGCAAAATCGCGTTCGACATTCGCGATAAGGAAGGCCACACCCATAGCTTCAAACTACAGTGGGTGATTGGCCGTTCGGAACCATTTATGACCGTATTGGAGGACGAATCGGCTCGCGTGCACACTGTATATGTGAATCGCGAGCATCCCGCATTGGACAATATCCAATACACCGCCGAAGTGCGGAATTCCCTACAGCGCGTCTGCGTCGCTCTTGCGGCAGCTGAGGTCTTCTTACCTGGTTATGAGCGATCCCAGGTTCGAATGAAATTGAACGAACTTCTGGGTGAGTTACATGAGTAAAGAGCGAGCCTCTCTAGTGTTCTCAGGCATGGGAACAGAACGTACGAAATTGACCGCGCTCGAGCTGTATCTCAACCAACGGCGAGACGCCTTCGCTAGGACCGCCGGCTCAGCGGCAGCGGAAAATCAGATTACTCAATTTGGCGACGATCTACAGCGGGTTTTCTCGAAAATCCAAAAACAACGGACGACACCTCTTTCGGAAGCGTCACTACTGGCATTTGGGAAGGTGCAATCAGGAAAAACCGCCCACATGCTTGGCCTGCTGTCATGGGTCGCAGACAATGGCTACGGCGTTGCCGTGGTTCTCACAGGCGTTACGAAAGCGCTTCACGGGCAAGGCCGCGATCGCTTTGAGAAAGAACTTGGCGAGAACGGAACAGCTAAGGCTAGGATTCTGGATGTGCCAACAAGCCCACGTGGCCCTCAATACCGGGATCTAGTAGATACCATTGCGCAGTTAATGCTGCGAAGAGCAAATCAAATGCAAAGTTTCATGGCGAATAGCCCTTTGCCGATCCTAATGACCCTCAAGAACAGAGCTCGCATTGAAACAACTCGGTCATGTATCGCCGATGCCCTGAAAAAAAGTGGGGTCCAGGCACCAGTTTTTGTTATTGACGATGAAGCTGACCAGGCATCTCCAAATAGTCGCGTGCGACTGGCAGAAGCTTCGAAAACCTACGCAGCAATTGCAAAGTTGCGCGAGGCCTTTAAGGCTAACGTACTAGTGTCTTATACCGCCACACCACAAGCAGTGCTACTTGCCCCAACAAATAGCGCGCTCCGCCCACGAGAATGCGTCATGATTCGTCCAGGCGCTGGCTATTTTGGCATTCAGGAATTAGTTGACAGCCAATTCGAGAACAATAGATTGTCGATACACGATTGGCCAAAACGAGAAATACCGAATATGCCGCCTGAGTCGCTCGTCGCGGCTTTACGCGACTATTTCCTTGTCGCGTGGATACGTCAAGCGTATCCAAAAGCCTTCTATTCACGCGCACCAGCGTTCGCTGATAAGAAACTTTCCGAACAAAGCAATTCGGTCCAAATGCTGATTCACCAATCAATGAAGACGTCAGATCATGGCGCGGTGAAACAGCTTGTAGTTCAGGCGAAAGATCGAATCCAAGAGGAAGTTAAGTCCATAATCGCAGGATCGAGCGTCGGCAAGTTCGCGGACCCCAGCCTTGCAAAATGGGTAACTCAACTTGAACAGATCATCCACAGGATTGGTGTTCCTGGACTCCGGATTACAACCGGCGAGTTTGAAAAAGATGCAGGAATCATTCATGAACTTATTGATTATTGCAACGTCATAGTTGTTGACTCAGACAAGGCAATCGCTGAGAAAATTCCTGACAGTGAGGAGAAATGGAACCTAAAAAAGTGCTGGGTAGTAATCGGTGGGGAAATTTTAGGGCGTGGACTTACTTTCCCCCAGTTGATCTCGACGTATTTTTTGCGGGCCTCTAAGGCTCCTAATGTTGACACGGTTTCGCAGCAGATGCGGTTTTGTGGGTACCGTTCCTGGTATAAACCGGTAACAACAATCTGGGCTCCTGATGAGATCCACGAGAGTTTCAGGGTTCTCGAAGGTATTGAACGAATTGTTTGGTCCCGCGCGACGGAGTGGGATGTTAAAGGAACAGATCTCATCGCCGAGCCTCCGTCTGTTGCCTTCGTCGCACCTGGAGATTCGCCATTTAATCCAACGCGAAAAGTGGTTTGGGATCCTAAGCTAAGAAGTTCTACCGAAAAAGGCGCGGTGATCGACGAATTGGACTATAGCCCCCGCCGATTTGGGTCCAAACTGCAGGCAGTAGATTCTTTTCGTAGGGAGACAAAAACTAGGCCGAGCTCCATGGATAGTTGGGATGTGTATGAGGATCTTAATGCAAGAGAGTTGCAGAAACTATTGGTGAACTGGACGGACAATCCGAAGTCCTACCTCAAATTCAGGAGAGTAGCCTCGCTTTTCCAATCGGACTTGGCTGAGTTGGGCTTGGCACACATGCCCCTAACAGTATTGATTCATCAGTCGCTCGTTGGCAGGTCTTTCGAAGACCTATCCGCGGGTTCATGGTGGAAGTTGGCAGTCTCTAACGGTAATGCACGAACAGTTCGTGGTGTACAAGCAGTCGCTGCGTCGCCTTTCACACTTTGGGAATCCATTGCGCGATCCCCTCAAACCCCAGTTCAATACAGAGAACCGCAGCGCAGTTCACCATATCTTGGCGACCGGGAACGCGAACTTCTTGCGCGCATTACGAGCAACTCAACTAAGTGTGTAATTGAGCCGGTGTTTGGGGTTAACCGGGCTCGGAGCAAGGATTGGAAAGATGTGGTGGCGCTCTCAATTGGGTTGACAGTAGTGGTGCCGCCTACGTATTCAGTGCGGGTTATTGGTCTCGAAGGTAGCTAAAATGTGGACTACGTCTGAGGTCCTAGATGCCCTGTCGGCAGATTTCTCTCAACAACTAGACAGTCAACGGCTGAACCTCCCGCTTTACGATCAATCAAGCCGATGTGGGGTGGGGCGGGACCATGAAGGGCGGTTTGTTGCGATTTTCCCATCGGAGCCCGATCTCCCTGGGTTTGAAATCAAGAACGCTTCGTATGAACCTGTGCGAATGGTTCGGGTAGAACAGGCAGCGGAATCCGAGGTGGAAGTTTCCGTGTTGCGGATAGAAGTGATCGTAGAATCTGAATCGTTAAGCGCCTTAAGCGGCGTTTTCTCGACGCTTTTCAACGTTTCTGAGCAGCGAGGATCAGCAGGAAAAATCATTTGGCTGTTGAGAGATTTGTTTGCATCTCAATTGAAGGGCCTTCCTAGCCTTGAGGTGGTAACTGGTCTTGTGGGCGAATTAGTCGTGATTCTTGCATCAAGCGCTCCCAGTACAGCTCTACAGGCATGGCACAGTAATCCAAATGACCGTTATGATTTTTCTGCAGATATCAATCGTGTCGAGGTTAAGGCAAGTCTGACGCAGAGGCGCACACATCATTTTTCCTCTAGTCAACTTCCTCCACCCAAGGATGTTAATCTTACAATTCTTTCTGTGTTGGTGGACCAAGTTCAAGTTGGGCAGAATATTGAAGATTTGGTTTCAGAAATCTCTGTCTCAATAGAGCCACTCGCTAGGCAGCGCCTAATCGAGGTAGTTTCAGAGATTTTGAAGTGCCCCCCGGTGCTTGTGAGCCATTTTGTGTTTGATACGCAGAGCGCAAGATTGAATGTCAAGGCGTTCGCGGCCGCCGATATCCCTACTGTTCATTGCGGATTATCTATTTCAAGTGCTTCGTGGACCTGCAGTATGGATGGTGTTAGCGAGATGCAAGAATCAGATGTGGCAGCTTTGCTTAGGCGCGCCTAAACGCGCCTAGCAGGTCAAGCCAACCTCACCTTCTCCCTGACCTCAAGCATCGTCTCGGTGACGAGGGGGAGGCGTTGTGCACCGTCGCCCAGGTTGCTGAATAGCTGGTTGGGGTCTGAGCGCCTAATCCGCGGATTGCGTTGCCCCGCAAGAGGGGGCATAAGGCTATGCGATCCAGAGATGGTTGACACGATTACTCACGCGCGCGAGTTGTCGCACCGCGGCGATACCCGGGTGAGAGAGCTGCACGAGCTGCGCACCGAGCGACTCTGCCTCGCCCGCCCAACCTTCGTAGAGTTCAAGCGCCTGCCGTGGCGCCGTGACGTACCCGGCCACCGTGTCCCACGCGTCGAAGTCCCATGCCCATGCAAGGACCAGCACGTCGGACTGGCCACCCGCTTGCGCGAGAAGACTGCGTGCATCGTTGCAACACGCCAATGCGCATTGCTCTAGGTGCGTGCGGAGTTTCAACTCGAAGAGCCTGCGCGCTGATCCATCAGCGAGCATCTGCTCCGCGCGCCATAGACGTGCACCCACCGCGTGGGCATCACCGCCTTCTTGGACGACGCACCGCCCAGCGCCCGTCCTGATGCCCATCACGATCCCGTGGGGCCCAAGACGACCGAATTCTGACGGGTTGTCCTTTGCCGGCCGCAGCTCGAACTCTCCGAGCATTACCAGCACGCCGATGCCCCGCACCAGCTCTACGAGTGTTGCGCACGCGCGGTCCTCGCCGAAGGCGAGCGCCAGGCGGATCGCCGTGCGCTGTACCACGGTGAGTTGCTCGCCGCGTGCGGCGGCACGTTCCGTCCATTCCAGTTCTTCCGTGATCTCGTTTGCTGCATCAATCAACTTCATCGACACCTCCTTCTCTTCTGGGGTCGGCGAACGCCGCCCTCTTGGTTTCCGGACGGAGGTGGCCTCGCCACCCCCGTCCGATTAGATTCCGTTCATTGCTACCTCTCTGCTTTGCCTCCTGGATCGATCCCGCCGGGTCCACCCGACCTTCGCCTCCTTTCTCCTGCGAGATACCGTCCCGCGCGGTGGAGGATTTCCCCTCCTGATCTAACCCGGTGCCATTACGGGCTTCCGCGCCCCTGCGCACCTCCTTTCACTGCTTGTGGAGGAAAACTCCTCCTACTACTAAAGCCCAGACCATTACAGATCTGCTCTGTCTCTCAGCTTGACCACCGTTCCACCACGTTCGAGCGCTTCCGAGCCGCTCCGTATCACCTCCTTTCCGGGGCCAATCGCCCCCTACTAGAAACCCTGCTCTATAACACACCGTTTTTTCCTCCTACTCTCTAGCCTGGACCGTTACACATATCCCTTCCGCCCTAAACCGCCACCGTGACGGGCTTCCGTGCTGTGTTTCCCCTTCTCCTATATACCCCGCGTCTTACACACTTTCCGCCTGCACTTTCGCACTCAGGCACCACTGAACGGCCCTACTGGATACCCTGCTCTTTGACAGACTTATTCTTCATTCCCTCCTAAAGCCCTAAATCGCAACGGAACATCTACCCATTGAGTTGAGGCTTGCCCACTACCCGAGATGAGGCAGCGCGCGAGTAACCTTAGGCAGATGCGCAGCGGGAACAGAGAGCCTAGGTTGTTGAAATAGCCGGCAGCGCCAATATAGGTATCAGCAGAATCTTCCGATTCAAGACGCAGCTTTGGTTATGGCCGTCTAGCAGATGCAGGTAGAGCAACACAGACCGGAACATTCGCTGAACGACTGAATGCCTCGATCAGCGGCTCAACATCTTGCCATCGCAAGCCACCGTTTCCGCAGCCGAGTGCCGGCATCGCTATGGAGGACATTCGATACGTCCCAACGAGACCTACGAGCAGTTCGAGCCCAGCCTCCACCCACTCAATGCGAGACTTATTCTGGTATCGGTTCTTGGTCGGGAAGTTGACGACGAAACGTGGCGGCTCAAGAGATAGTTGAGGCAGTTTGTAAACATATGGGACTCCTGGACGAACTTTGTCAGGCGAAGACTCAGGGAGGCCACACTTGTACTCGTAATCTTCTTCGAGGCTTGGATGTGTTCCGTCAGATTTAAATCGAAGATCCCGTGCAAATGCAAGCGCAATCCCTTTACCCATGAAACCTTGACAGTTAACGGTATTGACGAGCGCGTCGGCGCGGCAATCTAGTACAGACTCATTAACGATTACCAATTTGTTCATGTGGCAAAAAACAAATCAGGGCATATCACGATTCGGGAAGGAATGAGCGAACCCTTGGAGGCGGCCTCACTGAGCATGGCCAAGACTTCATCTGCTGAGCGTTGATTGTTGACCCACAGTGCGGAAATCAGGTCTAGGCCAATCCCGCCAGGGACAAGCAACTCCGCCTGCAGAAGCAATCCGCGCTCATGGACGATGTGCCGTGAAGCCTCAGGCTTGCCATCAGTCTGGTCCCAGCGCTGCAGCTTGCCGCCCGGGAAGTATTCCTGCAGCGCCGTAATGTGTTTGAGTCGAGTGCTAGTTGGATTGTAGTTAGACAGTAAGCCAAAACTCCGAGACAAGAAGTGGCGACTTGTCAGGCGTATGTTTGGGACATCAAGCAGGCTTGTTTTAAACTCACTAAAGACCAAATTGATCCCACGGGTGTTAGCGCTTGTGATCATGCGATACGTGGCTGGGTTTCTCGGATGCCAGAAAACAGGTACATGATCTCGCACATCCGGGCCGTAGGTGCCGATTGTGGAGATAGATCTCTTCTGCTGTATTTCTTGATCAGTTAAGTCAACCTGCAGCATGCCATTCGCCTGCGTGATAAATCGAGGAAGAAACTTGGTGCGCAATATCCCGGGCAGGTGGATAATCGGATCAAGGCGAAAACCCCCGCAAACACGCAGAGGATCGTGTTCGTCGGTATATGGGAACTCTTGTAGGTGATCGACCTGTACGTGCAATTGCTTGTACCTCGCGAGCTACGCCAACCCCACCCTCTCCTTGACCTCACGCATCGTCTCGGTGACGAGGGGGAGGAGGCGCTGTGCGCCGTCGCCAAGGATGTTGTCGATCTCATGGGGGAGTGCGAGGAGCTCCTGGTAGCGCTCGCGGGCGGGGGCGTAGTGGGCGGTGAGGCGTTCGGCGAGGGCGCGCTTCAAGTCGGCGCAGCCGGTGGTGGCGTTGCGCTCTGACTCCCAGAGCTCTTTGTAGTCGGGGTTGACGAGCTTGTGCAGCTGGCAGACGTTGCACGCCTCCGGGTGTCCAGGGTCGGACTTTAGCGGGCGCTTCACGTCCGTCACCGCGGACATGACCTGCTTCTTGATCGTCTCGGCGTCGCTGAGGATGTCGATCGTGTTGTTCATCGACTTACTCATCTTCTTCTCGCCGTCCGTGCCAAGCACCACGGGGGACTCGGTGAAGACGGCGGTCGGCTCAGGGAAGGTCTCGCCGAACTTGTGGTTGAAGGATCGGGCGATCTCGCGGGAGAGTTCCAGGTGCGCCGCCTGATCTTTGCCAACCGGCACCACGCTCGCCTTCGGCAGGAGGATGTCTGCCGCCTGCAAGATGGGGTAGGTGAGGAGGCCGTGGTTGACGTCGTCCGGCTGGTTCAGCTTCTTCTCCTTATATGTAGGCGTCCGCTCCACCCAGCTGACGGGGGTGACGGTCATCAGGATCCAGGCGAGCTCCAGCACC
>Ga0164292_10004593_pt1 | contig 11242 bp, 10 predicted proteins | sample GEODES117metaG_FD_111486 | JGI IMG/M metagenome (GOLD analysis project Ga0164292, IMG submission 111486) | Eutrophic lake water microbial communities from Lake Mendota, Wisconsin, USA - GEODES117 metaG | ecosystem: Environmental > Aquatic > Freshwater > Lake | place: USA: Lake Mendota... | reverse complement strand
CCCTGGCTGCCGTGGTCTCCCTCGCCAGCCCTTCCGCCTTCGCCGGCACCACTACCTCAGCTAAAGCTACGGGCGTGCCTATCGAACCCGTCGATGATCCTCTCGGTCTCAAAGCCACCGTCGGTTACGACATGCGCTACTACGTCCGTGGCTTCTGGTTCTCCAATCACAACGTGTGGACCTCCCTCGCCTACTCCACTCCCCTCACGGACAAACTCAGCCTCGACTTCTTCACTTATTATACTCAAGCTTGGACTCCCGTTGAATACAACGAGGTCGATGCGGGCGTCTACATGACTTACGACGCCGGATTTACCAAAGTGACCTTCGGCTACACCTGGTACTACTACCTCAACGGCTTCTTCGGCGACGGACTAGGAACTCAAGACTACTCCCATGAAGTCGGCTTCAACTCCATCACCCCCCTCGGTCCGGTGAACTTCAACTTCGCCTACTACTACGACCTCTACATCGCCGCCAACTACTTCCAAGCTGGCTTCGACACCACCATCCCCGTCACAGACAAAATCGCCATCATCCCATCCGCCGTCGTCGGTTACAACGTGGGCGACTACTACTCCCTCGGCACTGCAGACACCAGCTTCAACCATATCGGCCTCCGCATCGATGTCCCCATCACCCTCACCAAAACCGCCACCCTCACTCCTTACATCGCTGCGAACTTCTCCCTCGAAGGTAAGGAAGGCGTCAACACCATCGAAGGCAAAAACGAACTCTGGGGCGGTGTCGCTCTCAGCGTCACTTTCTAAACTCACTCCTCCCTCCAACCCCCTTCAATCATCCTCATGAAAACAAAACGTTTCCTTCCGTTGATGGTGGTGGCAATGCTCGGTCTGGCCTGCGGGCCAGGCCGGGCTGAGCCTCTCAAAATCGGTTACTCAGACTGGCCCGGCTGGGTCGCCTGGGAAATCGGTATCCAAAAAGGCTGGTTCAAAGAAGAAGGCGTCGAAGTCGACTTCCAATGGTTCGACTACGTCCCTTCCATGGACGCCTACGTCTCCGGCAAAATCGACGCCGTCGGCATGACCAACGGCGACGCTCTCGTCACCGGTGCCACCGGCAAACCCTCCGTCGCCTTTCTCCTCAATGACTTTTCCAACGGCAATGACATGGTCGTCGCCGCTCCAGGCATTGAAACCCTGGCCGATCTCAAGGGCAAAAAAGTCGGTCTCGAAGAAGGCTTCGTCCCCCACTTGCTCCTGCTCTCAGGCCTCGAAAAGGCCGGCATCAGCGCGGATTCCGTCACGGTCGTCAATACCCCGACGAACGAGACACCCCAAGTCATGGCCTCCAAAGCCGTCGACGCCATCTCTGCCTGGCAGCCCAGCTCCGGCCAGGCTCTCAAGGCGGTCCCCGGCTCCAAGCCCATCTTCACCTCCGCCGATGCTCCCGGCATCATCTACGACCTGATGTACGTCTCCCCCGAAAGCCTCGAAAAACGCCGCGCTGACTGGATGAAAGTCGTCAAAGTCTGGTACCGCATCGCCGACTACATCCGCGATGAAAAGAACCTCGACGACGTCCTCAAAATCCTCTCCGCTCGCGTCAAGGTCACCCCCGAAGAATACGAGCCCTTCCTCAAAGGCACCTACATCCTCACCCTCGAGGAAGTCATCAAACATTGGGGCCAAAGCGACGACCTCAAAACCATCATCGGCTCGTCCAAAAAGGTCGATGACTTCAACGTCAAATTCGGCGTCTACGACAAACCTCAAGACCTCGCCAAATACCTCGATCCCTCCCTCACGCTAGAACTCGCCAAAGAAAAAGGCATCGCTCCCTGATCACCGCTTCACCCACGGCGCGGTCCCATGACCGCGCCGTTCCTCCGCCAGCCTACCTTTCGCGCCTCCCAACTCCATGCGCCCTCTGGCTTCCCTCTTCAAAGGCTGGTTCCTCATCCGCCGCGACCTCTCCTCCTCACGTCGCTTCTTCCTCACCGCCGTCTCCTTCGTCCTCCCCCTCGCCCTCTGGTGCCTCGTCTCCTACGTCGACTGGATCTGGCATCCCGACATCAAACTCCAGCTCTCCTCCGAGCGCGAAGGCAACAGCACCGTTTTCACCGCTGGCGATCACATCAGCCCCGGCTACTACCAGGAAATGGTCGTCGCCACCCGCGCCGAAAACACCCGCCTCCTCACTTCCACTCCCCCACCCAAATCCTCCAAACGCGCCAATCAAAAACTCCTCCGCCAGCTCGCCCCCATCGCCATCTCCCACGACTGGCTCCCCTACACCGAGGCGCAAAACGACGCCGCCATCTACCACCTCTGGCGCGACATCGCCACCGCCACCAAAGTGCCCACCGATCCGGCTCTTACCCCGGAGAACCTCGACATCGTCAAAAAAAATTGGGCCCAGCTCGCCCCTCTCGCCGCCGACTTCTCCCTCGCCTCCTTGCCCGAGACACCCCTCCTCAAACTCATCCCCCAAGGCCTCCCCGCCAACCCCGTCTACCTCCCCGCACCCCACGAAGTCTGGCGCTCCGGCTGGCGCGATTTCAAAGCCACGCCCCCCGAGGGTGAGCTCAGCATGACCCAACGCTACCAGCACTCCCTCCGCGTCATCCTGCTCGGCTTCTTCTGGGCCTGCGTGGTCGGTGTGCCCATCGGCATCCTCTGCGGCGTGTTCGACTTCTTCTCCAAACTCTTCGAGCCCTTTGTCGATTTCTTCCGCTACATGCCTGCCCCCACCTTCAGCACCCTGCTCGTCGCCGTGCTGCTCGCTGGCGATGCACCGAAGATCGCGCTCGTTTTCATCGGCACCGTATTCCAAATGATCCTCGTGGTCTCCAAGACCACCCGCCTGCTCGATCCCTCCCTCCTCGAAGCCGCGCAAACCCTCGGTGCCAGCCCCAAACAAATGCTCACCCGTGTTGTCATCCCCGGCATCCTCCCCAATCTCTACAACGACCTCCGCATCCTCCTCGGCTGGGCCTGGACCTGGCTCGTCATCGCCGAACTCATCGGCGTCAAAAGCGGCCTCACGGAATTCATCGAAACCCAGGGCCGCTTCCGCAACTTCGACCGCGTCTTCCCCGTCATCATCCTCATCGGCGTCACCGGCTTCGTCACCGATCAAATCCTCTCCTGGCTGCACGGCATCATCTTCCCTTGGACCGGTCGCGGCAACCCCATCGCCCAGACCTTCTTCCGCATCCTCTTCTGGCCCTTCCGCCAAATCTCCAAACTCAGCGACCGCGCAGGCACTCCCACCTGATTTCCCTTTCCCCCGCTCATGGCCGCCGCCCTTCAACTTCCTTCCTACCTCGAACAAAGCCCCGAGGTCGCCGCCCGCTTCGAACGCCTCCGCCAACGCCCCGTCGCCCTCGAAGTCTCCGGCCTCACCAAAACCTTCGAAACCACCCGCGGCACCGTCACCGCCCTCTCCGACGTCTCCTTCTCCGTCCACAAACGCGAGTTCATGTGCGTCATCGGCCCCTCCGGCTGCGGTAAGTCCACCCTCGCCCGCGTCCTCGCCGGCCTCGAAGCCCCCACCTCCGGTGACGTCCGCGTTTACGGCCAGCCCGTCTCCGGCCCCGGCCCCGATCGCGGCATGGTCTTCCAATCCTACACTCTCTTCCCCTGGCAGACCGTCAAACAAAACGTCATGTTCGGTCCCCTCATGGCCGGCGCCTCCCGCAACTCCGCCGAAAGCGAGGCTCGCCAATGGATCGAACTCGTCGGCCTCACCAAATTCGAAAACGCCTACCCCCAGCAGCTCTCCGGCGGCATGAAACAACGCGTCGCCATCGCCCGCGCTCTCGCCAATCAACCCCGCGTCCTCTTCATGGACGAACCCTTCGGCGCCCTCGACGCCCAAACCCGCTGCCAGATGCAGTCCCACCTGCTCGACATCTGGAAAAATGTCGACATCACCATCGTCTTCATCACCCACGACCTCGATGAAGCCGTTTTCCTCAGCGACCGCATCCTCGTCCTCGATCCCCACCCCGGCCGTGTCCGCGAAATGATCGAAGTCCCCGTCCCGCGCCCCCGTCACAACGATCAATTGTTTGAACCCTCCTTCATGGCCGTGCGCAAGCACATCGACAACCTGATCCATCCCCCCGGCCAGGAGCATCACAAAGAATCCCCCGTCCTCCGCCTCGTCGCGCGCGATCCGGACATCGTCTGATTTTTCTAACCACCCCTTTGTTAGCCTAACCACGCTTTTTTCACTTCATACTTTTCACCCAATAAATATGACAACCCCCATCGATATCCCAGCCCTTCGCGACCACTACAAAGCCCAAGGCGTCAAATACTGCATCGGCGCTTTCGTCGACATCCACGGCGTGCCCAAAGGCAAGTTCGTCCCCATCGACCACTTCGAGGACTTCGCCGCCGGCTCCGAACTCTACACCGGCTACGCCCTCGACGGCGTCGGCCAACGCCCCAACGACGACGAAATCAACTCCGTGCCCGACCTCATCCGCGGCTGCATCCTGCCCTGGAACAAAGAAGTCGCCTGGTTCCCCGCTGACAACACTTTCCACGGTCAGCCGTACGAAGTCAGCACCCGCGTCGCCCTCAAAAAACAACTCGCCGCTGCCGCTGAAATGGGCTTCGGCTTCAACCTCGGCATCGAGTGCGAACTCTACGTCGTCAAACACACCCCCGGCGGCCCGCTCGAAATCCCCAACCCCGATGACGACCTCGCCAAGGCCTGCTACGACGTGAAGCGCTTCCTCGACCGCTACACCTGGCTGGACAAAATGGCCTCCGCCATCAATCACCTCGGTTGGGACCTCTATTCCCTCGACCACGAAGACGCGAACTCTCAGTTCGAGTTCGACTTCAAATACGCCGACGGCCTCACCATGTGCGACCGCTTCGTTTTCTTCCGCCTCATGGCCAAGCACTACGCCGCCGAGGAAGGCCTGCTCGCTACCTTCATGCCGAAACCCTTCCACAACCGCACCGGCAGCGGCGCGCACTTCAACATGTCGCTCTTCGATCTGGAAAGTGGTGACAACCTCTTCAAACGCCCCCACGCCGAAGACCCGCGCGGCCTCGGCGTCAGCGAGACCGCCTACCACTTCATCGCCGGCGTCCTCCGCCACGGCCCCGCCCTCTGCGCCGCCTTCGCCCCCACCGTCAATTCCTACAAACGCCTCGTCCGCCGTGGCCTCATGTCCTACTTCTCCTGGGCGCCCGTCTTCAACAGCTACGGCCGCAACAACCGCACCAACTCCGTCCGCGTCCCCATGGCCGGTGGCCGCTGCGAAAGCCGCAACGCCGATGCCGGCTGCAACCCCTACCTCGCCGCCGCCCTCGTTCTCGCCGCAGGTCTCGAAGGCGTCCGCGAAAAACTCGACCCCGGCAATCCGCAGGAAGACAACCTCTACGAACTCACCCCCGAGCAACTCGCCACCCGCGGCATCTGCGAACTCCCCCGCACCCTCGACGAAGCAGTCAAAGCCTTCGCCGCCGACCCTCTCGTCGAGCAAGTCCTCGGCACCGAACTCCGCAGCGAATTCATCACCTACAAAACCGAAGAATGGCGCCAATACCACCAACGCGTCAGCCAATGGGAAATCGACACCTACGCGCGACTGTGGTAGCCATGAACACCCCCCTCCGCCTCGAGCACCTCGCTTGGCCAGACATCGCCGAACTGCAAAAGCTCAACGGCGGCCTGCTGCTCCTTCCCCTCGGCGCGACGGAGCAGCACGGCCCGCACCTCCCAGTCGCGATGGACACCTTGCTCGCCGAGGCCGTCTGCTCCGCCGTCTCCGCCACCACCCGAGTCCCCGTGCTCAGCTCCCTCCGCTACACCGTCTCCCAAGGCCACACCACCAAATGGCCCGGCACCCTCTCCCTCCGCCACGAGACCTTCATCGCCACGTTGAACGACCTCGCCGCCTGGGCCGGTGCCACCGGCTGGCAGCGCCTCCTTCTCGTCAACGCCCACTTCGGCAATGACGCCCCCGCTCGCGTCGCCGTCGATCAGATTCGACTCCGCCACCTCGGCACCCTGCAAATCGGCCTCCGCCACGTCTTCCAACTCACCCCCGACATCTGGCGCGCCTACACCGATGACGCCGAGGACCTCCACGCCAATCGTGCCGAGACCAGCCTCATGCTCCACCTCCACCCCGACCTCGTCCACAGCGACCGCCTCGCTTCTTCAGACGACCCCGACCGCACCACCAGCACCGTTTTCTCTCACCCCGTCTCCCAGACCAGCCGCAACGGCGTCACCGGTTTCCCCAGCCAGGCCACCGCCGAGGAAGGCGCCCAGCTCTTCCAGCAAATGGTCGCTGCCCTGACCGACCTCGTCACCCGAGCCACCACCGAGCTCCCCCCGCTGCCACCCGCCGACTGGCTTGGCACCCAGCCGCCCGACTGACCTCCCCACATGCTTCAGCGCCTCTTCGATCAACTCCACGCCGTCTGCGACGTCCCCCTCTCCCAGGCCCGCAGCCTGCCCGCCGCGCTTTATCACGACCCCGAGTTCCATCAATGGGAACGCCAGCACGTTTTCGCCGCCGACTGGCTCCCCGTCGCCCACCTCTCGCAGATCCCGGAGCCCGGCGACTTCATCACCGTCGATCTCCTCGGCGAACCCCTCGTCGCCATTCGCGATGCCGATGGCACCCCGCGCGTCTTCTCCCGCGTCTGCCCGCATCGCTCCATGGACATCCTGCCGCCCGGGCACATGAGCGGTCGCCTCACCAAAACCGCCGCCCGCGCCCCGCTGCCCGAGTCCCACGGCAACACCCGCTTTTTGCAATGTCCCTACCACGCCTGGAGCTTCGAGCTCAATGGCCGCCTCGTCGCTTGCCCGGAAATGCAGCACACCTGCGGCTTCGATCGCGCTGACCACAGCCTTCGCACCTTCGCCACCACCCTTTGGAACGGCTTCCTCTTCGTCAACTTCGACGCCACCGCCCCGCCGCTCGCCCCCGACCTCACCGAACTGCACAACTTCCTCGCCTCCTGGCAGCCCGAGCAAATGGTCGTCGTCCGCGAGCAGGAATGGGAGTGCGACTTCGACTGGAAAGTCATGGTCGAAAACTTCGCCGAAACCTATCATCACCTCGGGGCCCACCACAGCACCTTGCAGCCCCTGATGCCCGCCAAACGAAATTGGACCGAGCAAGAACGCCGCCGCTACCTGCACTCCCATTTGCCCTTCACCGATCGCTACGCCGCCACCATTCAAAGCGCACTCGACACCAGCGACACCACCGCCACCTTCCCCATCCTGCCCGGCCTCAGCGAAGCCGGCATGACCCACTGGCACATCCTCATCGGCTACCCACTCTTCCTCCTGCTCACCGCGCCCGACAGTTGGGCCTGGTATCGCGTCCACCCCATCGCCCCCGGCAAAGCCCGCCTCACCACCCACCTCCTCGTCCCCGCCAGCACCCGCGACCGCCCCGATTTCCCCGACCTCCTCGAGCGCGAATACGCCAAGCTCGTCAGCTTTCATCTGGAGGACATGGAAGTCTGCGCCGCCGTCCAGCGCGGCCTGCAATCCCGCACCAGCCAGCCCGGCCCCCTAAGCCACCTCGAAATGCCCGTCTGGCTCTTCCACCGCTACCTCGCCGCCCGCACCCGCCAAACCTGGCCCACCGACGACCGCCCCGCCGCCCCCTCCCAAACACCCACCGCCTGACACGCACTGCGTCTGCCGAATTGACATCCCCACTCCAGCCCTTAACCTAGCCACGTGGTGACCTCCACCCAAGCCTATGACGCCCTCCTTCAGCCCGCCGACCCGCCGCTTCGTGACCGATCCGAAGAAGCTGCTCGCCGCACGCGTGAATGCGCCAAAGCCATCCTTGGCAGTCTCGAAGGCGAGAGTTTCGGCTGGCATCGCCGCCAGAAAAGAGAGAGGCTTCTCGATGACCAATTAGTCATCCTTCGCCGTTACGCGAAAGACGGCACCGCGCCAGGCGAACCGATTGGCGCTGGAGGTGAGCATGAAGTATGGCACTCCGAAAACGGATCGCACGTCTCGAAGTTCACCATCAATGACCAGTTCGGTTACGTGGTGGATCAGCAGAATGAAAACCGAAGCCACAAGCTGCACTTGCTTCCCGCGCTGCCTTCCGAATACCTTTTGCGACTCGGCACCCAAAACGCCGTCTTTGGCGATGCCATCACTTTGCAAGGCCTTTGCACCGCCCGCGTGCCTTCGCTGATCAGCGCTCAACCCTACGCCGACCAAGGCCGCCCCTCCCAAGCCGATGTCGACAGCTTCCTCTGGCAGTCCGGATTCCTCCGCCTGCCCGACGACATGATGATGGCACCCTACACCACCAAACCCTTCTGGTGGCGACCGCTCGACGACATCCTGGTGGGCGACTGCAACCCCGAAAACTACAGCCGCATCACCGATGACATCATCGTGCCCATCGACGTCATCTCCCACCCTTTCCCTCGCAGTCTGCTCGCCCAAACCGCCTTCAAAAACGGCCTCTCTCTCGACCAACTGATTCAAAAAGATCAACAACTTCGACAACAGCTCGGCTTCAATTGAAACCCAAGATTCTCTCATGAACTCCCCCTCTCTCACCGGCGGCTGCCTCTGTGGCGCGGCCCGCTATCACCTCACCACCGCGCCACTGCAAACCACCGCCTGCCACTGCGCCGACTGCCGCCGCGCCAGCGGTGCACCCTTCGTCGTCTGGACCTTCTTCCCCACCGGCACCCTCGTCTGGGAAACCGCCCCACCCAAGCGCCTCCACTTCGCCGACCGCGACCGCACCTTCTGCGCCGACTGCGGCACCCCACTCACCTTCTTCGATTCTTCCATCCCACACCTCTTCGAAGTCAACACCTCCACCTTCGACGACCCCACCCCCTTTGCCCCCCTCGATCAATGCTGGCTCGACGACCAACTCCCCTGGACCCCAAAAATCCCCACCCTCCCCGGCACTCCCGAAACCGGCCCCCTGCCAGCGTTGCCCTCCCTCTCCGAGTGATCAGCTCCGCGACTCAATCTTTCGGCTCATCCGTCAACCGCTGCGGGTAAGCCTCTCCAAACGGGCCCTCTTCCGCCGCGCTCACAATCACCCGGTGTAGCATCCCCGCCAACTGCTCCGCCTCCGCCGCGCTCAACACCCCCGAAAAGTGCTCCTTCACCAGCGCCCGATACGGTGGCCACGCCGCCTTAAGCGCCTTCTGCCCACGCTTAGTCAGCACCGCAAAAAAGCCACGCCCATCTGTCTCGCAACGCTCCCGCTTCAGCAACCCCTCACTCTCCAGCCGCGTCACCGCCCGCGAAATCCCGCTGTGACTCAGCAGCGTCAACCGCGCCAGATCACTCATCCGCAATCGACGCCCCTCAGCCTCGTTCAGCGTCAGCAACACATCGTAATCATCGTAGCTAATGCCACCCGCCGCCTCCAAACCCTGCGCCACCCGTCGCGTCAGCACCGAGTGCGCCGTCAGCAAAACCCGCCACGCCACCTGATGCGAATCCGGTTGGCCAGCCATTGGAGGTGAAGTTCGGGACGCCATGATCAAAAAAGCAACGCTCCCACTAAGACCCTTTCAACGCAGGTGTCCAGACTTCGCTTCCCAGCTTCATCACCGCCACGCAAAAAAAGCCGCCTCCCCCGCCGCTGGCATTTCTTCCCGACAAAAACCCCTTCGTTCCTGGCATCCCCCTCCTTCCTCTGATTTATTTGCACACGCAAATACTTTTCCAAACTGGCACCCTTGATGCTCTTGCCAATCACTGAGCCATGACACCCTCCTCCGAGACTCCCATGCCCCTCACGTCCCCCGCCGTGAGCGCGCCCGTCTCGTCCACTCCACGTCAACCCTGGTCCCGCTGGTTCGCCTTCCGCGCCCGCCTCCCGCTCACCACCACCTTCTCCCTCGGCCTCGCCGCTTGGCTGCTCTTCCTCCTCGGTTGGCACTTCCTCGCCACCACAGGCATCGCCGAGTCCGCCCTGCTTCCTTCCCCCGCCAAAGTCCTCACCGCACTCTGGGATCTGCTCACCAATCGCGGCTTCGGCCTCGACATCCTGCAGAGCCTCAAACGCATCGCCTTCAGCTTCGCCCTCGCTCTCGCCATCGCCCTCCCCCTCGGTCTCACCATGGGCGCTTTCCCTCCCGTCGAAAGCTTCTTCAACGCCCTCGTCTCCCCGCTCCGATACCTGCCCGCTCCCTCTTTCGTCCCGCTTCTGCTGATGTGGCTCGGCACCGGCGACAGCCAAAAAATCACTCTCCTCCTGCTCGGCGTCGTCTTCTTCCTCATCACCCTGTTCATGGACAACACCAAGTCCGTCGATCCCGCCTGGGTCGAATGCGCCCGCACCCTCGGCGCTCGCCGCTCCAACCTCCTCTGGCGCGTCATCTTCCCCGCCGCGCTTCCGCATTACGTCGATACCGCCCGCCAAATGCTCGCCGTCAGTTGGACCTACCTCGTCATCGCCGAAATCGTCGCCGCCACCGATGGCATCGGCGCCATGATGATGCGCGCCAAACGCTTCGTCAAAGTGGACGAAATCATGGCCGGCATCCTCGTCATCGGCATCCTCGGTCTCGCCTGCGATCTGCTCATCCGCCTCATCCATCACTGCGCCTTCCGTCACCTGCGCTGACCTCCTTTCCGACCCATCAAAACCTAACACCCCAAAATCAATGCGCCCACAAAAACACCTCCTCACCACCCTCAGCCTCCTGCTGCTCGCCGCCTGTTCCCCCAAGGAAGAACCCGCCGCCACCGCCACATCGACCCCCACTGCCGCCCCTGCGCCAGAAAAAACCACGGTCAACCTCTCCCTCTTCTCCTGGCCCGGCTACGGCTTCTGGTTCATCGCCAAAGAGAAGAACCTCGTCCCCGAACTCGACCTCAACATCACCATCATTGAGGACCCCTATGAAAGCTTCGGTCAAATGGCCGCTGGCAAGCTCGATGTCACCTCCTCCACCGTCGAATACGGCCCCATCGCCGCCGACCAAAAAGTCCCCGTCAAACTCGTCACCTACACCAACCCCTCCTACGGCACGGATAAGATCATCCTCGGCCCCGGCATCACCAGCGCCGCCGATTTGAAAGGCAAAGAAGTCGCCGTGCTCGAAGGCGGCCTCACCCAGATCTACATGGGCATCTGGCTGGAGGAAAACGGCGTCAAATTCGACGAGGTCAAATACAGCAACCTCATCATGGACGACGCCGTCGCCGCCATGGTCAGCGGCAAAGTCGCCGCCGGCGAATTCTGGGAACCCTTCGGCGGCAAAGTCCTCTCCAGCCT
>Ga0164292_10004589_pt1 | contig 11244 bp, 14 predicted proteins | sample GEODES117metaG_FD_111486 | JGI IMG/M metagenome (GOLD analysis project Ga0164292, IMG submission 111486) | Eutrophic lake water microbial communities from Lake Mendota, Wisconsin, USA - GEODES117 metaG | ecosystem: Environmental > Aquatic > Freshwater > Lake | place: USA: Lake Mendota... | reverse complement strand
TGGATTCGCGGCCCAGAAGTTCAGCAAAAGATTGAAGATCTTGCTACTGGCACAACCAACCAAATTGAGCTTAACCGTTCAACGATTGTCTCAACTCTCATCCCAATTGCTCCAGTAAATGAACAACGCCGCATCGCCGCCAAGCTCGACACCACCATCGCCGCAGTCGAGGCCTGCCGCCAGCGGCTCGATGGCGTGGCGGCGATCCTCAAGCGCTTTCGCCAGGCGGTGCTGGCGGCGGCCACCTCGGGCGAGTTGACGCGGGAGTGGCGGGGGGAGAGGGGCGAAGACTTCGATTGGCTTGATGTTCAGCTCGGCGAGTATGCAGAAAGCATGAACTACGGAACATCGACCAAATCCCAGAGTGAAGGCGAAGTCCCCGTACTTCGAATGGGCAATCTGCAGGGCGGTGAACTGGATTGGACCGAGCTTGTCTACACCTCTGACCTGGCCGAAATCGCAAAATACATGCTTGACGAAGGCGATGTCCTGTTCAATCGCACCAACAGTCCGGAGCTTGTCGGAAAGACGGCTATTTATCGTGGCGAGAGACCTGCTATTTATGCGGGCTATCTGATCAGAGTTCGGTGCCGTCCGTCGCTGGATCCAGAGTTCTTGAATCTAAGCCTGAATAGTCATAATGCGAGAGATTATTGCTGGCGTGTCAAGTCAGATGGCGTCAGTCAATCCAACATCAACTCCAAAAAGCTCGCGGCATACCCATTTCTGCTGCCCCCAGTTCATGAGCAACAAGAGATCGTCCGCCGTGCCCAGCAGCTCTTCTCCTTCGCCGACCAACTCGAAGCCAAGCTCACATCCGCCCGCCAGATCGTCGAGCGGCTGACGCCAGCGTTGCTGGCCAAGGCGTTCCGCGGTGAGCTGGTGCCCCAGGACCCCAATGACGAACCGGCGAGTGTGCTGCTGGAGCGGATTCGGGCGGCCCGCCAGGCGGACGCCGCAGCTGGGAAACCATCGCGCCGTAGACGGCCCAGGGCTGCAGCCAACCCGGTCGAGAGCGTTACCGTTGCCGCGCCAGTCACGCCTGACCTGCTCGCCAGCCTGCTGCGCGAATGCGGTGCATTGAGCGAACGGGCGTTGTTGGCGGCGTCGGAGTTGGACCACAGATCCTTTGATCTGCAGCTTGAAGCAGAGCTCAAGCAAGGTCGTGTGCGCCGAGTTGATGACGATGGTCAGGTGTTAATGGAGGCAGCTGATTGACCTCGGCGCCAGTTTTCGTGCAGCGCCCACTGGGTCAGGGTTAAGGCTCTTCAGGGCCCGCAAGGTGCGCTCGACGCGGGTGTTGAGGTCGCGCAGGGTCGAGCTGCGGCGCCCCTGCTGGCCGGCGAGGAACCGCGCGGCGACTTCCGGCCAGCCGGCGAACTCGTCATCACCGTCTTGCTGTGGCCCGGCCAAGAGCTCGGTGTTCAGCTTCTGGGCCTCCTGCAGGCTCAGGTTGCGCTCCTCCATCAAGGTGCGCAGCTGGCTCACGGCCGTGAGGATCTTGGTGGCGTTGGTGGCCTTCCACTCCAGCGGCAGCATCACGCTGGAGCGGGTGCGGTCCTCCCAGATGCGGGTGAGCTGGCAGCGACCAATCGGCTTGCGCTTCGTGGCCCCGATCTCCCGCACGCTCCAGCCCTTGCCGTGCTCCTGCTGGATGCTCAGCCGAACGGTCTCATACCACTGCTGTCGGGCTGCCATGCGCCAAACCTGCGCCAACACTTCGGGACGGGGGCCGAGAACCCAGTAGTGACTGGTGACTTGGCTGCCTCCAGTCTTGCGCCAAACCGTGCGCCAAACAGGGGCAAATGGGTGGTCCAGGGTGCACCTGACCCCCTGCTTCGATGTGCCAAAGCATTAAAAAACCCAGGCTGGGCCTGGGGTTTCCTGATGGAGCCAAGCGGACTCGAACCGCTGACCCCCTGCATGCCATGCAGGTGCTCTACCAGCTGAGCTATGGCCCCAAATGGTACGCGTGGCAACAGGAACGCTGGTCGTTCTGCTTTGACTCCCTGAGGAGCCGTGCTGGCGTGAACAGAGCTTACAACGTGGCGGGGCCCCTACACCTGGCGCCACACGGCCACCAGCTTGCCCTGCACGCTCACCTGGTCGGCCGGCAGCACCAGCGGTGCGTAGGCCGGGTTGGCGGCCTCGAGGGTGACGCTGGCACCCTTGCGGTACAGGTGTTTGAGGGTGGTGCCGCTGCCGGGCACCAGGGCGCTGACGATCGTGCCGTCGCGCAGGCGTGACGGATCGCTCACCGGCTCCATCAGCACCACGTCGCCGTCGGCGATGTGGGCGTCGACCATCGAATCGCCGTTGACGGTGAGTGCAAACAGGCCGCGGGTCTGCAGCACGGGCTCCAGGTCGAGTCGCTCGCTGACATCGTCAAAGGTCTCGACCAGGCCGCCGGCAGCTACGGCCCCCAGGACCGGGATGCCAGCGGCAATATCTCCCAGCAGCTGCAGGGTGCGGGCCTGCCCCTCCTGCCAGGTGATCCAGCCCTTCTGCTGGAGGTGCTTAAGCCGGCTCTGGATCGGCGCCGGCGAGCGCAGACCCATGGCCTCCATCATCTGGCGGATCGAGGGGCTGTGGCGGTGGGTGCCGATGTAGTCGGCCAGCCAGTCGTAGAGCTCCTGCTGGGCGGTGGTCAGGGGCTCGGAGGGGCCGGTCGGCATGGAGGTCGGACTACTGCTGATACAGATGTACCGCCTTGTGGGCGCTTTGTCGAGGGCTGTCTACGGTCGAGGGGGCCATTGCTGCCATCGTTCATGGCACTGACCATTGCCACGGCCGCCCGCCGCCCCGCTGCAACCCGCTCCACTGCAACCAGCCCTGCTGCCTGTGCACCCGAGGTGCTGCAGCAGGTTCGCCGTTCGCTCAAGGCCAGCTGCCCGGCCGAACTGGTGGGCTTGCGGCCCAGTGAGCTGAGTTCCCTGGCCGAACTGATCTGTGCGCTCAGTGAGCCCGATGGTCAGTTCCGGTCTTGCTTTGAGGGGCTGCGCAGCCGCGAGGAGCTGGTCGCCCTGGCGGCGACGCGGGGCATTCCGCTGCAGCCATCGCTGCTGGAGCGCTTTGAGCGCCTGGCCCCCATTTCCGGGCCCGAACCCCTCTCGGATGCGGAGCTGCAGGCCGTCTCGGCCGGGGGCGCTGTCGATCCTGTGTTGCTGGGCCTGCGCGCGCAGTTGCCCGTGCTGCTGGCTCTGTAGTTGCCCGCTCAATCCCTCGGTTCACCGTCCTCGTTGATGCTCTGGCGGTGGTTGGTTCGGGCCTCCAGGAGTTTCTTGGCCGGTCCTGCCGCCACCTCGCCAATCAGAATCGCGGTGCCGAGCATCAGCAGAATCCGGGCTGCGGCGGCGATCATGTGAATCGCCACCTCCTGGGTGGTGTGTTGAACCGGGGAAGAAGCGTTGGGTGTGGTGTGCATCATCACGACAAGTCCATGCATTCCGGTCCTACGCAGGTCGCAGGGCTCTCTGGTGCGCTGAAGCAGACCTGCGCAAAAATGGCCTTGGTGTTGATGCTGACCTGTGGCTCCGACCTCGCCGTATCAACCCTCACTGCTGCGTCTGCTCCATGGCGCCACGGCGGTGCTGGTGCCGCTGGCCTGGCTCAGCGGCCTGCTGGTGTATTCACAGTTCGATGGACGCTGGGGACGACTTCCCTGGCAGCCCGGTGGAGATTGGATTGACCTGCACGGCAGCCTGGGAGTGGCGTTGTGGCCCCTGGCCCTGATTTTCGGCCTCTATGCCCTGACCCTGGGCCGTGCCCGCCTCAACAAGGCGGGCAATGCGGTGGCCCTGCTGGCCCTGGCTCTGGCCCTTGGCAGCGGCAAGCTGATGGACGAAGACTGGTTGCGTGACGGCCAGCTCGATCACCTCGTTTACAGCGTGCATCTTTTGGCCTGGCTGCTGCTGGCTGTGGCCGTCTGCTGGCATGTGGGCGGGGTGCTGCGGCGCGGCGGTCCGTTGTTGGCGCGATCGATGGTTGACCTGCGCCTGCGCAGCAACGATCGCCCCCAGAACTGGCCGGCTCAGATCGGACGCTGGCTGCGCCGCACGCCGTGACCGTTGACCAGGACTGCCGCGCCCCGGATCCAGGGGGTTGGCATCCTGCTGCGTGTTTGCCGCGTGCACTCTGATCTCAGCGCCGCGCCGTCACCTGCTCATTACGGTCATGCCATGCATCTGGAGGTTCCATGGCTGATCCATCACCCCGCTTTGGATTTGTGGCTTTCGCAGAAACCTGGAACGGCCGTCTGGCCATGCTTGGCTTCGTCATCGGTCTAGCGACCGAGCTGTTGACCGGTCAGGGCATCCTGGCGCAGATCGGGTTGCGCTGAGCTGGGCTGCTCTTCAGATCCGACGGTTGCTCAGCCCAGCAGGGCCGCCAACAGGGCTTGCTGGGCATGCAGGCGGTTTTCGGCCTGATTGAAGATGCGGCTCGAGGGGCCTTCCATGGCGCCGGCGCTGATTTCGAGGCCCCGGTAGGCGGGCAGGCAGTGCAGCACGATCGCGCGGCTGTCGGCCTCGGCGATCAACTCCTCATTGAGGCACCAGCCTGCAAAGGCGCGTTCGCGCTCGGCTTTTTCGTCTTCCTGACCCATCGAGGCCCAGACGTCTGTGTACAGGGCGTGGGCTCCACGCACCGCTGCCAGCGGCTCGTGCAGCACCGTCACCGTGCACCCTTGGGCGGCGCCGAGCTGCTGCGCGTGGGTCAGGACGTTTGGGTCGGGGGCGTAGCCGGTCGGACAACCGATGCGCACGTTGACCCCCAGCAGGGCGCCGCACAGCATCAGCGAGTGGGCCACGTTGTTGCCGTCACCCAGATAAGTAAGGGTGCGTCCCTTCAGTTGGTCCAGGGCTAAGTCCCCCTGGCTGCTGACGGCAAAGGCCTCGGCCAGGGTCAGGTAGTCGGCCAGGGCCTGGCAGGGGTGCTCGAGGTCGGTGAGGGCATTGATCACCGGGATCGAGGCCCAATGGGCATAGTCCGCCAGCTCCTCCTGGCCGAAGGTGCGAATCGCCAGTGCATCGACGTACCGGCTCAACACCCGGGCGGTGTCAGCCACGGGTTCGCCGCGGCCCACCTGGCTCACCTGGGGATTGAGGTCGATCGTTTGACCACCCAGCCGCGCCATGGCCACCGTGAAGCTGACCCGGGTGCGGGTCGAGGCCTTGGTGAAGATCAGACCCAGCACCTTGCCGCCCAGGTCGATCTGACAGCGACCGGCCTTGAGGCTGGCCGCCAGCTCGAGCAGGGCTGCCGTCTGTTCAGCATTCAGATCGGCCGATGACAGCAGGTCTCGGCCGCGCAGGTTGGCCAGGGCAGCGGGCAGGGCCTGGGTCGAAGCAGGGGAGGAGGCGGCGCTTGCCATCGGCCGGTCTCAAAGGACCCTTATCCGCGATCACGGGCCCCTGCGTCAAGGGCCCAGCCGTGATGGCAGAGCGCTGTGATGCTCAATCGGTCAGGCCGAGGCTTTCGCTCAGCAGCTGCCGATCGGGGACCTCGCTGCCGCTCACCGCAAAGCCGAGATGCTCCAACACCTCGGCCCGGGCCGCCTGGTTGGGGGCCTTGAGCACCTGATCACACAGGTCGGGATCGTCGCGCAGCAGTTCGATCAGGGCATCGAGCTTGGCGGTGTCCATGGCTGCGAAAGCAGGGCGAAACCAGCCTTGGTGTCTGGTCCCGGGTCGGTGCCGGCCTGCAGCGGCAAGGCCGCTGCACCGCCGCAGATCAGGCCAGCGCTCTGGCCTCATCAGGCATGACGCTCTCGGCCAGCAGCCCCTTGAGCTCGTCGCCCTCGATGACTTCCTTGCTCAGGATCTCCTGGGCAATCCGCTCGAGCAGGTCGCGGTTGTGATTCAGAATGGCCAGGGCGCGGTCATGGGCACGGTCCACCAGGCTGCGCACCTCGCGGTCGATTGCCTGGGCGGTGGTGTCGCTGACGGCGCGCCGCGGGTTGTTGGACCCACCCAAAAAGCGGCTGCCTCCCTGCTTGTCGTAGGCCAGGGGGCCCAGGGTTGTGCTCATGCCGAAGGTGCCGACCATCTGCTCGGCAATGTCGGTGGCCCGTTGCAGGTCATTGGCGGCACCGGTGGTGATCGCACCGAACACCACCTCTTCGGCGCTGCGGCCGCCCAGCAAGGTGGCGATCTGCCCTTCGAGGTCCTCCTTGGAGTTGAGGAAGCGCTCTTCGGTGGGCAGCTGCAGGGTGTAGCCCAGAGCGCTCATGCCACGCGGCACGATCGAGATCTTGGCCACCTTGCTGCCGCCCGGCATCAGATGGCCGACGATCGCGTGACCGACCTCGTGATAGGCCACGACTTTCTTTTCGTCGGCTTGCAGCACACGGCTCTTTTTCTCAAGGCCGGCAACCACGCGCTCAATCGCTTCGTTGAGATCGGCCTGTTCGACCTGGGGGCGGTAGGAACGGGCGGCGAGCAGTGCGGCTTCGTTGACCAGGTTGGCCAGATCGGCCCCGGCAAAGCCTGCGGTGGCCTGGGCGATGCGATCAAGATCGACCTCTGAAGACAGCTTCACCTTCTTGGCGTAGATGTCGAGGATGGTGCGGCGGCCGCTCAGGTCGGGCCGGTCCACCAGCACCTGGCGGTCAAAGCGGCCCGGCCGCAGCAGGGCGGCGTCGAGGGTTTCGGGCTGGTTGGTGGCGGCCAGCACGATCACCGGCTTGTCCTTGGCGGCGAAGCCGTCCATTTCGGTGAGCAGCTGGTTGAGGGTCTGCTCGCGCTCGTCGTTGCCGCCGACCACGCCCATGGAGCCGGCGCGGCTCTTGCCGATCGCATCAAGCTCGTCGATGAAAATGATGCAGGGGGCCTTTTTCTTGGCTTCTTCGAACAGGTCACGCACGCGGGCAGCGCCGGCGCCCACGAACAGTTCGACGAACTCAGAGCCGCTGATGATGAAGAACGGCACGCTCGCCTCCCCGGCCACGGCCTTGGAGAGCAGGGTCTTGCCGGTGCCCGGGGGGCCCACCAGCAGAACACCCTTGGGGATGCGGGCGCCGATGGCGGTGTAGCGCTCGGGGGTCTTGAGAAAGTCGACGATCTCGGTCAGTTCGGCCTTGGCTTCATCGACACCGGCCACATCGGCAAAGGTGACCCGGGATTCTTCATCGGGCACATAGACCTTGGCCTTGCTCTTGGTGAAGCTCAGGGCACCCTGGGCACCACCCATGCCGCTGCGGCGGGCAAAGAACTGCAGCACCAGGATGAAGATCAGGGGCGGCACCACCCAGCTCAGCGCTGTGGTGATGAAGCTCGGTTTCTTGGGCGGGGCCGCTGCGAATTCAACCCCGTGCTCCTCGAGCCGTTGGGGCAGATCCATATCGAAGATCGGTGTCGTCGACAGAACTGTCGGTGCATCTTCGGCTGGGGGAGCCTTGAGTTCGTAGCGGATCTGGTCGCTGGTGATGTAGGCCCGCTTGACGTTGTTGTCGTTGACCTGGTCAATAAAGAGGGAATAGGGAACCCGCGGAACCTGAGCCCCTGGATTCGGTAGAAAGTTGCTGAACAGCAGCAAAACGCCAAAGCCGATCAGAATCAGATTGACGATGCCGACGCGTCGGTTGGGCTGATTTTCGTCCTGTCGGATCGCCATGGCGTTTTGCCTCAATGGGCTTGCATGGGGCCCAAACTAGGGCCGCCGCGTGCAGTGACGTTCCGCCGGCTGGGGGGGTTCCCGAACGCATGTGTGGCCGCTTTGCCCTCGAGACGCCGCTGCCGCAGCTCAGGCAGCGCCTGCAGGGGATCTGGCCCGCTGGCCTGGTGCACCATTACGCGCCCAGGGCCCTGATCGCCCCGGGCGAGCCGGTGCTGATCCAGCGCCACGAGCATGGCCGCCTCGAGCCCGCCCTGGTGCTGTGGGGCCTGGTGCCTGACTGGGTCAAGGACCCCCTGGCGCCGGGACCCGATGGCCGCGCCCGGCCCAGACCTTTTAATGCCCGCAGCGAAACCGTGGCTGACAAGGCCACCTTTCGTGGCGCCTGGCGGCATCGGCGCTGCCTGATCCCGGCGGATGGCTTTGTGGAGAAGGGCCATCGCATCGCCCGCCGCGATGGCGCGTCCTTTTGGTTGGCAGGGCTGTGGGAGCGCTGGATCGGTCCCGACGGCAGCGAGCTCGAGACCTGCTGCGTGCTCACCACCCGGCCCAATGCGCTGTTGGCGCCGTTGCACGACCGCATGCCGGTGCTGATCCCCGATGGGCTCGAGGAGCCCTGGTTGGCGCCTGCTGATGGGCCGGGGCTGCGCACCCTGGAGCCCTTGCTGGACCCTTGGGATCCGGCGGGATGGGTTGTGGCCCGGCTAGACCAGGCCCAGCTGGATTTGCCGCTGTGAGCCTTGCGCAACTGGATGCCTTTGTGGCGGGGGCCCGCCAGGATCCGTCACTGCAGGCGCAGCTCGAGCAACCGCTGGACATGGCCGACTTTCTGGCCTTGGCCCGCGGCGCGGGCTATGCCGTGGACGAGGCCGATGTGATCGCCGCGCAGGCGCGTGCCGAGCAGGCCCTCAGCGATCAAGAGCTGCAGCGCCGGGCAGGCGAAGAGGCGCGCAAGTTGCGCCACTTCATCAGGGCCTGAGCTCAGCCGCCGCGATGCCTGAACGCGTTGCCGACTATCCGCGGCCACCGGCGCTGCTGGCCAGCCACGACCCCGTCCGGGTCGAGGTGCTGGGCCAGGTGCTGTGCGACACCGCAGCAGCTGGTGGGGATGCGGGTCCTTTGGCGATCTGGAAGGTCTGCGAGACCTTTCACCCGCCCACCATCTACCTGCCGCCGGCCGCGATGCGGCTTGAGCTGCTGCAGCCGGCCACAGGCCGCAGCTTTTGCGAGTGGAAGGGGCTGGCCAGCTATTTCGATGTGGTGTCTGGGGGCCGGCGCCTGAGCAGAGCGGTGTGGCACTACCCGGAGCCGACGGCCGCCTTTGCGCCGATTGCCGGTTGGTTTGCCCTGTATCCGGGCCTGATGGATGGGGTCTGGCTGGCTGGTGAGCGGGTGACACCCCAACCAGGAGGGTTCTATGGCGGCTGGATCACGTCGCAGGTGGAGGGGCCGTTCAAAGGCGACCCGCAGCATCCTGAGCTGATCTGAGCCCAGCCAGCGGCTGTGCCAGTTGGGCGCCGTGGCTCTCGATTGCGGTGGCCATCGCCAGCAGCAGCTGTTCCTGCAGCTCCAGGGCCTGATCGAGATCACTGCCGCAGAAGCATTGCAGCCGTAGCCGCAAGCCACCCGCTTCCAACCCCACCGCATGCACCCGTTGGGGCAGATCACCTGCAATTCCGGGCGTCTGACCAAGCTGTCGCCGCAGCTCGGCGGTGATGGCTGCAATCACCCCATGGTCCTGCGCACGCAACAGCACGTCGATCACCAGTTCGCGCTGCGCGCGCCGGCGGGCGTTGATCACCGCCTCGCGGGCAAAGATCGCATTGGGGACATACAGCGGCTGACGGTCGGGGGTCAGCAGCTCGGTGTAGTAAGCGCCGATGCGGCTGACCGTCCCCTGCAGCGTCAGTCCAGGGATCGTCACCTGATCGCCGACCACAAAGGGCCGATTGACGTAGAGCATCACACCGCTGAGCAGGTTTTCGATCAGCGTCCGGGCTCCGAACCCCAGGGCCGCCGCGCTGAAGCCGCTGGCCGCAAACAGCACCCCAGCCGAGACCCCCAGCAGCCGCAGGCTTTCGATCACCCCGATCAGCACCACCGCGGTGGTGATCAGCTTGTTGCTCAGGTCAAACAGGTACTGGCTGCGGCTGCTGTCTGCCGGCCAGAGTCCCTGGTGTTGCTGCACATAGCGCAGCAGCACCCCCTTGCAGCGCAGCAGGGTCCACATCAGCCCCAGGGAGATCAGGCCGTTGCGCACCTGTTCGCCCGTGCGGGGCAGCTCCAGACCCAGCTGGACGCCCAGTTCCACCAGCCACCAGCTGAGGCCTGCCAGCAGCACCGTGGCGCTGATGCTGAGGCGGCAGCGCAGCAGCAGGCGGCGCCCCAAGCTGGTGCTGCCATTGCGGCGGCCCAGCAGATCGAGCAGCAACCAGCACAAGGCTGCGGCGCCCAGGGTGGTCAGCAGGATCGGCAGGGCCAGCAGGTTGCTTGCGGCGGCGGTCATCGGGTGTCCTGGTTGATCCTCCACAGCAGATCAACCCCCAGCCGCTCGGGCGCGGCAGCCTGCCAGGGGCTGAGCTGATCCATGCTGCTGTAGCCCAGATCCCCCAGGGGGGTGCGGGCCGGGACGCCTCCCAGCACCGTTGGTGCGATCACCGCTGCCACCTCCTGGACGCAACCGTTGCCGATGGCCGCGGCTGCCAGGTCGGGGCCGCATTCCCACAACACCTGGTTGCAGCCGCGCTGCGCCAAGGCCTCGAGCAGCTCGATCGGCGTGCAGGCTGGCAGCGCAAGCGTCTGCAGCCCTGGATGGGCTGCGGCGATGGCCGCAAGCCTGGCGCGGGCTGCGGGCGAGGCGTCAGGCCCGTAAACGATCAGGGTGGGGGCCGCGGCGGTGTCCCACAGGCGCGCGGCGGGCGGAAGGTCCAGGCTGCGGCTCATCACCACCCGCAGCGGCTCGGGGTTGCGCTGCCCGCGGCTGGTGAGCAGGGGGTCGTCGGCGCGCAGGGTGCCGCCGCCCACAATCACCGCGTCGCACTGGGAACGCAGGTGGTGCACCCAGTTGCGGGCCGCGGGTCCGCTGATCCACTGACTGACGCCGTTGGGTAGGGCCGTGCGGCCATCAAGGCTCATCGCCCATTTGAGGATTCCCAACGGCCGGCCCGTAGCGATGCGGTGCACAAAGGGGCGGTTGAGGCCGCGGGCCTGGGCTTCGCCCACGCCGGTGAGGACTTCGATCCCGGCGGCCTGCAGCTGGGCGATGCCGCCCCCCGCCACCCGGGGGTTGGGGTCGGCCATCGCCACCACCACCCGGGCGATGCCGGCGGCGATCACGGCGCCTGTGCAGGGCGGCGTGCGGCCGTGGTGACAGCAGGGCTCGAGCGTCACCACCAGGGTGCCGCCCCGGGCCCGCTCTCCCGCCTGGGCCAGGGCGTGCACCTCGGCGTGGGGTGTGCCGGCGCGGGCGTGGTACCCCTCGCCCACCAGGGTGCCGGCAGCGTCCAGCACTACCGCCCCCACCAGGGGGTTGGGGCTGGTGCGCCCACGCCCGAGTGCCGCCAGCTCCAGGGCGCGCCGCATCCATGGCAGCCACTGGGATGCTGCAGCGTTTGAAAGCGCGGGGGGCACTGG
>Ga0164292_10004587_pt1 | contig 11247 bp, 17 predicted proteins | sample GEODES117metaG_FD_111486 | JGI IMG/M metagenome (GOLD analysis project Ga0164292, IMG submission 111486) | Eutrophic lake water microbial communities from Lake Mendota, Wisconsin, USA - GEODES117 metaG | ecosystem: Environmental > Aquatic > Freshwater > Lake | place: USA: Lake Mendota... | reverse complement strand
GATTATTTTCGGGATGTTGTTTCATTTAGCCATGGTACAAACCGACCAGGATGTTGTATTCACTGAAGTATTATTAGTTATTCTGGGCTGGCCATTCTTTTTGGTCATGTTCATTTTGATGATTATTCAAGAGCTCAGAAAATAATTTTACCAAAAGTTTGGTGGATTGAAAATCTTGTTATAGGTTTGTCTTGTTGAATTATTAAAAAATCTAAACATGACCAGAACTCAACAAATTGATGTCGTTCGCAAACTCGTGGAAGACTACTGCAGCCGAGAGATGTATCTCACCCATGGTTTCACTCCATCGGATGATGAATACCAGCACATTCTTAACATCGCAGAAAGCGTTCTTTGCACCAAATGGAATGTCGGTTACCCAGGTGGAAGCTTCATTCAAGCTGTGGTGGATAACAACCTCCAACTTGCTTTCTCTCGTGCTGACTATATCAACCGAAAGTATATTCCCCTTTACATCGGTCTGATGCAATCAGTGTCTTGTCCCTCTGAACTAACCCTTGAAACCGAGTCTCATGCCTGAGTATACTGCTGAAATAGATATCAGTCCTGATGAGTTTATCAGTGATTGCTCCTCTAGTGAAATCAAAGAGATAATTGAAGCGCTCATTGAAGATGGGCATATCCAACCTCACCAAGTAATTGTTGATGGTCAAGTCACTAGAAACTATCTCGATGAAGAGTGGGATAATATCTGCGAGAAAATTCGCAAGTCACGTCTCGTGATGACTCAGAGCGATGAAGATACAATCCGACAAATCTTTAAAGGACTATGAGTCAATTTCAATGGTGGGGTTACCTTCATATTAACGGTAGCATCCAAGCCAAACGTTATTTTGACCAACAAGATATCGATGAAGCTCACACTAGTCCTTTCGTGGCCAGAGTACACGGGCCTTTCCCGGCAAAAAATAGGGATAATGCTCTGCAGATATTAGGGGAAGCTTTTTTCTAATGTGGTTTGTGTTTTTGTTTGAAAAGCCCTCACGTTGAAGTGGGGGTTTTTTGTTTAAAATATTTTTAATATATTTGTCCTATGAAACAGAAAGTAGAAGTTGACCCCGATAAGGTAATCAAAGTTCGACCCCGTATGGTTAAAACACCTAACCCTATGTTCCAGGGGTTTTTCTATGGTTGGATGTCTTTATATCTTTTATTGAAATTACTTGAAATAGTTTAGTATTATGATTGATAACCTGGAACTAATTAAACCTCTTCTGAACTTTGAAAAAGAGGGGGACTTTTACATGTTATACGTGTTCAAGAGAAAGAAAGACCAAACTACTGATAAAGCCAATCATCAGTCTGTTCGGACTATCAAAACGTATTGTATTGAAAGTGTTGAATATCTCGAATCACGTTACGAAGAAATTAAACAACTCTGCGAGATGTTCAAAGCACGAGCATACATCCATGTTCAGAAACAAAATCACCAAGATGTGTCTTTGGAGATGATGGTTGCTTTGGCTAATAAAATCCGTAACGGACAACTCAAACAACAACACTTATTTGATTCTGTTGTTGGTCAAGTCAAAACTTTGGAAAAACGATGGATTATTGATATCGATGGAATATCAATTGATGGTTTTGCTCATGCCCCTTTCTACCAGGAAATGCGTCGGTATATTAGTGAACTGCAGAATGAAACTGGTAAGGAAGTTGAGATGACTTTCATCCCAACTAGGGCTGGTTTTCATATTATTGCCTCACCCTTCAATCTTCAAAAGTTCAAAGAGCGTTATCCCGAGGTTGAAGTGCATAAAAAAAATCCAACACTTTTGTTCCTTCCAGATAGTTTAAATTGATTATCTTTGTAAGATGAATATTGAAACACTGAATCGGTATCACGAAGATGGATTGCTTTACAAGCAATCACATCCTAATCTTCCATTAACTATTTGGAACTATACCGAAAAAGTCCAGTACGAAGGGTTGTGGGACGAGGTAACTATACAATGTCGGGGTCTTATCACTGAAGATACTATGGGTACGATTTTGGTTCGCCCCTTCCGTAAATTCTTTAATTACGAGGAGGTTGTTGGAAAAGGTATAATACCTACAAAAGGTGATTATGTTTACATCCAAGAAAAAATGGATGGTTCCTTGGGTATCTTGTTCAACTACAAAGACGAATGGATTATGGCAACTCGTGGTTCATTCGCTTCTGAACAAGCAATAAAGAGTCTCGAGATTGTTAAGTCAAAATATTTCCTGGATTCGTGGTCTAAGGAATATGCTTACTTGGTGGAGATAATTTATGAAGCGAATCGGATAGTTGTTCGATACGATGAAGAAAAAGTTGTGTTCTTATCCGTGGTTTTGAATGAGAGTTGGAAATGGGAATCAACGGACGACACTGAACTACATTGGACTACCGCAAAGATGGTTCTACATGCTAACGGTGTTGAAGAAGACGATTTGGTAAAAACTGAACAACATTTCAATTTTTCTGATGAGTTATACAAGTCCTTGAAAGAAAAGAACGAGAACAATAAAGAAGGTTTTGTTCTTAGATTTCAACCCGGTAACTTTAGAATGAAAATCAAATTTGAAGAATATGTTCGCCTCCACAAGGTCATGACCAATCTTTCAACCACTGCGGTTTGGGAGGTTCTTTCGAGCGGTGGAAGTGTAGATGAACTCCTTAAGGATGTGCCTGATGAATTTTACAATAAAATTAAAGAATACGAACAAGAATTATCGTTTCAGTTCAATATGATTTTTTCTGATTATTTTGTTCATTTTAGGTCTATCCAAAATAAAATTGGAGACGTTGCTGGTAATCGCGCAGAATTCGCTTCACATGCCAAGAATTATCAATATCCTTCCATACTTTTTGCTATGTTGGATGGAAAAGATATCGCTCCGATTATTTCTAAAATAATTAAGCCGGAGTTTCGTAAGTTGTAATATTGTTTGTATCTTTGTAATATGAAAATCGTATTAGAAAAAGGACAAGGTTTGTTTTTTACATCAGACACTCACTACAACCACGGGAACATTTGTCGTGCGACTACCAATTGGGTGGGTGCTGACAACATGACCCGTGATTATAAGTCCTTAGACCATATGAACGATACGTTGGTAAACCGAATCAATGAGATGGTAGGTGAGAATGATATCTTGATTCACTTGGGTGACTGGTCGTTTGGTGGATTTGAATCCATTGCTGAGTTTCGTAGTCGGATTGTTTGTAAGAACATTCACCTGACTTTCGGGAACCACGACCACCACATCCGTCGAAACAAAGGTGACATCAAAGAAATCTTCTCCTCTTGTCAGGACTATCTTCACTTGGATATTCGCAAACCCATGGGTAAAGAGGTTATGAAATATTCTATGGTGTGTATGCACTACCCAATTGCCTCATGGGATGGTATGAACGACGGTGTAGTTCATCTTCACGGACATGTTCATCTTCCACCTAACCTTCGTGTCAACGAGGGTAAAGCTATGGATGTTGGTGTGGACGGAAATGACCTTTACCCAATTTCTTTTGAGGAAATCCGTAACATCATGAAAGACCGTCCTTACCGAAAACTAACCTTACCCAAAGACCATCACGAAAAACGACTATAACATGAAAGAACTATATCTATTGAGAGGATTACCAGGGAGTGGTAAAAGTTCCTTAGCAAAATCTTTTGACTGTGAACATTTTGAAACCGATATGTTCTTTATGGTGGGTGATGAATACAAATTCGATGGTTCTAAATTGAAACTTGCACACAAATGGTGCAAAGATTCGGTTGAAGAATTTATGGATTTAGGATATAACAGAATTGTGGTATCAAATACATTTACTCAAGAGTGGGAAATGGATTCATATTATGAACTTGCTCAAAAGTATAGTTACCGAGTTTACTCTTTGATTGTGGAAAACCGCCATGGCGGTGTCAACGAACACGGAGTACCGGAAGAAAAGTTAGAACAAATGAAAACCAGATTTGAAATTAAATTATGATTGATTACGCAGATGTTATTGTAGACCTCCAAGCTGGAGACACCGGTAAGGGAAAGGTTTGCCACGCTTTGGCTAAAGAACCAAATCGTTACACTCACGTTGTTAGATATAACGGGGGAGGTAATGCTGGTCACACTGTATACCATAATGGTAAAAAGTTTGTTACCCATTTAATTCCTGTTGGTGTGTTCTATGGAATCAAATCAATCATTGGTTTGGGTTGCGTTGTCAATATTGATAAGTTGGTTAAAGAGATAATTGAACTCCAGAACAATGGGGTTAATGTTAAAGATTGTCTACTCATCGATAAACGAGCGCATATTATCACAGATGCCCACGTCGAAGAAGATTCAAAAGACACTGAGATTGGAACAACCAAAACTGGGAATGGTCCTTGTTATCGAGACAAATATTATCGTAAAGGTCTTAGAGCTGGTGATGTGGAAATTCTTAGACCTCTGATTGTGGATGTCTATGAAGAGTTTCATGGGCAAGAAAAATGTTCAATTCTTTTTGAAGGTGCTCAGGGTTTTGAACTTGATATTGACTGGGGTGATTATCCCTACGTCACTTCATCTCATTGCACGGTTGGTAGCGCAGTTTTGAATGGTTGTCCTCCCCAACAAATCAGAGAGGTATATGGTATTGCCAAAGTATATCGCACTTATGTCGGAGCAAAAGAATTTGAAGGTGAAGACCCAATATTTGAGAAAATCCGTGAAGCGGGTGAAGAGTTTGGTGCAACAACCGGTAGAAAACGTCAAGTTGATTGGTTAAATGTGGATGACCTAATCCAAGCAATCAACATAAACGGAGTCTCTAGATTGATTTTCAACAAGGCTGACATTCTCAAGTCTGTTGGTAAATACAATCTTTACTTTAAAGGTGAACTGATGGATTTCAAAGAGTATCAAGATTTTGAAGATTTTATTGAAAATAAATTAACTCTCTATTGCCCATCAATTAAAGAAACCGTATTTTCGCGAACTCCCTTAGGGATTTAAAATTAATTATTATGGAAAAAAAACTAGGAAAAATTGAACTAGTGACTTTTGGTCACGGTGGATACCAGCATTGCATGTTGGGTTTATATGTCAACCTATCTGGTGAGGGATGGGGAGTATCAGATTTTAAAGGGGGCTGGGATGCGGAACTTATCGAGCACACAGAACACAGTAAATGGAGTGAAAAAGATAGGTCAAAAGAATATGATAAGACTATGAGGTTTTTATCGAAACTTTTAAAGGAGGCAAAGGTTGATAGTGTAGACCGATTGAAAGGTAAACCTGTAGAGGTTACCTTCGACGGAAACTTACTTTCTGAATGGCGAATCTTGACTGAAGTTTTGTAATATTTTAAAAAAATATTTTTATTTACGACCCCCCTTGAAAGAGTGGGGGTTTTTTATTAGATTTTCATTATCTATTTATCTATTATGAAAAACCTATTATTACTCTTTTTAATTTTCTCTTTTACCAGTTTGTTTTCCCAGGAAGCAAAGGTAACTTACCTTAGGGCTCAATCTGCATCTATGGGGGTAAGAGAAGACGAAAATTCTGTTGTGAGTCAGTGGATTGTTGATGGTCGTGAAGTTAATATGTTAGTTGAGCTTCACCAAACCAAAGTTATTATTTACAGCCAGAAGACTCAGAATTACTACATCATCAAGCAAGTTGAACAAGAAGAAAATTCTTGGAAGTGGCTGTGTAAGGATTCGGAGGCAAATTCTTGTTATGTAGCCTTGAGAAAAAGTTTTGAATACCCTGGACTTATTACTGTGGCTGTTGAATATAACGATTTGGTTTGGTTTTATATCTGCACTCACGAATGAAAAAACTTTTTTCTCTCATTTTTTTGTTGTTCTCCTTTGTGAGTTTTGGTTCTCACTATGCGGGGGGGGACATTCAATACAAGTATGTTGGTGATTCCACCGGCATTGCTCATCATTATAAAATAATTTTACGTCTTTACCGTGATGCCAGTGGTATTGGTATGCCAATAACCACTAATGTTACGGTGAGTTCGTCTTGTTTTTCAAATCAGGTTGTCCCAATGACCCAACAAGCGGGCTCAGGACTTGTAGCTCCCTCTTTATTTGATTGCGTAACTCCTGGTGCAGCTGGTACAAGAACTTTGGAGATTTATACATATAAGGGGTTTGTTATTTTGCCTGGGGTATGTTCAAACTTCAAGTTTTGGTGGTCGGATTGCTGTAGACCAGGTGGTATCACAAATATTTTCGCCTCTAATGGTACCCTCGGTAATGATGGATTTTTCTTTGACGCTGATTTGAATAACACTCTGGGAAATAATTCTTCACCCATTTTTGTATCTGAGCCAGTAAGAGCTTTCTGCGTTAATAAAACTTTCAACTGGGCGCAAACAAGTGTGGAGTATAATGGTGATAGTATTCACTACCAGATGATAAATTGCCGTGAGGGTGTTTATCCCACTCAGACAAACATTCCTTTTGACCCAGGGTTTTCTGCAAACCAACCAGTAACATCAACTTTCTTTAATATTAACCCAAAGACTGGAACAATTAATTTTCGACCTACCACTCAAGAGATTGACGTGATGAGTGTAAAGATTACTGAATATAGATTTGATTCCATATTTACGTTGTGGTATCCAGTTGGTTCGGCAAGTCGCGACATGATGATTTCCATTTCAGCTAACTGCTCCCCATTGGCCACACAAGGGGTTATTTTGGATTACAACTTCCCTGGACAATATATTGATAGTGTGACGATGCTACCTGCTGTGGATTACAACTGCGGTGATTCGTTGGTAGAATTAAATTTTGTTGTGAAACTCGATTGCGAATCAATCGCTCAAGATGGTAGTGACTTCAGATTAACTAACCCCCTTGGTCAGCCAATCCCTATTAAGAGATTGTCCGCAACTTGCGATGTAAACAAAGAAACAAAAAAGATTACAGTTCACCTGTTTAAACCATTGCTAGTTAATGGTAGATACTTTTTGTATTCAAAAACCGGAAATGACGGAAACACCTTGACAAACAAATGTGGATTCCCAATGGATGAGTTTGACACCTTGGTGTTGATTGTTGATGATTGTTATGACCCAGTTTGGAAGTTCGAGAATGTAACGGTGGTCAATGACAACCATACAGCACTTGAGTGGTCAATAGACACCAGTAGTTTTGATACAACTTATTTTGAGGGATATGGAATATACCGCTGGGATGGAACCCAATATGCTTTCAGACAAGTAATTACTAATTGGAAAAAACTTTCTTATGATGATTTGACTGCAACTAATGTTGATGGTGAGAGTTATTCATACAAAATAGATTTTAGGTTCAACGGATTTGTCTTTGGACCTTCAGATTCCATTCAATCCATCTTGTTGCGCAGCAGTGGTTTATGCGACTCGGTTTGTTTGATTTGGAATCAATATGATGGGTGGGTTAGTCCTTGGTATGATGTATTTATCAACTACAATAACCAATGGGTTAAGTGGAATGATGCGCCACTCACTGACACGGTTTATTGTATGGGTTCTGATACTTTGGATGTTGGTTCTTATAATATCAAGGTGGTAACCCAAAACAACGGATATACAAGCGAGAGTAACTATGTCACTTGTGTTCAACCGGAACCTCCAACAATAACAATTCCCAATGTGTTTTCACCTAATGGTGATGGTGTGAATGATTACTTTGTAATTAGAAATCTAAATCTTTATGATTTTAGACCTTTAGTCATCTACAATCGCTGGGGGCAAAAAGTATATGAAAGTAACCAATACAATAACGATTGGGATGGTACAAACGTACCTGATGGTGTTTACTATGGTGTGGTGAGTATTATTATGAACGGGGTTGTTGTTTCTTATCCTTTTCACATTACAATTCTCCACAATTAGACTTTCAAAATTTGACACTATCATTTTGTTTTTTTATAATTGAACCATGAAGACAAAATTACCACCAATTTTGAATTATGGCTTTCGGGTCATTGCCATAATTCTGCTGATTTTCATTTCCATTGAGATTGATAACCTCTCATTCGGGATGATGAACGCAACAAGCACAGTGCAATTTGGTTTGGGTGTTTCCCTTTTATTGGGTAGCAACCTTATCATCCTCATGGTATGCTACGACATTATTCAATCAATTCTTAAACTTAAAAACAAAAAACAATGAATTCAATAACTAAAATTCTTCTTTGGGCTGGTATTGGTCTATTCCTTATCTTTGCAACTTTCGGATGCGAACGCATCGATGCTGGACACGTAGGTGTCAAAGTAAACATGTACGGAAACGGTAAAGGTGTAGATGATGTAACCGAAGTGACTGGCTGGGTGTTTTACAATCCTCTGAGCACCAAGATTGTAGAGTTCCCAACTTATGTTCAACACAAAGAATACAAGCGTGTTGTTGATGAATACGGTGAAGTTCAGAGTGATGAGTCATTCATCGTAAACTCAAAGGATGGTTCTGAATTCCACGTGTCACCAATTCTAAACTACTCGGTAAAGCGTGAGAAAGCTCCTTACATCTTCTCCAAGTACCGTGTGGAACTACCCCAGGTTGAAGAAGGTTTCCTCAAAACTGCTGTATACGATGCTTTCCGAATTGTAGCGAACTCCTACACAGCTGATGAGCTAATTGGTAATCGTGAGTTGTTTGAAGTTAAAGTTCGTCAAGTGCTACAAAAGCAACTTGAACCAGAAGGTTTCATTCTCTCGCAGTTCACCTCTAACTTGGTATATCCAGAGACCTTTAAGAAAGCAATTGAAAGTAAGAACAACGCTGTTCAAGCTGCCCTTCGTGCCGAGAATGAAGTTAAGACCGCTGAAGCTCAAGCTAAAATCAAAATTGCAAAAGCTGAGGGTAATGCCCAAGCCATGCTAACCCAGGCAAAAGCAGAAGCTGAGGCTAATGCTATGAAGCAACGCACCCTGACACCACTTCTACTTCAGCAAATGTGGGTAGAAAAGTGGAATGGGCAGTTACCTTCCACCCAGCTCGGTTCAGGAACTGGTTTGATGTTTAACATCAACAAATAAAACTGTGAATATTTATAAGCATGACACTAGAACAAGCAAAACAAATCCTTAGAGACCACGGTAAACCATCTTGCACCTGCAAGTATGCAAGCACCGAGGCAATGATTGAAGAGGCTAAAAAACTCTCCGGTCAATAAGATAAAGAAACCCTCACCAAAAGTGGGGGTTTTTATTTTTCCAGGTATTTATACTTAAAGATTAACTATGAACGCTGAAGTTATCGCCAAATTGGTGCAAATTCAAACCCAGTTTCGTTTTATGCACTGGCAAACCAATTCATATGCAAAACATAAAGCATATGGAAAAATATACCAAACCCTCACAGATTTAATTGACAATTTTGTTGAATCTTGTATGGGTAAACACGGAAGACCAGAATATATGGGTGGTTTGACTTTGGAGTTTGAAGATTTAAATGAAATGAGCCTTCAAGAGTTTGTTGATGACACGGTTGCTTTCCTCATTAACTTTGACCAAATATTCGATGAGGTTATGGATTCCGACCTTTTGAACGTAAGAGACGAAATACTTCAGCTCATTAATAAAGGAAAATACTTATTCACATTAGAATGAAAAAGAACATTAGAATTACTGAAAAAGCATTAAGTAAATTAATTGATGCTGTAACCTCTGAACAAAAGATTGTTAAAGAATACAAAGTCAAAGACATTAAACGACAAATTGACGAACAGGCTTCGATGTATCAATTAAGTTCTGGAGATGTATTTGAGATTCAAAATGCTTTAAATGATTATTTCAAGATGAAAAAAATTCCAACAAGAGTTACCGTGGATGAAAGATGGGGACCTTCGACAGTCAATGCTCTAAAACAATTTCAAAAAATGGAAAAAATGGAAGTTGATGGTATTCCTGGACCGGATGTTTATAAAAGAATGGTTGAACTAGGAATCAGAGGTAATTTTATTGAAAGAGGTTTAACAAAGTTAGGTTTGTTTTAAAATAAAATTAAAAAAAATAGGAGGGGCTAGAGTAACAATTTTACTTCAGCTCCTTTTTTAATTTCCAATTCTTTAGCAGAACCTCCTTCAATTTCCAAAACTAGTCTACCGTTGGCACAATAGTTTTTGCATTCTTCTGTCTTACAAGGTGGACAATTGTGGTAAATTTTTGATATTGTATTACCTTCAATGAAAATAATATCCAAGGGTATAATGCAATTTTTCATCCAAAAGCAATTTTCATCCTCATCCATAAGAAAAAGCATTCCATTGAATTCATCTGTAAATCTTCTATTCATCATGCCTTGAGCTTTGTCAAACTTGCTTGTTACGACTTTGACATTGAATATATTCTCCCCTATTTTTAATCTCATAGTAATTATAAATATGAAGGAGAAAATTTATGTTGGGGTTATTGTGAAAGTTAACGACGAAGTTTTACTTTGTAAAAGGTCAAGCAAGGCTTCCTTACCAGGAGTCTGGTCGGTTCCAGCAGGAAGTGTTGAAAAAGAGGAAACAACAAAAGAAGCTGCAGTAAGAGAGTTTCACGAGGAAACGGATATTATTATTAGTTCAGATGATTTGAAATTTGTTGGTTTAGTTCCCAGGACCTCTAGGGATGGTAAGTTTATTAAGGGGTGGATGTATGTGTATCTGCTTGAAAGCAATGCGTATTTGTACCCTGACTTAGAAAATGCTAAAGATGGTGATGAACACTCTGAATGTGGTTATTATACATTCGAGAACATACAAGAAATGAACACAGGAAAGTTTTTTAAAAAATTATTGGAGGCAATTTTAAATAAGGTTTAACTTTTTTTAACTTAACGTATATTTATAATCTCAATCGAGAGGTTGAAACACCCCCACAAAAAGTTCTACAAGCCAGTTGACAAACCCTAAATTTGTTTTATCTTTGTAGAACACTCGGAAGAAGGACTTCGGTCCCTTTTCACATCCCACAACGAGTGTTTGAGAAAACATAGTAGTTGTGGGATTTTTTTCGGGGTCGTTCTTTAAAATATATCGCGGGATAGAGCAGTGGTAGCTTACAAGGCTCATAACCTTGGGGTCGGAGGTTCGAGTCCTCCTCCCGCAACTAAGTAGACCTTCAAAAGGGCCCTTCCGTCTCTGCGTGAGCGGCTTGCTGGGCCCGGGTCTACTTTTCTAAAAAAAAGTTTAATAACGGATTTGACAAAATCAAAATCTTTATTATACTTTAACAACAAGTCGGGGAAACTCGGTGAGTTCTTTGAATTACAAAATTGG
>Ga0164292_10004586_pt1 | contig 11248 bp, 9 predicted proteins | sample GEODES117metaG_FD_111486 | JGI IMG/M metagenome (GOLD analysis project Ga0164292, IMG submission 111486) | Eutrophic lake water microbial communities from Lake Mendota, Wisconsin, USA - GEODES117 metaG | ecosystem: Environmental > Aquatic > Freshwater > Lake | place: USA: Lake Mendota, Wisconsin... | reverse complement strand
TTTGTTTGCAAACTTCAGTGCTGAGACCTAAGTCGAGTAATGCCTGACAGGTATCCTGATACGCTTTACCGCTTGCCATGATGCCAAGGCGATCATGGGGACCCTGAATGACAGTATGGTTAAGTTTATTCGCGCGTATATATGCGAGTGCGGCGTACCACTTGTATTCCATTAAACGCGCTTCTTGCTCGAGCGGCGCGTCAGGCCAGCGAATGTGTAGCCCACCAGGTGGCAAGTTAAAGTCTTCGGGCAAAACTATCTTGACCCGATCTTGATCAATGTCTACGCTCGCACTTGATTCAACGACCTCTTGAATTGTCTTCATGCCTGACCAGAGACCCGAAAAGCGGCTCATGGCAAAGGCGTGCAGGCCCATGTCTAAAATACCTTGAACGTCGCTTGGGAAAAATACAGGTAATCCACAAGCTTTAAAGATATGGTCGCTTTGGTGTGCTGCAGTTGAACTTTTGGCGATGTGATCGTCCCCGGCAACTGCAATGACGCCTCCAAGGGGGGATGTGCCGGCCATATTGGCATGTTTAAACACATCGGAGCAGCGGTCAACACCCGGTCCCTTGCCGTACCACAGTCCAAAAACGCCGTCGTACTTTTTTTGTGTGGGATAAAGCTCTACTTGTTGCGTACCCCACACTGCGGTGGCGGCAAGCTCCTCATTGACGCCTGGCTGAAAGACAATGTGATGGCGTTTTAAGTGTGCCGAGGCTTTCCAGAGCGCCTGGTCATAGCCCCCTAAGGGGCTGCCACGGTAGCCGCTAACGAATCCGGCAGTATTGTGTCCTGCTCGCGCATCACGGAGCTGCTGCATCATCGGCAGTCTGACGAGCGCTTGAACGCCACTCATAAAGGCGCGGCCGTATTCCTGTGTGTACTTGTCTTCGAGTGATACCTTGTCATACACCTTTTGGGCGGATGTGGTCAGCGGTGCGTTCATGGGTAAATGTCCTTTGAGCGTGCCGATTTTTGATACGTTGGATTCATGACGACGCCCGCTAAATATACCTTTATTCCAAAAGGTTTCGAGCGCTCATACGCATCAAATTAATACAAGCCTTGTGAATCATCAACCCAGAATACAATGTTGTCAAACAATCCATGCTTCCTTTGAGCATTCTTAAAATTTCACGAGACACGAGATGAGCGAGTTAAGTTATTGGTTGATTCGATGTGGTAATCAGGTACTGATTTCTGTTGACGAGCAAGGCAGAGAGGCATTTCCCAAGGCAAGTCACGAAGACTTCAGAGATTTCGGCGAGGCTTTGAAGATTGGGCACTGGAATGGTGCAGTCTGCTATGCCGTTGAGACAGAGAATATCCCTCAACACATTATTGGCGAGTTAAGACCCGTTCGTAGCTTGTTTGCCTCGGCTGGCCCCGAGGTATTTGCATTAGCCGGTCGTGGCACGCAGTTAATCGATTGGCAGAAAAACCACCGTTTTTGTGGTCATTGCGGTACGCCGACCATAATGAAAAAAACGGAAATGGCGCTCGAGTGTCCTAGCTGTCGGCTCGTCGCCTATCCCCGTATTTCACCGGCAGTGATGGTGCTCATTGAACGCGGCGACGAGTTGATGTTGGCGCGTAGTCCGCACTTTCGTCCTGGCGTATTCAGTGCTCTGGCAGGTTTCGTCGAGCCTGGTGAAACCCTCGAGCAGTGTGCGGTCAGAGAAGTAAGAGAGGAGGTCGGCCTTGAAATTGCAAATCTTCGGTACTACACCAGTCAATCCTGGCCTTTCCCCAACTCCCTCATGATCGCTTTTTTTGCAGATTATGCAGGAGGTGAAATCACGCCAGATCCTAGCGAGATCGAGGCGGCGGATTGGTTTTCACGTGAAGCTTTACCCCCTTTGCCAGACCACGTCAGCATCGCTAGGCAGTTAATTGATGCGTCCTGTCGGATCTATACTGCGCAGCGACTGTACACTGCGCAGTGAGGCATCACGTGCTTTTGGCTTAGTACGTATCAAACATGCGCTGAATTTCTGCGCGATTCTTTGTTTTTGACAAAGCGAAAGCCAAAAGTATGCGCGTCTTTTGAGGAGTGAGGTTGTCGGCTTGAATAAACTCGGCCGCTCTCATTTTGCTGGGAGCAAATGTACGTCCAGAACCCGCCCGTGACGAAATAGCCACGCTTATACCTTGTTTGACTGCGGCTTCCATGGCGACAAACTCTTCGGGTGAAAGCAATCCGGGAGCAAAAGCGGCGCCGACAATGCCCTGAGCACCAGCATCGATAAAAGCTTGCACCGCAACGCCATCACCGCCCGCATAACTATAGGCAATATCTACGCGAGGACAGTCTTTGATCGCTGTTAGGTCAAACTCGGTGTTTGGGGTATGGAGACGTGTGGGACTTCTATAAAGGACAATTCGATCACCATCGACATGCCCAAGTGCACCAAAATCTGGCGATCTAAACGTTTGAAGCCTTCCGTTCGACGTTTTGGTGGCTTCGCGTGCGGACTGAATTTCATCGTTTAAACAGACAAGCACGCCAAGATTGCGGGCCTCTGGGCAGGCTGCTAGGCGAACCGCGTTATAGATATTCATGCCTGCATCAGTCGACAAAGCGCTAGCCGGGCGCTGGGCGCCTGTTAGGACAACGGGTATTTCTGTCTTGAGGCCTAGACTCAAGGCGTAGGCGGTCTCCTCCAAAGATGAGGTTCCATGCAAAATCGCAATGCCTGCCAGATCGGGGTGGTCAGTGATCAGTTTGTCGATAGTTTCAGCAAGCTTTTTCCAATGCTGAAAACTGACCGCTGTCGAAAGTAGGGTATCGAAAGCGACTGGGATGACATCGGCAACGGTTTTAGCTTGAGGAAATTTGTCCAGCATGCCGTGCGCGTCAAGTCTTGTTCCAGTGGAGCTGTATTCAAAAACATCAAGCTCCCCGAGGATACTGAGCGATGCAATCGTGCCACCCGTACTGATCAAAGCGACTTTTGGTTTTGTTGACATGTGTGATCCTTCTTTATGATTATTTTTTATAAGTAAAACGATGTAACTTAATCTTTCTTTTATTCATTTTGATCTTTGAAAAGGCTTTAACAACCTTTAAAAACAGCCTTCCGTTTTTCCTTCCAGGCTGCTGCACCTTCCTTGATATCGTTAGATTGCTCAGAATGCAATACTGCTTGGTTGATGGAGGCTTCGTCCAATTGACCTCGGGCAATACTGTTCAGATGTTTTTTGATACCGAGTAGTGCAAGAGGCGCCATGCAGGCCAGTTGCTGAGTTAATTGATCGACGTGCGTGTTTAAGTCCTCGGGCCTAACCAGTTCCGTTAAAAATCCGATATCTTTCATTTCTACTGCTTCGATTTTTTCAGCTGTCAAAAAGAGTCTTTTGGCATGATTCAGACCTAAGCGCGTGACATAGCGCACCATGCCTCCGGGATAAAAATGCAAACCTAATTTTGCTGCCGGCATAAACATATTGGCGGCCGTGCTTCCAACGCGAAAATCACAAGCCAGGCTTAAGTCGGTACCACCACCATAGACGCCACCATTGATCGCAGCAATTGTCACTGGGCGTGCCTGCTCAAGCAGATCAACGGTTTCGCCGAAATAAATCGAGGATGGCGCACTCTCGGCGGCCAGAGCAGAAATGTCATAACCGCTACAAAAATACTTACCCTCGGCGAGGATTCTGAGCACCAAGATCTCATGCGCCTGATTCACGACCTTTAGGTGAGATTGAATCACGCCCAAGTCGCTTGGACTTAGGCGATTGGCGTAGCTTGGATTGCTCAGACGTATCGTCGCGACAGCGCCTTCAATCGTCAGCACTGGTGACGTAGAGGTTTTGTTCGAGAGGGGATCTGACATGTGGTGGGCCTAAAGGAGTAAAGATATGAGGAGGCTTATAGTTCTTGGCTAATCCAGGCGACAAGTGCAGAGATCGTCACCACGGATAAGACTGTCGATACCAAAATAGCGCGTGCACTCGCTGACGCATCCCTTTGATAAAGTTGCGACATCATGAATGGACCTGTTCCAACCGGAAGCGCTGCTGCTAGGATCGCAACCATGGCCCACAGTTTTGGCACATCAAAGACAAACAAAACTAACACAGCGGTTAGGGCAGGTTGAAAGAGTAACTTAAGGATGACGATCCGAAAGACTTCGGGTCCTGCGCGTTGCGGGGCTGTTTGACCGAGGAATAAGCCGATTGCGATTAAGGCACAAGGTGTAGAAGCATCACCCAACAGGCCTATGTAACGTGACGCAGGCTCTGGCATGGGCCACTGCATGAAGGACCACAATACACCTAAAACGGGTGCGACTAACAGTGGATTGCGCAGCATGGCACCGATGACTTTTTGGAGTGCAGGCCCGATTTTTGCACTTTCAAGTCGTTGTATTTCGATCAGCATAATGGTCACTGCAAAAAGCAAAGAGACTGTGAAAACAGCTGTAATGACTGAGGGACCGAGCCCTGACTTACCAAATACCATCAGACAAAGTGGGATGCCCATAAATCCAGCATTTCCATATGCTGAGCTCATGCTATTAATCAGTTTATCGATTGGGGCGACATGCTTGTCCCGAGAAATTAGCGCATACACAAGCGCTGTCCCAAACATACCAAGCGCGAATGACCAAAAGAAACCAGGCTGCGCAAGGTCGGCAAGATCGGCGGTTGACATGACGGCAAAGAGTTGCGCCGGCAGGGCGAGATAAATGACAAAGCTATTTAGACCTTCGCGACTCGAAGGTCCTAGCAAATCGCGTTTTGTACAGATCCATCCTGTTAGGATCAAGGCAAACACCGGAAAAGCAGCGTCAATGACCGCAGCAAACATGGCTGACATAGGATTGGAAATTAAGATGCGTTAGTGTAGCGCTTTGGCTTAGCAGAAAGGCTTCATTTTGCATCCTCGGCCATAATATGTTGTTAAGCAGGCCGCTCAACATAAGTGTTGTCGTTTCATGGATGGATCAAATCATGGATCAAGGAAAGATACAGGTTCAGTTAGGATCATGGGAGCAACTTCACAAAGAGGCCTCAGCGATCCGTTTTGAGGTTTTTGTCCAGGAGCAGCAGGTTCCTTTGGAACTAGAACTTGATGAAATGGATGGTTTAAGTTTGCATGCGCTGGCTTTTGATGCGTTGGGCAGGGCGATCGCGACGGGAAGATTATTGCCGGATGGTCATATCGGCAGAATGGCCGTCAAATCATCAGATAGAAAAAAAGGTGTAGGCGCCCTGGTGCTCAAGACCTTAGTGGATGCTGCAAAGTTAAAAGGATATGCCGAAGTGATTTTGGGGGCACAGATCCACGCAAAAGGTTTTTATGACCGACAAGGCTTCGTCGAATACGGGGAAGTTTTTATGGATGCCAATATTGCCCACATCATGATGAAAAAAGTATTGATATGAGTGTGGACATGGGAAATTTTGAATGAAGTCGGCATACGAAGCTTGTGAATCTGGAATAAAAAAAACCTCAAAATCTAAATAAAGAGTTTTGAGGTTCATTTTTTTGCTGAAAATCAGCATTTGTTCATTAAAGCATCAGGTATTTTGCTTTACACTTCAATGGTGCCCAGGAGAGGACTCGAACCTCCACACCTTGCGGCACACGGACCTGAACCGTGCGCGTCTACCAATTCCGCCACCTGGGCCTTCAGTACTTCAGAAGCATCGAATTATAAGCGAGATTCAAACTTTGGCAAATCGCCTTCCTCCTCATTCAAAGAACGGCCACACTAACGTAGCCAGCCCCGAACTTCCAACCGATTTCGATCCCGACGTGCCAAGTCGGGAGGAAATTTTAGAGTCTTTGCGGACTGCTCTTGTGCCTTTGTCGCCAATTGATCTCGCTACGCGACTCGGTTTGGAAAGCGAAGAAACACTCAAGGGTTTTGATCGTCGTATTGCAGCAATGGAGCGCGATGGTCAGTTGTTGCCCAATCGTACTGGTGTTCTATTGCTGGCTAACAAGCTTGATTTTGTCGCGGGTCGCGTTCAGGGACATCGCGATGGTTTCGGTTTCTTGGTCCGTGATGGCGGTGGACCAGATCTCTTTCTCTCCCCCCGCGAAATGCTAAAGGTGCTACACGGCGATCGTGTCCTGGTCAAGCCAACGGGCGAGTACCGTGGAAAACCAGAGGCCACCATCGTCGAAGTGATTGAACGACGTACCAATCGTTTGGTTGGTCGCTTTTTGAATGAACGCGGCCTCACCATCGTTGTTCCTGAGGATCAACGCATCAAGCATGATGTGTTGATCCCACCTTCGGATACAGGTGGCGCTCAACATGGTCAAGTCGTCTCCGTTGATATTATTGAACAGCCCACGCGTCACACTCAGCCCTTGGGTCGCGTTGCAGAGATTCTTGGTGAAATCGACGACCCCGGCATGGAAATTGAAATTGCCGTACGCAAGTTTGATGTGCCGGTTCAGTTTTCTGAAGCCGCTTTGCGGCAGACGGACAAATTACCGGATGCGGTCCGTAAACAAGACCTCAAAGATCGTATTGATTTGCGGGATGTTGCGTTTATAACGATTGATGGTGAAGATGCGCGTGACTTTGATGATGCAGTGTATTGTGAAGAGGTCGATCTAGGTTCTGGTCGTAAACGTCCCGCATGGCGCTTACTGGTTGCGATTGCGGATGTCAGTCACTACGTCAGGCCTGAGGACGCGTTAGATATTGATGCGCGAACCCGTGGAACGAGTGTGTATTTTCCTCGCCGTGTGATTCCTATGTTGCCGGAAAAGCTCTCCAACGGTTTGTGTTCGCTCAAACCAGAGGTAGATCGACTGGTATTGGTGTGCGACATGGTGATTCCACTGACGGGCACTAAGGCAGGAACAGTTGCTGCTTATCAGTTTTACAATGCGGTAATTCACTCTCAAGCGCGGACAACCTACAATCAAGTATGGGAGACATTGCAGCAGCCCCAAGGTCCTGCGGCCCGTAGTCTTTCTCATGTGGTTCCGCAAATTCAAGGCCTGCATTCGGTTTTTCAACTTCTTCAGCAGTCTCGAAAGGCCCGTGGCGCGATTGATTTCGACACCGTTGAAACCAAAATTGTTTGTAACGAATTAGGGCGTATCGAAAAAATTATTGGCTTAGTGCGAAACGATGCCCATCGCCTGATCGAGGAATGTATGTTGGCAGCCAATACCTGCGCTGCTGACTTCATGACGCGTAGCAAACACATCGGCCTTTATCGTGTTCACGAAGGGCCTACCACCGATAAACTCAAAGCTTTACGAGAGTTTTTGCGCACACTTGGCTTGAGTCTGGGGGGTGGGGCCGAGCCAAGCGCCAAGGATTATGCTGAATTACTAGATAAAGCGCGCGCCCGACCTGACTATGCGCTGCTTCAAACCATGTGTTTGCGTTCAATGCAGCAAGCGATCTATGGCCCTGACAATATGGGACATTTCGGACTCTCTTATCCGGCGTATACCCACTTTACTTCGCCGATTCGCCGGTACCCTGACTTGTTAACACACAGAGTCATTAAGGCATTGCTCAAAGGTGAGCGTTATCAGCCATCCTTGCATGGTTTCGTGGCAGCTCCCGGAGCGACCAAGCAAGAATATGAGCATGATCTGTGGGAACGTCTTGGATTGATGCTATCCGGTACAGAGCGTCGTGCCGATGATGCTTCGCGTGATGTGGAGGCATGGCTCAAATGCTGGTTTGTTAAGGAGCGGGTGGGCGAGACCTTCAGTGGTCGGGTCACTGGCGTGGCGAGTTTTGGCATTTTTGTCACGCTTGATACCTTGCATGTCGAAGGCATGGTCCACGTTTCTGAATTAGGCACGGAGTATTTTCAATTTAACGAGTCGCTTCATGAGCTCCGTGGTGAGCGCACGGGCATGCGCTATCGACTCACTGATGCGGTGCAGGTGCAGGTGGCCCGTGTCGATCTAGAAGCTCGCCGTATCGAGTTTCGTCTCGTGACTGGAACTAGTTTTGTCGCATTGCGCAAAGCTGCCGCGCGGCCCGATGATTCTGTTGCGCGTCGTGTGAAAAAGGCGGCGCCAACTAAACCCGCCGAGCTCCAAGGAAAAGTTGCTAGCGTTCGACGTGCCGAAGCAAAAAAAGCGGGTAAACAAGAAACTGCGCGTCCGAGTAAAAAATTGCTTCGGGCCTCGAAAAGCGCCGGTGTTAAAAAATCAGCCCGCAAAGGGCGTTAGGAATGGATTGATGGCAGTAACTCAAATGCTCACAGGTTTTCACGCAATCATTGCGCGTCTTCGTCAGGCGCCCGAATCGATTCGCGAGGTCTATGTTGAAGCGCAGCGCAAAGACAAGAGAATGCAGTCTTTGATTGAGCAGGTCAGCAAAGCTGGGCGTCCAGTCCATCTTGTAGGGTCGGATCGACTCGACGGACTTGCCGCAGGCTCTCGGCATCAGGGTGTTGTGGCAGTTGCCGATGCGCGCAAACTGGCTGACGATCTGGATGACGTGCTGGATGGTGTCGAGGGTGCCGTTCTACTCTTGATTTTGGATGGTGTGACGGATCCGCATAATCTGGGTGCTTGTTTACGAACCGCGGATGCAGCGGGTGTGCACGCTGTTGTGGCACCTCGAGATCGTGCCGTTGGACTCAATACGACGGTACAACGCGTGGCGTGTGGTGCGGCTGAGTCGGTCCCATACATTATGGTGACTAATTTGGCGCGTACGATGCGTGAACTTAAAGATCGTGATATTTGGTTGGTGGGTACGGACGATCAAGCTCCTGATGGCATTCATCAAACCCAAGGTAAACGCTCCATGGGTTGGGTCATGGGTGCCGAAGGAGAGGGCATGCGTCGCCTGACGCGAGAAACCTGTGACGAATTGGTGCATATTCCCATGCTTGGCAGTGTCGAGAGCTTGAATGTGAGTGTAGCGACTGCTGTTTGCCTTTTCGAAACAGTCAGGCAACGTAGTATTAAATGATCTTTACAATAAGCTTAATCCATTAAACTGACGTTCTTTATTCCACAGTTTTTATTGAGTATTTGTCATGGCTAAGCACGGATTTACCACTACGATTTTGCATGGCGACCGCAGATTATCTGTCGAGCACGGTGCGGTTCACAAGCCAATTCATACTTCTTCTCAATACGCCTATCCGGATGCGAGGGAGCTAGCTGCCGTTTTTCAAGGTAAGCCTGGTTATACCTATGCACGTCAAGGCACCCCCACAACGGATGCCTTAGAAAAAAAAATTACGGCCATGGAGGGGGGGATTGCGAGTTTGAGCTTTGCCACTGGGATGGGGGCCTTGGCGGCCTTGTTTACGACGCTTCTCAAGGCGGGTGACCATCTTGTTTCCAGCCAATTTATTTTCGGCAATACAAATAGTCTTTTCGGGACCCTAGAGTTATTGGGTATCGAATTGAGCTTAGTAGACCCCACGGACATCGCAGCGGTTGCTGCCGCGATTCGCCCCAATACAAGAATGGTGTTCACTGAAACGATCGCCAATCCAGGCACACAAATTGCCGATCTCGAGGCGATTGGCGCGCTATGTGCTGAGCGTGGCTTGATGTATGTCGTGGACAATACCTTGACCTCCCCATGGCTCTTTCAACCTAAGTCGGTTGGAGCGACATTTGTCATGAATTCTCTGTCCAAACATATCGGCGGGCATGCGCATGCCTTGGGCGGTTCGTTGACCGATACTGGGTTGTTCGACTGGACGAAATGCCCCAACATCTTGGATGTCTATAAAAAGGGTGCTGTAACAGGTTGGGGGCTCACGCAAATCAAGAAAAAAGGGCTTCGTGATATGGGCGCTACACTTTCAGCCGATGCTGCCCATCGTATTGCTGTCGGTGCCGAAACACTTTCATTGCGCCTCACCAAAATTTGTAGCAACGCTCAAGCTCTAGCAACCTATCTTTCTAAACACCCAGGTGTCTCAAGAGTGGCTTACCCTGGTTTAGCGACTCACCCTCAGCATGCGCGTGCCAAGAAGCTGTTTAACGGAGGTTTTGGCAATTTGATTGCCTTCGAGTTAGCAGAAGGTATTGATAGTTTTGATTTTCTTAACAAGCTTGAGATTGTCATTTTAGCGACGCATGTGGGTGACACTCGGAGTCTGGCCCTTCCTGCCGCCCAAACGATTTATTATGAAATGGGTCCTGCGGTGCGTGCGCAAATGGGTATTGCTGAAGGTTTGATTCGATTATCCGTCGGCATCGAAGACGAAGCCGATTTATTAGCTGATTTCGCCCAGGCGTTTGACAATACTCAAAAATAATAATGACTAAGCCTCCCGAGTTGGAGGCGCTTTTAACGCAGTTTTTTATATCTTGCTAGTAGTGATGTCGATGAATGTCGTATGGATTCAATAAATTCTTGCGTTTTCTTACATTCAAGTAATTTGCGGCTTTTACGATGATTTTTTCTTGACAGCCGCAACATCCCAAGGCTTAATATCGACATGTGCTGTTGTGGTTGAATTGCACTTATATGAATTGGCACGGATAAAAATAAATTCCGACTTTTTTTAACACCATTAGAGGTCTCTCGAATATGAACAAAACAGAATTGATCGATCACATCGCCACCAAGGCTGATATTTCTAAAGCTGCTGCTGGTCGTTCACTCGATGCCATGATTGCCGCTGTCAAGACAACCCTCAAAAAGGGTGGCACTGTGACTCTCGTTGGTTTCGGTACATTTGCTGTGACAGCTCGCGCTGCCCGTACAGGCCGTAACCCACGCACTGGCGAAGCAATCAAAATCAAAAAAGCCAAAGTGCCTAAGTTCCGTCCAGGCAAAGCGCTGAAAGACGCTGTTAACTAATACGCGCTTTTAGTTGCTTAATACATGCGGTTCGCTATAATGCGAACCGCATTTGTTTTTTTGCTGTGTTGGCCCCTAGTTTTTGCCTTTCAATCTGAAACGCACCGGGTGCTTAGCTCAGTTGGTAGAGCGGCGCCCTTACAAGGCGTAGGTCACAGGTTCGACCCCTGTAGCACCCACCAATCACAGCCCCCAACATCCATACTGAGAGTAAAATTTCCAGTATGAGAGTCTTATTGATCGAAGATGATGCGACCCTAGGTCGTGCGCTCCAAGAATTCTTGACTGGCCAGGGCTATGCAGTTGACTGGCTTGCAGAGGGGCAGCGCGCGCTGATAGCCGTCAAAAATTACACCTATGACCTCGTTGTCTTAGATCTCAATCTTCCCGATATTGACGGTTTAGAGGTTCTAAAGTCCTTCCGTCGGGAGGGTCGCTATCTTCCTGTATTGGTTTTAACA
>Ga0164292_10004583_pt1 | contig 11250 bp, 20 predicted proteins | sample GEODES117metaG_FD_111486 | JGI IMG/M metagenome (GOLD analysis project Ga0164292, IMG submission 111486) | Eutrophic lake water microbial communities from Lake Mendota, Wisconsin, USA - GEODES117 metaG | ecosystem: Environmental > Aquatic > Freshwater > Lake | place: USA: Lake Mendota... | reverse complement strand
GGTAATAGTAAAAAAACAGTTAAATATATAGAATAATGGGGTTCAACAAAAGATTTATCGACATCGACACTATCAATCGTTACTTAGATGGTAAAGAAAGTTTAGATGTATTATTTAAAGGTGATGCGTTTATTTTTATGGATAACACGGCGTCTAAAGTTTATGGGTGGTATACTAAAAAGTTAACTGATAAAGAAATAAAACTAAAAATAAATGAACTTTATGAATCAACAAAAAATTAATTTGCTATTTTCAAAACTAAGACAACCTATTCACATTGATTATATTTGTGAAGTAATTACAAAAGATAGTTACGAAAACACTAAAAAAATACTACAAGAATTTGTAGATAAAGGAAAAATTGAAGAAAGTAAAACCACTAAGGATTATTATGTTCTTACAAAAGAAAACTTATAAAGTACATGGACTTGGTGTTCAACACATTATAAAAGTGTTTGGATACCCTATTGTTGTTAGTATTGGTGATTATGATTTTTGGGCTCGTTTTGGTAAGAATGAGAAAGGGTTTAGTATTACATCTAAACCAAAGTTTTCATTAAGGAATGGTTATAGGAAATCATTAAAAATTGGTAAGTATTACATAGATAAAATAAAATAAAAAAGATGATAAAAATTGAGTATATATGGTTAGATGGTTATAAACCAGAACCTAATTTAAGGAGTAAGATTAAAGTAATTGAAGGAGAGATTCCTGACTTATCTAAAGTTCCTGAATGGAACTTTGATGGTTCATCAACAAAACAAGCTGAGGGATATAACTCTGACGGTATATTAAAACCCGTTCGATTATATCGTGAGATGAATAGTATTGATAAGGTTTATGTTTTATGTGAGGTAATGAATCCTGATGGGACCCCACATGAATCAAATCATAGAGATATGTTGGGTGATGAGGTTAATGACATGTGGTTTGGTTTTGAACAAGAATACTTCATTCAAGAGGGTGTTAGTAAACCAATCTTAGGGTTTAACAGACCTCACGTTGAAGGACAAGGTAAATACTATTGTGGCGTTGGGAGTAATGTTGTTGGTAGACAACTAGTTGAAGAACATATGGATTTATGTTTGAGTATGGGAATTGAAATTACTGGTGTTAACGCTGAGGTTGCTTTAGGACAATGGGAATATCAAGTATTCGCTAAAGGTAAAATTAAAGCTGGTGATGATTTATGGATGTCAAGATATTTGATGGAAAAATTATCCGAAAAATACGGGTACCATATTAACTACCATCCAAAACCTATCACGACAGGAGATTGGAATGGGTCTGGACTACATACAAACTTCTCAACAAAAAAGATGAGAGAAGTTGGTGGGGAAAACTATTTTAAAACGTTATTCAATGCTCTTGAATCAAGAAGAGAACAACACATTGAGGTTTATGGTTCTGACAACAACCTTAGATTAACAGGTAAACATGAAACACAATCAATTCATAAATTTAGTTGGGGTGTAAGTGATAGAGGGGCGTCAATCCGAGTCCCAAGGTCTGTTGCTGAATTATGGAAGGGTTATGTTGAGGATAGAAGGCCAGCATCGAATGCTAATCCATATGAAATTATTAAAGTGATAAGTGACACTATTGACATGGCGGATGAGTTATCTGTTACGTTGAATAACATGTATTCAAATGTTAACACCAAAAACTTTGATGATTTAAAATCTAAGTACAATGGAATACCAACTGCTCAAGAACTCTTAGATGAGTATAAAAATGATGATGATTATGAATTATCAGAAGAAATGACCAACTCTAGTGCGTACATCAAACCAGAATCAATTGATAATAAAAATTAATAATATGAGTGAGCAGGTAGACCATCCACAACATTATGGTGGAGAAAATAATCCATATGAGGCAATTAAAGTTATTGATGCTTGGGGATTAGGATTCTCACTAGGGAATACAGTAAAGTATATCTCAAGAGCGGGTAAAAAGAATAAGGAAAAAGAATTAGAGGACCTTAAGAAAGCGTTATGGTACTTACAACATCACATTGAAACACTATCGAATAATGAAATGGAATCTTAATGAATGGCAAGGACGTTCAAAAAAACAAGTAGAAGATAATAATAAAGTTTTTGGATACTCAATAATTTTAGTTATACTTGGATTTATAGTAGGACTACTTTTTTTTAGTAGTTGTAAATCATCGGAAACAGTAAACTGTGACGCATATAGTAAAATAGAGAACAAATAAAATGACGGAAAATTATATAGGGAAAGTTGTAAATGGTAGTTGTATTGATGTAATGTCAACTATGGGTGAGAACACAATTGATTTAGTGGTTACATCCCCACCATACAATGTAGGGATTGAGTATGATACTCATAATGATAGACTTAAGATGGATGAGTATTGGGAATTTACTAAGAATTGGTTGTCTCAAGTTTATCGTACACTAAAACCTGATGGTCGAGTTGCAATTAATATACCTTACGAAGTAAATGTCCAAGACAGAGGTGGTAGAGTTTTATTCATGGCCGAGTTTTGGGGTGTTATGAAAGAGGTTGGTTTTAAATTTTATGGGTTAGTAGACCTTAATGAAGATTCTCCTCATAGAAGTAAAACAACTGCTTGGGGTAGTTGGATGTCACCGTCATCACCTTACATTTATAATCCTAAAGAGTGTGTTATATTAGCCTACAAAACTGTTTCTAAAAAACAAAATAAAGGAATACCACAATGGATTGGGGTTACAGATGAGATTGAACAGGAAGATGGTTCATTTAAAAAGAAAGTATTATATACCGATGAAGCTAAAAAAGAGTTTATGGGTTTAGTATACGGGCAATGGAACTATTTTGCTGACACTAAACAAATGACTAAAGCGACATTCTCAATGGATATCCCAACAAGAGCAATTAAAATATTAACGTATCGAAATGAAATTGTTATGGACCCTTTTGTTGGTTCAGGAACTAGTTTAGTTGCGGCTGAAACATTAGATAGACGATGGATTGGTATTGAACTATCTGAAAATTATACAGAAGTTGCAAAACAAAGAGTCCAATTATTTGTGGATAAGAAAAAACAAATTGAATTAGAATTTAACGAAGAGGGGATTTAATATCCTCTTTTTTGTTTTCATGATATTTATAATAAAAAAATACACATGAAAGGAATAAAACTTACTGAGTCTGAATTAAAAGACAAAATAGTTCAAATTTATAAAGAGGAGCAATATAAGATTCTCGAAGAAAAATGGAACAAATTATCTAAAGAAGATAAAATGTTTGTTGTTGAATTTGCTAAAGAAATATACCCTGAACAAGCCAAGTTAATAAAAGAATCCAAATGGTATAATACTGTTGGAGATATCGTTGGTATATTTGACCCAACAGGTGTTGTTGATATTGTTAATGGTATTAGTTATTGGAGACAAGGTGATAAATTATATGCACTTCTCTCATTAATATCTGCGGTTCCTTACTTAGGTGACCTTATAGCAAAACCTGTTATTGGTGTTATGAAATTAGGTGGAGGTGCTGCCAAAGCATTTAAAGCGGCAACCTTAACGGGGGACGCGGTTAAAATAGCAGGTGCCGCAAGAAGAGCTGGTGGTCCTATTGCTAAAATGGTTGAGAAAGCACCAAGTTGGGGTGAAAAATTAGTAACCTTTTTAAAAGGTTCTGTAGGTAGAGTTCCTATGTTAGGTTCTGGATTGGTAAAAGTTATTGAAGAGTATGTTCAAATTTTTGGTAAGGCGGGAAAAGAAATGAAAGCGGGAACTGAAATAGGTAAAGGGGTTATAAAAAGTGAGAAGGCTTTAAGTGCGGTTGAAAAACAAGAATTATTAAAACAAATGAGTAAAGACCAAGCTTTTAGAGGGTTTAGAGATTATAAAGGAGGTTTACAATCAATGTCAAATAAATATATCTCAGGTGGTATGGGTCGTCTATTTGGTAATAGAGCGACAAGGTCGTTAATGAGAAGAACTAAATGGTATTTAGGTTTATTAGATTGGTTAGGTATTGGTAACTTTGTTGGTCCTGAGGAATTAGAGAATATAGTACCTAATTTAGAGGAAAGAGCTAATCAATATAGTGAGACACCTGAATCACAAAGTTTATGGAACCAAGAGTTTGCCGCAGGTCAAACAACAGGAAGTTCAGTTGTACCATCATTATCTACTGCAACACAATCAGCGTCAACTGCAGTTAAATCAGACGCATTCACATCATTACTTGGTTCACTATTAGGTGGAGGTACAAAAGCATTAGTATGAAAAAATTAATTAAAGAAAGTGGTATTAGAGATATCAATAAGTTAGCTAAACGTTACCCTAAAGCGGAGATTTATTTCCACCAAGATTTAGATGGAGTAACAACCGCAATTGCGATGAAAAAATATCTTGAAGATAACGGGATTAAAGTTGTTGACGCTCATGTCATTCAATATGGAGATAAAGAGTTCTCGGTAAAGAAGAATGATGCACAAGGTGATATTATGCCTGTACTCGTGGATTTTGCACACGGTAAACCAATGTTTGTTATTCATACAGACCACCACGATAGACAAGCAGGTGCTGAAGATACTAAATCAACTTCATTTAGAAGTTCACGTTCAAATGTTGAAACAATATCACAAGTTGTATCACCTAATGAAATATTTTCCCCTGAAGACATCCAATTAATATCTATGGTTGACTCAGCTAATTACGCGGCTAACGAGGTAACTGTTGACCAAGTAATAAATTATTTATTCAAATTAGATAAAGAAAAATCTTTAGGTAAAAACAAAACTGCCTTAGGTTTAGTTGCTAATAAGTTATTATTAGCGTTTAAAAATAAACCAGGGTTTTTAGAAGAACTTGTTATGGTTGGTACCCCATCACTTATGAATCTTGTTACTAACATAAAAAGAATCATGATTGAGAAAGGTTATGCCACTGTACCCGAATTAGAAAAAAACAAAGAAGGTTACATTGAACAAATGAAAAACCACCCAAATGTTAAGATAGAAGGTAACATCATTGTTCAATATGGTGGTGGTAGTATGATGAAACCAGGTTCTTATGACAGGTATACCCCATTTAAAAATAATCCTGATGCGGATTTCTTAGTTATTGCATGGCCATTAGGTTTAGTTCAAGCGTCTTGTAACCCTTACAAAAAAGAACGTGAGTTAAAAGGTGTTAACTTAGGAGAGATTGCTCAGGAGGTACTTGCTAAATGGGAGACTCAATTACAAGAAAGACAAATACCACTATCGACTATTAAATGGATTTCTGAAGGGTCAAAAGGTTTTGGTCCTGAATCTGTTGGTTTTACATTTAAAGATTTTGTTGCTTTATACGGTAATAAATTCAAATCAATGGAAAACGGTAAAGAATACTTAACTGAGATTGGTAAAATGATGGAAACACCATTTACTGAATTGAGTGAGGAAGAGAAAAAAATGTTAGATGGTGTTACAATTAATGCTTGGGATTTAATTCAGGCAAATAGTGGTGGTCACAAATGTATAACAAACATATCGGGTCTTAGTTATTTAGGTAGGTCTAAGAGACCACCAGAAGGAAAGTACAAATATAATGCTGAGTCGGAAGATTCGCCTTATGTTAAGTTTACCAAAATGGTTCAAAAAGAATTGGTGAATGTTTTACAATCTAAAATAAATGAAGGTTAAAAATTAACTTCATCACCGATTTGTAATCCTAATTTTTTTGCGGTACCACCCATAATTTCTAAAATCATATCACCTTCACCACAGTAATTACCGCAGTCATCTGTGGTACAGGGTTTACAATCATGATGAATTTCTGTAATAGTATTACCGTCAATAAAAATGATATCTAACGGAACTACACAATTTTTCATCCAAAAACAATGTTCACCATCACTCATTAAAAATAACATACCATTAAAGATATTATCAAATTTTTTACCCATCATACCTTTTTGAGTATCTTTAGGAGAAAAAACGGTTTTAACCTTAAATTTAGTATTTTTTAGACTGATTATCATATCCATAAATATATGATTTAATTAAAATAAAAATTATTAAATAAATTTTATACTAAAAGTAAACTTTTCAAAAAAACATTATATTTATCATTTACGAGCCCAACAACCCCTTTCTTAAGTTGGTTAATACTTAAACCCTAACAGTGTAAAAATTGTTAGGGTTTTTAATTTTTAATTACTATCTTTGCTTCATGGGAAATCAAGTCAACATAATAAATCGTAAAATTAAATTCGAATATTCATTTATCGAAACTTTAATTGTTGGTATTAAATTGGTTGGACCTGAGGTTAAATCAATTCGCAGTGGTAAAGTATCGTTAGTCGATGCTTATTGTTTTTTTGTGGGTAACGAGTTAGTAGTTAAAGGAATGAATATTCCTGAATATAAAATGGCGTACACTCACGAACCATTACGAGATAGAAAGTTATTACTTAATAAAAAGGAAATTGTTAAATTACAAAAAGAACTTGTTAAAGGATTAACATTAGTCCCGTACAGAATATTTTCAAATGATAGGGGATTATTAAAGATGGAAATAGTTTTAGGTAAAGGTAAAAAATTACATGATAAGAGAGAATCTATTAAAGAAAGAGATATTAATAGAGAAATTATGCGTGGTATTTAAAAATTTTTTGTATCTTTGTATTCACAAACACCGATACTATGACAGAGACATTAACCCAAAAAGAAATTGCAAAAACTAAATATCAAGATGCTAAACGTGTTGCGTTAAGAAGTTATGACCAACGAAAGTTGGCTACTGATGATAATCAAAAAGTTTTTGAGGATTTCTATAATGATATGGTTAAAGTATCTCCTGATTTTGAATTGGTTAAGACACCAAACTCTACAGACTACAAGGTTTGGATTGATAATTTTCCTGTAGAAACATTTACATTAAACTATTTTAATTGTGAAATTAAGTACACAGGTAAATTACCTGAAGCGACCTCAAGTGGTAAAGTTCGTATTGATGTTAGTGAACAACATATTACTCCAAGAGGTTCTTGGAGACAAAAAAACTTAGGTTTTAAAATTAGAACTTCATTAAATTATGTAGAAAGCCCATACTACAAATCAGGTAGAACTGCCGCTAAAAAAGTAATTGAATATGTGGATTCTTTATGGGCGATTGAAAAAGACCGATTACTTAAACAAGATATTAGAAGTCGTGCTTTCAGAGAATTGATGGGTATGTTTAGATTTTCTATGGTTGATTTTGGTACACCAACAAAACCACACGAACCTAATTTCTTTACTGTAACTAATCTTAATAAAACCAAGATTGTCTTAGGATATAGATATGATTCTGTTAACGATAAAATTGAATTCATTAATAAAGATATTATTGTACCTACTGAATTTAATTTAACTTCTTTAGTAGAAAAATTAGGAGAATTGTAAAAAACGCCGTATATTTGTAGAAACAATTAAGGATATGAACACACAGACATACAACATCAGAATCGAGAACGAGAAATTCGGTAAACTTTTGAATGAAACATTCATTGACGGAATCCAATTCAAATTATTTTTGAAGATGGTTAGTGGATGTTTGGAGTTAAAGAATGATTTAACATTCTTCAACGGGACCGATTTCTTAATTAATATTCCTTACAAATTTTTGAAGGATTCAATTATCGTTACATCAACTAATGAGTACAATTTAGCTGACCACGCGAAAAGCAAAATTGAGGCTTTAGTAACTAAATAAAATAAAATAAATTATGAGTATTGAAACAGGATTATTAATATCAATTTTAACGTCACTTTACATTGTTTATAAATTTTGGAAAAAAATTCTTAAAACTTTATTGATTGTATCAGTACTTTCTTTTACTTTTTTAGTGATTAAAGTAAAGAGTGTTTACGATGAATTAGTGTCTAAAAACAAAATTGAATTACCAAAGGAAACAACCATTAACGAGAAACAACTTACTAAAGTATGGGAACTAACTACTACAGAATACCAAGAGCATCTGAAATAATCATCAGATATCAAAAAATGTTTGATAAGATTAGCCAGATGGATATTTGGAATGTATCGGATATTAATAACCTGTATTCAACAATACCTGTTAATGATTTTGAACGAACTAATCCGTGGAACGAGTTTACTGATGGATTAAAGATTCACGTCGGAAAGAGAAGTTCAGGGTGGAAATTCCTATGGAACTTTCAAGACGGTAAATTCTATAATAGTAAAAAAGAACTATTAACATTCATTCGTTCTGGTAGAGTGATTGATGAGTATGGTGAATTACAAGATACTGAAGAGTTTATTAAAATGGCTTTAGAGTGGGGACAACCTGATGGTAATCATAATATAATGTTTCCTTGTTTAGAAAAATAAGGTGGTGGAACCTGACATATCCTGTCGGCCCTAAAGGAGACTTCGGTCTCCTTTTTTATTTAAAACCAAAATGAATGTATTTATTGGTATAAAATATTCTAATGGCGATATCAGTTAACTATAATCTTACGGCACTACCTTTAGCATTAAAAAAAGGTAATTTTTATTTAGGTGTTGGAGATGTTGGTAAAGGACCAACTAGTGGTACTAGTTATTATCACGGCATAACACCCGTAGCAGGTGGGTATACATTATATGTTGGACAAAATGGGACTAATCAACCTAAAATATATACGGCTTCAAGTGACGCACAATTAATTACTTTAACTAATACTTTATTCAGTCAAAACTTTACTACGATTGCTCAATGTAATGCGTTTTATATAGATAAAACAGACAGAATGGTTTTAAATAACGAACCAGGTGCTATCGTTACTGACCGTTTAACCTTATGTCTCATGCCTCATAACACCTTAAGTCATAATCAAACTACTGATGGTAAATGGTATGATTTAGCTCAAGGGTTAGTTTTTGATTACTATGGTATTATGACACCACTAACAACATTAGGAGTAGCCAAAGGGTTCCAATTTAATAACTCGGGGTTTTGGAGATGTTCATCTAACTCTACTTTAGTTGATTTAGGTGGCGATTGTACTGTGGTATTATGGATTTACGGTACTCAAGGGGGTAGTAGAAGAACGATATTTGAAAAAATGGGAACGGTATATCAATCTTACGAACAAGAATTGGCCATGACATGGGAAGTTGGGTCAGGATTAAGTTATTATAGTAGGTATAGTCCAACATATGATTATGGGGGTACTGAAGCAACAGTGTCGAGTGCATGGACGATGATTTCAATAAAAATGTCGACAGGAAAAACCTCATCACCTAGAACAGGGTTTAGAAGTAAAAATGGAAATGCTTGGGTACAGGATTATACTTCTAGAAGTAATGTTGCTTTAATTACTGCTGGTGCTATACAAATAGGTACAGGTTATTCAGGTACCTGTTATTCGGGGGGTATTGGGACTGTTTTATGTTATAGTAAAATGTTATCAGATAATGAAATACTACAAGTATATAATGCTACTAAAACATACTACGGATTATGATAAAATTTATTAATATGGACTTCAACGGGAGTCAATGGTGGGTTGAATATTTAGAAAATAATGAATATAAAAAAAATTATTATGATGACGAAGAGAGTGCTAAGACATTTTACGTATCTTTAATTAATTAACGATATTTATTATTAAAACTATTATGGCTAAAGATATTATTATTTCGGAAAAACAATTAGAAACACTTGTTAATGGTGTTAAAAAAAGAAATATACAAGAACACGGAGAAGAAGGTTCTTACATGGCAAAACAACAATTATTTACTATAGCAACATTAGCACACGCTATGTGGGAGAAAATGGAACAAGGTGAACAACTTGAGGATTGGATGGAGACTAAACTTGCTCAGGCCGAACAAAGTGTTGTTACTGTTGTTAAGTCATATATGTATGATGAATTTGAGTCTAAAGACTCTGAAGGTATGGGTAAATTAAATTACGATGAAATAGTTATCGGTAAATAATTAAAAAATACTTTTACATTTAAAGACCTTTGTTTTATTATTAAGACAAAGGTTTTTTTATGAGCAAAATTATAGTAACAGGAGGATTAGGTTTTATTGGGTCACATTTCGTGAATTATGTTAGAGAGAATACGGACCATGAAGTATTAATTATTGATAAACTCACATACGCAGGTAATCCTAATAACATTATATTACCGACCGCATATCTGAAAAAAGATATATGTGATGTGGTACCTGATGATTTAGGTGACTATGATTATATAGTTAATTTTGCTGCCGAGTCACACGTAGACAACTCAATTAAAGATGGGTTACCATTTGTCAAATCAAATGTACAAGGAACCTTCAACATGATTGAGGTCGCCAGAAAAAACAAGAACTTAATTAAATTCTTACACATCTCAACAGATGAGGTTTATGGTGATATAGATGAGTATTCGGCAATTGAAACTGATAATATTATTCCAAGTTCATATTACTCAGCGACTAAAGCGTCTGCAGATATGTTGGTAATATCCGCTGGTAGAACATATGGGTTTCCGTATTTAATCACACGTACTTGTAATAATTACGGAGAAAACCAACATTCTGAAAAATTTGTACCAAAAATTATCAGGTCAATTAAAAATGGTGATGAGGTTCCTGTGTATGGTGATGGTGAACAAGTTCGGGAATGGATACACGCTGATGATAACGCCAAAGCAATATTAACCCTATTAATGTCTGATGAGGTTAATACTGTATATAATATTGGAACTGGTGAATCGTATACTAATAACCAAATAATCAAAATGATTAGTAATATTTTAGGTAAGAATGTTAAATTTAAATATGTCGAGGATAGGTTGGGTCACGATAGAAGATATTCGTTGAGTTCTCTAAAATATGAGAACAAATTTGGTGTAATACAAAATACTAAACTAACCGAATGGTTAATAAAAATAATTAAATAAATAAAAATGGCAGAAAAACAAAACAGATTACTTAATGCGTTAGACGCAAAGTATAAGGCGGAAATGATGGACGCTTTAGCAAGATTAGAAGTTTATATTACTTCACCCGTAGCAATTGGGGAACATCCACAACACACAGAAGAAATGGATAAATTAATTGAGCAGTATACCAATGCTAAAGATAAAACTGAGTCGTTGATGATTATGAAAAATGAATTAGGTTTTTAATTAATTAAATAATATGGAGGAAGGTTTATTAATACATAATTCGGTCTTTGAAGATAGTCGGGGTACATTTGCACCTCTACCTTTAAAATTTGGTGAAGGTAAGTTATCTGTTTTACGTAAAAATTGG
>Ga0164292_10004582_pt1 | contig 11251 bp, 10 predicted proteins | sample GEODES117metaG_FD_111486 | JGI IMG/M metagenome (GOLD analysis project Ga0164292, IMG submission 111486) | Eutrophic lake water microbial communities from Lake Mendota, Wisconsin, USA - GEODES117 metaG | ecosystem: Environmental > Aquatic > Freshwater > Lake | place: USA: Lake Mendota... | reverse complement strand
TTGCAGCAGTTAATGCACCTGCTACATTAAGAGTACTGCCGTGAGTACTAGCACCAGATAATACACTGGTACTTGCAGCAGTTAATGCACCTGCTACATTAAGAGTACTGCCGTGAGTACTAGCACCAGATAATACACTGGTACTTGCAGCAGTTAATGCACCTGCTACATTAAGAGTACTGCCAAGAGTACTAGCACCAGATAATATACTAGTATTAGCAGCAGTTAATGCACCTGCAACATTAAGAGTACTGCCGTGAGTACTAGCACCAGATAATACACTAGTACCACTAACATGTAATAATGCATTAGCTTGTGTTAATCCTATTCCAACATTACCATTACTATTAAGAGACATGACACTAGGACCATATTGATTAGTTACAAATCTTAACGAATTTGCAGAACCTGAACTTAAAACCATATCACCAACACTAGAATCAGAAGCCCAATCGCCTGCAGTTGTTGAATAACCAATAGAATTATTTCCTAATTTAATTGAAGGTTTATTAGTTGTTTGATTAAATTGGATTGTATTATATTCTTCTGAACGAGTTAAACTTAAATATATATAACTTCCATACATATAATAACCATTTGGGAAACTTGCTATAACATTTGTTTGTGATGCGAGAACAAATGAACCTGTAAATGGACCTCCATTTGACCAAGGCCATACTGCACCAGGACTAGTTGTTGTTAATGTTATAATACTTGTATTAGTATCACTATTTACTAAATCAATAGTACTAATATCATTACTATCATTACGAGCTGTCATACTAAAATTATATGTTCCAGCAGGTAATTGATATGCTTGTGGTCGAGTTCCATTATTTACATTATTAGTATTAGTTATTATTGATTGCAATGATGTGGTTGTATTAGTATCAAATATTAATGTACCATTCTGTGTAGGATTAGCTATCCAATTAATAGTATATGATGATGAACTATTAATATTTCCTATAGTAACAATATTATTAACAAAATTACCACTAACATTAAGAGTGGAACCAAGAGTAGTAGCACCTTTAATTATACTATTACCACTAACATTAAGAGTACTGCCAAGAGTAGTAGCACCAGATAATACACTGGTACTTGCAGCAGTTAATGCACTGGTAACATTAAGAGTAGAACCAAAAGTACTAGCTCCTTGCATCATACTATTACCACTAACATTAAGAGTAGAGCCAAGAGTAGCAGCTCCTTGCATCATACTATTACCACTAACATTAAGAGTAGAGCCAAGAGTACTAGCACCAGATAATACACTAGTACTTGCAGCAGTTAATGCACCAGCTACATTAAGAGTACTGCCAAGAGTAGCAGCACCTTGCATCATACTATTACCACTAACATTAAGAGTAGAGCCAAGAGTACTAGCACCATTTACACTTAAACTACTATTAAGAGTCACATTACCAGTTGATATCATAGTATTAAGATTAGCCATACCACTTATATTTAAACTACTACCAATTGTATTAGCATTCATATTATTAGGATTAAATATTCCAATATTAAAGCCAAACATTTTCATATTAGTATTTCCATTAGGAAGATTGATATTAACAGGAAGAGATACCAATACATTATTACTATTATCTACGTATGACATATATATATATATATAAATGAATTTTATAATTCATTTATATAAAAAATTTAGATAAAAAATTTAGATAAAAAATTTAGATTATTTATTAATTTAATTATATTTATTTATATATATGAACGGTGTTAATATTGTATTAAATAATACAAATGATGAATTAACAATTATGTCAAAAAATAATAATTATCAATTAACAATTTTAAATAATTATATTTATGTTTCATCTAATGCTGGTAGTTCATGGTTACAAATTGATTTAGTGACTCTTTCAATTAATGCCAATAGTACTATTTCAAGTCGTAATTTAGCTATTTCTGAGTCAGGACAATATATGATAATAGGTATTCCTACAATGGGTTTATTAATTTCAATTAATTATGGTATTAATTGGAAATATTTAGAAATAAATAAAAATTGGCAAAGTATTTCAATGTCTTCTTCAGGACAATATATAGTTGCTACTACTAATAATGATGGTATATATTATTCAAGTAATTATAGTAGAGATTTTACTTTAGCAAATAATACACTATCGATTAACTGGTTAGATAGTTATATGGATACAACAGGTGCTAATGTAGTTGCTATTACAAATAATACTACTAATATTAATTATAGTTTAATATATTATTCTACAAATAATGGTATGACATGGACAGCAAGTGCAACTAGTTGTGATGGTATTTTAAGTAATATAACAGGTACTGATAGTTATATTCTAATTACTACATCAACTAATTTATATTATTCAACTAATAATGGGGTCTCATGGACAACATTATTATTATCAAATATGAGTTTTGTTACATATTTATTTTATATTGATGCGGATAATAATTTATTATTTTCAAAAGATAATGGAACTAATTGGATTGCATATGATAATACGATTAGTAATAATTCTGCAATTACATTATCTGGTAATTATATTTCTGCAGTTAGAACAGCTCATGCATTAAATACTACTTCATTAACAACAACTAGTTATAGACAAGCCCAGACAGGAGGTGACCCACATATATGTACTATTAATAATGTAAAATATATTTTAGATAATAAATATAAATATGTAAACTTATTATTTGATAAAATGAGAAAAGTTATAATTAATAGTGAATTATCCAAATTAACAAAAGATGATTTTCCAAATGAACTCAATATAGGTAATATAATAGTAAATAAATCTAAAATTCCAAGTTGTGATCCAATTTTTAATTACACATATTATCGAACCTTTTTCATACAATATAATATGGAAACTATTACAATAGATGCAGATACTTTAGAATATACGACTAATATGGAATTACAATTTATGAAAGTAAATAAGATATGTGATAGCAATAAAAAATTATATAGTATTCAATCAGAACTTAGTTTTGAACAATCAGATGATTTTAAACAATTAGAAATTAGTTTAGGAAATTATAAATTTATAATAACTATTGACAAGAATACGACAGAAAGACATTATTGTGAATTACAAATTAATTCTAATATTATTATTAATAATTTATATGGTGCTCTGATATCAAAAGATAAAATATTAGTACCATCTCATTTATCTGATTGTTTAAAACATACTAAACTATAATTTTATTGAAATAATATTTATAATAAATAAAAGTAAATATATTATCTAAAATTGTAAGTGCATATTCTGATTCGATTTTAATATATTGTAAATCACTTATATTATTAGTAATAATATTATCAATATAATATTCTAACCATTTCAGTATAATTAATATATCATTATTTCCTCTATTCATTATATCATTTGTATATTTTTTTATAATATCTATATGATTTATGTTGATATTATATTGTTTGCCTTGTAATTTTTTTAATATTTGTTGATGTTGTTCTATATTATGATATTCTAATCGATATAATAATAATCCATAAAATTTACATATTATACCATTTAATGAATCTAAATAGGAACTTATCGTATCACTACAATTTAATTTTATCATATTATTAAGTAAAATATTATTAGTAATATTATGTTGAATTATTTCCATTATATTATATTATTATATATTTTTATTAAATCAGATTTCCATTCTTCAATAGTTTCCATATCCATAAATAAACAATCCTTCTTTGCTGATATCATATCTCTAACTTCTTTTCTATAATTAACATCGCAACCTAATTTTATAGCCATTTCAATATATTCTTCTTTTGTATTACATATCATACAATCTAATCCCATTTTTTTATAAAATCCAGTAGTAAATCGTCCATTTATCATTTGAGATGGTTGAGTAACAATTGGAATATTTAATGAAAAGGCTTCAAAAGATGAATTACAACCACCAAAAGGATAAACATCTAAAAATATATCAGAAATATTCATAAGATTCATATATTGATAATGAATCATTCCAGGAAAGAAATATATTCTATTCATAATATTCATATTATTAAATCTTTCTACTACTTTATATTTATTATTATTATCTGATAATATTAATACAGAATTTGGGATATTAGTTAATATCTTATAAATATAATCGTCAAATATTGGATTTAATTTAAATAATGATTGGGCACAAAATAATATAATATTTTCATCTGTAAATCCATAATGATATCTATTTTTAAAAGTACTAATATTATATCGTGAAACTGGATTTACATAACAAGTACATAATGAATTTTGTAAAATTAATTTTTCAGAATAATGAGTACTCGCTTCACTATATTCTAATTCATATAATTTAGAACTAAAAAAATAATCAATTGTACTAATCCCACTTGTATCAGAATGTCCCCATATATTACATTGTTTTGGTGCTAGACGTAAATGTGCCATATAATATGATAATGGAAACATACCAATTTCACAATAAATTATAATATCAAATCTATGTTTTATTAAAATATTTTTAATTTCTAATAAATTTTTAGGTAATAATATATGTTTTGCATTTCCAAATGTATATTTAACTGTATTATGTAATTTATCAAATGTTGAAAAATAAATATCAAATCTATCATCATTTGCTAACATTTTAATTACTTGATGTCTATCTTTGTACACAGAATGAACACGTGATAATTGTTCTGCATGAAATAATACTTTAATTTTCATATTATGTGTGCATTTATTCTCTACTGGAATAATATAATTTAATTCAGAACACATATTTCTGTTAATTTCAGATTTTAATTTAAATATATCAACTGAAGGAATACCTTGATAAGATAAAAAGAAATTACCAACATTAAAAAATGATATTTGTTCCAAATCAATATTCACATTAATTTTATTTTTTAAATAAATTAAATTATTTTTAATATTTTCACGACTTGAAATAAATTCATCATAATTTTTATAATATGGATTGAAATGAGTTGCCATTATCATTAAAAAATTTATAATAATTAATTTATTATTACTATTAATATTTTCATTTTCATTTAATTTTAATAAAGAGTCAAAATTAGTAATATCATTAAAATCATATAATTTCATAATAATATTATTTAATTCTATAATAATTTCATTATCTTCGTGAAAAGGTAAAATTTGTTTTAATATCATAATAATATAATTATTAATAACTTGTTGTGAATTTATTGTTATATGATTAATATTTTTATTTATTGATTTTAATAATGTTTTAATATTATCACTAGTTTGAGTTAAAAATAAGGCATTCCGTAAATAATAATTATATAGTTTACAGTCATCTTCTACAAAATTTAATAATTTAACTAGAATATCTTTTTTTATGTTATCAAATTTTGTATTACGAATTAATAATTCAATATCAATCATACTATTTTTATTATCAATATTATTAATAATACTTAATATTTCATCATTTAATATTGACTCCTTATCTGTTAAAATAGCAATTGTTATTTTTTTAATAATATGAGTTCCTAATAATTCAATCTTTGTATTCTCTTCAATCATATTATTTATTAGTTGTAATATTTTATTATAATCTTTAATAATTAATAAATTATTTTCAATAATTTTATAATTATTTGGTAATATCAATTTCGAAGAAAAAGTTTTTGCTAAAGTTTTTATTGATTTTAAATGATATGGGATATAAATATCTTTCATATAGTGTGTAAAAATATAATTATAAATTACATGGTTATAATCAAGAGTGTGGTATTCATTATCTTGAGTGTTCTTTTTAAAATCTTTTAATTGCCAATTTAATTTATTTGGTAATTCAAATAAAGGAATCTCTACAAAAATATTACTAGGAATACAATAATAATTCGTATTAAGAACAATCTTATAATGTTTTAAAACATTATTAATATATTTAAAATCTATATCTAAGCAATCATATTGCTTATTATTTATAAATATTAGATTCTCAAAACTTAATAATATATTCTTAAACATCTTAATAAAATTAAATGAATAAAGCAAATTAATGTTTTTCTTTTTATTTTTAAATAAAAATGCTTTAACAATATATTCATTATCAATAGATAATTTTTGTGAAAATATTGTTATTCGTGCATTCTTATAATTTATTTTTTCTAATTCAAATAAAAGATTAAAATTATTATTATTTAAAAATATAATTATATTATAAAAATTATCTAATTGTTCTACTGTAATAAAATTATTAATAGATTTAATTGGTATTGTTTTATTATAAAATCCTGATGTATTTGAGTTCATATAATATAAAGTATAAATCGAATTATAATTCATATCAATTGTTTTATATTCTTCATGATCTAAAATATTATAATTCGTAGTATCATCAAAAATAATATTAGTATTATTTTCTTGAGTGATATTTAACTCATTCGTTATTAAGTCCAGACTATAATTAGATGATGAAATATATATAATATCTTTCATTTCATTTAGGAAACTAAAATTATTTGTTAGTTTATCAATATTATTTTTAAAATTTTTAAAAGGGAAATAATTTTTATTAAATATTATTAAATTGTAAGTAGTGTCTGTGATATATTTTTTTATATAATCAAAATTAAATATAATACAATTAAATTCTCTAAAGTAATATTTTAAATAATATATATATTTTTCTTCATAATTTTTTAATATTAAATAAAACTTTTTAGTCATATATTAATATTATAAAAATAATTTAATATATTTACGAGATTTATGGTTAAAAAATTTTTTCAACCACAATTAAAAAAAATATATATAGTATAGTATATATAAATGTCTATTCCTCAATTTTTTGTAAATGCACCTTTTAATATTTCTCAAAACACTCAATTATATGCTCAAAATCTCGATGTCCCTACTTTTAGTTCTTATGATTATATCTTAAATATCGATGCAGGTATTGCTAATTGGACTACTATGAATCAACTCTTCTCTGAACGTAGCTTTGAACAAGTTAGTCCTACTCAAAACACCGCTGGAGAAGATATTTATAATATTAACTTGGCATTAAATATGAATGGTGTCACCAATTTATTACACAGTGGAAGTGCTGTTGAAATCTATTCTCAAAACTCTGCTGTTTCTTCTAGTGCTGCCTACACCACTTTATCTGCTGGTAAATCATTACTAGGTCTCCGTTTCTTAGAAATCCTTGCTACTAAGATTTTTGGTCATTCTCAAGCTCGTGCTGCTATTGCCAATGATTCTGCTTTCTACCAAAACTCTGCAAACTCTCTAATTCAACAAATTGCTAGTGGTCTTAACAATGCTCTCCAAGCTAAACAAAACGATATCTTTAATAGTTATGTTGAAACTGGACGTGTTGCTAATCAAGCTCAATTAATCACTAATAACAATGTTGATGTTGGTAATGATGTTAATATGTACCAAACCTTCAACTTTGGTAACAGTAACTGGGAATTTCCTATGGTTCTTACTGGTAACCTCATTAATATGGAGTCCAATCACGACTTGGCAACTATTAATAATGGCCCCACTACTGTTGGTGGTAATTTATTAGTAAATGGACAATATGGTGTTCCCATCTTATTGAAATTTCATTTAAATCAAGCTCCCAACTCTTAAATAATATTGGCATAGCCGCACGGCATAGCCGCACGGCATAGCCGCACGGCATAGCCGCACGGCATAGCCGCAATATATTTATATTATATTATTTTATATAAAATAATATAATATATGACGACTCGCGATCTTCCTACTTTTAGTTCTTATGATTATATCTTAAATGTTGATGCTGGTATTGCTAATTGGACTACTATGAATCAACTCTTCTCACAACGTAGTTTTGAACAATTTACAGTTGTTATAAATAATATTATGGAAAATCAATATAATATTAACTTGGCCTTAAATACGGACGGTGTCTCCAATTTATTACAGAGTACAAATGCCGTTGAAATTTATTCTCAAAACATGGGTGTTACTAATAGTAGAGCCTACAGCACTTTATATGTTGGCAAGTCATTACTTGGTCATCGTTTCTTAGAAATTCTTGCTACTAAAATTTTTGGTCACTCTAAAGCTCGTGCTGCTATTGCCAATGATTCTGCTTTCTACCAAAACTCGGCAGACTCCATAATTCAACAAATTGCCCATGGTATTAACAATTCTATCCAAATTAAACAAAATGATATCTTTAATAGTTATGTTGAAACTGGACGTCTTAATAATGATGGCAATAGGTATCAAACCTTCAACTTTGATAATAGTACATGGGAATTTCCTATGGTTCTTACTGCTAATCTTATGAATATGGGTCCCAATTCCAACTTGACAACTATTAATAATGGCCCCACTAGTGTTGGTGGTAATTTATTAGTAAATGGACAATATGGTGTTCCCATCTTATTGAAATTTCATTTACACCCGTGAAGATTTAAAATGCCGGATTTTTTATTATATAATTAATTGTATAATAAAATGTCTAAACATAAAAGTGAAGATTATAAGGTATCAGCAGTTAAATATTATTTAGAAAATAATAGTAGTTATGTTAAAACTTGTGAAATTTTTAAGTGTTCTGAAAGAAGTTTGAAAAGATAGATTGAAAGATATAATGAATTAGGTAATATAGAAAGACAAAATAGAGTTTCTGAATCATATAAAATAACAAAAAAACATATTAAATACGCTTTGAAAAAATTAAAAGAAAATGAGCAAATTACAATGGAAGAATTAGTAAAATTAATAAAAAAGAAATATGATGATTTTGATATTACACCTCAACATTTAGGTCAAATTATAAGAGATAATAATATTACAAGAAAAAAAACCAGACATGAACATTACCCAAAAGAAAGATACGGAAAACCTACAGATATTAAAAAGGAATTGAATGCATTTTATAAAGAAATTAGTAAATATTCACTTAATAAAATTATTTCTCTTGATGAAACATCAATTCAACCATCAATGATTATGGAATTTTCAAAATGTGAATTAGGTAAAAGATGTGTCATAAAAACGGATGATAATTATTTTTTTAGAAAATTTACTTTATTATGTGCTATTTCTAATTCTAAATGTGTAGGTGCAACATTATATAAAGAAGGTGGCAAGCTTATAAATATTTTAAACATAGTTTAAAATATTTATGCGTCCGCCCTCATTAATAGATACTTTGGTTCACCAAAGTATCTATTAATGAGGGGTATGACTAAAGAAAGTTTTGTTGAATTTCTAGAAGCAAATATATTTAATAAATATAAAAATCATCTTATAATTTTAGATAATGCCGGTAGTCATAATAATGAATATGTTAAACAAGCAATTATAAATAGTGGCAATAAATATTTATATTTAATTCCATATAATCCACAATTGAATCCAATAGAACAATACTTTAATCAGATTAAACATTATTTGAAGTTAAATAAAAAAGTATTAAAGTATGATGAATTAGTTGTAGAAATTAAAAATGCAATAAAACAAGTTAAAAAAGAAAATTATAAGAATTACTTTGAAAATGCTTATAATAAAGATGCTTATAAAAATTATGTTAAAAAAGATTCAACATTAAAAAGAAAACCTAAAAATTATAAAGATTAATATATTTAAAAATTTCATAATACTATATTGTATTATGAAATTAAAAAGTACTTTATATAGAAAAGAACAAGATGAATTAGTTGATAAAATTATTAATATTTTAGAATTAGATAATATGAATAGTATTATTTTATACAATCTTGATAATGATAAAACAAAGCAAGATAAAATATTAGAACTAATACCAGAAATAAGAAAATATTATAGTTTCTCAACTATAATAGGAGCATCAGAACCAACAAAAGCAAAGAGACCATATTTATCAATTATAAGACAATTAACAAAAAGTAAATATAAATTAAATAGTTATGATTATAGAATAAAACAAGACGGTAAAGAAGATATTAGAACAAAGAAATATATTTTTGAATTATTATAATTAATTATTTCCACCAAAAACCTGATTTTGAAATATATTGTGATCCACCACCTTTAGTTTCTTTCATTTTTTTATATTCATAACTACAATTATTACATTTATAAAAATCATAAGTAATTTCTTTGTCATCATAATTACAATATGGACGATCATTAAATATATATTCAGTATATGTTTTTTCAAAAATCATATTTCCATTACAATTATTTTCAATATGAATATTATTATATACTTTATCTACAATACCATATTTACTACCATTAAATTCAATATAGTTATTCCAATTTGTTAATAACTTTATTTGATATATTATTTGATTAACTTCATCATTATATTTTTTAATTTTTAAATTTTCATTATCAATTGTTTTATTTATTTTTATTGTTTCCAAATTATAATCAGTATAATTTATATTATCTAATTCACTAAACATTATATTAATACCATTTTGTTTAATTTTAAATTTTTCTACTAATTTATTATATGTTTTTCCATTAATTTTTATTTTTTTATTTGTATTTGGATTTATACCATTTATGATTTTATTGTATTCATCAATAAGAACATTATTTTTAGTTATTTTATTATATTCATCAAAAATACTTTTTGGATATCTTTTTGGATATTCTAATAATTGTTTTTCCGAAGGATAATATCTTTTAATGTTAGCCATTATATATATGTATACTCATTTGTTTATATAAATTTTATTTCAATTTTTGCGTTTATTTTTTGAAATTAAAATCTATATAAAGTTATATAAATATAGTATATTATAATGAGTGCTATAGAAGAAAAAAAGACTAAACCACCGGATGAACCTACTGATTATTTCAAATGTGTAAAGATACCACTTAAACACATTTTGAAAAATCCAGATATTAATTTACCTAAAATTACAAATGCAGTTATCAAGTGTAATAAGATTGTAATTAATACATTAATGTTTATGAAACTTTATTTATTGGATTACTTTGAAAAAAATAATAAATTACCCGAAATAGATAAAATATTTGTTAATTCATGTATGAAAATTTTATGTAATGAAAGTGCATCAGGACGACCACCTAAGAAAGAAATTAAAGAACTAAAAGATAAATTAACTGCATTCTATAATTCTGATTATAAACCATTAATTAAAGATACTAATTTAGATTATACACATCTTAATACAGTTTTAGATTATCTTACTATTGGAATAATTACAATGTATGAAAATAATATTAAATTACATTATGTTGAATATATTGAAAGATTTGTTAAT
>Ga0164292_10004581_pt1 | contig 11252 bp, 12 predicted proteins | sample GEODES117metaG_FD_111486 | JGI IMG/M metagenome (GOLD analysis project Ga0164292, IMG submission 111486) | Eutrophic lake water microbial communities from Lake Mendota, Wisconsin, USA - GEODES117 metaG | ecosystem: Environmental > Aquatic > Freshwater > Lake | place: USA: Lake Mendota... | reverse complement strand
GGAAGCGCGTTGGGCCCATAACCCAAAGGTCGGAGGATCGAAACCTCCTCCCGCTAATCTTATAAAATTAAATTAGTTCTTAACAGCAATTTTTCGCCCATAACGACGAGGTCCTGGGTTCGATTCCCAGCATTAGCTTATGCTGATGTGGCGCAGTGGTAGCGTGCGTAAAACTAGAACTAGAAAAACCAAATATAAAATTAATTAAATCGGGATGGCGCAGAGGAAGCGCGTCGGCCCCATAAGCCGAAGGACGGAGGATCGAAACCTCTTCTCGATAACATATAAAATTTTTACATATAAATATAAAATTCAATTTGTTTTCATACAGCAATTTTATTTTGCATCATAAGCACGAGGTCGGTGGATCGAAACCATCCAGTTCATATGGACTGTAGCTCAGAGGGAGAGCGCGTAAAAATGAAAACAGTATTTTAAACCGGGTTAGCTCAGTCGGTAGAGCGCCAGCCTTTTAAGCTGGTGGTCCAGGGTTCGAGCCCCTGATTCGGTGACAAATTAGTTTCATACAGCAATTTTATTTAAAAGTCAAATTTAAAACATTGAAACTAGCAAAAACAGTGCTCGCATAGCTCAGTTGGTTAGAGCGTACGGCTGTTAACCGTAAGGTCCCAGGTTCGACCCCTGGTGTGAGCGAAATATATATTTAATTTTATATTTTTTATAAAATTAAAATACTTTTTATAATTAATTCTTTTGGAATTTCTTCACACACTCCCAAATCTTCGCAGACTCATCCATTGAAAACACACCGCGTCTTTGAGCCAAATTCAAAAATGACACAAGAACATTCAACGCCATATTTTCATTTGTAATTTCAATATCAGTTAACTTAACCTCCTTCTTTTCAGCAACAACCGTTTCTTGTTCCATTTATAATATATTAAAATACTTATTTTTAAATCAATTTTGTGTATTTATATATTTTTTATTAGATATCAAATAAATTAACTTAAAGATTTTTTATATTAATATATAAGATACAAAATGACCATCACTGCTAATACGCTCTCAGGAAATACTATTATTAACATTAATAGCGAGCTTAATTTATTAAATGAATTATTTAAAAGCAATGGTTGGAAAATTGAACATAGTGATGAACTATCAGACTATATTATGTATTCTAAAGTGGGAAATGAAACAGAGTTTTTTAAAATCGCATTAGACAATAATATTATTTATGTTAGTGTACCACTGAAAAATAGTAGTTTTCAATATAAAACAAAATTTGATAACTATTATTCAGCAATTAAATATACCGAATCTAAATTTAATTATTTTATTGATAACGAAAACACTAATTAAAATATTAGTTTTTAAATTTTTAAAATCATTTTTTTAATAAAAAAAATTGAAATAAAAAAAATGATTTAAACAAATAGTATTATTTTAAGAAAACACAATGTCTAACTTTACTCAATCACAAATTATGAATCAATTTCAACCTTTCTCATCAACTTCGGTTAATTTTGAAAAAATAGTCGAAGGTATTACAACTTTCGGAAAAATAAAATTAAATATTAATAAATTTCCAATTACTAAAAAGCATTTGGATTTAGCGTTTAATATTGACAACTCTGGTTCTATGAGTGACATATGTTCTGATGGGAGAACAAAAATGGACCACATGAACTTTACAGTTGAAAATATTCTGAGATACTTACAGGAGCACCAAGTATCAGCTGCTATTTGCGTAAACATATTTGACGACAAAATAACAAATATAATTCAATCTCAAGAATTAAGTTCAGAAAATATCGAAGACATCGCGGCTAAAATTCGTAAAATTAGGCCTTTGGGAGGAACAGACATTCAAAAAGTGTTAGAAATGGAAGTATCCTTCGAGAAACCAGAAGATTACACAAGCGAGCGCATATTTCTTATGTTTACAGACGGACAAGATAATAATGTATTTAATCGAGCAATTACTAAAAAATCGTTAAAGGAAATCGCAGATAAAATTTCAGACACAACTACTATCGTAGCAATCGGATGTGGAATAGACCACGATTATGAGTTGTTAAACAGCATTTCTTCCAGGAGAAATAGCAACTACAAGTTTATTGGCAAGCTAGAAGAAGCCGCAATGGCCTGTGGAGAAGTGCTAGATAAAATTTTAAATAAAATTCTAAAAAATGTGGAAATTACGGTTCAAAATGGAGAAATATACGATTGGAAAACAAACACTTGGACAAATAAAATTCAAACTGAAAACATAGTTGGAGAGTGTGATAAAACTTATAATATTCGCTCTTTGACCCCAGCCGATTTCAGCATAACTATTAATGGCACAATTGTTGAAACAGATGAGCCATTTGAATATTCAACTACAGAGAAAAATATGGACCAAGATTTAAAAAAAGACGAATGGAGACAAAAAACTATGGAACTCTTGTTCGAAGTCAATGAATCTAATAAAACTTATATGATGCGGACACCAGATACAGTTAAAGAACTAAAGAGCAAATTAAAAGAGCTTATGATAAATATGAAAAAATATATGGATGATAACAAGCTCAGAGACGATTTATTCATGAAAATGTTAACAGACGATATATTCACTGCTTACACAACATTTGGAACAGCTCATGGACATATGTATGTTGCCTCAAGACAAACATCGCAGGCAACTCAAGGAATTCATAACAATACAATTCCTCATAGTAGTTTCTATCAAAAAACGCATTCGTATTCTGGTATGCCAGATGTAGCACCGATGACAAGAGGATTGACGTGTCTTGTTGAGCAAATGAATGAAGATGATGAATTCGGTTTATTACAACCTCTAAAAATGACTAGAGGAGTATCACACTATGTTCGAGAAATGAATGAAGATGAAGATGATGAGGAGGAACAATTTGGTGACATTGTAAATTGTTCTATAGGAGTTGTTCCAACACTCAAAAGGTCAAGTGGCAGACACGTTGGATTTGCTGAAGTAGACGTTGGATTTATTGAAGAAGACGATGTATTTAGCAGACACGTAACATTAGAAAGTGACATTAGTCCTTATGCGAATCTTAAAACAATATCCTTGATGCGAGAAGTTAGCTATACACCAAAGGTATCAGAAGACCAAGACAATTTACTTTAGATAGTTTGTAGTTTTATAATAATTTTATAGTTTGTAGTTTATAAATAATATTTTTTTTATGAAATATTATTTAATTATTAATTTGTTTCTAAACCTGAAGTAAATGGATATGAACCTAAACCATCTCGGTCATCTATATTTACATGCGCGTTTTCATTATTTTGTAAAGCATTAAATTGTTCAGATAAAATTTGTGTAATAATTGTTTGATTATATCTAGTTTTTGCTTCGTTTACTGCATCATCTGGATTAGTCCTTACATACGTATTTTTTTCTGATAATTCTTTGTATAAATCTTCAACATCTTTAGACCAAGGCCACATACTATTTTGTAAAAAATAATCTACTTCTTCTTGAGATGCTTGGTTTTGTATTTTTTTTGTATCAAAAACTATTCTTGGATTAATACTATTTTGTAATTCTATAAATTTTTTATCTGATTCTTCTGACCAAGTAAATCCTTCTTTTAAATGTGAAAATCTATATAAAATTATTAATATTATTGTCAAAACTACTCCATATTTTATATCTTGTGAACTAATTAAAATCAAAGATATCAATAATATTAGGTTTCCTAAAATGGTATTAAAGAGAGAACCCAAAAAATCAGGAATTACATATAGTATTATCCACATTGCTACTAATATACTTAATAGGCCAATTAGTATTGTTTTATTATCTTGATTAAAAAAGTTTTTGAATTCTTTCATATTAAATATCAATAATTTATTATTATTGTTATTTAATTATCTTTGTAGTTTATCTTCCAGTTGACCCAAATCCGCCAGCACCTCTTTCAGTTTGGTTACCAAGTTCCTCAAATAGGTTAACTACTTCAACCACTATTGGTACTAGACCAGGAGCACAAATTTGAAGCAATCTATCATACTTATCTACCAAATATTCATGATTTCCGGTCAAATTAACTAAATCAAACATTCCAATTAGATTACCTCTGTATCCTGAATCAATAATTCCAGTTGCGTTTGCTAATCGCAATTTGGTTTTTGATATACTTGACCTTGGATGCATATAATAACCAGTATTATATGTCTTATTTGAATCAGTTACCATTTTTGCTGAGCAAATAATATTATGGTCAAATTTGTTTACTGTATCCGTATGAATTTCATAAAATACCTTTCTTGTTGGATTAAATAAATCAAACCCAGCATCAAAATACGGATTATTTGGATTCAAAATTTTATTATTATGATTTAACGCAGCTTCAATGTATTTTTGCTTTAGTTCATTATTATCATTATTATCATTATTATCATTATTATTATCATTGATATAAAGCTTTAAATGCATATATTTATCATATGTATCTAATAACTTTGATGGGTTTAGGTTTATTAACTGGAACTGTGTTTGGTTTTGGAATAGAGTCCGGTTTACATTATTTGCGTCAAATTCAGACATTTTATTTTTATTAATTTATATTAATTTATATTTTTAAGTTGTTTTTCAACCTTTTAATAAAGGTTGAGTCAGAATATTTTTTGATTATACCTTTCTTAAAGGTATATTTAATTAATTCCACTTGGAGATTGAATATACCAATCAGGAGGGGTTAAATATATATCCGAAGTGTTACACGCATTTCCTACACTTGTTACACTAATTCCACCAGTTTTAATTCCTGTTCCTGTTGAAACCGCATAAGGAAATGGTTTTTGTGTTCCTATTGGGTTTGCGCATTTTCTCTGAATTCTTAATGTATGTTCGCTCGATGTTTCTGGTTGTTTTAATCGTTTTGTGTATGGAGCATTTCTAGCCATATCATTATATTTAAACAATGCGGTAGTTGTCGAGCACAAGGTTGAACCACAACTTTTAATATATCCTTCATATTTTGCCGAATTATTTATATCTAAAACGCACATATTAGCAGTTGATAAATCATGTAAATACATTCCTTGACTTTTTGTATCTGTTTGGGTTCCTGTATAATTAGGCTGAACCCAATAATTGGGGTAAACACCATTATTTATCCATTTGTATTTTTTCTCCAACATTCCATAAGTTGTTAGCACTGTAGGTTTCACATACAACCATTGGTCGCCTTCTACTATTACTCTATTTGAATTGAATACTGGTTCAGGTCTAGCGTATGTTCCCAAGTGACCACCAGCCCCTAAGGGTTGTGTTCCTCTAAAAGGTGTGCCATTTTTAGACATAGCAGAGCTTTTTCCTATGTATCCTACATTTCTATGAGGACCATTTAGAGAGAAACCCACAGGTCCATAATTATTTATTGCTGATTGTAATGATAATGTGCTATGACCAAATGGACCCTGAGGCAACCAATAACCTCCAGGAGGTTTTCCTGACCTTTTTGAACCATATTGAATTACTGATTTCTTTTTAAAAGCAACTATTGACATATAACATATTATGAGATAAAATTATACCTTTTCCACTTTTTTAAAAACGAAATTAAATGTAGACAATTGACCTTTCATTTGCTTCTTGAAATAAACATCTAATTATCAATCCAAATAATTTTGTTCCTTCTATTGGTTTTAATATTTCATTTATATCATTGTTAAAACCATCTTTATTTATATTTTTATCAAATAAAAAATACACTACTAAAGCACCTAAACTATAATAAATTGTTTTATAATTTAATTCTGATGGAATAGAATTAATTTTTAATAGTTCTGGAGAAATAAAACCATTACGATTAAAAGGTTTCGTAAAACTGAAATTGTTCGATTCAGATAATTTTAATAAATCATCATTTGATAAATATACAAATTTATCATCATCTATTACAATTATATTTTCAATAATATATTCATAAAAACACTCACATTCTGTTGTAATTAAATATTGAATTTGTTTAGTTAAGCTGATGATTATTTTTAAAGTGTTTTCATAATTTATATTTTGTTTATTAGAGATAAATTTTCTCAATGATTTTACTGATGAAGCTCTAAAAGTTAAAGCTTTATAATTATCACTTATGGATGAACCTATTATTAGTTTTGTTTTTATAATTGAATTAATTAATGATTCACTATTTACTTGAAATTTTATTGTAAATAAAGTGCCTTGTTCTTTATTTTTATATATTGAAAACTCATCTGTTGATAAAAACTCGAACATTTATAATACTAATAAAGTAATAAAAATAATATATTTAGATATTTTTTTTATTATATAAAAATAAAAAAAAGGGATTACCCCTCGAGGGGTTTTACGTTGTTTTAGACAACCCTTATGAAATATTTAATTAAATTACAAAATATAAACTATCTAACTATACTACTATAAACTATCTACCAGGCACTGTTATCTTCTTCAAATTCTTCATCTTCTTCTTCACTGCTGCTTTCAGCATCAGCCCAACTGAACTTTTTTCCTGTTTTTGTGTCTATGCCGTTTACATATCTAGGAGTAAACTCAATTTTAAGTTGTTGTTGCTGTGCTACTGGCGCCGTCTTCTTTTCTTCGACAACTTTTTTAGCGTTGTATTCTGGTTCCGTTTTTGAGGCCATGGATGCGTATGAGAATTTTTTGGGCGCTGAAATCTCTTTTTCAAGTAAATTTTTGGGTTCGGCGAGAACAAGTTCAGGAAATTCCTCAACTTCATTGTCTGATTCATCGCTGTTCATTTCTAGATATGCGAAAACATTTGACTTTTTTGACGCTGGAACCGCTTTTTTGGATGGTGAAACAGGTGGTTTTCTAGAATTTTCTTCGACTTCTTTTTGTCTTTTTAAGGTTGAGCAGTGAGAAGTGGTGTGACCTTTCTTGTGGCAATATCTACACTCTTGACTCAGCAAAGTAGGACAGGTTACGTTACCGTTAAGGTCCTTCACATAATGACTAGAATACTCTTTTTCTGTTTTTCCCGCATCAACACAAACCTTACAACAAGGTTTCTTTGCGGAATAAATTTGCTTGGAATTAATAATTTTGGATGACATTTTAATACAGATTGCTTTTAAAACTTAAAGTTGCTTTTTGGGCTAAAATACTTTTTATATATTTTTATAAAAGTATTTCAATTTTTTTTGTTTCTAGTAAAAAAATAATTTACTAAAAATTTATTTTTTTGTAAAACTTTTACAATAATGTTTATAAAAATAAATTTTTAGTAAAATAAAAAATGAATAAAAAATAAAAAAAATGAAATGCTTTTTTTTTATTTTTATGAAAAGTATTTTAGCCCAAAAAGCAACTTTAAGTTTTATATCTTCGTGAAAAAAAGCAATTATTAATAGAATGTCAATTCAACGTTTTAACGCAGAGTTTGAAACATTGATGAGAAGAATGGTAGAGGCGCAAGAGTGTGCTCAGGGAAATATTGAGGATGAGTTTAGGAGAATTATTCGAGCTACTGTTAATTCGTGTGCTACTATGTATGGATTTTCAGCTCAAGAAGCTCTAAAAAGAATCGATTCAAATGGAGAAATCATTGAAGTAGTGGTTTCAGAAAAAAATCCAAAACAACAAAAAGAAGAAGAAAAAGCGGAAAAACTCAGAGTGAAAGAAGCGGAAAAAGCGGAAAAACTCAGATTGAAAGAAACGGAAAAATCGGAAAAAGCGGAAAAACTCAGATTGAAAGAAACGGAAAAAGCTTTTAAAGAGGCTGAAAAAGCTAAAAAGCTTAAAGACAAAGACTTTGAAAAAATCGAAACTCTTCGACGCAAAGAGTATGAAAACGCTAAAAAAGCTAACGAATCTTCTGAAAGAACTTTGATGAAAGATGAGGATGTCTTTTCAAAAGCCGCTGAAAAATTCAGAATGAAAGAGGCCAAAAAGCTTGCTTCAAAGCTCGAAAAAAAATCCAAAAAAAAACAAAAAGAAAAGGTGGTTTTCATAATTGAATCGGATGACGAAGAATCACTTGCCTCTACAGTTCTTATGAGTGATTCAGAAGATGAAGAGCCTTATGTGCTTTTTCAAAATATTCCCCTCATCAATGAAATTAACTCAATTCGCGACGTAAAAAAATTCAAAAACTGGAAAAAACTTTCACCTGGAGTAAAGTTAGCCAGACAAATCCTGGATATTTAAGGTAAGAACTAAATAATTAACAACTAATATTTGTTTGTAGGATTAAAATAAAAAGACTTGGTATTCAAAAAGGTAAGCAATAATAATATAATACATGTAACTGATTTACTAATAAAAAATGGGGAAACCCTTTTTTATTTTTAATAATTTTAATTTATGCGTGTTTTTATAGTGTCGTCCGTTATACAAGTTAGGTTTAAAATAATAAATCTATTAATAATATTATAAAAATCAGTGATAAAATTATAAACTATTTTATTACGTAAATATCTTTTTTCAGGTTTCATATGTTAATATTATTTTATTTTTTAAATAAAAATTTAAAAAAAATAAATTTTTAGTAAATTGATTTTTTGCTAGAAATAAAAAAAATTGAAATACTTTTATAAAAATATATAAAGAGTATTTTAGCCCAAAAAGCAACTTTAAGTTTTAAAAGCAATCTATATTATTAAAATGTCAGCCCAATCAAATAGCTCTGAGATTAGAAAAATGTCCGACAATCAACCAATCCTGTGTATTCCAGGAGTGTTTGCCAATATAAAAGAAGAAAGAATTCGCCGTATCTTTGGTGATTTAAACATCGGTGACGTAGACCGAATCGATTTTGTAGTCCCAAAAAGACCAGTTGGCGCAGAAGAAAAAGAAAACAAATTTAACAGAGTGTTCGTTCACATTAACTGGAACGATACACCTTCAGCTGTCGCCTGTCGTAAAAAACTGTTAGATGGTAAGGAAGTCAAAATTATTTATGACGAGCCCTGGTTTTGGAGAGTTTCAGCATACAGACCTCCAGCGCCTAAACCCAGATTCGAGACACAGCAGCCAAAGAAATTTCAACCAAAGAAAGCCACATTGGAGCTTGATTTCGAGCCAGCAGAAGTCAAGTATTCAGGAGTCATTGCCCCGGGACTTGCTCCAGCAGAAGTCAAGTATTCAGGAGTCGTTGCCCAGGGACTTACTATTCTTCCAGTTCCAGTTCCAGTTCAAGAACATTTTGAGCCAAAATCCCCGATTGACCCTCCTCCCATGAAAAAAGAATACGACGAATTAAGAGAAGAAGTTAAACCTCTTAACTACGGAAATGTTCCACCCGCACCAAAAAAGAAACAAAAAATTATTGTGGAGGAGACGAAGACCAATGAGAGAGAACAAGAAAAATAAATAAGTAGTTTGTAGTTTGTAGTTTGTAGTTTGTAGTTTGTAGTTTATATTGTAATTAATTAAATATTTCATTAAGGGTTGTTTAAAAACAACGTAAAACCCCTAGGGGTAATCCCTTTTTTTATTGAAAATAAATAATTCAAAATAAATTTTAAGTTTTTTAAAATACACAACAAATAAATAAAATTGAAATAAAAAATAGAATAAAAATGAATTCAATATACTCTAAAAATAATATTTAATATTTAGAATTTAATGAACGAAAAATTTAAAAGCAATATTGAGGTCCGCCTCAAACAATTTGATGAATATCTGACTCGCTCTAACATGAGTCACAAGGATTATCAACGAGAAGGTGTAAAATGGTGCCTTACAAATGAATTAAGACCTGACCCGCCGTGTAATATTAGGGGAGGTTTTATTGCCGACGAAATGGGCCTAGGAAAAACAATCATGGTAATCGGACTTATGTTATCAAATTTCAAGCCCAAAACACTTATTGTTTTGCCTCCAGTTCTCATTGACCAATGGTTTATACAAATTCTTAAAACTACTGGTCACAAAGCATTGATTTATTACGGAGAAAATAAAAAGAAAATAACAATTGAACAGTTAAATAGCGCATGTATTGTGCTTACATCGTATGGAGGCGTTACAATTACCAAGAAGCAAATGAAAATCAACAAATCAAATATTCTTCATGAGGTCAAATGGTCTAGAATAGTTTTCGATGAAGCGCACCATTTAAGAAATAAAAAAACAGTTGTTTATGCGAGTGCGAAACTTTTGAAAAGTGATATCCGTTGGCTAGTATCAGGAACTCCGGTACAAAACAAAAAATCAGATTTTTACAATCTTTGTTCTATGTTGAAAATGCCGACAAGTTTCTATTTAAACCAAGAAAATTTGGCCACTATTTCCAAAAATTATATTTTAAAGCGAACAAAAAAACAAGTAGGTATAGAGCTGCCCGATATAAATTCAGTGAATAGTTCGGTGGATTGGCAAAATAAAAAAGAAATGGAGCTTTCAGAAGAAATTCATTCAGCATTAAGTTTTAGTCGGGTTAAATCAAAAAAAATAGAAGGTGGCTATGCTATTTTGTTGCTTATGTTGCGAGCAAAACAATCTTGTGTAATGCCCAAACTAATGGCGGCAAGTTTAAGAAATCTGGTTAAAGAAGGTGTAATTTCTGATTATAATTATTTCAAAGAAGCACTCAGATACACAAGTAAAATTGATTATGTTATCCAAACTATTTTGGATAGAAAAGACAATGAAAAAGGCAAATTAATATTCTGTCATTACAGAGATGAAATTGATGAAATTGCGAAACGGTTGGCTGATGGAGGAATGACAAATATTGCGACATTTGATGGAAGAGTCAGCAATAGTAAGCGAAATGAAATTGTAAATGAAAAAAATAATGTTCTTATTCTTCAAATTCAAACCGGTTGTGAAGGATTAAACTTACAAGAAAATTATAGTGAAATTTATTTCATTAGCCCGCATTGGAATCCAGCAGTAGAAGACCAGGCAATCGCAAGATGTCACAGAATTGGGCAGAAAAATATTGTATCAGTATTCAAATTTCAAATGAGCGGTTTTGTTAGCGAGCAAATTGACGAATTAGGGAACAAAATAGATACCTTAACAATTGACAAATATGTTAATTGTGTTCAAGATACAAAAAGAGAAATGGCAAGTAAACTTATTAGTAATTAGATTAGAATAATAGATTAGTAATTAGATTAGTAATTAGATTAGAATAATAAATAGAATAATTAATTAAATATGTCATAAGGGTTGAAAACGTAAAACCTCAAAAGAGGTAATCCCTTTTTTATTTGAAGTTTTAATATTACTTATTTTCTATAACAAATAAATTTTTAAAAAGCTCAAATTCAAATTCTTTTAACCGAATAGTTTTAAGTGTTTT
>Ga0164292_10004580_pt1 | contig 11252 bp, 26 predicted proteins | sample GEODES117metaG_FD_111486 | JGI IMG/M metagenome (GOLD analysis project Ga0164292, IMG submission 111486) | Eutrophic lake water microbial communities from Lake Mendota, Wisconsin, USA - GEODES117 metaG | ecosystem: Environmental > Aquatic > Freshwater > Lake | place: USA: Lake Mendota... | reverse complement strand
TGATTCTTTTGAACATTACGAAAGAACATTTGTGGATCTTATGTTGGATGAACTTCACCCTGAATATTATTTGATTGATAATTTTGATTATGAAGGGATGATCTCCGAACTAAAGGATATGTTCTATGTTGAGTTAACCGAATTATACTACGAACGTAATTGTTAATATATTAATCCCCCTTCAAATGAGGGGTTTTTTGTTTTATGATATATTTATTAGTAAAACAACTATATATGAGAATTATTATAACAGAACGACAGTCCAAACTATTAAGACGTATTATTAGTGAAGAATCGGATTACGAAATTGATGAAGACGTGTTCAACGCAGATCCATATGAATTGGAAGCGGTAGATGGTGGTGCAGTTAAGATAACAAATAAGGAAGATGACACTTCTTTAATTTATGAAATTGAAGTTGGTATATTTGGTATTTGGAAGTCAGTAGATGTCGTCGATTTTCCAAATGGAGATTCAATTGAATTAAAAACTTTAGGATTCTCAAGAGTAGAAAGTTTAGGAAGATTTTCAACATCAGAAATTTCAGATGCTTTGAAAATGGATTGGGGTAAAGATATTATTGAATTTGACGAGTTAGAGGAAGAAACTGGATTTAAATTCAAATTTATAAAAGTTCAAGGTTCTGAAGAGGATTCAGATGAGAACGAAGATGAAGAAGATGAGAACTAAGAAGAAGTTGGTTATTAAACATTTTTTTGTATAATTATTTTTATATTTAATCATACAACCCCACCTCATCGGTGGGGTTTTTTGTTTTATGAAGTATTTATTAATATGAAAATAATTATAACAGGACAACAGTCCAAACAATTAAAACGTGTTGTTAACGAAAACTTCAAAGAAATCTCATGGGAGGACATTTGGTTTAAGTTAAGAAGATTATCTCAAAGTTTTCAATTTCCTGATGACGTATATAGTTTTGGTGGTCTTGATTTTATGGCTTCGGAAGATGGAGAAAGTTTGGAATTAATGGACATTTATAGGGATCCTTATATGTGGAGAGATGACTATTATGAAGGTGCCGAGGTTTTAGAAAAGTATTCAGACAAACTTAAAAACTTTGTTGATGAGTTTAATTTAAAATATGACTACCCATTTACCCTTATGTTTAAAATGGGACCAAAATTTAATATGAAATTTTATATTGAAGATTAAAATTCTTCCTTTTTAATGGGGGCCGGAACCCCGTCCCGACTTCGTCGGATTTTCGGACCGACCGAACCCTTCGGGTTTTTTAAATTTATTTAAGTTGTTATCTTAGTGAATCTTTCAGAAAAAGGTTTCCGTTTTTATTTTTAGTTATATTTATTAATAAACAATAGTACTATGAAACATTTATTAAATGGAATGCCTGAGTGGGAAAAAAATTCTATTAGAGAACAACACGAAGGAGGAATGTCTATTGATACTTCCAAGTTTAAGAAACTTATGGAGTCAAAATTGGGAAATGTAAAACCATTAATAACTGAAGAACCCATAAAGGCAAATGCGGGTGAAATACAAAAATTTCTACAATCCGTGGGGTACACTGATCTTGTGGTAGACTATAAGTTTGGTGATAAAAGTGCAATTGCGGCTGGTAAATATTTATTTTTAGGCACTAAGAAAGAAAATTACAAAACTGTTACAAACGTAAAAACACTTTGGACCGCGATGTCGGCAAATGGATTGGATGTTGGAGACACATCTGGTTTTGGACCAAAAATGGCAAAAGCTTTAGCAGCAGCACTTGACTTAGCATCACAAACAAAAACTGCGGCACCTGTGGCACCTGTGGCACCTGTTAAACCAGTTGCCCCCTTACTTGCTTACAGACCGGGTTATGGACCTAATGCTCCTGCCGATAATACTTCCGTTTATAAAAATAATCTTTTAATAGATCCTTTTAAGAAACCCTCCACCCCCGTTTATACTAATCAATTTACCTTCTCACAAAAATAATAAATTTATAAACCCCACCTCATCAGTGGGGTTTTTTGTTTTATATTATATTTATTGTTGTATGAAAATCATTATAACTGAAAGTCAAAAAGAATCATTGGATTATTATCAATTATCTAACTGTATTAAGAGAAGGATAGATCTTGATGGGATTGACGATATTGTTGATGAGGCCATGGAAGAATTTGTTTCACTTCGTGATACCATTGGAGGTTTTATAGAGATGACAATTAATTACACATATGACCGAGTTGATGAAGATTATGGTGTGGAAAAATGTTGGGGTGATGAGACTTGGAACCAATTCTCCACACCAATTAAACGATTTTTGGACTCAAGATATGAGTCAAAACTGAAAGAATATTTTGAAAATTATTATAACTGAATCACAATTTGTTGATCTTTTCTTTAAACGTAGGTTTGGTCGTATTGATAAACTTGTTGATGAAAAGATGCGTTATTACCCCCCTTGTGATTATACATATGATAAGTATTATGCTTTTTATGATTACTACGGTGATGTTCGTAACGCAGTCATATTCAAGATGCTTGAACAAGATTCAAATGTTCCTCAAGACATCGTTGATATTGATGTATTATCTGAAACTATGAATGAATGGATGTATGAACAATTCTACGATAAGGTTAAAGAATATTATGATAAGGTTTTAGAGGATGAAGATTGTGATGAGTAATATATTAAAAAAATTTAATTAACCTCATCTTTTAATTAAGGTGGGGTTTTTTGTTTTTTTTTTGAATATGGAAGTATTTATATTAAACAAATAAAATTATGAGAAGAACAGTAAGATTAACAGAAAGAGATTTAACAAGACTTGTTAGACGAGTTATAAGAGAACAAGACGAAATGGATATGCAAGGCAACATGGGTATACCAAATTGTGAGTTTAAAAATCCTTCATCCAATTCGGGACCAGGAACAAATTTTGAAATCTCAGGGGATTATACTAAGATTACTACTAATGGATCTGTCGCCCCAAAATATCAAGGTTATACTGTTCACACCATAGATGGTCCATTTTGTTTTATACCAAGAAATTAAATTAATATATTATGAGAAGAATTGTAAGATTAACAGAATCAGATTTAACAAGATTAGTTAGTAGAATTGTTAGGGAACAAGAAGAAGAACCTACTACTACGCCGCATCCAAGAGAGGCTAGACAAAGTGTTAAAGGAATAAAAAGTATAGAACTAAAAGGAGAAACTGTTTTTAAAAATGGGAAAGACACTGTTAACCCTAATAATCCCCAAGTTATAAAACTTGTGTCTGATCTTAAATCATTAAAAAGTAATACTACCATTGAAGCTAAAGTCAATGGTTCTTCTAATAATAGTAGTTATAATAATTTTAAAAAAGGATCTGAAGAGGCAAAAAAATTAAATATAAGTTTGGCTGAAAGAAGAAGAGATAATTTAATTGTATATTTGAGACAAAATATATTATCCAATATTAATTTTGTTAAAGGTACTGCAACTATGTCGGATATTGATGATGTAAATGCTAGAACGGCATCTGTTGATATAAAAACTTTTGGTATGTCCCCTGCCACTATTAATGTAGACAGAGATAATACCTCTTACGTGCCCATGAATCTCTACAAGGATCCTTTAAACATAAAAGATTTAAGTAATGTTTGTATAGAAATTCCTGAAAATTGGGTCTCAGATTATAAACAAATGGTAAGTAGTTGGGCCTTTAATAAAAATAGCCGAAAAGCTATGAATTTAAAAATAACAGTTACCAAACCATAACTTTTTCAATATTAAAGTATTTATAATAAACAAATAATATTATGAGAAGAACAGTAAGATTAACAGAAAGAGATTTAACAAGACTTGTTAAACGAGTTATTAATGAGAACAATACGAGTGTAGAGTATAGAGATCGTATATATGAAAATAGTTCTGAAATATTCGATATGAAATTTAAAAAAATTATGAGAGGTCTTCACCAAGCACAACAAACTGCAGAAAGTGGCAACGGAGAAGAAGCCGCATTTGTTATCGGAAACATCATACTGGATTTGAAATCATTAAAATCGTTAGTTGATGAAATGAGAGCTATAGCTGATGAAATAAGAGAAACAAAATAAATAATATTATGGCAAGAATTATAAGATTAACTGAATCAGATTTAACAAGATTGGTTAAAAAAGTTATCATAGAAGAAAAGAAAAATAAAAAAAATATTAACGAAAGTGTTTTATTAACTTTAGGTGGAATTGCATTAGGTGGGGCAATTATAAAAAGGGCTTATGATTATCTAAGTAACCGTTCACTAATAAATAAAATGACCCCAACAGGTAATGTCAGAAAATCAACTGGTGGTGACCAACAAGGTAACTTCTTTACTATGAAAGAGTATCGTGATAATGATACTGATGAAACATATTGGGGTATTGATGTTACAGACGACACAAGAGATCAAGGTTTTAGAGATAGAAAAGTTTTATTATTCAAAGGAGACGACCCTAAAAGAATTGAAAGAATTTTAAAACTAGAAGTTGCTCACGATTTTTCAGATCAAGCTAGAATGAGCGATGATTATGAAAAAAGATTTGGACAATTCAAAGCAGACAAAGTAATGCGTATGGGAGATAACACATATGATCATCAAAATTCATAATCTAATAAAGATAAATGTTAATTAATATATTAAAATAAAAAAACATTAACCCTTCCTTAAACGGAGGGGTTTTCTTTTTTCTCTATTATGGTTATATTTATAATAAAAAACTTATGAAAAAATTATTATTATTTATTGTTACGGCTACTATGTTATTTAGTTGTAATACAGGAACAAAAACCGAAACGTTAGAAGATATTAAATCTGATAAAATTGTTAAGATACATGATGGATCTTTTGCTTTTTGTGGGGCATCGGCTGCGGTACCTACGGGAAACAAGATTATTGTTCAAGGTGTTGAGTATTACGAGGGTTGTGCAATCTGTCCTGTATTGAACGGACCATCTCTTTCAAGTTTGGCAATGGAAGGTGTTAGTGGAACTTATGGTAAGTTCAACGTTGAAAAAAACTTCCAAACACCTGATGGTACAAGTAATACTGTATGGTCTTTATTTTGGTATTATGATACAACCACTACTATACCCCAATTTAATCCTTCAACTAAGGAGTGGGAATATATGACACCGTACAACAGATCGTTTGTTATTAACTTGGATTCACCAAGTACAAGTGAGAGTAATATGTTTGCAATGCCAGGTGTTATCTTTGATACTACATCTTCAGGTATTGTGTTGGCGAAAGTTTATGGTCCACTTAATGAGGCGGCAATTCCATTACGTGTTGCGGTTCCCGTTAAGAATGGACAGACATCGGTGACGGCAGCTAAAGTAGGATTCCCTTATCCTGTTGGAACTCCGATCCCCGTTTCTGAGTACAGTAAGGAACTTCAGAAAAAGAAAAAACACTAATTAAAAATTAAATCTTTAAACCCTACCTTATCGGTGGGGTTTTTTGTTTTCTGTGATATTTATTAATAAATTAAAACATTATGACAAGAATTGTAAGATTAACAGAAAGAGATTTATCAAGATTAGTTAGACGTGTAATTAATGAACAAGCTTGGGGTGAATTTGATGATATAACTCCGGCTTTCCAAGTATTCTGTAATTCTTTGAATTCTAAAATCCCACAACCATCACAAAAACCTAACTCCACTTCAGCCACCCAACCAAAACTATCTGTAAAAAGAGTAGTAAATCGTCAAGTCTCTCCTGGTCAACCTCAAGGTGATGGTTTTATGTGGCAATTTTATCTTGGAGGTAAACCAATTGGAGAAACCCCTGAGCATAACAGTATTTTTGATCAAAATTATAACATGAGACCTAACTCAGTAAATTTAATTACCGCCATACTAAAACAAATTTTTAACTTGTTTGATTCAGCATATAAGAAAGATTATAATGTGATAAGTGGTTCTTTATTAAACGCCTACAATGCCGCATTACCTATTTGTATTAGATCTATTACCGCTGCCGTGGCTAAGGCAAAGGGAACACCATCTCAACAACCTAAGTAAATTTGTTATAAAGGTTTCTCAATCTTAAATTTTGTGATAACACTAACTGTTGTTGAGTTACCACCAAACCAAAACCAAAGAACACTTTCATTTAATGGATCGGTATTAATTACCATGCCGTAATCAAACCCCTCTTCTAAAATTTTAACCATTAATAATCCATTATCAAGATTATAACATTTAATTGGAAAAACGTTGTTATTGACATCACCAACAACATAAGTTGAGGTTTTATTTTTAATATCAATAACGTATGTGGATTTTAAACTATCAATATTAGTTATTAAGTCAGGATTTAATAATACCGAATCTATTGTGGTGTTTGAAAATTTTACCATCTCATCCATCTCAAAGAGATGTATTGTTAATTTTTGACTAAAAGTTAGTGAACTAAAAAAAAAGGATAGAGATAAAAAAAGTGTTTTCATTATATATAGTTATAAGTTATTTGTAAGATACAAAGATAGTAAAGTTTTTGATTCTACAAAACTTTTTAATAAAAAAATAAAATAAAAATTTTTGGAAATATCAGATTTTTATTACTATCTTTGTGGTATGAGAATTGATAACTTTTTAAAAAACCTTACTATTGAAGAACTACTTGAAGTACGATCTAAATCTTCAGGTATAATCCGCGATTTCAAAGACGGATATTTCTATATCTGTGAGGTACGTTCTTATGGTCGTAATTGGAAAGAGTGGGACATTTATAACACCCATACTCTTCAGGAGTTGTGTTACCTGTATGGTGGTGACGATGGTATTGTTGATGTATATTCCAATAACCCCGACTTGTCTGGTATTGATAACTATGGTGATCTTAAGTTTATTCCATCTGTGGAAGACCATAAGAAATGGAAGGAATATATGTACCTTAAAAATTCTATTCCCCGACATGAGGAAGAACTTAAAGTGTGGGATGACCGTGAAAATGTGCCATTTAATTATAGACCGAGTTTCGCTCCGTTCTATACTCGTGAGGATATTGATGGACAAAAATTAAAGTTGGAAACCTTTGATATGGATTTTGTTGAACCTAAATCTTATATAAGTTATGATGAAGAAACGGATGAATAAACTTGGAATAATTTTTGCGGGAATCGTTACCTGTGTGTTAGCAATAAGTTTTACGCCAGAGTTTCTTATGTATCTTATTGGGTGTTTTCAGATTGGGTCTTGGATTGGAAATATTATGGAAAAATTAATTGAGAAGGAAGATGATGAAGGTTAGACTTAGTGAATCACAGATAACAAAGATTAATTTAACTTTGGATATATTTAAATGTCAGATTGGATTGTACGATTCAATTAAGAATGTCCCAAATAAATTGGATGCATTTTTCTCCCTTAATAGAAATCCTTTATTTGATTTAACGGGTATCTCCTATTTCAGAACTGGATTGGAATCAAGTAGTGTGATTGCAGGTGGGAAACCTGTACACGACCACTTCATACAACGTAAACAAGCAATGAAAATATTGTTTGAGAAGTTGTCCAAAAATAAAGACATGACCTTGGATGAGTTTATTGTTTTCTTGGTTGAGTACGGATCAACCGTTGCCATCACGAAGGAAGAACATCAGGTGGTAACCACAAGAGCAAAGAACACAACCAAACTTAACTACGAGTTGTACGAACAATGTGGAATAGTCATTGAAGGTCTTGATAAAATGATCCCCTTATAATAAGGGGATTTTTTGTTTTATGGGATATTTATTGTTATGAAAAAAATCGTAAGACTTACTGAAACTCAATTAACTAATCTTATAAATAAAATTGTTAATGAACATTCTGATGATAATGCATCACGGTTTGATTCAGAAATAAATGTTGAGGATTGGGTTGAGATTTCTGAAAAATGGTCTCAAAAATATAAAAAATCAATTGATTGTAATAACCCTAAAGGTTTTTCTCAAAAAGCATATTGTCAAGGAAGAAAAAAAAGAAAATAATATGAGAAAATACTCAAACGAAATTATTGAAAAAATTGAACTTATAAAAGAAATTATAGTATCAAGATCAATATTGAGAAACATTAGAGATGACATCAAATGGGAATTAGAAATTGAATCTGATAGAATTGATGGTAAAATCTATGAGATTACTTTATACCTTAAAGTTATTGACCAAGATTGTAGTGAGTGTCATTTTGAACCCGATGGAATATTAGAGGAAATTCATAAGTACCAAAAAAGTATTTATAATTCTATTAGTAAAATAACTTTTGACCAAAATTTAAATATAGTAAAAGGTAGTGGTTCACTTAGGGGTATTACAGTTAGTGAAGTTAATTTTGCTCTAGATACAATAACCATTGAATATGGGATTTATATTGATATAGAAAAAGAATATAATTGGTGAAATGAAAATAATAATAACAGAAGACCAAGATAATCAAATTCGTTCATTTGTACGAAGACTTAGTATTGCCGATAAAGTTATTTCTGAGTTGAATCCTAAAGACATTTGTAGAATATGGTCAAACACAGAAAAAGACGCATTGTATTTTGCCGATGACGTTATTTTGGGAATTGTATGGGAAATTAATCAAACACTTGGAATTAAAGATTCATATCATAATAAAGATCTTTATAGATTTTTTGAGGATTATGGTTATTACGATAAACTAAAAAACTTTTTTCACAAATCATTTGAATCATGCGAATAATCATAACGGAATCCCAAAGTAAAATTCTATGGTTACGTAGGAGATTGAATGACCGTGAATTAATGGATCACTTAAAGGATATTGTTATTGAAGGATTTGATTATACCGATCCTTGTAACTACGAAACTTATAATAGTTTTGAAACTAACATTGTAAATGAATCCGCAATAACATTTATTAATTCATATAGCGAACTTAGTGGTGAAGAACAATTTATTTCAGATAACGAACTTGAGAAGTTTGTTGTTAAGGTAATTGTTAGTAAACATCGTTCCCTAATTGAACGAGAATATAGGGATCGTTATTGTGATGAAGATGATGATGAATCGGATTATTAACTATTTATAAAATATGAAAATCATTATCACCGAAAACCAAAACTATGTTCTTAGACGATTACAACAATTTATTGAAATTGTTGAGGATCATATTGAAGGGTATGAACTAAATGAAGATGGTTCATGGTGGTGCCGTCATTTTAATGCAGATACTTTTTTTGAAAATCTAATGAATAATTCAATTGAAGAATTTGAAAGTAATAATTGGAATTTCTTCCACGATACTTCCGAAAAAGGTGGTTCGGATATGGACATCAGTATATTAAATAAAATTGTTGAACAAAACTACGGTAATTATATTAGAAATCTTTTTGTCCGTAAGTGTAATAAATCTCGTTGGTAATATATTTATTAACATGAGAAGATTAAACGAAAATGATATGAGCACACTTATTAAAAAGGTGGTTGCCAAGTTAAAGGGGGTCTCTGACGACCAAATCAAATATAATATGAAACATGACCTACCTTGGGATTGGAACGGATCTAAGGAAGGTTTCTACGAAAAGATGGAACCTAAACGTAAACATTCAGGATCTAACTAATATTTATAACATATGAAAAAAATTGTAAGATTAACAGAAAGAGATTTGACCAATATGGTTAAACGTGTAATGAATGAAGATAAAGACAATAAAAAAATGGATCTTAAAAGTGATCTTAAGAACATAATTAATCATGAGTATTCTGAAATTGAACCTTCCGATCTTGTTGAAGTTTTGGAAGAACTGTTACATTATGCCAAAAATGATGTATTTAGAAGTAAAAAACCAAATAAAGGATATATCACTAAAGATGAGGTGAAAAAAAACTTTAAAAAAAACTATAATTAATATTTAAAAATAATAATACGACCCCACCTCATCAGTGGGGTTTTTTGTTTTATATGGTATTTATAATATATGAAAATCATAATAACAGAAAATCAAAATAAATTAACAAGACGGTACTTCCAAATAAAAAATGAAGTTCATAATCGTATGGATGGATCCAATCCTTGTTATTATAGGGATTACCATAATTTTGATAAGTTCAAAAGAGACGTATTAAAATCGGCAATTGATGAGATTACAGATGAAGAAAGGTTGGAAATTGACCCTAGATCGTGGGCAAATTTTAGAAATGAACTTTCTTATATGTTAAATGATGAAATGAAGGAGTTTTACGATAAATCTATTAAAGAAAGGTGTCCAGAATATTTTGGAGAGTAAATATGGTAATAATTCTAACAGAATCACAGTATAATTACATAAAAAGGAGGTATCTACACATACTTCCAATCTTTGAACGAGAACTTGAAGATCAGGTTCCAGCGTGGTATAACAATAAATTTGGAAAAAACGAAGGGTTTGAACGTTATTACGACACCGTAAAAGATTCGGTTGTAGAATTTATTATGTACGATATCCCAAATTTTTATGATCTTGATGAGGAAAATGAGGTTGAAATCAGTAAAAAACTATCAAAAGAGTTTGATTTAATCTTTTTTGATGAGACTAAAAGATATTATGAAGAAAACAGGTAAAATACAGGAGTAATGATTGTCCTCGTTCAAAAGACGGGGGTAATTTTTGCCCTTATGTTATATTTATCTTATATGAAGATTGTTATAACAGAATCTCAACATAAATTTATTAGAAGATACCAAGAACTCAAAGATTGGGTTAGGTCTGACTATAACTATTTATTGGATCAGGGTAAATCACCATATGATGCAAGAGAGATAACAATAGATCATTCTCCAATGACGTACTTGGATGATCCTGACACACAACTTGAGTGGACAGATAAAAATTTGAATATGTTAAGACGATTCATTGAGAATAATTTTGAAGATTTAATTAGTTAATATGAAAATAATAATAACAGAAACACAGAACAAAACTCTCCTTAAAAGATTAAGAAGGATACAGGAAGTTAGAGACACGATTGATTTCCAAACTGAAATCCAAGACCCTTGTAATTTTGAGGATGGTGAGGAGTATGCTGATTTTTGTATTGGAGAAGGGATTAGTTTCTTTTATGGTGATGAAAACTATGAGAGAGAGGATGATACCTTTGCCGATGAGGATGAGAATGAAGATAGCGGTAGAGAAGAGATAGAAAAATTAATGAACGAAGAGTACTATGATTATTTAGTAAAATTGTGGGAAGAAGAAGGAAATTGTTAAGATGAAAATAATATTAACTGAAAACCAAATTGAGTTTATACGTAGGTAT
>Ga0164292_10004579_pt1 | contig 11253 bp, 8 predicted proteins | sample GEODES117metaG_FD_111486 | JGI IMG/M metagenome (GOLD analysis project Ga0164292, IMG submission 111486) | Eutrophic lake water microbial communities from Lake Mendota, Wisconsin, USA - GEODES117 metaG | ecosystem: Environmental > Aquatic > Freshwater > Lake | place: USA: Lake Mendota, Wisconsin... | reverse complement strand
GCTACGAACGGGCCGTCGCGGCGTTTGCTTTTCGTGTGAACGGCATGGGCGACAAGTTCTTTGCCGGTTCCCGTTTCACCGTGAATGAGAACCGATGCGTCGCTGTCGCCTACGCGGTCGATTCGATCGGCCAACTTCTTCATCGACGAGCTCGTGCCGACGGCGATCGCGTCGCGGTTCGAACTATCGGCTTGGCCGCTGCGCATGGCTTCGAGCGCTGCGCGCAGCTCGCGGTGATGTGCCGCTCGGGATGTCACGAGTCCAAGAGTCTTGGGGTCGATGGGTTTTGTTAGAAAGTCGAATGCGCCGGCTCGAAGTGCATTCGTTGCGGTATCCACGTTTGCATACCCTGTGATGATGACAACCGGGATATCGGGGTAAGCTTGAAGGCTTTGAGTGCACAAATCGATGCCATTGGTGTCAGGCATGGCGATGTCTGTAACGACCACGTCGATCGCAGCCCCGCCGTCACGGAGCGTGCGAAGGGCGTCGGAAGCGCTCGGGCTTGCCGTCACGTGCATGCCTTGGCGCTGCAACACCTCGCTCACGAGATCACGTGTCTCGTGATCATCGTCGACAACGAGAACCTCGGTCTTTTTCATCGCGCCCCCAACAGAGTCTTTGAGAGCACCCGGCATGCCGTTGAGGCTTTCGCCGGCGTCGGTGATGGATGCGCCCTCGCGCATGGTGCAACTTGCCAGGCGACACGCGCAGGTGTTGCACAATGCCAACGATTGCGGTCGGACACGTGCGGCATTGGATGAATCGTGCATGGTGCATGTTTGTCGGTGCGGTGATGTGTCGTCGCGCACGGAGGGCCTCTGGCAGACCCAATTGGTTATGCCGTGTGGCGGCCTGCGGGCCCGGCGCGAAACGTGCGGCGCTAGCTCGAGTGCTGCAGCGCGTCGATGTGGCACCGAATCCGGTGGGATGCCCGGTCCAATCGATCGAGCAGGGCGCGGGTCGACAGGCCGCTTGTGGTTGGGGCGGGGGAATACGCATCACGCAGCAGCGCGGAGCTCATCGCTATCACTTGAAGATCGCCGCGCACGTCGTGGGCAACCACGGATAGATGCGCTTTGCACCGTTGATGCCGGTCGTGCGCTTGCAACGTCGACGATGCAAGGCTCGCTGTCACCGCGAGCGCCGTGAGCGCTGCATCCGCGCTAAGCGCGTCACGATGCTGCGGGCTTTGGTCGGTGAGAATAACGAACGTTGCGGTCTCATCGGTGTCTAAGGCGATGCGCATCCTCGTGAGTGGGCCATCGCGCGTCACCCAAGGCTCGGAGCCGTTGTGGCAAGGGGGGCGTGACGCTGGAACAGCGTGAGCGCAAACGGGCGCGGAGAAGCATGCGCTGTACACGATGCCATTGCTTCCGTTGATCCCACCGAGCTCGCCGAGGCGCGCCTCCATGGCCCAAACGTGACGCGCCCCCGTGATCGCTGCGCCGTATTTCGCGCTCATTACTGCGATGTCAGCGAGCGTCGCAGCGCGCGTAAGGTCGATCGCCGCTCGCTGCAGGGTGGTGAGCGCGGGTAGATCGACACCGGACATCGTTCGTTGTTCTAACCACGCACTGTCGGGTTGAACATTCCCCCAGCTGTCGCTGCAGCGCGCGGCCTCAGTGCACGCGACTTACGCCGCACCTCGAAACAATAAAACACACGCGCTGGTTGGCGCCTAGGCGCAGGGCCAGCCCGACATGACAGTAGATGCGTTATGCAATTAGTTCCGCGCCTGTGGCGCAGATGTCGCCCGCGGCCCACGCGAGTAGCGCTTCGATCTCGCGACGCAAAAGAGCCAGGCCCATGTCCGCAGGGTGAATAGCGATGCGCGCAGGGAGCCAACGGCGTGCCGGACGCGCGACGCGGCACCACGCGACGCTCGCGAGAAGTCGCGCGGGCGATCGGCTTGCGTAATTGAGAACGACGCTCCTGCGACTGCGCCGCTCCGCGGGGTGGATCACGCGTGTATGATCCTCGCTGTACGTGTATCCGCGCTCGCCGAGTAAGTCGTAACCCCAGCTCGGCATCGACCATGCGGGGGCCACAAACCCTTGAATCACCAACCCTGCATCGCGAAGCACACGCTCGCCTTCGTCGAGTCGGTGGGCGGCTTGTTCGCGAGACACATCGCTGAACTCCGCTTCGTGGGAAGATACAACGGTTTGAGCGATGGCATGTCGCGCTCGGGCCCCCGCTCGCCTTAGCGATGATGGATGGGGCCCGCCGTCAGGCTCGTTGTCGTTGCGTGCCTGCTCCCATGCGCGCGCTTGGTGATAAAACCCATGCAAGTAGACTTCGTGCCCTGCGGCTTGCAGGGCCCGGAGTCGCTCGCAAAAGGCGGGATTGTCTGACAGCGGCGCGCGACCGTGGAAGTTCGGAACCACGAGGAGGGCTGGGCGCACGCCGTAAGCATCGGTGAGCTCGAGGGCGCGTTCGACTTCGTCGGTCCAGGCCGGCGATACGTCGTGGATAGAAACATGGATACTCATGATTCAAACTCGGTTTTATGCAAGGCTAACTTGGATTTGAACTAGCCAGTTGCGCGCGCGTAACGGCCTCGAACTCTGTTTCGAACATCGCGAGTTGGTCGGAGACGACCTCGAGGTTGCGTAAGTGGACGTCACTGTCGTCGGCGCGCGATAAGTCGTTCATTTGGCGCTGAATCTCTCCGAGCTTGTCGCACAGGCCGGATAGATGAGGCGCGCTTACCTGGACACGAGATTTTCCGGCGAAGGCGTCTCGGTATTCCTCAAAAAGTTTGTTTGCCGCTCCGCCAAGCTCATTGAGGATCTCGGAGATTGGAGTCTGTTGCCTTACTTTGCGAATCTCACTTAGTTCTTTCTCGTACGTCGCGAGTCGTTCTTCGACGATTGCTAAGTTTTTGGTGTTGAATTCCGCGGTCAACCCTTGCGTTTTCGCCGAAGTCATCTGCCCGCGAATGTGTTTGAGAGACGTGACGACGCGCGCGAGTAGGGCGGGGCGTCGTGAGACACGTGGATGGCCGGCGAAGTGAAGTTGGTAAACCGCGAATTGCTGATTGGCGAGCGATGCAAGAACGTTGGCTTGTTGTTCGAGCGTGCCTTCGGTTTGCGCTGCTTCGATGAGCCCAATCTCTTGTTGATAATGTTTGAGATTGTCGCGAACGGTGCTGCGATCTTTTTCGAATTCGGGTTGCGCCGTTGCGGTCGCTTCGATGAGCTGCGTCATTCGCTTGTCAATCGAACGCAGGTCCTCGACGACCTCGGCGAGGAATGCCGCGTCTCGGGTCGCGCGATCTTTGCCCGCGAAGTGACGCATGTATCGTGCAAATGCAAAGTTGGCGTGCGCGGCCTCGCGCGCGAAGTCATCGACGATGGGGCCGGCCGAACGGGCCCGGACGATGGCCTCGCGCTCGGCTTGATAGAGATTCAGGCTTTGCGCGGCCGCCTCGCGGAGCTCGCGCATATCAGCGCTGGCCGTGGCGCTGAGCGATTCATCAATTTGCTGCAGGACTTTGGCTACGCGGGCGATCATTCGCTCCATCTGCCCGACGTCGCGTGTCGACCGTGATTGCCCGGCGAAGTCAGCGGCGTATTCGCGGTCAACGAGCTCGATCTCTTTTCCAAGTGCCTCAGCGAGATTGGTTTCCATGCGTGAGGCAAGGTGTTAGCACAGCTGGCAGTCACACGCCGCGTTGCAGAAACGCAGCGGCACCACCAAAAAAAGTGGGCCGTGCCCCGGGCGAGGCCGCCCGCACGATGCTTTTTGATGTATCTTGCACGCATTTGTGCGATGGCTACACGCTTTGGGACGCCGTGCGTTTGGCCTCTATCAGAACGCGATACAAGGTGATCTGACGCGCGAATTGCTCATGGACCGTGGGTAGATGGGCGACAGCTTGAACGGCTGCGCGTCGCATCTCGGTTGAATGGGTGTCCAGCCGCGCGAGTAATCGTTCGATCGCGCGGCTGCACGCGTTGGCGTCGAGCGAAGCGTAGCGCTCTCCCGCCTCGGCGGCGTGCATTTCGGCCGCGCCGCCTTGGTCGGGAACGACGTGCGGGAGTCCGGCGCTCGAGGCTTCCGCGATGCTAAGGCCAAACGTTTCGAATGGGCAGGCGTGCACGAGTGCATCGGCGTTAGCGAGCAGTCGCGCCAGACGCGGTCGATCATGGATGAATCCGGGCATGACGATGTCCGGGGCGCTCGACGCTTGCTTTTCCATGCGCCCGCGCTCGGGCCCGTCGCCGATGAGAACAAGGCGTAGCGGTCGGTCCGCGCACACGTTGCGTTCGCGAAGCTTGAGGAATGCGTCGATGACGATGTCCCAGCGTTTTTCGATCGCGAAGCGGCCCACGCCGACGAGCACACGTGCCCGAACCTCGGGCGTCGCCGATAATTGTGCAAGATGCAATAATTCTTGGCGTCCTTCTTCCGATGTCGCGAGCGGAGAAAATACGTGGCGCTCCACGCCGAATGGGATGCGGTGCACGCGCGATACGCCGTGGTCCGTGAGTTTTTTTTCCTGCCATCGCGCCGCGACGAGCGTTGCATCGCACCGACTTGCGATCGTGCGAACAAGACTCCACGCCGGTTTGGTTGCCAGGGTGAAGGCCTGCGCCCACCGCTTCGGATCGAACACCGGAAATCCCTCCGAAACGCGCGCGGCGGCGACGCCCGCGTACGTATCGATGAAGTCGGAGTGCCACTGAAACGTACGCAATCCGAACGTCGCAGGATCCGCACGTAACGCCGCGAGTGCCGCGAGATATGGCGAGTGAATTTCAAGCACGTCGGGGCGCTCCCGTTCGAGAATCTGCGTGACGCGCCCGATTCGGGTGAGCAGCGCGTAGGACGGATCGTACGGCGACGCCGGCCCGGCCACGCGAATCACCCGCGCTGGCGTTCGGCCCCACGGGTTGGTCGACGCGCCAAACTCGTCGGTCGGTGGGGGCATCGACGTTTCCGAGTCACGTGGGCCAGGCGCCACCACAACGTGTTCGTGTCCGAGTTGGCACAGAACGTGAGACTTGAGCGTGAGATGGCTGCGAACACCACCCCCTCGCTCCGAGAAAAATTCAGTGACGTCAACGATCTTCATTCGGGGGCTCGGGCAGGGAACGCGTACGAAGATACGCAGGTCGGAGGGCGACCACGATCCGGGTTTTTTTCGAACGAGAAGAAGAGTGTAGAGTGCAACAGCGAAAGCCCGTTCGCGGCTCTGTCGGCCCGCCACGGACGTCCGTTACGCATCGCGATCTTGAGTGATTTCACGCGAATCCCCTACGCCAACGGTGCAGCATTTCAGACACGCTTTCTGTATCAGCAATTGCGTCAGTGTGGTCACCAGGTCACAGTCATCGGCCCGCATGATCCGGACGCCTCGCCTGACGAACTTGCGCCAGGCACGATTGCCCTGCCTAGCATCCCGCTGGCGACCTATCCAGGTGTTCACCTCCCGATGCCGCTCGAGTCTTGGGTGTACGATGCATCTCGGTGGGACTTCGACCTTGTGTTTGCCCAAACAACCACGCTGCTCCTCGAATTCGGTGTGTGGCTTCGCAAGATGCGCGGCATTCCGCTCTTGTGTGTCAATACGACGCATCTTGCGGCCGCATACGACGTGCTGCTTCCCGAGCAAATTGCTAAACTCGGATGGGTCAATGCGGGAATCGAATTCGTCCTAAAAAGGCCATACGAAAAGTTATTTGCCAGAATTTATAACAATTCCGATGGCCTTGTGGTGCTCTCAGAGGGGCTCCGCACGTACTGGCGTGAGCGCGGCGTGACCGCGCCGATTCATGTGATTCCGCGCGCCGTTCAGCCCGAGATTTTCGACAGGCCGCTCGGTCCCGACCCGTTTGCGGAGGTTCTTTCGTCGTCGAACGCTGCGATTCAAGGCCTGCGTCTTCTGTGCGCGGGGCGTCACACTCGGGAAAAATCTCAAGACCGACTGATTCGCATCTTCGCGCGCCACATCGCCCCCGTTCGGCCCGATGCATCGCTCACGCTCATCGGCGAGGGCCCGGATTCGGCGTATTACAAACGCGTTGCCGAAGAGGAGGGGGTTGCAGATCGCGTCTTTTTCCCGGGCGAAGTGCCATTTACCCGAATGCCGGACTTCTACGCTCACGCCGATGTCTTTGTGCACGCGTCGCTCAGCGAAACCTACGGTAACGTGCTCGGCGAAGCGTTGTGGTGCGGAACGCCAACCGTAGCGTTTGCCGACGGCATGGGGGTTTCTGCGCAAATACGCGATCGCGTCAACGGTGTGCTTTTATCGCCGGGGACAAACGACGCCTCTCAGCTCGAAGCTGATAAGGCCTTCGGGCGCGAGGTCGTCGCATTGTTGGATTCTCCGGAATTGCGTGCTCGGCTCGCCCGTACGGCGTCTTCGATGAGCCGGGAGCGCACCGCGCCAGCTGTCGTGCAAGCTCGCATGGCTGATGCGTTCCGCCACGCGCAGGAGCACGCGTCGGCGTGCGGAGTTCGCCCCGCGATTCAAGGTCCGCGTGCGCTTCAGTGGCTGACGACGCTCTCGCACTTTCGTACGTGGTCCGCAGCCAACGGCGGGGTGTATCTTGCGGGGTTGCTTCGTCCTGCACCCAACGCGAAGCACAAGAGCCAACTGCATCCTCAGATCGCCGGCTGATTCGTTCTCGCATCACCGAGGCGCCGTCGATTTCGGTCGTGCGCGCGCCAACGCGGGACGAGACGATAAAGCGCGTGATGGTCGTTGGCGTCGAGGTGGTTCGCGCCATCGTGGCGAGCGCATAAGAGTGCTGGCAGGATGAGCAGGCGGCGGGTAGCCTGCTCTTCGTTATGGCCAAATTCGAAACACTTGTTGAGGTCTACAACAATTCCATCAAAACATTCCCTGACCGTCCGCTATTCGGCACCAAGCGGGCCGGGCGTTGGGAGTGGATGACCTACTTCGCGTTCGGGCAAAAGACTGAGGCCTTCCGAGCTGGCCTTTCGGCACTTGGGATTCAGCGCGGCGACCGCGTGGCGATCATCGCGAACAATAGACCAGAGTGGGCCATCGCGGCGTACGCGTGTTTCGGGTTGGGCGTTTCGTTCGTACCGATGTACGAGGCGCAACTTGCCAAAGAGTGGGAATTCATTGTTCGCGATTGCGAGGCGAAGGCCCTCATTGTGGCGACGGATGCTATTGCCTCCAAGACACGCGATTTTCTCGTTACCGTACCGAGCCTTAAAGCGATTATCAGCCTCGATCCGGCGACCGAAACAAGCGCCAATGTGCATTCGTTTGCTGCGCTCGCATCGACAGCGCCTACGGTGCCAAGTCTGTCGCCAGAGTCGAAAGATGTAGCGTGCATTATTTACACCAGCGGGACTACAGGCAATCCGAAAGGCGTGATTCTTTCCCACGGAAATCTGGCGTCGAACGTCAGCGCGATTCACCAAGTGTTTCCGATGTCGTCGCTCGACCGATCGCTGTCATTTTTGCCGTGGGCGCACTCGTTCGGGCAGACGGTCGAGCTCCACGGTCTGCTGTCGATGGGCGCGGCACTGGCCTTGTGTGAGAGCGTCGACAAGATTCTCGACAACCTCAAAGAAACGCAGCCCACGCTCCTTTTCAGCGTTCCTCGCGTGTTCAATAAACTTTATGCGGCGGTGCAAAAGCAGCTTGCAACGAAGCCGCCGTTTATCCAGTCGATGGTGAAAGTCGCATTAGGCGCTCGTCGCAAACAACGTTTGGGCGAGCCGGTATCTCTGCCCGAGTCTCTCGTCACTGCGCTCACCGATAAGATTGTGTTTTCCAAAGTTCGAGCTCGTTTCGGTGGGAACTTGAAATATGCGTTTTCCGGCGGCGCTGCGATTTCGCTCGAAGTTGCCGAGTTTATCGATGCGCTCGGGATATCGGTTTACGACGGCTACGGCCTCACTGAGACAAGTCCGATAGCAACGGCCAATTGGCCGAACAGTCGAAAGATTGGTTCCGTCGGCAAGCCGATTCCGGGTGTTCGCGTTGTCGTTGGGGCCGAGCAGGAGCTCATCGTTTACGGCCCCAATGTGATGCAAGGGTATTTCAATCGCCCCGACGAGAACGCCGCCGTGTTTACCGCGGACGGCGGATTCCGCACGGGCGATATGGGACGTATCGATGATGACGGATTTGTATTCATCACCGGGCGTATCAAAGAGCAATACAAACTCGAAAATGGCAAATACGTCGTTCCCACTCCGCTGGAAGAGCAGCTGAAACTCTCGCCGTTTGTCCTCAACGCCATGGTTTACGGCGATAACAGGCCGTACAATATTGCGTTGCTCGTGGCGAACGTCGATGCCGTGCGCGCATGGGGGCAAGAGCGAGGCGTTGCTGAGCCGAATGCCCAAAAGCTGCTGCAGTTGCCGGCGGTTCGCGAATTGTTCCGAGGCGAAGTGCAGCGCCTCGGCGAGAAATTCAAAGGTTTCGAGGGCGTTAAAGACTTCGGCCTTATTGCTGAAGACTTCACAACCGACAACGGCATGCTCACCCCAAGTCAGAAAGTAAAGCGACGCAAAGTCGTTGAGGCCTACCAAAGCCTTATCGAGTCGCTCTACGCGGGCTCGGGCGCCAAGGCGCGTGGCGACGGCAAGCAGGCGGAAGCCTCCGCGTAAAGAAGACGCACCAAAACAGACGAGCGCGCGCTTGCTCCGAAATGAGCGCGCGCGTCGTCGCATGTCAACCCGTGCATCGCGATGTAGGCGAGCGCCGCCATGGTCAATGCCACTCGCCCTCATTGCATCGCACGAAGGAGCATGCGCCTGCGGGCAAGGGCATGCCGCAACTGCGCGCTGCGTGTCGTGAGGAGTGAATGGTTCGAGCTGCCGTCATTCAGCTTTCAAGTCAAGAAGATGTGGAATGCAATCTTCGGGGTCTGCGCCTGTGGGTGGGCCGAGCGGCTGCTGAGGGGGCCGAGGTGGTCGCGCTGCCCGAGAACTTCGCGTTCATGGGCGATGAATCGCGCAAGCGAGCCATTGCCGAGAGCGTTGAGCATGATGCGAGCGGGCCGATTGTCGCGACATTGCGCGCAGCGGCCCGCGACGCGCGAGTTTGGATTGTCGCCGGGGGTATGCCCGAGCGGAGCGACGATCCGCAACGGCCCTACAACACGTCGCTCTTGGTGTCGCCTGATGGCGAGATCATGGCTGCATACCGCAAGATTCACCTGTTTGATGTCGATCTGCCAGACGGGACGCGGGCGCACGAAAGTGCATCAACCTGCGAAGGCGATGCCGTTGTTGCCGCAGACGTTCACGTGCGGGCCGGTGGAGCTTTCAAACTTGGGATGAGCATCTGTTACGACGTACGATTTCCCGAGCTTTACCGTTCGTTGTCTGCGCGTGGTGTGCGCGTGGTTACCGTTGGTGCGGCCTTCACGCTCGCAACGGGCAAGGACCATTGGCATGTGCTTCTTCGTGCTCGCGCGATTGAAAATCAGGTGTTCGTTCTCGCGCCGGCGCAGCACGGGAGGCACCCCGGGGGGCGTCAGTGCTATGGCAAGAGCGTTATCGTGGACCCATGGGGCGATGTGATCGCGCAATGCCCCGAAGGCGAGGGGATGGCTGTCGCATCGCTGAACTTTGACTCTCAAGACCGCGTTCGATCGTCGCTTCCTTGTTTGGCGCATCGACGCCTGGGATTACCGCACGCCTAGGCTCGAGGACGGCGATACGCACGCCCGCCCCTCATTGATTGATTTGAAAAATGCAGAATACAAACTTGTGTTTTACAAGTGATTTCGTGCAATGTCTGCCCAGGTGCCGGTGGGCTCGAGTTCGAGGTAAAGGCGCCAGTGCGCCCGAGCGCGATGGCGCTCGGCGAGAGCCTCCAGCGCCATCGCGAGATTGAAGTGCGCATCGGCGAAGCGCGGGTCGCTCTCGAGTGCAGCTTCGAAGTACGACGCGGCTTTCGCGGCGAAACCGCGTTCGAGCATGACGTAGCCGAGATTGTAATGGGCCTCGGGTTGGCGCGCGTCGATCGCGAGCGCCTTGCGGTAAAGCTGCTCTGCGCCAGGTTCGTCGCCGCGCCGAAATCGAATATTCCCAAGGTTGGTGTACGCAATCGCGAGGCGAGGATCGAGTTCGATGGCGTGCTGATACAGGGCCTCCGCCTCGTCGAAACGCGAAGGGTCGTTGTCGATTTCGCTAGCGCGCGCGTACACATCGTAGGCGCAGCGGGCTCGAGCGCCTGGCGTTTGTGGCCGTAAAACCCGCACGACGTCGTCGCGCAGTCCCTCGACGCGGAAGTCGAGCACCATCTGACCGGTGACCGGTTCGAACGACCCTGCATCGCTTTGCACGACGATGCGGCGTCCGTCACTCACGACGCGCAGCTGCTGGAGGGGGCGTGTTACCTTCGGCAATGCGACACGCAGTGCGTCGATGGCCCGTGCCACATCGGATATGCGTATGCGATGAGCGAGAAGGCCTTGGGTGGCCCGCAGCGCGATGAGATCTTGAAAGGTGTACGCGCGTCGCCGCCCGCGCTGGGCGCTCGGCACAACGACGCCGGCTTTCTCGAGGCGCCGCAGTCGCGCCGGTGAGCACGCAAGAAGTCTCGCGACCTCGCGAAGGGAAAAGACGTCGGAAATGGGTTCGCCGTTGCGCGACGGAAGCACCGGAGAGTGTGCCGGATCTCCACGTTGGTCGGCCGTGGCTTTCGCCGCACCCCACGCGCCGCCAGCCGGTTTCGGCGTTTCAATGCGGCCGCCTCCGGGCCCGAAGGCGACGTGGATGATCTCTCCGCCCGCGGGCTTTTTGCCCTTACTTGCTGGCCGTTTCGGAGAAGAGGTCATCGGTAAAATCCCTGGCGAGCTGAGCGCGAGTGCAGGCGTGTCACGGACTTGTCCTCGCAGTCTTACGGCGCTCAATCAAAGGCGCCTGAACGTCGATGTCAATTCTCAACCCTTCGGCGACCTCGTGAATCTGCACCTCGCACGCCACGCGACCGAGCATCGCAGGGGCGCGGCTCTGCGCTTCGCGTCGTGCGCATCGCAGAGCATGCGTGCGAACATGCACGTCGTTGCGAGCAAGCTGGGCGAGAAGCGTTCGCTCGTGAGCGGGTGTATCCGCGGGAAAACGAAGGATGAGACTTGTCGATCCGAACCAGGTGGGGCCCTCGGCGTCGTGTTTGACACCTCCTTCGCTGATGGCGTCGGCCTGCTGGAATAGGTCGCGCCATCGTCCCTCGCTCGTGCGGACAAGGCCTGTGGGATGCTCGGTGTAAAACCTTGGCCGTGCTTTTCGAAGCCCTGGCCCGCG
>Ga0164292_10004577_pt1 | contig 11255 bp, 13 predicted proteins | sample GEODES117metaG_FD_111486 | JGI IMG/M metagenome (GOLD analysis project Ga0164292, IMG submission 111486) | Eutrophic lake water microbial communities from Lake Mendota, Wisconsin, USA - GEODES117 metaG | ecosystem: Environmental > Aquatic > Freshwater > Lake | place: USA: Lake Mendota... | reverse complement strand
TCCTTGCTAGGTGGGTTGAGTGGGCCCGTTGCCGGGCCCGTGTGATCAGTCTACAGGAGTCAGAGACCCGTCCAAAATGTCGACCCAAGCGTTCGGGTAAACATGTTCCCAGATCGCGCAAGCGTGATCCGCATCCCCATAAGTCTCGCACTCTACCAGGACCTGCCAGGTCCCTTCATCCGTCATGCGACCAACCTTGTACATGGTGCCTCTCTAAGCGGTTGAATCCCGAACCTCTCGGCTCGGTCCCCTCACCCTAGCACCCCAGCCCACCACCTGGTGCCAAACTTAACAATCGTTGACAATATAACCAACTCTTCATGAATCACTATCAACATTGTTACAAAAAAGGGGCCCGAAGGCCCCTGGTGTCAAGCATATGCTGCAACAATAGTCTCGTAGCAGTTGTCACAGGCCAGGTCCCGATCTTCATAGTTGACGGCCAGGTGGACGACGTTCCAGCCGTCTGATCCTGTTGTTGTGCCGATCTGATCCCGCTCAGTCTTGCAACAACGATGGCAGAGGCAAGCGCCGTCAGACGTGACAGCGTAACGAGGATAGAAGCCGGGCCAGGAGAACGGTTCGCGGGCCAGGGTATCGGCCAGGCGCAGGGATTTCGATTGCGTGGTCATGGTGGTTCCTTGCTAGGTGGTTCGAGTGGGCCCGTTGCCGGGCCCGTTGTCAGTGTAGCTCAGCAGGACCGCAGGAACGCCACAGTCTGGCTTCCCACTGGCCGCAGCTGATACCAATCGCCACAGTCGACTGTCTCGCAGCGAACGCCGCTCAAGCCCAGCGCCGCCTTGCCGGCAGCAACCACAACACGCTGGCTGGCGCCAGCAGGAGCCGAGAACTCGACCCTGCAAACCCAACTGTAGTTAGCCTCGCCACCAAACGTATCGGTGAACTCAGCCAGCCAAACCCAAGTCTTTGAAGTGGACATCGCATCTAGGGCGAACGACTCTGTCAATCTAGCACCCCACCCCACCCCCTGCCAACTGTTACAACATATAACTTCTTTTTTTCCTACATCGTAAACTTTTGTGAACGGGCCGCCTGATGCCTGCCGCAAAATTTTCCCAAAATCGACTTTTTTAATGGGCCGGTAGGGTGTAACAAATCCTCGTATTTATACGCCCTAAAATCATTTATAACGTCAAAAGTACAAATAAGATGCCTGTCTCTCCGCAGGATTTTGCACTCTGGTCCCGCATGACTGGAAACCCGTATCCTCAGTCCCCTGCAGAGAGGATGGCACTGGCGCCAGAAGTTTATAGCTATACGCGCAATATTGGCCGTCAAGGCGGTCCTACTATGAGTCCAATTAGACGCGCCGTTGATGTTGTAGGTAAAGCTGCTCTGGCTGCAGGAGCCCTGGCAGGTGCTGCGTATCTCGGAAGTCAATATTTAAATCAAGGTGGAGAATCATTCGGGAAGCTTGAGCTTGATGACGAACCTGGTGTGCCTCCGAGCTATCCTTCTTCCGCTGGTGGTGCTTCTTCATCAGTTGTTCAAGCTTCGGGTGACGTGACTCCGCCTCCGACTTCTGATCGTTTTAATCAAGATTTAATTGTCAATCAAACTTCTGAAGTTCAGCAGGCAAAAGGGCTGTCTCCTGTAAAGCCGACTACAAATGTAATTGAACAAAAACCCGCAACGCAAAGTGAGGTCATCAGTTCACAGCAGCACTTCTCCCCTGGTACAGAAGAAGAAATGCTGGGACAAGGCGCCGCTGAGCGTGCCGCAGCTTTTCGCAAGAGTAAAGCTTACGCTGTAATGCAGCAACAGTATCCCGGTTTACAGGATATTGAATCCCCCACTCAACCGGCATCTTCCGCTCCTGTTGTTTTAAAAGATGTGAACGTCGGGGAAGCTTTAAGAGCAAAAGGATTGAGCTTGATGGGTGATCCAACTGATCCCCACGGTCTCCGAGTCATAACAGAAAAGGGTGGCGAATACCTTGTTTCTCACCCATACGCGGAGCATCCAAAAGCCGGGATTCGACAAACGGCATTACAAGAACAATCCCTTGCTCACGAATTGTTGGCACGTGCTGGGGTGACTCCAGAAAGTGCTCAATCTTATTTTGCCGAAAAATTCCGCACTCCTGCACAAAGTGTAGTTACCGAAAGTCCTGTCGCCGCCATGGCGAAGCCAGCACAGGCACCGGTCACTGCGTCGGTTGGTGTTTCCGGTGGAGCTAGCATGCGTGAAATCCGTGAACTAGATGCCACTCCTGCAACTGTCACAAGCCCCGCCCCTCAACGCAAAACTTCGGAGCAAATGGAAGATGAGCGTCTTGCTCGGATGGCTTTTGGCAACATGCCAATGGAGCAGGCCACTGCACTTTTAGCGGCAGCACGCGCACAAAAAGGTAGTAAAACTGTTGGTGCTCCAGAAGAAGCACCTACCCCCATTATCACAACCCGTCAACCACAACCGGTTCGCGTTGCTTCTGCAGTTTCCGCTCCAGAAGCTAGAATCAGCCCAAATGAATTCTTAAGCGCTATGAGTCAGCAAGTTGGTCCTGTAGCTACTTACGACATTCCTTCCGACAGGAGCAAAGCTGTTCGTGGATTGGCCTTCTACCCTGGCGGCGAAATTGGCGTGCAAATGGGCAAACGTAAAGGTGGTCCAACTGAATATGCCTACGCTACTTCTGATCCTTATCGTTTAGCTTTGTCTGATTACGCAGAAGAAGGTTTTCCTGCAGGGATGGGTAACATTGGCGGCATCGTTGCTGATAAAGCCCTTGCGCATCAAATGGGACTTCAAAAAGCTGTTGAGCTTGGTGGAACCATTCGTGAAAAGCGTCAACCTGTTTACGCCGGTTTAATGAGTGATGCAGACATCACATCAGCAGGAATGGGTAAATCCGGAAGCAGCCGTGCAAAAGCAATGGAGCAAGCAGAGCGCCACTTTGAAACAAAACAAATCATGCAAGCACTTGAAGAAAAGGCTGCTCGTAAAAGGGCAGGTGTTGTGTAATTAATCGTTGTAGACTTTTCTTATCGAGGATTAGTCATGACTTTCTTAGAACCAATTATCGCCGCTGTCGTTGGTGCTGCAGCTGCTGCTCTTGCAATGCTTCTCCGCAATAGTGGACAAGCGCAAGCATTCTTAAAGTATGGCGGAATTGTAAAAAGAGCTTACGACATTATCGACCCGGTCCTGGATCAGAATTTACACAACTGGAAAGGCTCGCAAGTTGATATGGCTTTTGAATTAGCCATTTCTTCTGTTGCCGACGGTGCCCTGAGTTCGGAAGAAATTAAGAAGCTTGCTTTTTACATGGCACAAGCTTGGCTTCCTGGAAAAGCTGCAGATAAGGTTCGCCAATTAGAAGCTATGTCTAGTCCTGCTCCTGAGCTGATGAAAGCTTCAGAAATTGCAACACAAGTCAATAATGCTGCTGCTTGATAAAATAGTACTTATTAGTTAATCATGGCTAAAGACGGTAAATGGATTCAGGAAGCAACTAGTGAGCATCCAGGCGCTTTTTCTAAGAAAGCTAAAGAAGCAGGAATGAGCACAAAAGAATATGCAGCCAAGGTCACCGCTAACCCATCTGAGTACGATAAACGCACTGTCAAACAGGCGAATTTAGCTAAAACGTTAACTAAACTACGCAAAAAGAAAGGTAAGTGAGCAATTGAATGGCATTTAGCAGAGATTACACTAACCCACAAGAGCGTGAATGGCGGGCAGGTAAGAGCCCATATGAAAAAACCCTGGGGCCAAACCGAGAATCGGCGAGTGACCCAGCCTCATTCAGGAGTGGTTTTGTTGCATCATTAAAAGATAGCCCTAGGTTTAACAGTTTTTACAGTGAGAGTACATTCCCGATTGATGCGGCTGATCGTTCACAAGAAAAAATTAACCAAGCATCTAAAAGCGTCTGGGCTAATTTTAAAAATCCAGAAGATAATAAATTTGCCGATGACTTCCTCACGAAATATTCGCAAGGTGTTGTTCGTGGGATAATTGCAGAAGAGGATGCTGTGGATCCTAAAAATTTAGATTACTTGGTTTCAGAACCTGCACCATCTGGTTCAAATGAGAAAAGTCAATCAACTGTAGGTAAATTCCCAAATCAAGGAGTTCAAGTAGGATGACCGCTTCTGTTGCCGGTAGGTTAGCTGGTAAAGCTTTATCTGATTTCTTGAAGACTGCAAGTTCGGCAATGACTGGAGCGGTCACCGGAGCTGTTGCAAACAAGTTAAGCAATTTAGAAAACCCAAGTGGTCTTCTAGGAGTAGCAGCTAAATATCCAGAAACAACGGCCAAATTGATTGGGTCTGCATCAGGACCATTGGCAATTGGGGGTGCAGCTGCTGGAGTTGGTGCGCTCGCTAACTATTTACAGCAAAGCAGGCACTCGTTACCAGTGCAAGCCAGTACCAGGGTGTCACGTCCTTCTGCTTTTACCACACAGCAGTACATCCCAGGTACATCCCCTTTAACAAACGAGCAAATGGGCGAAGCCCTTCTTGATCAACAACGGTATCAACATCAACTTGAGTTGATTCAAGCCCGTCATCAAACTTCTGCAGGCGCCGGAACACTTCATTCTAGTGGCAACATGGGTGATATTATTGGATTAGCTCAAAAAATTTACGGATAAATAATATGGGCTTCTACGATAATTTACCTGGATATAAAAATCCGTTAGAGGATAAGACTCCATCGTGGGGTGGAGATTACGACTGGAAGGGATCAAGCGGGGGTATTGATTGGGATAAAGCAAAATTTGGCATTGCAGACGATGATAACAATTCAAAATGGAGTGGAGTTTTTTCGAATTTATTTGATAAAACAAAGAATACCGAAAAATATCGTTCTAAAGCCGAGAGACCCTACGGAGGTAATTGGGGTGGAGGTGTAGCCGGCAATATTTTGGAGAATTTAGGGGTATATGAATCACAAAAAATGAGTCCATTTGTTATTCCTGGTGAAGAACGTCAATCCCCATGGGGAGCGGTTGGACGGATAGCGGGGACCATTGGCGGCGCTCTTATTGGGGGTCCGGCAGGCGCTGCATTAGGTGGCACCATTGGCGGTACTGCTGGTAGCTTTTTTTAAAAAATTACTTCATTTAAAATAACAATCAAGAAGACTTAAAGATTATGCTTTTACCAGTTATTGGAGCAGGCCTTGGCGGACTTGAGGCTTACCGTCGTACAGGTGGGGATATCGGTGCGACTGCGCTTGGGGCATTAGGTGGTGCAGCCATTCCTGGTGGCCTTCGCATGGCTGGAACGGCACTTGGTGGATTGGGGGCAGGTGCATTAGGTAAAACGGCACTTGGTCAGGCCTTGAAAGCGCAGACCGCGAAAACTGGTAGTTCCCTATTAACCCAGATTCCTGCAGCAGCAGGTGGGCTTGCGGCGGGTATCGGTACTTTTCTTGGCGCCCCTGCTTTAGCTGGTAAGGTTGCATCGGCTGTAGCACCAGCGGCACGCACTGGCGCACAGGCCAGCGCAGGTGCAATGGGTTATCAAGGACCTGGTCCTGTAGATTATGCAGCGGAAGCTGGTGGGGCATTACCCCCGAACATTGGGACTTTTGGTCCTGGCGGAACTTTAAGTGATCCTCTCCAAGTGTTAGGTCCTGTAGGAATGGCCCAACGTCTGGAAACCTTAAAAACCGCCGAAGCTCAACGTGATGCTTTGCGTCTGATGATGCCAGAGATCGCCAAAGCATCTGAATTCCGCTCTCGCCAAGAACTTCAACGTCAATTGGCTGCAGCTGGTGTTCGCCAAAATATTGCAACGGCAGCAAATATGTTGGAGCGTAGTCAACAAGCGGCTCAGCAAATGGGCCTTACTGCTGCCTCTCAAGCTGGTTCTGCTCTGACCTCCCAATACCAATATCAATAATATGGCGATCGGTAGCTTTCCGGATTTTACTGGTGTCTTTACCGGAACGGATACGTCTACCGGTAAAAGGAATATTGATTTATTTAAAAGGGCTTTTGTTGCTAAAACCCCTGACTTAAGGGGCATTCTCACGCCTTCCCCTACCCCCTCTGGGACAACTCTTCCAGAAGGGAATGCCATTCCTAGTGTTGATCCTAAAATTCAAAGTTGGTTAGACCTTTATAAAGCTACCAGTCCGGAAAGGCTAAGAGAAATGGAAGAAGTCGGCAGAATTTCTGCGGCTTTAAATCGTGAGCAACTTAGGGATTTATACCCATTTCTAAGTGCTGCTGGCGCTGAAACCACTGCCAGAAATTTAGCAGCCAGTAAAGCGTACAGGGCATTCGCTGAAGGCTTGCCATCAAACGTTCAAAACATCATGGCATCTAAGCAAGCACAAGCAACTTCAGCTGCAGCTGGAGAGGCAGATCGTGCTCGTGCAGTTGCAGCCCAGCAAGACGCAGCTAAGAATTACGCTGGCCGTTTCGCTGGTCAGTACATCCAAGTCGGTTGAGTTAAACTTAATTAAGAAGACCTGTTGACCCATGGGCGGATCACCACCACCTCCTACTATTGTTTATTCTCCGCCGCCGCCGCCCCCAGCGCCGCCGACTCCGGTCCCAACTCAATCATTGCAATCGCAAGTTGCGTTGAATGAGACCAGCGCCGCGCAGCAACGGCTCAACATGGAGCTTGGTGCGCAACTTGATCGCACCAATTCAGAATTTTTTGCTGGTCAAGACGTTCGTCGTTATCAGGCGCAGGGATCAGAGCAGCGGCTTACATACGCCACGATGGGCGAGCAAGAACGTGCGACTGTAGCCTCTCGTGGTGAGCAAGAGCGCAAAACTGTTGCTGCCACAGGGTATGAACAGCGCTTAGGGATTGCTGCAACTGGTGAGCAAGAGCGTCAAACCCAGGCTCAACGATTCGCTGGTGAAACCGGTTTAATTCAAACCAAAGGTACTGAGGAACGTCTTGGTATTGCGGCAACGGGTGAGCAACAACGACAAACGCAAGCTCAACTTCTTGCTGGACAAGAGAGGCAGATTGGGTTAACTGGCCAGGAGCAACGTGCAACTCTTGGTAAGTCGGGAGAAGAAACCCGTCTTACCGACTTGCAACAAGAGATGTTTAGACGCTATAAAGAGAATCGAGATTACGAGCAAGCTCAACAGCAGTACCGAACATGACGGAATGGATTCAGGTTTTAACCGATAAAGACCGCGAATCCTTTCTTGCCTTTTGTAAACGCACCAGCTCTCCAATACAAATGTACCTGTATGCCCGGTTTCTCGGGTTTACAGGTAGCATTGTGCAGTGCGACGAATGGTCCAAGAAAGAGTTTAAAAAACGCAATTTCAATGCCTTGCTGGAGGATGAAATTGATTCCATGCAGCAAGATATTGCTAAATTGCGAGATGCAATTGATATGGGCATAGTGAAGCAGGACATGGGAACTTCCAGAATTGCCATGCTTCAAAAAGAATTGCGTGGCTCGATTAAACAGCTTAATGACGAAAAAGTTTTATTAGACAAACAAGGTTTAATTCTTGCTGGTGCTGACCGAGCTTTACGGGAGATGATTTCTATCTTCCGCGATGATCCCATTGAGGGCCCACTCCAGGAAGCTTCCATGGGCGTTTGGACTAAGATCCTGTCAGAAGAATCGTAAGGCTAATTGCGCTAAGCTACGGGCATGGTAGCAACTAGCATCTATTCTGTATATCGGCGGACTGCTCGTGCTGCGGCACAAAAGCGTGTCGTAAAACAAACAAGTACTGTCGACATTGAAAGAGCCAGGACAGATTTTGGTTATTTTTGTGAAGTTGTTGGCGATAAACCACCGGCAGATCACCACAAGGAGTGGCACAAATATCTTTGTACTGATGAGAACAGCGAATGTTTAATTGGTATTGCCGGACCCAATGTAGATATTTTGGCACCAAGGGGTAGTGCCAAATCCACGGTTTTAGGTCTATTCACTGCCTGGGCAATTGGAATACACGCTTTACACAAAAAACCTCTCAAAATTCTGTATATCTCTTACACCGTTGACGTTGCTCGTCCAAAAAGTGCAGCTATTAAACGAATCATTGAAGAAAGCAAAATTTACGGAGAAGTTTTTCCAACCGTAAAAATTGCAAAAGGTATCAACTCCAACGAATATTGGAGCATTGACTGGAAATTTGCAGGGATTAAATCTACCGGTGAAGAAGAATTTACTGTATGTTGCGCGGGTTTGAAAGGCGCCGTGACCTCAAAGCGTTCACATCTTTGCATTATTGATGACGCGATCAAATCTGCTGATGACATCAAAAACAGAGACATTCGTGCCGCGATGGAAGATAACTGGAATTCAGTTATTGTTCCTACAATGTTTGAAGGTGGCCGAGCAATTTGTCTTGGCACCAGATTTAGACATGATGATATTCATAACACCACTTTCATTCCGGCAAATGATTGGATTCAAATTGTTCAATCAGCCATCACAATCGATGAGCAAGGGGAGGAGCTGTCTTATTGGCCTGCACTTTGGTCTTTGGATTATTTGAGGGATCGTCGTAGGCAGGCCCCAATCGCATTTAGTTTTCAATATCAAAATCAAATTGTACAAACCAGTGAACTATCGCTGTCTCCCGATTTAATTGTTAAAGGTACAATTGCCACCCAATTTGATTCTTTGGGTGTCGGCGTTGATTTGTCGGCAGGTATTCGAGAGCAGAATGACTATACCGTGTTTACGATGGGTGGTCGTGTTGGCGACAGAATTCACATCATCGATTGCAAACGAATTCGAATGATGGGAAACCTAGAAAAACTTGAGGCATTAATGGAAATGATGGAAGAGTGGGGTGTCGTTCATAAAGACAACAATCGTTACTTCCCCACTGGTAGTAATATTGACATCTGGTCTGAAGCGGTTGCATATCAAGCTTCGCTTGAGGCAGACTTCAAACGGATTTGCCTTGGGGACCACGGACTTTATAACATGAATTGGCACGCGATCAAGGGATTCCGTGGTGACAAAGTGGCAAGATTCCGTGGCATCATGGGCTTGTTTGAGCAGCGAAAAATTATCTTCAATAAGTACAGGCGTTTTGGTTATCTGCAAGATGAGATCGTGAATTTTGGTGTCAGCTCTCACGATGACTGCGTTGATTCACTGGTTTGGTTGTGCAACGGTTTAATGACCAGAGGAAAGCTTCAGTTGGAGTTCTAGGTCAGATTACGTGGTATAAAGTATTTTGGACCTAGACTTATAAAATCACCCAATGTCCACCAGCTACTACAACGTCGAACTTGAACAGGATGTGTACGGCTCTGCCGTAATCCCGCTCCCCGACGAATTGTGTCATGACATGGCACTTCAACCTAACGAGCGATTTGAACTCGAAGTTGAAGATGACGTAATTACACTAAAACGCATTGCTGTTGGCTACGATATTGACGAGTAATCCCTAACCAACCATGAGCGACGGCAATAAAACTGTCCTTGACGACATTCTTAAGGCGGTCATAACTCGCGATGGTAGCGGCCCCGCAGACACGATGCTCGTCAACGCGCATCTTGGGCAGATGCGGATGTTTGGTATCCGACAAGGCGTTGAATTTTATCCAGAACAAGACAACCTCGGGACTCAGCGTTTTGATTTTATTCAACAAGTAATCAAGTTCAACAAACTTGATGCTCGCTTAGATTCGATTTGGGATCGCTTCTTATGTTATGGAAGAGGTCTGTTTTATATTCGTCCTACTAAGAAAACATATCGGCTTTATTGGTTCGATAAAGATTCGTATCGAACCTATTATTCACCAGATGGTGAACTAGAAGAAGTTATCATCATTTATCCATACAAAGTACGGTCCACCCGTGGTTTTCAGGGTGTTGGTCTAAACACGGATAAGCGCTACATGCGGCTTCGCATTACTGCTACTGAGATTGAGGAGTTTCACAGCGAGCAAGAAATTACATTTGATATGCCAACCATGGAGTTTGGCGTATTTGACAAAAAAACCGTTGTCAACACAATGGAATTTATACCGTGTGTTGAGGTTTTTAATAATCCAGATGCTTTTGGCACCGATGGAGCTGGAGAATTTGATTGGATGGCAAACCAAATCATCGCTCATGATGAGATGGTTAAAAATATCCGTGCCAACTTATCTTTCTTTGGAAATCCCACTCTCCTTTCGTCGAGACCTAAGCAAGACATCGTTGAAAGCGGGGATACCGATGTTGCACAACGTCCCAGTATTTCTAGTCAATCTGGTTTTCAGTCTGAATTTTTTCTTTCAAGTTCTACTTATAAGCAGGATAACGTAAATAGGCAACCTCCTGGCTACATTGGTAAACCAGGAAGTGGCATGAGGGTGCCCCGCGTCATCGCCAACCTGGAGCCAACAGATCGGGTTGGTTTTATTACACCTAATGCTGTCAGTACAGATCAAGCTAGATACGCAGAGCAATTACGAAGCGAGATCCGACTGGCATTGGGTGGCATTGATGATTTAAGCATTACAAACGTTACCGCTACTGAAATTAAATCGGCATATGGTCGCGTTAGTGCAACAGCAAAGAAGAAATGCTTGCAGCTCTATACGTATGGTATTTGCAAGTGTTTTGAACTAATGATTTTTCAGGAAGAACAAATTTTCCGGAAATCATTGGCTTATGCCTCTGGGATTAAATACCCTGCCCCACCTCAAGACCCAGACGATGAGGCTTCCGTTTTAAAATACGAAAAACAAAAATCAACTTACGAAAAGAAACTTCAAAAAGCTATTGATACTGCGCTTGAAACAAGAGAAATTCCTGACGGAGTTTTAGGTTTAGCTCCAGATGGCGATCGTACTGTTGCCTGGCGCTGGATGGGGCCTGTTTATGAAGACACTGCACAAGATAAATTAAACCAGTCTATTTTTACCCGAAACCTACAAGAGTTAGGGGTTGATAGCATTGAAGCACTGAAGTATTTGTTCCCTTCAAAAACGGATGACGAAATCGCGGGCATGCTCTCGGGGTTCCCATTCCGGATGGTGGGGGAAGTACAGAGGGCCTACTCCGCATTTATTGACCTTGTCAATTTAGAAATGCGGACACCACATCCGCAGCAACCGAATTTACCGATGGCTGCGGATCCAAGACTTGATCTTACCCCCTTCCTTTACCGAACTCTCGAAAGCCTACAAAAAGAGGTAACCTATGCAGGCAGATACCGCAATGCCGACCCAATCGGCACCCCAAGTATCCCCGACCCAGCCGACCAGCTACGCGGCTCCAATGACCCAGACGGCGGCCCAAGCTCCGGCGGTGGCGACCAACTCTCAATGGGTGGC
>Ga0164292_10004576_pt1 | contig 11257 bp, 8 predicted proteins | sample GEODES117metaG_FD_111486 | JGI IMG/M metagenome (GOLD analysis project Ga0164292, IMG submission 111486) | Eutrophic lake water microbial communities from Lake Mendota, Wisconsin, USA - GEODES117 metaG | ecosystem: Environmental > Aquatic > Freshwater > Lake | place: USA: Lake Mendota, Wisconsin... | reverse complement strand
GGGCAGGGTTGTTAGCGGCGAGGGCTGGGGGCAACAAAGTTGCTGACAGCAGCCCTGTGGAAAACCAGGCCAGAAATTGGCGACGCCATGATGTGCGAAGGATTCTCGGCACGCGTTTCAGGGGAGAACCAGGCATGGGCAAAGACTGTCGACAAGCAATTTACATGAGTTCATCGCACCCCCAGGCGGCTGCTGGGAATGGAGGGACAGTTTCTTTTCGGATTTTGGTGGGTGGTCGCGAAATCCCAGCGTATAGTTGCCAGACTGCTGGCAGAGGTGCTCGAGCTTGGCTCGCATCCCCAACAGCTCTTTGCGTCCATGCTCTCCCTTCCCTCCCTTCCCCCAGGTTGTCTTCCTCAGACCTGAAGGCTCATGATTTTCTTCCGCCCCTTCCACCGCCGATCCTGATCCTGTCAGCAATCGCAAAAGGGGTGGGTTTCCATGCCATCATCATTGCTAAATGACGCCAAAGCCTTCATTGGAGATGGCCATATGATGAGCCAGAGACAGCCAGCCCTTGGCTTAGGCGCAAAGTGAGAATCTTCTGTGCGACAACGGTAGGTAGTCCATCGATTCTGCCTTTCTGCCAGAAGACCGCAGGCAGCTTTAGTTCGTCGCCGACAGCAAGGGACAGATTCCCTTCAGGCCCTTTCTCACGTGCGCTTTGACGGTTCTGCCTTGGTTGAGGCATAGGATGACAAGGCGGAAGGTGGAGGTGCTTGAGCCTGGCTCGCACCCACTTCACCCACAGAAGGGCTTGTTGTGCCCTCCATCCCTGTCCCCATCCCTCATCCCGAGCTGTTCCCTTCCCCCACAAGCCTTTGACACCTCCGAGTGCCGACGTGAACACCTCTGGGCTTTCCCTAGTTGCCCCTCCGGCGACCGTAATGACCCAACCACAAGCGGCTCCCACCGCTGATGAGGATCTTGATCTCGGGCGGCTGTTTCAAGCCTTGGACCGTCGCCGTCGCTTGGCGTTCTTGGTTTTTGTGGTCTCTGTGCTTTCTGGGGCTCTGTTCACCAGCTGGCAGCGGGCATTTCGGCCGACCTATCAGGGGAGCTTCCAACTTCTGGTGAGTGATCCCATCAACACTGACGAGTTGAGCGGTCGTGGTGGTGGCAGCCTTGAGGCCTACGCTTTGGTGGGTAGCGGTTCTACCAACACGGCTACTTTGTTACAAGTCCTCACCAGTCCATTGCTGCTCGGTCCGGTGGAGACTCGATTGGGGTTGGGACCTAACACACTCGGCTCCGTCCTCTCGGTTGGTCTTCCAGCTAGCCGTGGTAATCGGGCAGGCGATGCAGGTGTCCTGGAGGTCTCGATGCAGTGGAGAAATCCGCAGCAAGGCAAGGAAATCCTGCAGGAAGTCAGCCGCACTTTTCTAAACTATTCGTTGCGGCAACGTCAGGAAAAGCTCAACCAAGGTCTTGCATTCCTCGAACAGCAGGCTCCAAATCTTGAGGAGAGGGTGAATACCCTTCAAAGCCAGTTGGCAGCCTTCCGGCGAGCGAAGGGCTTTGTGGAGCCTGAGCAGGAGGCGGGGGTGATCCTCGGCCAGCGACAGTCTTTAGTCGCCCAGATCGTGGCACTGCAGCAGGATCAGGCCCGGTTAGAGGGGAGGCTAGCGGCAGTCCGTCGCGGTGATTTGGGCACAAGTCAAGGCTCCTCTGCCCCTTTGCAACCGCCAGCATCTGCTTCTCCTGCACCTGAATTCGACTCTATCGCCGCTCCGTCCTCAAGCCGCTTTGGGTCGACAGGGCCCGAACCGCTCAATGACCTCAATCAGCTGGAGTTGACGCTCGCCGAGGCAGAGGCCAACTTCACAGAGTCGTCTCCACAGGTCCGAGAATTGAGGGCGAAGATCGCTCAGTTGCGCCCGGTTTTGCAGTCACGTCAGGTGAGCCAGCTGCAAGCAGATCTCAGCCAGAATCTCTCACAGCAAAGAGAGATCCAACGTCAACTGACTCGGTTGGCGGATTCATTTCAGGCGAACCCAAACCAGATCAAGCAATATCAGGCGTTGCAGCAACAGCTGGAGGTGGCCCGGGATAACCTCAGTTCTTACATCAAGGCACGGGAAAACTTCCGTTTACAGGTGGCGCAGCGCACCGTTCCTTGGAGCGTCCTGACACCCCCTCAATTCGGCGGTCAACCTGTGAAGCCGAGCATGGGTCGAAATCTGATGATGTCGGTCCTCTTCGGCTTAATGGGCGGCGTAGGGGTGGCCTTACTGCGCGACCGACTGGATCCGGTTTTCCACGATCCGCTTGAACTGAAGGACGCCTTACCGCTGCCACTGCTTGGAGTAGTCCCATACCTCGTGAATGTTAAGGGTATTACCGTGGCTCAGGCCTTGGAGGCCATGGATGGCGGTGAACGCTTCGAGACCCGTGAATCTCTTCGTAATTTGTTTGCAAATTTCCGTCTGCTTCGTGCTGACAAGACCGTGAGACTGGTGGCGCTTACATCGGCCACACCGGGTGAAGGAAAAAGCACCAGCACGGCCTTGTTTGCTCTTACGTTGGCTCAACTTGGTGAGCGAGTGCTGCTGGTGGATGCCGATATGAGGCGTCCAATGCTGCACTTTTATGTCGGAGCCGAAAATGGCGACGGCCTTTCGAGCCTGCTCACCGATACATCGGTCGATTTGGCACGTAGCGTGATACCTGTCGTCCCTGGCCTGGATCTACTTCCGGCCGGTCCTATGCCTCCGGATACCACTCGTCTGCTCAGTTCGGAGCGCTGTGCAGAGGTGGTTGCGGCCATCCGGAATTTACCGGATTATGATCTCGTCCTATTTGACACTCCGCCGGCCTTTTTGCTTAGCGATCCCATCCTCCTGGCTGAACATCTTGACGGATTGCTCCTCGTCGTGGGGATCGAGCGTGTCAACCGTGATCTTCCGCTTCAGGCCCTGGAAAGGATGCAAGGAACTGGAGTTGACGTGTTGGGCGTACTCGCAAATCTCCCGAACCGACGTCGCAAACGCCAGAAATCTCTTTACGGCTACCGCTCCGCTAATGGCTACGGATACGGGTATGCTCAAGGTCGTTATGGAGGCTATCAGGAGTTGGCGAATCGTTATGATTCTGGAGATAATGTTAGGGATAGTTCTTCAGAGTCCCCGACTACCTCTCACGAAGATCGCCAGACTCCTTCCGTGATGGTTCGTGGTGCTCACAGAGTGGCACGTTGGCTTGATCGGCGTGATTGATGCAACTCTTGTCCATTTGCCCGAGTCATCGGATCGTGATCGCCTATGCGACATTAGTTCTATAGGCTTTAAAAGTCTTTTTCTGATTTCCCTGGCGGCTTCTAGTTGTGTCCACACGCATTTAACCTAGCCAGCTTGAAAAACTCACATCCTTCACCTCGATAATCATATTTTCCTAGGTATTGTGTTACGAGCTTGGATCTCTCAATGGGTTGATTCGCATATTAAGGGCCCCAATCTATCGATCTCTTAAATAAAACTTTGTTCTGCGCTAGGTGTTAATCCCGTGAATGCCCTTGTTCTGGTTATGGATGACTAATAGGCTCCCTTCATGGTTGCCAGTAATCTTTGATATTCTATACTCTCTCCTTGTTTTCCCTGCCTTTATCTTGGAATGTGCTACATGGATGCGTCTATCATTTGCCAATCAGCAAAAATCGGTTTGGCCGTAGTGATAATCCTGAAGACGATTCCGATCGATTGGGTCCTTTCAACTTGTATGGAGAAATCCATTCATCCTCTTGCACCCAGAGTCAGTCTTTTGAAGTTTGATGATGGTGAATAGCATGGAGCAGTCTGCCAATCTTGAGCAATCTCTACAAAAACAACAGCCTTAGGAGTTTAATCGCCAAGAATGATGAGCTTTTTAAATCCGTTCCTGGATCCTTTCTTTAGTCAGGAACCTGCACTGCTGTTGATTCGCAAGACAGCCAGGGACCAATGGAAGTTGATCGTTCTCAATCTTGGTTGCAACCTAGTGGGGGCTCTTAGCGAAGGAGCCACCCTGGGGGTTGTGTTCCTGGCTGTAAAGGTTCTCTCTGCTAGCGACGGGCCCCATTTCGACTGGGCAGGTGTTCCACTGCTGGGATCGATACCTTTGCTGGTTAATCGTCTTAGTGCACTCCCTACAACCGGACTATTTCTCAGTCTTTTAGGTGTTGCCGTGCTACTGCAGATTCTGCAGAGCTTCATGAGTTTTCTGATTCAGCTCAGTACGGGCTACTTCGCCGCTCGTTGTAAGACGCTAGTAACCGCACAGATTCATACCCAAGTTCTTAGCCTGAGTTTTCCATGTGCCAGCAACTACAAGGTCGGCGACCTTACCGACTACGCCTCTCAAGGCCCGATGGCGATCCGCATCCAGATAGATCAAATCAGCACACTGTTGGTCTCATTGATTCTGTGTGTGATGTACTTCTTGGTACTCATGCGCATTTCGCCTCTATTACTTCTTGCAGTATTATTCATTGGTTCTACGATTACACTGTTGCAGAAGAATTTACTTCCTAGAATTCGCTCCGGTGCTCAAGCCGTGACCTCCAGCGAACTCTCGATCAACACCCGCATCACCGAAGATTTTCAGGGCCTTCGCCTTCTGCATGCCACTGGTCAGCTCGATGTCGCTGATCAGCGGGTGCGCTCTGTAATGGGAGAGTTGGAAAGCCGCCTTCGCGCTCAGTCGAGACGCCTTTCAGTGGTTGGGCCAATTTCCAGTGTTCTGCCTATTCTTGCGATTGCTTTGATGGCCGCTGTCAGTGTCCTCTTGCTTGATGGAAATGGCCGTACTGTGTTGCCGAGTTTAGTTACCTTTGTTTTGGCTCTTCAAAAGCTAAATGGTAGAATAAATATCATGAACACCAACCTAAATCTCATTGCCGATAACAGCGGAAGGCTGCAGAGGCTGAACAGAATTCTTTCGACGAAGGACAAACAATTCCGGCGTATTAATGGAATACCCTTTGTTGAGCTTAAAGATTCTATTGTATTCGACAACGTAAGCCTACGATACTCTCAAGAGCTTCCTCCAGCATTGAGTGAAATTTCCTTTAAGCTCCCAAAGGGACAATTTCTCGCCTTGGTTGGCGCAAGCGGCGCCGGGAAAAGCTCAATTGCCGATCTCCTAACAGGCCTCTATTCTCCAACCTTAGGGCGTATTCTGATTGATGGTAAGCCCCTAGAGAAAATCGACCTCGCAAGTTGGCAGCAACGTCTCGGTGTCGTCAGCCAGGATACATTTCTATTCAATGCTACCATTGCGGACAACATTGCCTTCGGTACTCCGGGAGCGACGCAAGCTCAAATTGAATCTGCGTGTAGATCAGCACAAGCCTCTGGTTTTATCGAGAATCTTGCTCAGGGCTACGACACCTTGGTAGGAGAGCGTGGATATCGTCTGAGTGGAGGCCAGCGACAGCGCCTTTCGTTGGCAAGGGCTATCCTACGAAATCCTGATCTCTTGATCCTTGACGAAGCTACCAGTGCTCTTGATTCTGAAAGTGAGCGTCTGGTGCAGCAGGCGATTGAGCGCTTTGAGCGCAACCACTCTGTACTTGTAATCGCCCACCGCTTAAGCACTATTGTACGTGCTGATCAGATCATCGTGTTAGATTCTGGTCGCATCATCGAACGTGGAACGCATAAGAGTCTTTTTGCTGCTGGCGGCACATACCGCAACATGTGGATACATCAAGATCATGATTCTCAGCCTGTGGTCAATTAAAGTCGCAACCTCCTCCTTTCCCGCTCACTTGAATTAGAAACTTTACTTAAACTTGTCTCTATGCTCTCCAAGCTGACAACACTTGTCCGCCAGTCAAAGAAAAGGACCAGTGTTTTACGGGCCAACTTCGCAAGAAGACTCAGCAATCTGCTTCCATTGAGGTCTCATCATATTTATGACTGTTTCCTTTTCAATAATGAACTAGATCTTCTGCAGATCAGGCTTGAAGAACTCTACGATGTTGTCGACTACTTTGTTCTTTGCGAATGCGCAACAACCTTTGCAGGGGAGAGGAAAGAACTCCATTACGCACTGAATAAAGAGAGGTTCAAGGCCTTCCACGAAAAAATAATCCACTTCGTAATCCCCGATCCTCCCTCTTCCTCGTATATTACTAATCCTGCCAACCCAGAAAAGAAAGTCTCACAATTCTGGCAACGTAACCAGATGGCTGTATCTTTTCAACAAGCGAAAGATCATGACCTCATATTGATTTCAGATTTGGATGAAATCCCCCGATCTGAAGTGCTTGCTGATGTTTATAAACTGTGCTACTGGGGAAACTGCGTCGTCTTTTTTGATCAACGATGGTACCAACTCTTTTTGAATCTTAGAGTTTCCGGCCATCACAGCCAAGTTTTTGCAAGGCAGAAGTTTTTTCATAATGTTAATAATGAACGCTGGTTGGGAACATTTGCATCGACTGCTCTGCGACTCAGGAAGATCTATAATTCCGATATTAACGCCGTTTGGTCGATGAAGTGGGGAGAACGTTCCCTCTCAGAACAAGTCTTTAGGGATGCTGGTTGGCATTTGAGTTATATGGGCGGCATAGATGGCGTCTTGAAGAAGTTTAAAGCCAATGGAATGGTCTCATTGTCTTCGAGACTCATTAATGAGCTTCGACTCGGGCAGTGGGGTGGATCTCAACTTCAATTAGAGGACACGATTGACCAACTTCCTAGGACAGTAACAGAGCATCCCGAATTATGGAGTCATTTAATAAATCATCAGACTTCTCTGCTGAGTTTGGCATTGGAACTTGAGCAGCATCTGTCCCCAGGGGATCAAAGCGACAACAACCGATAAACACGTCTCTTATATACTGGCATTCTGCTAGGTCATCCATGAGGCTTCCTCGCTTGCGAAGTCGAGCCATAGAGAAGAATAGAGGATCATCTCGGTCGTGCCCGGATGTGCGAACCGGTTCCAGAATGGCCTTCACTGTCGGAGCTTCATTGTCTGCACAGCACCAGAGCTAGTGTGGAGTCGCCTTCGAGAGGAATTGCGGGGCTGCTGTCCGTGCTGCGGAATTCAGGAGCAGGGGATGGTCTGCGCCCGCCGTTCCAACAGTGACCAGTGCCACTCTTGCAAGAATCAACCCACACAGAGTGTCTGCATGATCACGCAGGCAATGACGTTACGACTCATTAAATAGTTCCATAGTTACGTATGCTCTTGTAATCATGTTGATACGTGGCTTCATTTCTGAATAGCTCTGATACTGTGTCAGGGAGAATCTGGTTCCTGATTCTTCAGTCATGTCTGATAGTCTTGCCTACCTTCCCTTACTAATCTCGGTTTCCATCAACCATTAACTACCCAATCTGACCGGTTGCAAGCATCTCCATGATCTGCCGTATTTAGCCTAAATCATCACTCTGCCTGGAAGCTTCATGACAAGTTCTAGCGTTACCTTCCACACTCTTTCATGAGAAAAGTCTGCCTAGCGGTGGTACAAAGCCTCCTGCATTCTCTATGTCCTCGTTCTCGTCTTTGCTCATGTCAAGACATATCTCCTCTTGTCTTCTATAGTATTCCATGCTAGAAGAGCAATCTCCTGTCCTCTAGAGCTAATCGTCATTCGCTCATTCAGTCTCTCTATCATTCATTGCAGGCATCATGATCAAGCAAAACTACTCAGTGTTTCATTCACAGCAAGATACGATTATGCGCGACTGGCATATGCCTTATGCTAACTTATTTGGCTCTTCTTCGAAAGTTCTTGATATAGGATGTGGAAATGGAATCTTTCTCGAACTGCTTTCAGAAAAGTCTATTGATGGTATTGGGATTGATATTGACGATCATCTTGTTCAGCAACTGCGTGAAAAGAACTTTCAAGTTTATCATGCTGGACACTTAGATGTCCAACGATATATCCAAGGGTGTGACGCTGTTCATATTAGCCACGTTATTGAGCATCTTTGGGGAGATGAAATGAAGAAGCTTCTTGAAGATTGTACATCTGCTCTTCCATGCGGCTCACTGATGGTCATTCGCACTCCAAACTGGAGCAATAAGCACGTATTAAATGGCGGTTTTTGGGATGACTATACCCACAAGAGACCCTACACATTAAGACAACTTCAGAAGATGCTGGTTGACATGGGACTTGAGATAACTGCTTCTGGTTACGAACCTTTTGGATGGGAGGATCTATATGTTGTGGCACGAAAACCTCCTCATAATATCGATTTTTCACGTGACACCCCAAATTTTTCACGGACTACTATGAAAGACCCACATCTAGGACTTAAGGATCGTTTTCGTCAAAAAATTAAAAACTGGTTATTAGCCTAGTATCTTTCCTTTGGATTTAACTTTTCTATAAACTAATCTTGATTGTGAAGGATTCTCCTCCTACATTACGACAAGATCTCCGACTATTAATCCTTGAGGACTTTAGTTTTACCGCTAACGGGGGAATCGAGACTGTTCGTCTTTCATTGGTTCCGGAGTTTGCGCGTCTGTGTCCAGTTGTCTGGACCTTACCTCAGTCTAGAATCTCCAATACCATCAAAAAGCTTTCATCTCTGAATGGCATCGTTTTTGAGGCTTTAAATCCAAGTAGATTTACAATAAGTTGGTATATAGCCAGATTATCAAAAACTATTTCAAAGGTTGAAAATCTGTTTCCTTATGGATCATTCAGCGTACAGATCTCGGCCTGGTCCAAAAGAGTTCATCTAGAGTCAATCATAAAGAAGCATAGAATCACGCATCTGCTTAATCTTGGAGTATTCGATCAGCCGATCTTAACACTTTCAGTTCCAGTTTTCGGAATCGTGTATGATATCAACTACCAGCCTAGCATAAGAACAAATTGCATGAATAACCTCCTTTTCTGGCTTCAGAAAGCTGCCGGTATTATTGCAGTCTCGAATTTTTCTCGCGATCAGATTGTCACATCTTTTCCTTCCCGTAATTGCCTGGTACACTCAGTCCCCATTGCGGTTACTCCTCCCCCCCATCTTTCTCCAGTGGAAGGAAGATTAGATGAATTAAACCAACCCATTTTCTTCTATCCAGCTAGTTTCAATATTCACAAGAACCACGGACTGCTTCTTAGAGCCCTAGCTCTTGTGTATGAACAAGGATATTCATTTAAGATGGTCTTTTGTGGTGCTTACACTCAACTGCTAACTGGATCTCGGATCCTTCAAGATTATCAGCTAGAGGATGCGAGGTTGTTCTTGGCAAATTCTTCTTCTGAATTTCGGTCCTGTATCCAGGCATATGGAGCCGTAGAACAAAGCCATGTGGAAGATCTCTTCCAACAAGCAACTTGTATTTTACTTCCGACATCATATGAGGGATTTGGCTTGCCGCTCACGGAGGCAGCTCTTCGCGGAATTCCTGTAATTTGTTCCGACATTCCTCCTTTTCAAGAGCAGGTGAGCCTCTATAATCTTAAGAACGGGGTGACTTTTGTGAATGACTCTACACCCCATGCATGGTCCATTTCGATTATAAACACTTTGAATGACCTAGAACAACTCTCTAATCCAGACGAGGAAAACAAGCATGCTTGGAAACGGTGGACTTGGCAAGATGTCGCCAACTCATATATATCAATCTTGCAACCCGGCCTCCCTCGGTCCTCCGCAACAAACCTTTAACCTTTAAAAACGCTGTCCTACATTTGATTCCTCGTTCTGGTGTGGCTGACATCGACTTTTCTCGTTGGGGAGTCTTCGCCCATAAGGATGATACTGGATTTGGCCGGCAGGCTAGTGATGCACGTGCGATTCTCGGTATTCGTCATCACTTGGTCATTCCTTCTGAACGCTTAGTTGACCATCCTATTGATGGAGTCACTGAACGTTGGTTGCCACACGATGCACCCGAAGCCCAGGTTCGTTCATTACTCTCCGGTTTGGAAGGGATTCTTTTCTTCGAACGCCATTCCTGGCACCCCGAGATTCTTCGCATTGCTCGGGAGATGGATATTTTTACGGTGTGTGTACCTAACTGGGAATGGTTCTACGGCCGCGCCCATCAGTGGTCATACTGTGATCTTTTTGTCTGTCCTTCAAGGTTTACGGAAAGGATTGTTCGGTCATATGGATTTACTAACACCTGTTTTTTGCCATGGCTCATTGACTTATCTAAACTTCCCCGCAGACAAATAAGTGGCCCAGCGCGTCACTTCATCCACAATGCTGGTATCGTTGATCGCGATGACCGAAAGGGAACACGAGATACGATTAAGGCATTCTGTCGGCTTAAACGCCGTGATATCCGCCTTACAGTTCGCATTCAGAATGAGGTCGAACTTCCTCCTTTTGACGAGAGGGTTAATGTTCAGTTTGGAAATCTTTCTAGTGTATCTGAGCTTTACCTAACAGGCGATATCTGTATTCAACCTTCAAAAATGGAGGGCATTGGCTTCATGGTTCTTGAGCCTGTTTGTGCAGGAATGCCGGTGATTACGACTAATTATCCGCCGATGAATGAGTTTGTCCATCAACACGAACTTCGCTGTCGAACACGTTGGCGCAAGCGAAGGGCTTTTGCTTCTCAATGGATCAGCCATGCCCATCTTAAACTCCCTCGAATTTCCGATCTTAGTCGACGTATCGAATGGGCAGCATCCACAGATCTGAGCTCCGTTTCAACAGACAATCGACAATGGGCTGAAGCAACTTTCGACCCACAGTCACTACAGATTGCTTGGGCAAGGGCTTTGTCAGCAATCACGATGAGTCACTATTCATAGCCAGCAATACAATGCAAACATTTCAACCTCCTTTGTTCTCTGTTGTGATTCCAACATTCAATCGCCAGGAGAATCTTGTCGATTGCTTGGCTTGTCTTTCTCCATATTTTCAACCAAACCCAACTCTAAAGCCATTTTTTCAAATCGAAGTCATTGTGACTGATGATGCGAATGATCGTCAACTCTCTGATCTATTGTCACAACACTATTCTTGGTGCAAATATACTGCCGGTCCTAGACGCGGTCCCGCTGCTAACAGGAATCATGGAGCGCGTGCTGCCTCTGGTCTATGGCTTGTCTTTACTGACGATGACTGCCTTCCGCAGACTGGATGGCTCGAGGCCTTTGCCACCTTTGCTGATCAATGTGAGGTTATGGAAGGGCGTACATCGGCTGTAGGACTTCGTCGGCGCGCTGATTTTGAAGCTCCGGAAAATGACTCTGGTGGATGCCTTTGGTCTTGTAACTTTGCGATTCAACGAGAGATCTTTTTAAGGATGGGTGGGTTTAACGAGAGTTTCCCAGCGCCAGCCATGGAAG
>Ga0164292_10004573_pt1 | contig 11262 bp, 8 predicted proteins | sample GEODES117metaG_FD_111486 | JGI IMG/M metagenome (GOLD analysis project Ga0164292, IMG submission 111486) | Eutrophic lake water microbial communities from Lake Mendota, Wisconsin, USA - GEODES117 metaG | ecosystem: Environmental > Aquatic > Freshwater > Lake | place: USA: Lake Mendota, Wisconsin... | reverse complement strand
GAGTAGAGAGTAGAGAGTAGAGAGTAGAGAGTGGGGAGTGGGGAGTGGGGAGTGGGGAGTGGAGGGTATGAAAAAGGCCGGACGCTGGGGGCGTCCGGCCTTGAAGAGGTGCTGTTGGAGAGGTTAGCTGAGGATGCGAATGGTGCCGACTTGGGCGGCGGCCATGGCGGCGTGTTGTTCGTCAGAGCAGGCGCGGTCGATGGGGGCGTCCGGGGCGGCGTCGCTTTTTTGGAGGAGGTTGTTGGCGGTCATCCAGGCTTCGACTTCTTCACCGGAGATGTCGGCGAGCATGTGGCCGTTGATTTCGACGCAGGGGGAGAGGGGTTGGCCGCTTTTTTGTTCCATTTCCCAGCGGAAGGCGGGATTCTTGATGATGTCCTTCTCCTCGTAGGGGAGGTTGTATTTGCGGAAGATGGCGCGGACGCCTTCGCTCCAGCCGCAGAAGGTTTTCAGGTAGGCGGTGATTTGGGGGGATTCGGTGGGTGTGCTCATGATTTGTTGCGTTGTGGATTACGTGTGAAGACTAGCTTTGGAAGCGGGAAGTGCAAGTGGCTAGGGTTTGGTGAGGTAGGGGAGGAAGCGGGATTCGAAGCGTTTGGGGAGGACGCATTGGAGGTCGGCGACGCCGCGGTCGTAGGATTCGGAGAGGACTTTGCCTTCGTTGTGGGCGATGGAGACGAGGTCCATGCGGTCGAGGGGGATGGAGAGTTCCATGCGGACGACGCGGTCGATGAGGAGGGTGTGAAGGGCGTGGTAGAGGGCGTCGATGCCCTGGCCGGTGAGGATGGAGACGGGGACGGCGTCCGGGAAGAGGCGCTGGAGTTCGCTGAGGCGGTCGGAGTCGATGAGGTCGATTTTGTTGAGGACGAGGAGGGTGCGTTTGTCGGCAGCGCCGAGTTCGCCGAGGACTTTGGTGGTGGTTTGATAGAATTCCTGGGCGTGGGGAGAACTGGCGTCGATGACGTGGATGAGGAAGTCGGCGAGGATGGATTCTTCGAGGGTGGCGCGGAAGGACTGGACGAGGTCGTGGGGAAGATTGCGGATGAAGCCGACGGTGTCGGTGAGGAGGAGGGGCTGGCCGTCGGGGAGTTCGAGGCGGCGGGTGGTGGTGTCGAGGGTGGCGAAGAGTTTGTCTTCGGCGAGGACTTCGGATTCGGTGAGGCGGTTGAGGAGGGAGGATTTGCCGACGTTGGTGTAGCCGACGATGGCGGCGTGGGGGATGGGGATGCGGCTGCGCTCTTTGCGCATGGTGTCGCGTTGTTTTTTGACTTCTTCGAGTTCGGCTTTGACGCGGTCGAGGCGTTTGTTGGCGAGTCGGCGGTCGGTTTCGAGCTGGGTTTCGCCTTCGCCCCGAGCGGCGGACATGCCGCCGCCGCCGGAGCCGCCTGAGGCGCCGCCCTGGCGGTCGAGGTGGGCCCACATGCGGGTGAGGCGGGGGATGGAGTATTCGAGGCGGGCGAGTTCGACCTGGAGGCGTGCCTCCTTGGTGCGGGCGCGCATGTTGAAGATGTCGAGGATGACCTCGTGGCGGTCGATGACGCAGAGGTTGGCGTCGGTTTCCCAGGCGCGCTGCTGGGCGGGGGTGAGTTCGTTGTCGATGATTATGCAGTCGGCGTCGAGTTGTTTGGCCTGTTCGATGAGTTCGGCGGCTTTGCCGGAGCCGAGGAGGTAGCGGGGAGTGGTTTCGCGGACGTGGGCGAGTTCGGAGCCGACGATGCCGATGCCGAGGGTGGTGACGAGTTCTTTGAGCTCGTCCATGAGGTCGATGCAGGGTTGAATCTCGCGCCTGTCGAAGTAGGCGCCGATGAGGAAGGCTCTTTGGACGACGTTGGGTCTTTCCCGGATATCAAACATGAGGTACAGGGCAGGAGAGGGAGGTTGGGGGCAAGGCTTTTTTGAGGGGGGCTGGATTCCGTGTCAGGGGGAGAGGATGGGTCTGGGAGTTGAAGTGGGGCTGGATTGGTGCGAGGGACGTAAATGACTTTGATGAGACGACTGCTGATGGGATTGGGAGCGGGCCTGGCGATGCTGGGCGGGGTGGGGTGTGATTCGTCGGATTCGGAGGGGATGCCGCTGGCGATGTATGAGAACGAGGTGGGGGAGGCGATGGTGAGGCATTTGATCGCGACCGTGCCGGATCCGAGTCCGGGGGTGCCGAAGAGTTGGTCGATTGTGCTGGGGGAGATTGCGCGCAATGGGGTTTTTGAGTCGGCGAGCGTGCCGTTTTTGGAGAAGTTTCAGGATGGGGGCAGGCGGGTGATCAGTGCGAGTGTGCTGAGTCATGCTGAGCCGGACCATATGATCATTGATCCGGAGTTGCGGGTGGCGGTGTATGTTTTGCAGTTGAAGCTGATGAAGCAGCGGGCGGTGGATGTGTGGGATGTGGAGGCGGCGTGGTCGTACAAGAAGTTTTTTCAGCGGAAGAAGTATGAGGTGAGCAAGGGTGGGGATGGGAAGTGGGTGGTGAAGGAGGGGGAGTTGGTGGAGGGGAATTGGGGGAAGGAAGCGGGGGGAGCCTAGGGCGAGAGGGTTTTCTTGGGGGCGCTTTGGTGGAGGGGTGGAGTTTTTTGGGGATTGATGATTGATTGGGGTGGGTGGGGGCGTTTTGTGGGCCTGATTATGACTAAGATGACGATTTCTCGAGTGCTGATGTTGGGTTTGTTGGTGGGGGCGAGTGTGAAGGCCGAGGTGGCGTATGAGTTTGCGCCGGACTTTTTGTCGATGCCTCCAGGCAAGGAGACGATCGGGAATGGGCACGGGGAGATCGCTGTGGATTCGACGGGGAAGTTCTATGTGAGTGTGCAGGAGGAAGGGAAGGGAGTGCAGGTCTATGGTGCGGATGGGAAGTTCATCAAGGCGCTGCCTTTGCCGGGGAGTTTGCACGGGTTTGTGGTGCGTAAGGATGAGGGAGGGGAGTTTTTGTTTGGGGCCGTTTTGGGGCAGCAGAAGGTGATCAAGACGACGCTGGATGGGGAGGTGGTGATGGAGATTCCGACATCGGCTTTTCCTGCGGGGAAGGCGGGCGCAAAAGGGTTGAAGCTGACGAACTGTGATGTGGCTCCGAATGGGGACATCTATGTGGTGGACGGGTACGGGCAGAGCTGGATTTTCGTGTTTGATCGCGCGGGGAAGTTTAAGACGGTGTTTGGGGGTCCAGAGGAGCCACTGAAGCTGGCGAATGCGCACAAGATTTTTGTGGATCGGCGGTTTGAGCCGGCGCGGCTGCTGATTTGTGATCGGGGGAACAATCGGATGCTGCACACGGACCTGGATGGGAAGTTGATCGGGGTGGTGGCGAGCGAGGGGTTGCGCCGGCCAAGTTCGGCATCGTTTCACGGGGAGCTGATGTGTGTGGCGGAGATTGCCGGGCGGGTGTCGGTTTGGGATAAGGCGGGCAAGCTGGTGGCGGATTTGGGGGCGAATGACACGAAGGGGCAGACGAACACGCCTAAGGTGGAGCCGAAGGATTGGCGGCAGGGGGTGGTGACGTCGCCGCACGGGATCACGTTTGACAATGACGGGAACATTTTGGAGACGGAGTGGAATCAGTTTGGCCGGGTGCTGCGCTGGAATGTGAAGAAGTGAGGGGCTGGCGACGGGCTGTTTTAGTGGGTGGGGGAGTCGTGATGGCTCCCCTGCTTGCGTCGGGGCATGGGGTGGAGTTTTTGCTGGCGAGGCTGGAGTTGCTGCCGGGGAAGGTGCGGGTGGAGGTGACGGCGGATTGCGAGGGGAACTTCATGTTGCCGGATCGAGCGGCGGCGTTTGAGGCGATGGGGCGGTTGTTTGAGGTGGGTCGCGAAGGGGAGGGGACGCGGGTGCGGTGGGATGCGTTGGCGCCGTTGCGGTTTGAGGAGCGGACGAAGCTGGATGAGACGGCGCCGCTGCCGCCGGACCCGACATGGGTGGGTCGGGAGCATGATTTGGTGACGGGGGTTTGGGAGTGGGTGCCCGCGGCTGGGGAGCGGTTTCAGCTGGCGGTGCCGAAGGGGGAGTCGGTGGATACGCTGATGTGGCGGGTGGAGGCTGGTGCGGCGGAGGGGGTTCCGGTGAAGTGGAAGATGCTGATTAGTGGGGATGAGACGGAGTGGATGGGGCCTGTTGTGGAAGCGGTAAGTTGGTGGTGGTGGGTGGCTGGAGTATTGGCGGTGGGATTGGTTTGGGGGATGAGGCGCGGCGTTCGGGTGTAGAGTTATCCAACCGTGATGGTAATCGCTGCTCTAAGGAAGTGAGTGCGATTTTGGGAAACTGGATGTTTCTAAACAACGACCCCTTATGAGTCTGCGCTGGCAACGGCTCCCTACCGATTCCGTTGGTGCCAAAAGATCGGCAACCCCTTTTCTCTGAAAGCTCTATCCTAATTGCAGCTCACTTGGTTGAGGGCGAGAGGGAAATTGAAAAGTCGTCAAACACCATGCCAGCCGTTGATCCGGCAGAACCTGGGTCCCATGATGCCGAAGCGTCACCGAATGTGGGCTTGTTCTCCCCTTTCCAACCAAGGGGACTGCGTTCGAACAAGATCACGCCATCCATGTGAGCCGACCACGTCTCGTCTTCTAGATGCAGGGTGATCTCAAAGCGGTGTTCACAATCTTTTGCCAGAACAGGAGTCAGCATGAATGCCTTCCCCTCGGCATTAATTGCTTGCAGCGTTCCACTACCTGCAGCGAAGCGCAATGCCACCATTGGCAGGCCACCGGGCTCATGCAGAGTCCAAGCAAACAGGTCGCTACTACCTTCGTTATTGGTCAGTCTGGCGCTGAAAGTGGTCGTGACGTCTCCGGTGCTTATCGCGCCGTAAGCGAGAGCAGGATGCCAGATTTGGGCGGCATCGGCTGAATTTGAGCCACCTAGAAGCACGGCTTGATCTCCATCCGTTTCAGTCACCACCGTGGCGTTACCTTCAGCAACGCCCTGCCAACCTCCAGCTTTCACGACCGAGTCGCCGGATACAAGACCAACGTCTGCTTCAAAGGTATCACTCAACAAGGGTGCTGCAGCCAATTTTTGAATATTCAAATCCGCCCGGTAAGCAGCATCTGGATCACGAGCGTCTACTGAGATGCGGTAGACAGCACCTTGGATCCCGTTTAAGAGGACCCGGCTATGAGTCAATCCTGGACCCGCATTGTCGTTAGAGGCGATACGAGTCAGGTTGGTTAGGGTGTCTCCGGCAAAGACCGTCAATGTGGTGTCGTAGCTGGATCCCCGAGAGTCGATTTCGTAGCTTCCCGTTTCGGGGCAGGTCCAACGCCACCATGCGGACCTCGCCGCGGTGGCAAAAAAGCCGGGTTCACCTGCTTCCGCTGTGAAATTCCGGGTGTCGATGTTTCTGACGGAGTAGCTTGCCGTGGTAACGACGATGCTATTGCTGAAACTGTCGTTTTGGAAGCCTGTGGCGACTGTGAAATTGGTTGAAGTTGTCACCGTGCCGCCTGGGGTTGTGATTCTTACGGGACCGGAAGTGGCGATGGTGGGACTGGTCACGACCACATCGTTGTTTGCGGTGACCACAAAACTAACGGGCTTACCACTTAGCGTGGCGGACTTGGCAAATCTCAGGCCTGTTCCGACGACGGCGATTTTATCCTTTGACTGCCCTCTTCTCGGCACATGGTCGGCAATGACTGGTGCTGGCACCACGAGCACGTCCAAGGGGACCACGGTGCTGGTGATGGAGTTGACAGCATTGACGACTTCTACGGAATAGTTTCCAGCTTGTTCCAACTGCAAGTTGGTCAAAGAGAGTGTGGGTACCGTGGTTGTCTTGATGACTGCACTATTCCTAAGCCACCGATAGGTAAAGGGTCCTGAACCTCCTGCTTTGACGTTGAAGGTGGCATTGAAACCTTGGTATTCGCTCACAGGAAGCGGTTGCGTGGTGATCGTTGGGGGAAGCATAACGGTTGCCCTTGCTTCCCGGCTAGTAGCTTTGCCCACGTCATTGGTGACGATGACGCGGTAGAGTGCAGAGTCAGTCAATTGAGCACTGGGAATGACAAGGGTTTCACCAGTTTGCCCGAGAAGATCCTTCTTATTGCGCTGCCATTGATATTTGAATGCAGGGGAGCCTGAGACGCCAACGCCTAAGGTCAAAGCCTTGGTTATTTCGAATGAGGCGGGGGCAGGATTCACGACGACGACTGGAACATCTTCAACGACGAGTGTGCCCGGGTCGCTGACGGTCTCACCGAGGGTGTTGAGCACTTTTACTCGATAAGCGCCTTCAGAGGGGGTGTCTAACCGTGACAGTGTCAATGAAGTTCCCCTAGCACCAGTGATCGGCACATCATTCTTGAACCATTGGTATTGCAGTTTACCCGTTCCTTGCGCTTTTACTGTAAAAGTGGTGGTGCCGCGACGTGCTGCTTTTCGGCTAGTTGGAGGAGAAAGAATGACAGGCGGCGAAGTTACCGACAATGCTGCCTCTCGGCTGACCACACGGCTGACGCGGTTTGAAACAACCACGCGATACTTGCCGTTGTTGAACCAGTCTAAGGGGTCCAAGACGAGTTCCGAGGCATTTTCGCCTGGAATGTCTTGTCCATTCAGCTGCCATTGGAAGCGTGGCAGAGTGCCTGTCACTTGAACGCTCATCGTGTGAGTCCCCCCAGTTGTCTTGCCAGTGGCGCCTAAAGGTTGCTGAGTGATGACGATCGCATCGTCCACCACGACCTGAGTTCCGGTGCTTGTGAATACTCCGAAGCTGTTCGTGACCTGCAGTTTGTAAATGCCTGGAGTAGCCACTTGGTCGCCCCGAAGGACAAGGGATGATTTTGTTGCCCCCGTGATTGGGATTTCATTTTTCAGCCATTGATAGGTGAATGTTGGGGTTCCTTTGACCGGCAGCGTCAGTGTGGCGCTGGATCCAACTTTGATCGCAAGCAAAGGAAGTTCTTGAATCACTACGGGAGGCGATTCCATTTTGATGACCGCAGTTAAACTGGTCGTGGTGCCCGCGGCGTTGGACGCCACCAATTTGTAACTTCCTTCATCGCTCCATTGGGAGGAGGGTATATTCAAGACGGCGTCGTCCTCGCCCGGCATCAAGGCACCATTTTTCCACCATTGCAGGGTGATTGGCTGGTTGCCGGTGACCACAGGACTAAAGACCAGCGGGTTCCCTGCTTGCACCGTTCCTCCAACAGGTTGTGTGGGAAAGCGCGGCTTTAAGAACACATCCAGGCTAACCACGTCACTATCGACCACCCCAGCTGAGTTCGACACCCTGACCTTATAGTCGGCGATATGAGTTGGGCCTACCGCTGGAATGGTGTAGGTACGTGAGGTTGCGCCACTGATGTTTGATTCGATTCCGCCAACCACTTTGATCCATTGGTAACGAGGCGTGCGATTGCTTATGACGGAGACACTAAAAGTTACACTCTTACCCTCAATAACTGCGGCGGCAGGTGCTGTGGGTTGCTGAGTGATGAGTGCAACCTGGGGCAGAGGAGGAAAAGTTCCAGTCAACGTGTAGGCTCCCAGAGATCCATAGTTTGTATAGCCTGTTGGGGGATTGGCGGTGGGATTTCCTAATCCTGAACCTGAAACTTCGATGAAGTAGGTTCCTGGCGGGAGTGTCGTGCTCAGTGTCGCGTTGAGCGAATCGACCGGATCTTCCTGGTCCACTTCCGAGCCATCGCTTCGTAGGATCCGAAGTTTTATATCCAAATTGCTCTCAGGTAGTGCGGTCGCGGACCCAATGAAGTTCACGGAACCTCCAGATGTCTGGAAGCGGAAGATGTCTTTTTCGGTCGGTTTGGTTATGAACCCGCTCTCATTCGCGTTGCCGAAAACGTTATCGGCGACATTGACTGCAAGGGTTGTGGTGTCGCTGGCCTCATCTGCACGGTAGCCAAAATTTTGGGTTCTGGTAATCACGGCCAGATCATCCTGGGTGGTTCGGTTTGCGAGATAGTATTCGCCCTTTGACCACTGAGTGATAGCTGCGGAGAAAGGTGCCCCCATCAGCGGTCCCCAACGCAGGGCACCCGTGCCATGACCACCGTAGTATTCCTCGTCATTCGGCGCGATCCGACCGTCATGGCTAAGCCCGACTGTATGACCCAATTCATGGGAAATGGTCATGGCCATGATTCTCACGTTGCCTGAGTTATAGGACCAGCAGGGATTTTCATTGGTATTTGAGAAGCTGTTCAAGTACGCGACTCCACCAGCGGTTGGAGCTGCATCCTTGGTTGGCGTTTGAATGCAGCGCATTCTGCGATTTGAGGGGGCAGCATTGTAGCGAGCGACGCTGGTGGTAACAGAGACATCAAATGCGGAAAAGTCTTCCGCAACGGCAGCCCAGACGGCTGTCATTTGAGCCGCTGTCATGGGCCTTCCACCCATTACCGCAGGCAAGGCGTTGATTGTTTGTCCTCCGAGCCACGATGAATTGGTCACCAACTCGCCATCGAAGTCGAGGTAGAGAACACCAACGGCGCCGGGCAGGCTATCGAGAATGGGCACAGGATCCACCAGCTTCTCGATACCCTTGGTTGTCGCCAGTGGCACCGGATTTGGTTCCGGAGGCATGCCGGAGCAAATGACCGCGTCAATCGGCCGCTCTTGCAAGAGTAGTTTACCAGTCGAGTCTTCCTCCAAGACATAAGCCTTTTTTTGACGGTGAAGCAGCAGGTGTCCGCTGAGCTTTCCGCTGCTCTCATTCTTGACCAAGGCAAAGGCCCCCTCGGCAAGCGAGGTCACTTTTCCTGCCACCCATTGCCCGCGTCCTTTTTGATCCTTTTGGCTGGCGGTGATCTGCACTGGAACCACTTCTCCGGGTGTGGGGAATCCAACCTCGTCACCGACGGACGCCGTCTCCAGGAGTTGTTCGAGACCGTTGGGGTCAATGACAGACGAAGAATCGAGCATCATAACAGCGTTGGGAACTGCCTCGCCTTTGGGTGGGAGTCCCGTGAGCACGCGCTTTGGAAGTGTTTCCAGAAGTTGGAACAGAGGCGGTGGCGCCTTCTGGAGACTTCCGTCTGGGATGGATGGCTTGGATTGGCTGGCTTGGCCTGCGATTCCGGAATCCGTCTTCTGCACTTTCGATGGTCGGGACAAAAATGAACCGGCCATGATCCCAACGAGCAGGAGGAGAAAGAAGGGAGGAAGCAAAGATCCAATGGAGGTGCGGACGATTGGTTTCATGATGGCGATGATTTCACTCGATATAAAATTTCAGAAAGGGGTAAGTACTACCTGAGGCTTAGGGAAGACGAGTCAGGAAGTTGGCTCTCCTTTGAATCAGACTTACCGATTGGCTAGTGTGTGTTAACGCCTGAGTTCCCGGCTTGTTAGCTGGAAAGTAGCCGATTTGGCGCGACGAACAAATGGCTCACACGGTTTTTCCCGGGTGAGGAGAGATCGTTTAAGGGAGGCGTTCGAGTTTTAGGGGGTAGGTTTGGAAGGCGTTCCACTGGCAGACGATGAGGTCGCCGTTTTCGAGGACGCAGACGTCGTGGCCGTGGTCGATGACGGGTTCTTTGCGCTGGAGGGGGATCAATTTGCCGTCTTCGTAGATCGGTTCGGTGCCGCCGGGGGCGGAGATGACTTTGCCTTTGGCGTCCAGGATGACGGTGAAGCCGGAGGGGTTGCCGGGGAGTTTGTTGTTGATGGGGTCTTTGGACCAGCAGACGCCGGCGTAGAGTTCCTGGCCGGAGATGACGGGGCGGCAGACCATGCAACCGGGGACGGAGAGGGTTTCGAGGTGTTGGCCGTCGAGGGTGAAGCGCTGGAAGCAGTTGTCGGAGCGGGAGGTGACGAGGACGGTGGCTTGGTCGGTGCCTTGGCGGAGGTCGATGGCGATGCCGTGGGCGTTGTTGAGGCGCTGGGCGACGGGGACGTTGTCTTTGCCGCCGAATTTGCGGATGAACTTGCCTTTGGCGTCATACTGCAGGACGAACTGGGAGCCGTAGCCGTCGGCGATGTAGATGTCGCCATTGGGGGCGATGGCGGTTTCGGTGGGGTTGAAGACTTGGTCGGGTTCGTAGGCGCCGACGGCCATGGGGTGGCTGATGGAGAAGATTTCTTTGCCGTCGAGGGCGATTTTGGCGACGCGGCCGGTTTGGCGGTAGCCGGTGCTGCCGGATTTCCAGAGGCCGGAGTCGGTGACGAAGAGGAATTCCTCGCCATTTTCGTTGGAGTAAGTGAGGCCGTGGCCGCCGGGCCAGGCGGCGCCCCAGGAGTCGAGGATGGTGCCGTCGGGTTTGAAGATGAGGAGCTGGTTGTGGGAGTGGTCGCCGACCATGAAGAGTCGGCCGTCTTTGACCTGGACCATTTCGTGGCAGTTGAGGATGGGGTGGTTGCGGCCCTGGCCGGGGGCGACCCAGTCTTTGATGACGCGGTAGCGATGGGTGCCGTGGCCGATGAGGATGTCTTTGGCGGGATCGGGGGCGGCGCGGAGGGTTTGGGTCCAGGTGGCGGCGGCGGCGGTGGTGAGACCATGGAGGAAGTGGCGGCGGGTGGGCATTGTGATTGCGGAGTGCGGATTTGGGATTGCGGAATGGGGTGGTGAAGAAACGGGTGGAAATGGGGGGGGCTTTCTGGTTAGGATGGAATTAACCTGACCTATTCATGAAACTCTACTGCGACTTGCTGCAAGCCCACATTGGCCGCGTTGGGCTGGTTTTGAAAGGCATCGAGCATTTACAAATGCACTCAGCCTTTCAAAACTGCACCCGCCTGGCCAATGCGAGCTTTCGCGGCGTCTCGCGACGACTTTCATGAATAGGTCAGGTTGAGGGTTGATTGCTGATTATGTCGCGCCTTTTTTTCTTTATGAGGGTCCTGACGGGCTTGATGATGGCGTTATGTGGAGGGTGGTGTTTGGGGGAGGAGTGGGAGAGGGAATCTTTTGTTTTGGCGCCGGAGGTGGAGGAGCGGTGGGCGGGGTGGATGGAGGGGGCGCAGCCGTTGCGGGTGAAGAAGGAGACGGAGCGGATGGCGGGGGTGATTGAGGAGCTGAGAAAGGCGCATGGGTTGAATGTGGGGGCGGTGGCGGAGTTGAAGGCGGTGGTGCCTGGTTTGGTGGAGGAGACGGTGCGGGATTGGGAGCAGTTTCTCAGGCAGATCTATCGACCTACTTTTCAGGGGACGGCAAATGAGGGGCTGGAGGGGATGGGGGTGATTCAACAGGAGCCGGTGACGATGATGGCGGGGCATGAGATTGCGTTTTATCTGCTGCCGCAGGAGCGGGCGGCTTTTGTTTCGGCGGTGAAGCGGGTGCTGCCGGGAGAAGTGTTTGAAGTTTGGGAG
>Ga0164292_10004571_pt1 | contig 11264 bp, 15 predicted proteins | sample GEODES117metaG_FD_111486 | JGI IMG/M metagenome (GOLD analysis project Ga0164292, IMG submission 111486) | Eutrophic lake water microbial communities from Lake Mendota, Wisconsin, USA - GEODES117 metaG | ecosystem: Environmental > Aquatic > Freshwater > Lake | place: USA: Lake Mendota... | reverse complement strand
CATGATCTACTTATTTGATATAATTTATTATGATGAACTTGTGTATGTAAATTTAATGGAAAATCAGGAAATATATGTAATAATCTATGAAAGAAATAATAATGAATATACATTAAACTTAATTCAAATGGAATAGTAAACATAGATAATTTTTCAGGATAAGTTAATAAACTTGTAAAATAAAAAGGTAATATTCCTATAGCAGAATACATCTTTACCCATTTAGGAAAATATGTATCCAGAAATTCATTTAATGGTTCTAACCAATAATTTTTTTTCATTGTTAAATATTTGTAAAAAAAAATATCATAAACACCTTAATGATATTAGTTATTTGTATTGGAATATTATTATTTGCTATTTGTAGTCCATTTTTATATTCATGTATAACATGGAATTATTCTTTAGCTTTTTTAAGTTTGTTATCATTATACACTAATTTAATAATATCAATTGTTCTAATGATAATTTATTACATTTTACCTACAAGTGCAATAGATTATGTATTAGAATTATCAAATAACTTATTTAGAAAAGCATTTTCATCATCAATTGAGAAAACAGAAGATAATATTAAAAAGACATTTTTAATTGATGTTTTATATCCTATACCTGAAAAATCAATAAATATATGGAGTCCTCATGGAATGTCTGGTGTAACAGCAGTAATACATAATGGATATAAATTAACAGATCCATCATATAAACCTACTAAAGGTGTAGTTCATTCATTCTTTTTTTGTATTCCTGTTGTAAAAGATATTATTAGAAAATTGAATGCTATTCCATCTGATTATTCAAGTATTAAAAGAACAATCGAAAAAGAATCTATTTCTATCACTTTAGGTGGAGCAAAAGAAATGGGTATTTTTAAAGAAAAGAATTTAGATATTGTAGTAAAAAATCGTAAAGGAATATTTAAAATTGCTTTGGAAACTGGAACACCTATTGTCCCTATAATTACTTATGGTGAAAATGAAATATTTCCTAGATCTAATATAGATTTATTTGATTACGTAAACGATATTTATTATTATTTATTTAAATTAAGATTTCCATTTCCAAGTTTAACATCAATTCAAAATTGGAAGAATATTTCTAATCATCCTTTAGAACCTATTAATACATATACAGGAAAACCTATTATTGTTAAGAAAATTGATAATCCATCATTACAAGATATTGAAAAATTAAAAACTAAATATATTAAAAGAGTTAAAGAATTATTCTTGAAAACTAATAATAGAGGATACAAGTTAAATATTATTTAGGACGAGATTTATGTGCTGTATAAGTAACATCTGCTGCTATTTTAAGATGTAACATATCAGGATTTAGATTATCAATTGTAGAAACAGTAGTAGTATTATTCCAAATTTTAATAATAGAGAAAGGACCTTTGGGAGAAATAGTTATACCAACCAAAGTTTCTTTGCGTGTATTAAGAAGTTCACCTGTAACACAATTTATCATAGCATCTATCCAAATATCATAAGCTTTTGAAGCTTCAATTTTCTTTGACCATGCACCGCCAGATTCATTTTCAGGTGCGTCCCAAAGAGGTTTGAAACCACGACGCATAAAGAAGAACATTCCTGATTCCCAAGCTTCACGAGAAATTGAATCAACAATACTCCAAAATTGTTGGGCAGTTGTAACATCCCCAACTTTCAAATATGATTCAAGAGAATAATCCTTGGATTCAGGGTCATGATACCACAAAATCCAAGAATATTGAAGTTTTGTTGTTTCCATTTGTTATTTGCCTTACTAATACTATTTAAGTGTGAAACGGATTCGTTTTTCATTTAAATATTCTCTAATAGTGCTAAACAAATGGCGACATTATCATCCGCAATAATGTATGAACTAAGGTCTTGCCAAAAACTGGCATTACCTCAATCATTGCAGGATAATATTGCAAGATTGCGTATTACTCCTATGTCATATAGACCTGCACGTCCTCCAGCTAAATTTTATGGTGGAGGTGGACCATCTAAACCTTCTCCTGTAGATGATGAAAATTGGCGTAAAAGTATTATTAAGAACTCACTTCGTAAAGTTAAAGAACATGATGATCCTGAATATGTACAAGCATTTATCATTCTAAATAAACTTTCATCTTATAACATTGAAACTTTAGTTGAAGAATTAGTTATTATTCTTAAAAAACGCAATGAAGAATTCCGTATTAGATTTGTTACATTAGTATTTAACAAATCTATTAGTGAGAAATTATTTACTACTATTATGGCTGATTGTATTCATAGACTATCTAAAGAAATTCCTGAAATCAAAAAAGATATTTTAGAACAGATTGATTTGTTTCCCAAATTATATGATATGAATGAAACTATTACATTTCCTTCTCATGAAGATCCAGAATTTGATAATAAACTTAAACTATGGGTAGAACAAAAAGAAAAACGACGTGGATATTCAAAATTTATTTCTGTTTTATTTATTGAAGATATTGTTTCTGAAGAAATGATATTTACTTCATTAAAACCTGTTATAGATGATTTAAATTTAGTTGCTCGTCAACCTAAAAATCCACAAACTGAAGAAAATACAAATCAATATGTAGATTTCTTATTTGAGAATGCAAATATGCTTCGTGGATTTAGATATGATTCTATTTCTATAAAACAATTTATTAAATCTTCTTTAGAAGAATTTATAAAAATTCCTCGCCCTGAACTACCAAGTTTATCAATGAGATCAAGATTTAAAGTTGAAGATATTTTGAAGTGCGTTCAATAAATTAAAGTTCTTAACAAGTAATAGAATAAATGGCATTACCTTCCGCTAGTGTTCTATTGCGTGCCTCTCAAATTGCTCTTGATGATGATCGTCCTATATATCTAGATTATTTCAGAGATTCTCTTGAAAAGAAATGTTGTATTGGTGTTAAAGAAGATACGAAATATCTAGTAAAATCTGATAGTGAATATACGTCTAGTATTGAATCTGTTTTTAAATGTGAAGATTGTTATATTGTAATTACTGAAAATAGTATTTATATAGTTTCTAAAGAAATTCCTATAAAGAAAATTCTACCACCTACACAAAGTGAATAAATATAATATAATGCAATATCCACCACCACATTATCTTTTATTTGAAGCTTTGAATGATAAAGTTACTTTAGATGAATGGAAGATATATAAATCTAATAATCAAAAATCATGTGAGTTCATGGAAATTGATGCAGCAGAAATCAATTCAGTTGATACTTTTGCTCCATGGTTTGATAATTGGATAACTCAATTATCTTCAACAAGATATCGTATCCTACTTATTTTACATTCAGATTTTTTAACTTTTTCATGTCAACAAATGTTAAGAAGATCTTTAGAAAATAGATCTTTTAAATGTAGAGTATGGTTTCATGTAGAAGATCCAACATTAATTCAATCAGCAATTCAAAGTCGTTGTATTATAAAACGAATGAATACTCATATACATAAACCTATCATAAAAACAATATGAGTATTCGTATTTTCACAGATGGGGCATGTTCGAAAAATGGTAAGAAGGATTCCAAAGCTGCATGGGCATGTTGGTTTCCTGAACATAAAGATTTATCAGATTCAGGAAGAGTTCCCGATTCTGATATTCAAACTAATCAAAGAGCTGAATTAATGGCAATTTTTAAAGCAATTGAAATAGCAATAAAATCTTTTCCTTCAAATGAAACTTCTTTAACTATTTATACTGATTCTATGTATTCAAAAAATTGTTTAACTTTATGGTTACCTGGATGGGTAGCAAAAGAATGGAAAACTACACAAGGTAAAGATGTATGTCATCGTGATTTAATTGAACAATTATCTTTAAATTTATCTAAATTTAAATCTTATAATATAGTTCATGTTTTAGCACATACAGGAAACGAAGATGATAATTCAAAGAATAATGATATCGTTGATAAAATGGCAACAAAAGTTTTAAATCCTAATGAAGAAAAGGTTGTTAAAACAAATAAACAAGAATCAATTACTGGATTACCTTTATCATTAATGGGTCCTCCAATTTCAGAATCTTCTATGTTAGATTGGTGTTATAAAAATATGGATAAAATAGATAAGAAAGAATTAGATACAGCTATAATTTCAGCATTATCTAAAACTTTAAAAACTAAAGGATTTGAATTATCAAAGCAAAGATTACATAGGTCAAATATGTTTAGGTTAGTTTCTAAAAACCATTTAATAGTAGAAGGTCCAATAATTATAAAAGAAGAATGACAACTGTAGCATATCACTTTTGGTCACCTACATGTCAACCTTGTAAAGTAATAAAACCTTCAATTGATGATTTAAAAGAAGAATTTTCTGGAGTTCAATGGATTTCTGTGAATCTTCATGAAGATCCTAATGATTATGCATTGAAATATGGTGTTAGAGTTGTTCCTACAATTGTAGTTGAAACATTAAAAAATAATAAATCTATTCTAATTGAAAAACAATCAGGAACAAATCTAATGAATTATTATCGTATTTTGAGAAATTCTATTCGACAATTGTCGTTGTAATTAATTCACCATTTTTATATGCTTCACATACAAATTGATCTTGGTCGTTGGGGGCAGAACATGTTCCAACGTCTGGGGGAGTTGTAGGTCCAGTACTACCTAATCCACCTCCTTTAGGAGCACCTAATAAACCACCAGCAGTTCCTGATCCTGGTGAACCACCTTTGTTTAATCCATATTTAGTTGTTGCCCATGAAAAAACTCCAAATAAAAGACCAATTAAAATACTAATTCCAATATCTAGTAGAGAAAATCTAGCACAGTTCTTAATTACAGTCCATGAATGAACAATCCATAAAGTAAGAAGACCTATTAAAGGAGTTATTGATTGATTTCCACCACCATTTGACCATATAGTTACTAAATAATGAAACATAATAGTAGTTACAAGAACAATTGAACCAGGACCTCTACCACTATTTGCTAATCCACCTAATCCTGGAACACTACAAAATTCTTGACCCCATGCTCCACCTGTAGGAGGTGGAGGTGGAGGTGGAGCAGCCATAGGTAGTAAATCAGGTAATCCAGCAGGAATATCATCTTTTGTTATTCCAAACATTCCAAATCCAAATCCTTGTTTCAAAAAATTATTAGTAACTAAAGCTAAAACTCCAAATAAATTAGGAATTAATCCATCCCATTTTTGGGAAAGTAAAAATTCTACAAATCCAAATGAAAATAATCCTAATGATGAATATTCAAATAATTTAGAAAAAAAAGGTGATATAATTCTTTCAATAAATGATGGAACTGCTGGTGGTAAAATTCCTCCAGGTCCTTCAACTACCGCAGCTGCAGGTTGTGCTTTAAGTAATCTATATACTGTAATACCTAACCCAGTAGTTATCACAAAGAGTACTACAACTGCAATTATAAGTGTTATTGTTGGTGTATCCATTGTTTATTCCCGAGATACAAAATAAAGTCAAATAATAAATGAGTATATACTCTTCATCAACTACATGGGGAGGACAATGTGCATCAACACAACAGAGTCCTATTAATGTATCACAATCTTCCGCTAAACCTTGTGATTTATTATGCGATCTTGTTTTTGATGATGCTTCAATTCCACAAGCAAATGTTATGGTTTCAGATGAAGGAATAGTTCTTCAAAATACTCCTGGATTAGGATCGTGTAAATTTAATGGAGAAGGATATACATGTACGAATTTATTAGTTACACATCCTAGTCACCATACAATTGAAAACATTCAAGCAGATGGTGAAGTTGTAGCAATTTTTACAAATCCTTCAGGAAAGATTTTATGTGTAAGTTCATTATTTAGAGTTAATCCTGCTGAAACTGATTCATCATCATTTTTTAATGCATTTATCCCTTATGCTAATCCTGGAGTAGAATACACTCCTGTAAATTTAGGTGATAATTGGGGACTATTTAAAATGGTTCCTCCAGCAGGACAATATTTTGTTTATGAAGGTTCATTAATAGTTCCTCCATGCTCACAATCTACATGGGTAGTTTTTAAGTCTATGATTAATATTGATTCTAATAATTTTGCTTTGTTAGTTAAGAATGTAGCTCCTGGTTCAAGACCTCTTCAATCTTTAGGTGATAGAGAAGTTTATTTCAATGATACTCAACAATTAGCTGGTGGTCCTATGCCTCATGATAATAAAGCATATATGCGTTGTAAAAGAGTAGCAAAAAAAGGTGAAGATGTAAAACCTGTATCTAAAGCTCCATTAGCAGATGAAAATGATAAGAAGAAAAAAGGACATTTACATAAAATATCAGATTGGGCATCTGAACAAATAGCAGAGAATGGAATTATTGCTATAATAGATATAGTAATTTTATTAGGTTCTGCTTTCTATGGATGGAAATATGCCAAAGATTCGTATATACAAGGTTCTACAATGAAATTTGTAATAAAATTTTCTGAATGGATTGCGGGATTAATAAGAACATTATTTGGATTAAGTTAACGCTTATCTTCCCAACATGTTTGGTGAGAAGGTTTTTCTTCTCCTCCCCATACAGTTTCTTCTTCTTCAGGTGCATCAGGATCACCATACTTTTCAATTAATGTAAGTTCTCTCTTCTGTTTCTTTACTCGTTCTACTTTAATCCATCCATCTTCTTCAGTTTGTTCAACAATTTGTTCATCTTCAAATCTATCACATTTATCAAATACAGGAATAGGTTTAATTTCTTCTTGTTTTCGATTAAATTTAGGTTGTGATTGTTCTTCAACACTCATACCTTTCACATATTCATCATGTATTTTCCAATCATTAGCTAATTGAGCGTATGTAGGTCCTTGTTGTTTTTTAGGCATTTGTTTAATATTAGGGTTTAGAGAAGGGAAATCTTCTACTTTATTTGACATTGTTTTATTAGAGAAATATAAAATTATTTTTCAATCCGTTTTGAACGAAAAACGAATTACGCATTAGAAATTATAAAAATATATAAATGGTGATTTGTGTATCTATAAATTTAAATGGAGGAATAAATGAATTTACTATTCCTCCAAAAGAAAAAGATATTCTTGAATTTATTCGTAAAAAGTTTAAGAATATTTCTCTACAATTTCAAGGAAAAATTCAAGATCCATTAAAAGAATCTTCATGGCTTTCTATATTTGCTTCATGTGAAGGATTAGAAGAAAATATTAATCAACATATTCTTCCATCTCCATTTAATGAAGAAAATTATTATGGTCATATTGTAATTCTCTCATCTGAATCAGAAGAACAAGATGAATATGAACGTCCTAGTAGCTCATATACAAATTTAAAATCTGAATATTATGAACTTTTATATCAAGAATGGACATTTGATTCTGAAAGTAATGAAGATGAAATTGTAGAAGAAGATGAAGAACAAGAAGAAGAGGAAGAAGAGGAACAAGAAGAAGGTGGTAATAGACTTGTATTTACATCTAAACCAATTCAACGAAAATCTGAAAATGTATTTATTGATTGTGCTATTCGTCAAAAAGTTATTGAAAATTTCAATGAACTTCTTGAAGATGATGAACTTTCTAACCAATTAGAAGAATCTTTATTGCATGTAATTAGTGATCAAGCAATTAAAGAAAATATGGATATTGATTGGTCTAATCGTGTATTTTGGAATATGTATAGAAGTAAAGCAATTACTATTTATGAAAACTTAAAAGGATTTAATAGTTACGTTCAAAATAATGAAGATTGGATAACAAAAATTAAAAAAGGTGAAATTGGTATTCGTGATTTTGCAGAATTATCAGCAGTTGAATTATGTCCAAAAAGATGGAAAGATTCACTTGAAAAACAACTTGAAATTGAAAAGAAACTTCAATCTAAGAATAATACTGCTTCAATCTTTATGTGGTGTTCAGGATGTAAAAAGAAATCTAAATGTGATTATTATCAAATGCAAACTCGTTCTGCTGATGAACCTATGACTACATTTATGACTTGTTTGGAGTGTGATCGTCGTTGGAAGTTTTAGGAATTACTAATGATAATTTTGGAGGAACTTCTGTTGGTGTCATTACATGATGATCTGCTCTATATACTGATATTTTATGAATACCATTTACTTCATTAGGCATAGCAACTCCATGATTATGTTTGAATTTTTTGTTGAATTCATCAATAATTTGAGCAGGACAATTAGGTGTAGTTTCAGCTAATCTTTCCATAGTTTCACGAACATGAATTAAAAGACTTTCGGCTGATGTTCTTTCATCACGAGGTAAAGATAATTCAATAGTAATTTTTGATGATAATTTTCCATAAGATAATTGTGCTATTCTATGTGCCTCTGAACGTTTAGCAAACGCAAAGAATCCACCTAAAGTATTTAAAATACCTACACCAATAGAAACTAAACCAATAGCAATACTTGATGTTTTTGTATCTCCATCGAATAATGTTGATGAACCTACTGATGCTGTTCCTGCTAATGTTGAAAGAATTATAACAGGAACTTGTACATAAGAATTATATTTTCCAGTAAGAATTTCAGCACGAGTATGAAGCCATGCTAAACCACGACATCTTTCACCTTCTGCTGCTAAGATATCTTCTAATTGGGATGACCATTCAACTTCAATTTCAGGATCTTCCATTTATAATAAATCATTAAAAATAAATTAACGCAGCTAAAAATAAGTTGGGAGATGAAACATATTTGGATTTATGAAGAATATAAAGATCCTAAACTACAAAAAGAAATACTTAAATTTCTACCTGAAAAAATTTTAGCAGAACGCGTTGTAAAAATAATAGGATTATTTGATTTTATTGAAGAAAATAATATTAAATCAGTTAAAGAGTTACAAGAAAGAGTAAGAAAGGATGGAAAACCATTATTTAGTGATAAACAATCATCTAAAATAATTAATAAAGTTGGTGGTGGACCAGCATATAACGCATTAGTTCAAAGAGGATTAGATTATGCTTATTTACTTACACCTGAAAATATTAGAGGAATTTTAGATATGGTTCGTAAATTTATTTTTCCTTTAAGTGAAGTTCCTGTAACTGATCCAGAAACAGGAAGAAAACATCCTGAAGGTTGGATAGCAAGAATACCAATTACAGGTCAAGCAGTAAGTATGGGATTAACTATGGTTACTGAATTTAATAAAACTGCAGCAAAATTAGCACAACAATATACTCCTATGATAGTTGGTCTTGTTCCTATTCCATTTTCATCACCTATTGGAACTGCTATTGGTTATATGATTTCTGCTTTATTTATATTTTTCAATTTAATTATTTTTACAGCACAACATAATTTCGGTGATGTATATATTCAAAGTTTAGCTTTAATACCTTTTATTGGTTTAGCATTTCAAAATTATGCTGAGTCTAGTGATAGACTTGTAGAAAAATTTGCTGAAAAAAGACAAGGATTAATTGAACAATTAAGAGGTAAAGAAACTACTGATGCTAAAGGTAATAAATCATATGATGGAAAACTTTCATTTGTAGGAAATTTAATTGATACATTTACATTTGATCCTTTGAAATCAGTTAGTGAAGAAGAAATGAAAGCACATGCTGATGAAATAAAAGCAAAATTTAAATCTGCTGCTGAGAATGTTCAAAAAACTGCATTAAAAGTAAAAAATGATGCTGTGGCATATACAAATCCTGAAAATAGAAGTAAACTTCAAGCAGAATATGGTGCTAAATTAGGTAGTGTGAAAAATATAGTTTATCAAAATTCAAAGAAAATTCAGGAGAAAGCAAAAGAATATTATGATAAAACTCCTGAACAATTACAAAAATTAAAAGTAAGATTACAAACAAATCTTGAAACTGCTAAAAAATTATATGAAGATTCTAAAAAATCAGATAATCCAGAAAAAGTAAAAGAAGCAGAAAAAGAATTACAAAAAGCTGTAATAGAAGAAAAAGCAGTAGAAGAAGCACAAGACAAGCCTTCTGGAGGTAAACGATTTTCATCTCGTAGACACAATAAAAGTAAATGGAAGACACAACGGAAAAAATTAAAGAGACGCTCAAAGAATGGATCTCATTAGATGATGAAGAGCGTAAACTTAAACAACAAATTGCTTCACTAAAAGAAAGAAAAATCAAAAATTCTGAGAAAATTCTGGAATTTATGAGAAATAATAAAGTTGATAATTTTGTTTTGGATGGTAATGGTCTAGGTAATATTTCAAGATCAGTAAGAACTTCTAAACCTCCTTTGCGTAGAAATGTAATTAAAACACAACTCTTACTTGAATTTGCTGATCAACCGCAAAAAATTGCAGCAGTTCTAAGAAATATTGAAGGTGTTGATGAAAATATGTCTTCAACTGGAACTGTTAAAGAATCACTTATTAGAAGAATTCCTAAACCTAAATAGAGCATCTTGAGCAGCTAATTGTTCTGCTTGTTTTTTAGTTTGAGCAGTTCCTTGTCCAATTTCATTTAATGGACTCATAGCAGCCATAGTATAAGAATTTTGACTAGAACTTACCATTTTATAAGTTGGAGTATAATGAAATGTTGCTTGACAATATTTTTGTAATTGTTCTTTGAAATTCCGATTATTCATAAGAATTTTTGGAATATCAATATACGTTTCAATTAAATTTATTATAAATGATGAAACAACTTTAAATTCATTTCCTGAATCAATCCATAAAGCACCAATAAATGCTTCTAAAATATCACCTAATTTTTTAATATTTGTTCTTCCATTACATGCATCTTCATTATGTTTTGAAATTATATAGAATTTATCAAGACCAATTTTCATACTTAATGAACCTAACATTTCATTACAAACAATTTCTTTTTTCAAATCTGTAAGAAATCCTTCTTGTTCTTTAGGAAATCTTTTTACAAGATAAGTCGATACAATAGCACCTAAAATTGAATCACCTAAATGTTCTAGACGTTCATATGATTCATCAAATAAATCAATACAATCATCAGGTTTATCAATTAATTTAATAGTTTCACCTGTTGGTGAAGTATATTCTTCTCTTCGAACATAAGATGAATGAATCATAGCATTTTGAAATAATTTTAAATTCTTGATATTAAAACTACACTTATAATTTGTAAGTATAGTTTGAATATCTTTTAATGATAGAAGTTTATTTCTTGAATTATAAGGATTATACATGCTTATTTCTTAGACTTCTTATTACGTTTAGTCCGTTTTCGTTTTAATTTATTTCTAAGTGTTTTTTTGCGTTTATTTTTTCCACCAAACATATCACTATTTGATGATCGTATAGGT
>Ga0164292_10004570_pt1 | contig 11265 bp, 13 predicted proteins | sample GEODES117metaG_FD_111486 | JGI IMG/M metagenome (GOLD analysis project Ga0164292, IMG submission 111486) | Eutrophic lake water microbial communities from Lake Mendota, Wisconsin, USA - GEODES117 metaG | ecosystem: Environmental > Aquatic > Freshwater > Lake | place: USA: Lake Mendota... | reverse complement strand
TGGTTGGCCTCGATCAATGCGCTTGCACCGGCGTTTACCGACCTGCCAAAGGCCGTGCTTTACGGTTTTGCGTCGGATGCGGTTTGCGAAGGCGTGGCCAACGCCGGCGTGGCGCTGCTGCGTGAGCCGCAACCTGATGCGGCCCTGGCGCAGTGGGTGAATCACCTGTCTGGTTCAGCCGCCCTGTCGGGTGAATCGAGACCATCGAGACCATCGGGGCCGTACCGGCTGCGGCAGGCAAGTGAAGTCTCCGCGCCGCGACGCTGGGATGATGCCGCGCTTGCCGGCTTCGCGGGCCTTGCATCGAAGGTCGCCTGCGAATGCCCGCGTCATATCGCCGAACTGCTGTTGCAGCTGTCGCATTTCGAGGCCTACAGCGCCGAATGCGAGCTGCGCAGCGCCGCCGATGCCGAATTGCATGCCTACCTGAAAGTGATCGCCGCAGACTCGCGTGTCCGCTTCGAGGCGGCTCTCGAACAAGTGGCGCTGCATGAGGGTTTGCTGCTGCCGGTTTCTGCCAGCCCCGGCTCATCCATGAAATCCTGACCCGGTGATCGCTGCAATTAGCGACCGTTATGGCGCCAGCCAGCTGCCACTCTTGCCACCGTGCTTTTCAAGCAGCTTCACATCAGTGATTCTCATGCCCCGATCGGTAGCCTTGAGCATGTCGTAGACCGTGAGCAGCCCCACCTGCACCGCGGTGAGTGCCTCCATCTCGACGCCGGTGCGGCCTTCGCACTCGACGGTCGCGCAACACAGCACTGCGCAATCGGCCTCATCGATCGACAGCTCGACCGCAACGCGCGTGAGCGCAATCGGGTGGCACAGCGGAATCAGGTCGGCGGTGCGCTTTGCGCCCTGAATCGCGGCAATGCGGGCAATCCCCAGGACATCGCCCTTTTTCGCATTCCCGGCCCGCACCAGCGCAAGCGTGGCAGGCTGCATCAGGATGCGTCCCTGCGCGATGGCGCGCCGCCGGGTGACCTCCTTGCTGCCGACATCGACCATGTGCGCCTGACCCGAGGCGTCGAAATGCGTCAATGGGGAGATCGATGGTGGCGTGCGCGCAGAGGGCTTAGGCATAGCTCGCCTATCATAGCAACATGGTCGAACCCTTCCGTTCCACGCCCTGTCGATGGCCTGCTGCCGCGCTGAGCCTGATCCTGGCAGCAGCGCTTGCCGTCGCGCCGGTGTCTTCCACCGCCCAGTTCGACAATTTGCCCAAGCTGGGTGCGGCATCGGGCGATGAGCTTTCGGCAGCGGCCGAGCGCCGACTGGGTGAAACCATCATGCGACAGATTCGCCGTGATGCGGCCTATCTCGACGATGCCGAACTGGTCGATTACCTTAATCAGCTCGCGCAGCCCCTGCTCGCTGCACCGGCTGCCGGCGGTCTGTCCTTCGAGCTTTTTGCAATCGATGATCCGGCGATCAATGCCTTCGCTTTGCCGGGTGGATTCATCGGTGTCCATGTCGGACTGCTGATCGCAGCCGAAACCGAGTCAGAAGTCGCGTCGGTGCTGGCTCACGAGATCGGCCATGTGACCCAGCGTCACATCGCCCGGATGCTCGCGCAGCAAAAACAGGCGTCGGTGGTGTCGGTGGCTGCCATGGCGCTTGCCCTGCTCGCGGCTCGCTCCAGTCCGCAGGCAGCCATCGGCGGCATGATGCTCGGCGATCAGGTCGCCCGTCAGAACATGTTGGCTTTTTCGCGCGATGCCGAGCGCGAGGCCGATCGGGTCGGATTCGAGATCCTGCGTCAGAGCGATTTCGATCTGCAGGGAATGGTGTCCTTCTTCAATCGGCTGCAGCAGTCTTCGCGTTTTTACGAGTCGAATGCGCCGGCCTATCTGCGCACCCACCCGGTCACCGGCGAACGCATCGCTGATCTGCAGGGGCGCCTTCAGAACACCCGCTACCGGCAGCGCACCGACTCCCTCAATTTTCAGCTGCTGCGGGCTCGCTTCAGAGTCACCGGCGATGAAAGCACCGACGGGCAAAGGGTGGGCCGCGGCATGGCCGAACAGTTGGTGCGCGCCAGTGCCAAGGCCGGTCCTGCACCCTGGTTTGCGCTGGCCAGCATCGCAGCGGCGCAGCGCGACTGGGCGCGCTTCGATACCGCGATTGCACAGGCCAGAGCCCAGAACGGCGCCGATCATCCTTATTTCGTCCGACTTGCCGCCAGTGCGAAACTGGCTCAGGGAGATGCTGCCGGCGCAGCCGATCTGGCACGAAAGGGGCTCGATCGATTTCCGGATGCGCGAGGGCTTTGGCGGATCTACGGTGAGTCGCTGATCGCGGCCGGCAACTCGACCCAGGCCGCGCGTGTGCTGCGCGACGAGATCGTCATCTGGCGCTCGGATGCGCGCTTGTGGGATCTGCTGTCGCAGGCGCAAGCCAAGCTCGGCCTGCGTGCTGAGGCCCATCGAACTGCGGCCGAGCGATATGTGCTTCTGGGCTCGCCACTGATGGCGGTCGAGCAGCTCAGGCTGGCGCAGCGCGCAGGCGATACCGACTTCTACACCGCCTCGGTCATCGATGCGCGACTGCGTGAACTCGAGCCCGAAGCGCGCCGTGAAATCGAGGACTCCCGCCAGGGAATGCGCTGAGCGGCTTTCCCGAGCGAGTTCTGTCTTAGCGCTGCTCAGCGTGGTCTCGGATCGAAACCGAATGCAATCGATGGTGCCACGCCGAGCGCATGAACCCCATGCTCGCCGAGCAAGCGCAAAACAGCCGCCGGCGCGGTCGCTTGATCTGAGTCGCTCACGCTCAACTCGAGCGCACCCAGATCGCGATCATCGATGCATCCTGCGCCCAGATCGGACATCAGCCAGAGGTTGCCGTCCTCGTCGGTTGCGACCTGCGTGATCGCCGAGACCGGGTAGCCGGTATGCGTGATCAGGGACTGTTTCGGTGCCTCGCCCATCACCCGGAAATAGAGCGGCGCAAGGTCGAGATCGACATGGACCCGTTGCGGGCCGTTTTGCCAGCTCCAGCGCCCCTGCTCGTCGGGGCGGTAATTGCGGCCGATGAAATCGATGATCGGCGGGCTGGTGATTTCGCTGCCCAACCCGTGCAGGGCCTCGTCGAAGCCCGGTGCGCCGCGATCGACCAGCATCCAGCGGCCACGTCGGTCAAGCCGCAGCCAGCCGAACATCGCCGGGACGTTCGGCCAACGGGTCATCGCCTGCTGAACCAGATCATCGAGCGGCAATCAGGCCTCCGGTGGCAAGGTTGAAATGCGTGAAGAGGCGCTCGGCGAGCCAGTCAAGCCGTCCGGGTGGTGCGCCCCTCAAAAACCCGACATGGCCACCTTCACGCGGATAGTACAGATCGACCGCCATCGAGACTTCATCTGGCCGGGCAAGCGCTTCGGCCGGCAGGAAGGGATCGTTCAGGGCATTGATGATCAGGGTGGGCACGGTGATGCCGCCCAGGAACTGCCGACATGACGATCGTTGCCAGTAGTCCCTGGCGCTTCTGAAGCCATGCAATGGTGCGGTGACAAGTTCGTCGAACTCGAAGAAGTCGCGACTCGAAGCGACCTGCTTTGCATCGAACAGACCGGGGTGTCGCTCCAGCATGGCTACGCTCTTGCGTCGCAGCGTGACCAGAAAATTCAAGGCATAGAGGCGGTTGAAGCCGCGCGACAGGCGGACCGCGCCAGCGTGAAGATCCTGGGGTGGCGAGACCGCTGCCGCTGCGGCAACGAAGCCCGCAGCATTGCCGCGTTCGCCCAGCCATTTAAGCAGGACATTGCCGCCCAGCGAGATGCCGGCAGCCAGCAGGAGGCCGGGTGAGCCGTTCTGGCTGCGGCACGCCGAAATGCGTCGAAGCACCCAGTCGGCTTCGGCCGAATCGCCCGAGTGGTAGGCACGCGGCATCCGGTTGAGCTCGCCGCTGCACCCCCTGAAGTGGATCACCACACCATCGCAGCCGCGATCGTTGGCGGCGGCCATCAGGGTGCGTGAATAGTGACTGTCCGAATTGCCTTCGAGACCATGAAAGAGGGCGAGCAGCGGGCGTGGCGCCGAGCGCGTCGTGACATGCGCTGTGTCTTTTGCCGTGTCCTGCGCTGTATCGTCATGGTCAATGAGCGCCCAGTCGAGGTCGATGAAGTCGCCATCGGGTGTATCCCAGCGTTCGCGCCGATAGAGGGGCGCAGGCCTGGGTGCCAGCACTGACGGCCAGATGGTCTGAAGGTGGCGGCCGCGCAGCCAAGCGGGGGCGTGATACTCAATCGCTGATCGACTGCCGGAATCGAGCAGGCTCGCGGCGGACACCGGGCTTGCGCTCAGTGAAGCCGACCCGGGGGCGGGCGCATCGGATCGCCGGCCGGGGTTGCGCTGTCATCGCCCTCGCCCGCCTCATCGCCGCCCTCTGTATCGTCGGCGTGCCTCGGGCTACCCGGCAATCCCGGCGACCAGTTCCTGTGCAGCAGCGGATGGATCTCATCACCATCCTCATCGTCGTCGTCGTCGAAATCGGCATCGCCATCATCGGCGCTTTCTGAAACGCCGGCGTGATGCACCAGAATTCGCCAGCCTTTGGGCGAGCGTACGAAGATATTGGTGGCGACCACCTCGATGACTTCGGTGCCGGCGCGTCCTTCGACCGCGATATGCTCGATCAGGCTGTGCACCGCGATGTCGGGGGTCGACCAGGCCTGACGCTGTGCGGTGGCGATCCGCACGCCCCCGCTCGAGAAGATCGAGCTGAAGGATTCGCGAATGGCCTGCAGGCCGAGCAGCCGAGGGCCGCCGGGATGGTTGCAGACCGCGCCGTCGTCATCGGCCCATAGCGACATCATCCGGTCTAGGTCGCCGTCGGACATGGCTGCGTAGAAGGCAGTCTCGACCGCTTCGGCAGAGGAGGGGGCTCTTTGCATCAGCCCGCCAGTTTATCCGATGTCTCGCGAGATCGATTGGAATTGCCGGCGAAGGGAGTCGAACACTTGCTCCGCACTGATCTCGCTCAGACAATCGCCATGACCGAAACGGCACTGGACCTGATTACAGGGGCTGCAGGCATGGTGAAGCCACTCGACTTTCGCCAATGGCGAGCGCGGCGGATTCAGGCGCGGGTCGGTCGGGCCGAAGATCGCCACCATCGGCCGGCCGTAGGCTGCGGCCAGGTGCATCGGTTCGATATCGTGAGTGACGACTGCCTCGGCCTGCGAAAGCACCGCCATCAATTCGGTCAGCGAGTGGCGCCCGCAAAGATTGAGGCAGCGTCGACCGCTCAGCGCGGCGACTTCAGTGGCGAACGAGCGGTCCGCGGCGCTGCCCAGCAGGACAGGCGCGAGGTCCGGCCAGGCATCGGCTGCCAGGCTGATCAGTGCCGCCCAGCGTCTGGCTGGCCAGCGCCTGCTCGGCTTGCCTTCGATACCGATGCACAGTGCCAGAATCGGCTTGGCATCAACCAGGCCGAGTCGAGCCATCACGCTTCGGTCGAGGTGCTTTCGGCGTGTCAGCGAAGGGTTTGGCAGGCGCATCGGCAGCGGCTTCGAAGGATCGAATGCCAGATGAGCAAAGCGCTCGGCGATCGAGCGCCTTGGGTCGATCTTGAGCAATTGGCCTTTGCCATGCGGATGGTTGATCAGCCCGAATCGGCTCCGATACCCCAATCCGCGGCGAATTGGAATACGGGCGCTCCAGGCCAGGATGGCCGCTTGCAACGAATCGTGCAGTACCAGCACCTGGTCGAATCGACGCTGACGCAGACTGCGAACGACGCGAGTCATCGCCAGGAGTGGCAGCCGGCCGGTTTGCCGAGGTAGCTCGATCACCTCGTCGACATCGTTCATTGCCAGAAAGATCGGTGCATGGTCCGAGAATACGAGCACCGTGATCCGCGCACCCGAGGCAACCCGACGCAGCATCACGGTCAGTGGCTGCGTCATCACGGCGTCGCTCGCGGCGTGGGGGGCGATAATCAGGGTTCGCATGAAGACAGATTGGCAGGCGTGATGCAAGGAGCGGTGTCGAGCGGGAGTATTGCTGTCGAGTGACAGATCGCGCGTGACGCAATGCCGATGTCAGAGGAATGCGCGCAGACGTATCGAAAAAATAACTTTTCTGAAACGTTTGTCTCGACGGCCGACACCTTGTCGGCCGGCGTGGCCTGCCGGGCTTTGTGGTTCAGTGCCCTTTGACGACCGTGCCCGGTTTGAGACGGTAGACGGTGCTGCAGTAGGGGCAGCGGGCGGTGCCTGTGTGGGACAGATCGAGGAAGATCCGCGGATGGCCGCTCCAGGCGGTCATCCGCGGGTTGGGGCAGTGGGCCGGCAGATCGGCTGCTTCGAGTTCGATGACCGGATCGCCACCGGGGGCTGTCGGCAGATCGCCGGCATGGCCAGAAGAATTGCTCATGTCGAATACCGGTGAAAGGCCTTTGCTCGAGCGATCGGTGTCAGACCGGTGTGAGCCAGTGGCGATACTTCTCGGACTTGCCGGCAACCACTTCAAAAAACAGTGACTGAAGCTTCTCGGTGATCGGCCCGCGCGAGCCCTCGCCGATGATGCGGTCGTCGAGTTCGCGGATCGGGGTGACCTCGGCTGCGGTGCCGGTGAAGAAGGCCTCGTCCGCGCAGTACATCTCATCGCGGGTAATGCGCTTTTCAACCACCTTGTAGCCAAGGTCGCGCGCCATGGTCAGTACCGAGTCGCGGGTGATGCCGTCGAGGCAGGACGCCAGATCGGGCGTGTAGATGACGCTGTCGCGAACGATGAAGACATTCTCGCCGGCGCCTTCCGAGACATAGCCTTCGGTGTCGAGCAGCAGCGCTTCGTCATAGCCGTTGGCTGTGACTTCCTGGTTGGCCAGGATCGAGTTGATGTAGTAGCCGCTCGCCTTGGCGCGCACCAGCGACACGTTGACATGGTGGCGGGTAAAGGATGAGGTCTTGACCCGGATGCCCTTGGCCAGACCTTCTTCACCGAGGTAGGCACCCCAGGGCCAGGCCGAGACAGACATGTGGATGGTGTTGCCGCGTGCAGAGACGCCGAGCTTTTCGGAGCCGATCCAGGCCAGCGGGCGCAGGTAGCAGGACTCGAGTTTGTTGGCCCGTACCACTTCCTTTTGCGCTTCGATGACCTGCTCAAAGGAGAAGGGCAGCTGCATCTGGAAGATCTTGGCTGAATTGAAGAGCCGGCGAGTGTGTTCGTGAAGACGGAAGATCACCGTGCCCTTGTCGGTGTTGTAGGCCCGTACGCCCTCAAAGACCGCCATGCCGTAATGCAGCGAGTGGGTCAGGACGTGGATCTTGGCATCACGCCAGTCCACCAGCTTGCCATCGAACCAGATATGCCCGTCGCGGTCGGCCATCGACATGTTTGATCTCTCCCATTAGCGCCCGATCATTGAATTCGGACAGTCCAGCAGAGCATTCTATCCGCAACCATCCCTGAAGATCGTGCCTGCGGTTTCCGGCCCGGATGCGGCTGGGGATAGAATCCATGTTCACGACATGAGCTGATGAAAAAATCTCTCCCCTTCCAGGTCGGTCTGCTCGCCGTCCTGCAGGCCCTTCTGCTGACCAATAACGTCACGCTGATCGCGGTTAACGGTCTGGCCGGTGCGACGCTTGCGGCCGATCCGGTCTATGCCACTTTGCCGGTCACCGGCTATGTCACCGGTGCGGCGGCCACCAGCATGCTGGCTGCGCGGGTGATGCGGCTGCGAGGGCGCCGTTATGGCTACACCGTCGGCGCGCTGGCGGCCATTGCCGGCTCGCTGCTCGCCTGGTGGGCGGTCTCGATCGGCAGTCTGCCGATGCTGGTGGTTGCCACCTTCGTGACCGGCCTTTATAACGCCTTCGGTGTCAGCTACCGCTTTGCGGCGGCCGATGCGGCCGATGCCTGGCAACCCTCCTTCAAGGCCCGTGCCATTTCGCTGGTGCTGGCTGCCGGCATTGTGGGTGGCGTGGTAGGGCCCGAACTCTCGAAGGTGACTCGGGAATGGCTGCCAACGCTGTATTCCGGCTCCTACCTGGCCCTGACCGTTTTTGCGGTGCTGTCGCTGATCGCGGCACAGTGGTTGCATCTGCCCGAGTCGAAGCAGACTGTGGTGCAGGGCCCGGCGCGCCCGCTGCTTCAGATACTGGCCCAACCCAATGCCTGGATTGCGGTCCTTGTTGCGGCATTGGCCTATGGCGTCATGAACCTGCTGATGGTCGCGACGCCGCTGGCGATGAAGGTCTGCGGCCAGCCCTATTCGGCTGCAGCGCGCGTGCTCGAGTGGCATGTGATCGGCATGTTCGTGCCGGGGCTTTTCACCGGATCCCTTATCGGCGCGGTCGGCGTCGTGCCGGTGATGGTCGCGGGTTGTTTGCTGATGCTGCTGTCGGCGGCGGTGGCGCTCTCGGGTCTGGAGTTGTGGCACTTCACCGTGGCGCTGTTTGCCCTGGGCGTGGGCTGGAACTTCATGTACACCGGGGCGACCACCCTGCTCACCACTTCCTATCAGCCAAGCGAGAAAAATCGTGTCCAGGGTTTCAATGACGCCTGCGTGTTCGCGGTCATGGTGACCTCTTCGTTTTCGTCCGGCGCGCTGCTGCATATCGAGGGCTGGAACACCCTGAACCAGCTCTCGGTGCCCTTCGTGCTGCTTGCGCTGATCGTGACCCTGTTGGCAAGCCGTTCGGTCGGCTGGCGGTTCGGGCGCACCGGCTGAGGCCGTCGTGACACCGTCGGCACGCGCCGCCTTGCTCGATGGCGCTCGCCTGATTGGCGGCACGGTGTTCGGCACCTTCTGCTGGGGCGCGGCCATCGGCATGGCGCTGGTCAAGGGCGGGCTGTCGTCGATGCAGGCGCTTGGCATGGTGATGCTGGTGTTTTCGGGCACCGCGCAGGTCGCAGCATTGCCACTGATTGCACAGGGCGCAGCATTGCCGGCGATCTGGCTGACCGCACTGCTGGCCAATCTTCGTTTCGTGGTCTACAGCGCAGTGGTGGCCAACGAGTTTCGCGGCCGACCGATGGCGCAGCGATTGCTGATCGGATGGATGACGACCGACACCGGTCTCGCCGCCTATCTGGCGGGGCAGCAAAAGGCTTCGGCTTCGCTTTCCGAGCGCGATCGTGCGGCGCGCTTCATGGGTGCCAATGGGCTGGTCTATTTCGGCTGGACGCTCGGCACTGCGGTGGGCGTTGGCATGGCCGGTCTGATCCCTGATTCGCCGCGGCTGGCCTTCGTCGGCCTGCTCGCGGTGGTGGCGATCATCGGCCAGATGATGTCGACCCGCCTGGCCTGGAGCATTGCGGTGCCGGCGGCGTTGGTGGCGGTCATTGGCCGTGACTGGCCCTGGCGCGGCGGGATGTTCGCGGCGATTGCGGTCGGCGTGGCGGTGGCCATGCTGATGACCCGCCCGCTCGAGCGCATCGGAGGGCGGGCATCATGAGGCTGTCGGATGCGCAGGTCTGGGCGGCGATCGCCGGGTTGGTGGTGATGGTGTTTCTCACACGCAATGCGTTTCTGGTCGTGCCGATGCGCTGGCAGCCGCGCGGTGCGATCGAACGCGCATTGCGCCATGCACCGCTTGCGGCATTGGTCGCGCTGGTCACGCCATCGATGGCCGAGGCGCTGATCGCGCCGGGGGCCAGCTTCGCATCGGTCTGGTTTGATGCGCGCCTGCCGGCAGCGCTGGCCGCTTTGCTTGTTTCGCGTCTGGCGAAAAGCGCTTTTCCGGGCATGGCGGCAGGGGTGGCGGTGCTGTGGCTGATTGATGCGATGGCGTGAGCGCTGTTTTTGGGCGCTGTCGTGGGCGCTGTCGTGGACCGAATCAGCCTGATCAGGCTCTTCCGAGAATGTGATCGATGCAGGCGGGCAGGCTCGCGAACACGCCGTCGCTTGTCACACCGGTACTGACCGAGTCAATGTTGTCTGATTCGACCATATAGGCACGACCGACGCCTGCCGCCTGCGCAGCCCCGATATCCGAGGGCTTGTCGCCGATCAGGATCGAGTTCGCGAGCGACAGGCCGTGCTCGCGGGCTGCCGCGAGCAGCATGCCTGGGGCGGGTTTGCGGCAATCGCAATCGATCGACAGAGCCGGCACGCTGCCGGCCGGATGATGCGGGCAGTGATAGACCGCGGTGATCCTCACGCCTTCGCTTTCAAGGTGCCCGAGCATCTGCGCGGTAAGCGTCTCGAACTGCTGCGTCGAGTAATAGCCGCGCGCAATGCCGGCCTGGTTGGTCACGACGATCAGCATGAAGCCTGCGGTCTGCAGATCGCGCATGGCCGCGATGGCACCCGGGGCGAAAACGAATTCGTCCCAGCGGTGCACATAACCGGTGTCAAGGTTGATGACGCCATCGCGATCGAGAAAGGCTGCTTTCACCTGATCGACTCCCCTGTCCTGACGGAACTCGGCCTTAGCTAATGAACGTCCGATATTGACAGAAACGCGGCATCGGCCAGGTTGCCGGGCAGGTGCCAGCAAGTGCTCGCGACCCGAGATGTCCAAGAAAGGCGCGCTATTCGTAAGACTCTGCTCGCTGTATCGGTCGCACACTCCAGTGGTCTTTCAAGTTCCGTGGTCATCAATTCGCTGAGGACCCGGCATCTTTCAGTGTCGGGATGCTCTTTCCTGACCTAACGCGCATCAGGCGGATTGGAATCGAACTAATGAACAGCAGGCTGCGCGCTATTGCGAGGCGATCTGGGTATTCGCCGAGAGCATGATCGAGGGCTACCGCGCGCTGCTGCCCGACAAGCCGGTGCTCTTTCTGCCGCATGGCCATGTCGAGGGCTTTCGTCGCTTCGAGCACCTGCCCGATCATGCCAAGGACATCGATTTCTATGGGTCCGGCAGCCTGACCGAGTCTCGGCAGGGCATCGTGGCGGCTTTGGAAAAACGGGGTCATCGGGTTCGCTTCGACCAGCCGGGCTATGCCGACTATCTGCGTTTCGAGAATCTGTCGCGAAGCAAGGTCTGTCTCAATCTGCGCCTTTCTCCCAAAAAGGCGATCCACTCGGTCTCGCGCATGCATTTCAACATCAAGCATGCCAACTATGTCGCGCATGAGAAGTACGAACTGAACTGCCCGCTCGATCCCTATGTCTTGCATCTGCCTGCCGACGATTTTGTCGACTGGGCAGAAGCGGCGCTCGAGCAGCCAGACAAGCGCAAGCTTGCCGAAGGCATCCTTGATCGGTTTCGCAATGAGATGCCGATGAGCCGGCTTCTGCCACCGATCCTCGACGCGAGTCTCTCGCACCTGTCCTGAGCGGCGCGCTAAGACTGAGCGCCATCTCGTGCGG
>Ga0164292_10004569_pt1 | contig 11266 bp, 13 predicted proteins | sample GEODES117metaG_FD_111486 | JGI IMG/M metagenome (GOLD analysis project Ga0164292, IMG submission 111486) | Eutrophic lake water microbial communities from Lake Mendota, Wisconsin, USA - GEODES117 metaG | ecosystem: Environmental > Aquatic > Freshwater > Lake | place: USA: Lake Mendota... | reverse complement strand
TGTCCGACGACAATCTGGTTGAGGGGTCGCGCCAAACAGGTTGACCGCTCTTGAGGGGTTCATCTGAATCCGGTTGCCATGCGCAGGGCACCGGGTCATGCCTGCTCCCCTCACCGCTCAACAGATTGCGCTGTACATGTCCAAACGACGAGCCGGCAGCCGCCAGGAGGTGGCTGCCGCTGCGGCGGGCATTTCGGTGAGCAGTGCCCGCCGGATTGACTCAGGCCGCCTCCAACCCAAAGCAGCCAAATCCCGCACAAGACGCCGACCTGACCCATTGGCCGAGGTGTGGGAGCCGTTGCTGCTGCCGTTGCTTGAACGTCATCCGGCCCTGACGCCCACCACGCTGCTGGAGCACCTGCAGGAGCAAAAGCCCGATCAGGACTGGAGTTTGGTGAAACGCACCCTGCAGCGGCGGGTGCAGCACTGGAAGGCGCTGCATGGCCCAACGCCCGAGGTCATGTTCCCTCTGGCCTATCAGCCCGGTGAGATCGGCTTCTGTGATTTCACCCGGGTGAAACGGGTGGTGATCACCCTGCGCGGTGAACCGTTCCCGCACCTGCTGTTCCACTACCGCCTGGCCTGGAGCGGCTGGGCCTACGGGCAGCTGATCCACGGCGGCGAGAGTTTCGTCGCCCTCTCAGAAGGACTGCAGAACGCCCTGGCCGCCTGCGGTGGGGTACCCAGGGATCTGCGCACCGATCGGCTCTCGGCCGCCAGCCGCAACCGCGATGGCAGCTACGCCCTCGACATCACCCCGCGTTACCAGGCGCTTTGCGCCCATTACGGCCTTTCCCCCAGCCGCAACAACCGCGGCGTGGCCCATGAGAACGGCATCGTCGAGGCACCCCATGGCCACGTGAAACGGCGGCTGGAGCAGAAGCTGATCCTGCGCGGCAGCTGCGATTTCGAGGAACCGGCTGAATACGGCGAGCTGCTCGCTGAGGTGTTCAGCGCCCTCAATGCCCCCCGGCAGCGGCGCTACGAGCAGGAGCTGGAACACCTGTGTCCCCTGCCGGCTTTCCGGTTTGCCGACTACGAGCGGCTCACGGTCCGGGTGCGCAGCACCAGCACGATCGAGGTGAGACAGGTCGTTTACTCGGTGCCGCCCACCCTGATCGGCCGTCAGGTCACGGTGCGGTTGCACCACGACCGGCTGGTGGTGTTCCTGGGCAGCGACTGGGTGTGCCAGCTGCCCCGCGCCTATGGCGCCTCTGGCGAGAAGCGGGCTTGGTGCATTGATCTGGAGCACCTGATCGATGGCCTGCGGGCCAAGCCCCGGGCTCTGCTCCATTGCCGCTATCAGCGCCACCTGTTTCCGGATGCGCGCTGGTGGGACCTCTGGCAGCAACTCCTGGCCGGTGGTGACCGCGATGGCGCCGCCCGGCTGATGGTCGAGGCCCTGTATGTGGCGGTGCGGGTGGCCTCCTTTGAGCTGGTGCTCGCCTTCCTGGAGCAGGCCCAACACCGCCAAACCCTGTCCCTATCTGGATTGCAACAGCGCTTCCGGGTGCCGCCCCGTTGCCCGGGCCTCCCTGATCCCGTCATCCCCCAACACCTGCTGGCCTCCTATGACCACCTCGTCCCCACTGCCGCGCTCAGCGGCGGTGGAAGCGGCCCTGCCGCTGCTGCTCAAACAACTCAAGCTGGCGCGCTTCCGCAGCCACTGGCAGCTGCTGGCCGAGCAGGCTGAGGTCCAGGGCTGGAGCCCCGGCCAGTTCCTCTATGCCCTCTGTGAGCAGGAGCTGGAGCAGCGGCAGACCGCCCGCCAGCAGCGGCTGCTGCGCGGTGCCCATCTCCCCTGGCAGAAAGGCCTGGAGGGTTTTGACCACCAGCACCTCGATCCCCGCCAGTGGCAGGAGCTGCAGGGCCTGGCGCGGCAGACCACCTGGCTGCTGCAGGCGGAGAATCTGCTGCTGTTTGGCCCCAGCGGCGTGGGCAAGACCCACCTGGCCATTGCCATCACGGTGGCGATGGTGGCGCAAGATCAGGTGTGCCGCTTCTTCCCCGCCACGACGCTGGTGCAGCTGCTGCAGAAGGCCAAGGCGGCCTACGACCTACCGGCGATGCTGCAGAAGCTGGACCGCTACAGCCTGCTGGTGATCGACGACATCTCCTACGTGCGCCGCAGCGAGCTGGAGACCTCGGTGCTGTTTGAGCTGATCTGCCACCGCTACGAGCGCAAATCCCTGCTGGTGACCAGCAACCAACCGTTCCGGGAGTGGGACGACATCTTCCCCAGCGGATCCATGACCGTGGCGGCGGTGGACCGGCTGGTGCACCACTGCCACATCATCGGGATCAAGGGCGAGAGCTACCGGCAGAAGGCAGCTGCTGCAAGGGTTTCCAGTGATCAGAGCGGCCTGCCAACGTAATTGACGCGGGCGTCACGGCCAGCATGATCACCGGTAGATCCGAGGTGGCCAAGCGAAACCAAGGCGGCGACACGAAAACTGGCCCCCCAGCCACGTCAATCTCCCCGCGCAGCCAACTGGATTGACGCGCCGCGACAGGCCTGGGCACGATCCTGCTTCCAACTGGATTTCAGGCCAGTGCCTGGGCCAGAAACAGGCCCAATCACCGGTCAACCAGATTGACGCAACCCATCAACCTGATTGACATCTGACAGGCCTGAGCCCGGATGATCCGATCTGGCATCCCACCACATTCACCAAAAACCGCGAGCGACTCCTCAATGACGATGTCATTGGCCGCTACCTGGAGAAACTGATGGGTGCTCCAAAGGTCAAGCCCCTGCTCAGTGACGAGCACTTCTCGGTGGATGGCACCCTGCTGCAGGCCTGGGCGTCCCATGCCTCACTGGAGCGGATCGATGGCCAGGACGATCCGCCACCACCGCCATCAGGCCCTGGCGAGTGTTTTGGCGCTCCAAAGCCCGGAAAGAAGCGGGCCAAAGGGGATTTCAGGGGCATCAAGCTCAGCAACAAGACCCACCGCTCCGGCACTGATTCAGACGCCTTGCTGGCCCGCAAGTCCAATGCCCACCCGGCCCAACCGAGCTTCCGGGGCCATGAGCTGATGGACAACCGCCATGCGCTGATCGTGGACTGCCGCGTCACCCAAGCAGTGGGCACCGGGGAGCGGGATGCCGCCAAAGCGATGGCAGCTGACATCCCCGGTCCCCACCAGAAAACTCTGGGTGCCGACAAGAACTACGACACCAGGGGAATGGTCGCCGAACTCCGGCGGATCGGGGTGACGCCGCACGTCGCTCAGAACACCGCCCGCTCTGGTGGTTCCGCCATCGATGGCCACACCACGCGCCACCAGGGCTACCCCAAATCAATCAACGCCCGCCGCGGCATCGAGAAGGTGTTTGGCTGGATCAAACAGTGGGGCGGTCTGCGCCAGTTCAAGCTGCGGGGCAGCGAAAAGGTGAGTGCGGTGTTTGGGCTGCACGTGATCGCCTACAACCTGATCCGGCTGGGCAACCTGCTCAGGCCGGCGATGGCGGCGGCATGAACAGGCGGTTGCCCAGAGGTGTGGCCAGGCGGCAGCGATCAGGCAGCTCCACCGGGGCAAAACGCTTGAATTCGGGCGTTCTGAACGGCTGAAACAGTGAAAACCAGCCCGATCGGAGCGTGATCAGCTCTCCGGAGGGAAAAACGCGGCGATTCGGGCAGTTTTTTCCGCAAACTCTTAAGCAGGCACGAAAGGAATACTTGCCCACTTCCATAGAGCGATCAACTTACTCATATGTAAGCCATTTCAAGCAGGTCCATATATGCCCAAGCAAGCCTTAATCAACGTCAGAAGGACATTGAGATTACCCTTAAAAGAAGATATCTTAGACGGGACTTCTCCCTTTGGATAATAGCGCGCTGATGGCGACTCAATACAATTAAACCCTGAGATTGGGGAGGCATAGGACAAGTAAGCAAGCAGTTCATAAGATGAGAATATGTTCCTAAAGATAGAAAGTCGTTGACTTAGTAGAAGCTTACTGCTATAGCCTCGAAATCCTTGCGTCGTATCAGTCCAATTAAAACCAGAAGCGATTCCTAGCAGTGGAGCATGAATCCAGCGAATTGCTAGTTGCCGTGATGGAGGTGTATTCCTCTGTTTCCCACCTGGGACAAAACGGGAGGCCTGCACAAAGTCATATCCTTCGCCTAAGAGTCTTAGAAAGTTAGGTATAGCAGCAGGGTCATCCTTATCGTTGCCATCAATCGTGACCACGCCTCGGTATTCATTGCATAATGCAAATGAATAGGCAACTCTTAGCTGTGCACTGAGCTTCCCAGCATCAGTTTTGGTCAGCAGGCCTCTGACGCCACCAGACCGCAAATACTCGTGATTAAGAGACCCATCCGTACTGCCACCATCCACAATAATGATGTCGGCGATTGTGTTAATCTTGTTTTCCTTTAGGCGCCGCACAAAATGACGGATGCGGTCTCCCTCATTGATGACAGGAACGACAACGCAGTAATCTCTAGTCTTGCCATCCCAGAAGTCAATTCGAAACACAGGAACCTCCCAATCAGGCGGGAACTTCCTGCGTATCTCTTCAGTCTGGACGTTCTGACGCGATTCCATTTCAGCGTGCACCTGATGTCAGCAGAATAACGCCGAGGACAATGCAGCCAAGGCCGGCAACCATGGCTGGACGTAGAGCTTCACCAAGCACCACTACAGAAAGAACAGCTACGGAAGCAATAGCACCGGATGTCAAGGTTGGGTGTGCAACGTTCAATGGGAAGAACTGTAGAGCAACCGCGTAGAGAATAAAGGCTGAACCATACAAGAAGATACCCGTTAGTAAGGGCCAGTTTTCAAGTACTACCCAAGGGGCAGCAAGGGATGGAAGTCGGAAAGGAGGCTGCAATGCCAATTTGATCAACAAACTCGCAGAGGCATTGGATGCGATACCCAAGAGGAGAACAAGCCACTTCATCTGCTCAAAGTTCCCTTGCCGATGATCCGTAACAAGCAACGACGTATTCAACCGACGCCTCCACTGCAGCCATGGGGGCATCACTGCTGTTGGTGAGCATCTCGATGGTGACTGGAGCATTTGGAAGGAACTCCTTTAGAGCAGCAGCAGACGCTGGGTGGTCCGTTTCCCCAGTTCCTACAGGGACCAGCTGAGGTTCGCTAGCATGGACATGCCCGATGAGACACTGAAACTCACTACAGATCGTGGATGGATTCTCACCGTTAATGGAGAGAGCGCCGGTGTCGAACTGCATCCTGATTGCTGGATGGGCCACGGCTTCAACAACCGCCGCTGTTTTCGTACTGGAGGTCATAAAGTTTGATCCATAGCACTCTGGATTTGGCTCAAGGCAAATGGTGACTCCATAACGCTGGGCCACCTCAGCCAAGCGTCGGAAAAACAAGATGGCTTTCTCAAAGGCTTGTTCATCTGACAGCCCGGAACGATCTCGATTACGCGGCGAACCAAAAACAAGACGACGTGCGTTTAAGCCATCGCCAATCCTGCAGACCTCTTGGAGGTGATCTAACATTCTTTGCTGGATATCAGATTTAGAAAAAAGATTCAGGCCTTCCTTCCCGTAGAGAAGTGACTGCATGCCAATAATTTCGATTCCTCGTTCAGACCACCAAGACCGGACTTTGGCGATCTGTTCTAGGCTAGCCTCAGCAAAATCAGAGAAATACTTCCCCGGAGCAATATCAATGGCATCAACGCCATGGCGCTGAAGGATATCACAGACCTGCTCATCATGCGACGTTTCCCAGGCGATGTTCGAAATAGAGACTCTCATGCTTGTTCTCAACTGTTAGGGGAAGCTTTGGGTTCCGTTTGGGCATAGGCACGAACTGCTTGCAAGGTCTCTCGCTTGCTGTAGGTATATTGCCCAGTACCACCCAGCTGTGCAGCATATGCTGTCTGAAAGTCATAAGACAGTGGATGATCTACGACACGATTTTCAAAGGGTTTGCCAAAGCCACCCTCGCTGACCTCGCTCACGCTAATCGGCTCAGCAGTCAGATGCACCAAGTTCAGTCCTAACCCCATCAACCGTTGGAGATCAGCCCATAGGTTGACCATTGGATAAAACTGGAAGACGCCCCGACTGTCGACCTTCAGCAGTTCATTCTGATTGTGGATATCATAAATAATATTCTTTCTTAGTCCAGGCCCGACAAGGCCGGGAAGGCGAACGATCAGAGCCGAGGGGAACTGCTGCTCAACAAACTGTTCTAGTTCACGACGATGAAGGCCATACGGATGAAGTCCGACTGTTGCCACAGACGAAGCTTCGTCAACATTTGACGGGTCGAGAAACACATCGACCGTGCTGATGAGAATGAACCTTTCGCATCGCGCCGACGAAAGGGCGTTGATCAGCTTCGCGATACTGGCACGATCTTCGTCGGGCTGCTGATTCGCCAACCATTTTTTTGCGGGAGCACCAGCGCACACCAGCAACTCATAGTCTTGATTGGCAATCTCTTGAATATCTATAGATCGAAAGAAGGAGCCAAAATGATGCTGCTTCTTTAACGTTGTGCCTATAAAGCCAGTGTGGCCAATCAGGCCATGGCGATCAGGAGAATCCATGTTCAACGCTGCAGCCGTGGCAGCTCATCAATCGATTCGAGTATATCATAGATGTTATCTATCTTGCCGCCAAGCACAGAATACAATCCTGGAGTCGAGGTGGACTCGCGAAACAGGATAGGCCTTCCATCATCTGACTCATTCTTTTCAAGAACAGTCTTCACTTCAAAGAGTGATTCGCGATATCTTGATTTAGCAATTGCAGGTAGATATCGAGAGGCGTCGCGGATCATCCGATCGACTCGTGTCTCTAGGGTCGACTGATCAAGGACGTCATAAGGTGAAAGACCATATTCATCGACCCAGAACGAATGAGGTGTATAGCGCACATGAGAAAGGCTGTGACAACCTTTAGCAGGGAAGGGCATTGTGGAGAAAAAAGGACCATCCATCACTGTGACTCCTATTTTCTCCAGCTCAGGAGGTGGTTCGATCAAAGCGAGTTCAGCGATCTCATGCTTTAGGCGAAGGCGACCAAAGCTTTGATCCGCCTCGACTTGCGAGAGGCCGCTGTAGGTGCAGTTAAAACTAATCGGATAAGACTTCGTTCTCTTTATTCCTGATCCATCAAGCGTGGAAACCTGAATAGTGTTATCTACGCCTGCTGAGGTATCTGTTATCAGCTGACCAAAATGGCATTCAACTCCTGAAGCAGCTAACTCTTGATTGGCCCAGTTTCTAAGCTTTATGGCGTCAAATGCATATTCTTCGACCTTGTAGACGGCCTCGACCAATGCTGGGTTGAAAAGCTCACTGATCTCGGTCTCAGCTTCTTCAATGGGTGCACCAATCTGATCACAGAACCTTGTGAACTGCGTGGATGTGACCTTTGAGTTGCGCCTAGCTAGTGCGTAATACTTTCCAAATTCGGACGTGACACATTTGCTCCAATCGGAGCAAAAACGGTGAAAGTTCTCACGACTCCGATAGGCTGTTGTAAAGCTTCGTGGATAATGGTAGCCGCTGTGCACGCGTGCTTGATTTGCGAATGAGGCCCGATTCAGCAGGCTGGCCTCCTTCTCAAAGATATCAACATCTTCTATCCCTTTGACTCGTTTGAGATACAGGGCAATGACGACTCCGTAGAAGCCGCCGCCGATGATGCAGGCGCTTGCGATGGCCATTTAAATAGGGCCGGCCTACGACTTGAATAGAGACTTTTGAGGCTTTGGCATCATTGCGCCATCGACCTCGACGTTGAGCCTCTCTTTTCGGGTTAGTCTCGCTGACGTGAACTCGTCTGCGATGTAATACGCAGGGCCTGAATTCGCCTTGCGTGAAATTTCAAGTACATACTCAGATAGCACGAGCAGTACAAGAGAGATCAAGAAGAACATGCCAGACTGTTGCATTGAAAGGCTGACCCAGCCTGGAGCCACATCTTCTTTGAAAGCCAAGATCAAAACAACATAAATCGAATAGGCAAGACTTGAGAATGCTCCCACTGTCGACAAGGTGGTCGCTAAACGCAGTGGACTCTCGCTAGAAGATGTAACAAGCTGTATCCCCCTTGAGAGGCTCTCGCGTAACTTGATCGTGTCTGCGTTTCTACGCAGCAGAGGAATACTGATAGAAGTCCGCTTGAAGCCGGTCGTAGAAGGCAGGTTTCTGAACTGAATCTGTGGATCAGGAAACTGCAGCAGGTAGTTGACGACCCGCCTGCTGATTGCAAGGAAGCTTGTTGAGTACGAATCAAGATCAAGACCCGTAGACAACTTGGTGGCGACGCCAAAGGCTCGGTAAAGGAGTGTTCTCGGCAAACTTCTGTGCCCTTTTGGAAAAGACCGCATGGTGAATACGATGTCGTTGCCATTGGCTGCTTGACTCGTTAGCAGGCTCAATTGGTCAAGATTACCCTGTCGTGGGTCAAGGCAGACAACGATGTCTCCAAGACTGTTTTCAACCCCAACCCATCTTGCTGTTAAATCGTCGACACGCCCAGCTAACGTGTAAACCTGTAGGTTAGCCTCTCCAGTTTGCGACGTCAGCTCGCGAAGAGCCTCGGATGTGGTGTCGGTAGATCCATTGTCAACAATGACAATCTCGTAATCACTAACAACATGAGAGGCAATTTTGCCAGTGCTACGGATGATGCTTTGTATTTGGTCGGCATCATTGTGTGTGACGAGGACAACGCTAAGCAGAACTGGTAATTGGGTTGAGCTCATGATGCAGCCAGCCTACTGTGGTCAGAATAGGCGGACTGGCTTGGGTAGGCGAGCAGAGATGAGTCGCCGCTGAACGTTGCATAGGCCCCGTCAGAGCAAGTGCGCTGGGCTGAGCCAGCAGCCCAGCGCACTGCCGAAATGAAGGCAGCAGCCCCCAATGGCCCTCAGGCCATCGCCTGCGCGACAGCCGCTGTGAGCTCAGCCTCCACCCGGGTGATCTCGGCATCCTGCTGGGCCTGGAGCTCGCCATCCAGCTGATCCACCCGTGCCAGACACTGCTGGATCGCTGGAGTCACCTCCTCCTCCAGCAAGGTGATTTCTTCCTCGCCATAGGGCTGCTCAATCCAGGTGCGGCGCAGCTGCAGGATCTGATCAATCGCCTTGAGGCTGGATTCGAGCAGCAGAAACGGATCCTCCTCTGGTTTGCAGAACGCACCTTCCGGTGCGATGGGCCGGCAGAACGGCGAGGCAGCGGCAGAAAGCACGACCATGGACTCGGCGCCGAGAGCGACGCAGCGACGGGACCGATCCCGGTGGGGCCCGACCGCAGGAGGGCACCAGGCTGGAGAGGACCCGAGCAAGCCCACTAACGGGGGCAACCCCCTCAGCTGCAGTGGGCCGCTTCCGCCGCCGCACGGGGGCCATGGGCCGGGAAGGTGATCACGAACGGCCGATCGGCCTGGGCGCAGAGGGGGATGCCAAAGCGCCCGCCGCAGCTGATGCACTGGACCTTGCGGCCGCCTTTTCCCCCGCGGCTGGCGGGTCGGGGCAGGCCACAAAGCGCACGCCCTCATGGCCGAACATCGCCGGCGCATCGGGCGGCACCACGCAGACCGCCTGGATGCCCTGGCGCTGCAGCCCTTCCGCGACTGACCAGGACTCGGTGTAGGCATTGATCACCAGCCCCCTGGCGGCTGCTTGCAGCACCGCGGCCTGATTCTCCGGGCCCATCGGGAAGTGGGTGAACGACCAGGCCGCCCGCAGATGGCGTGTGGCCCGAGCCAGCTGGAGTAACAGGGCCTAATCGATGCGCAGCGGATCGGCCGGCTCCGGCCATTGATCGCCGGCCACGCAATGGCATCGCGATCCTTGCGAGCCGAGCGGCTGAGGGCTGCAGCCGGCTGCCGGCGGAAGGGGTAAAGCGGGGAAGCCATCTGGGAGAGGGCGGAGAACCCCACCCCCAACGGCCGGCCGCAGCGCCACAGCAAGGACGCCCGACGCAGGAGGGCGCATGGCCCGATCCTTGACGCAGCGTGTGGACCGGCCCAGGGATGGGGTGGATGTGGGCCGGCGCGGTGGCGATTCCCCCCTCTCCGCCAGGTTGCTGGCTGGTCTTGCGCAGAAGCCCCAGATTGGAGGCTTCCCGCTCAACGCCGATGAGCACTGCCACCGCCCAACGACTCATGGCGATCCTTCACCGCGAGGAGGAGCTTTATGTTGCCGAGTGAACCGAAGTGGGCACCGTGAGCCAAGGTGACACCGTGGAGGAAGCCCTGGCCAATCTGCGGGAGACCACTGAGCTGTTCCTGGAGGAGCATCCGCAGCCGGCGTTGGCGCCAAGGCTGCTCACCACCTTCGAAGTGAACGTTGCCTAAGCTCCCGCGCCTACCTTTGCTGTGGTGGCAGCCCTGAAGCGTTTGGGATTTGAGGAGGTGCGACAGATAGTCAGCCAACCAGTGCTTCGCAGAACCACGACCGCTGCCGATGGCAGTGCAGCAGCTGTGATCTGCGTGGTTCCCCTGCACCGGGGGGACCTGGCCGTCGGTATCCTCGCCAGCGTTCTGCAGCAAGCCGGACTGGACGGCGACAGCTTCATCCAGGCCCTTTGATGCAGCCCCTGCACCTTGCAAATCCCCTACTTCCCGGATACTGACACCCCCACCATCGAGCTGGCCGATCGGGTAAGCAGCAGCTCTGAGGCGGTGAGCGACAACCTGATTGTCAACTTCGATGAGCGGGGCAAGCCGGTAGGCATGACCCTGCTGCCGATCACCCCTGTCCACCAACCGGCCTGACGCCTGGCGAGCTCCTCGTCCGGTAGTGCTGAATCGAGTCCACCCCAATGGCACCCACCAGATCCCTGAGGCGCTGCACCAGATCAGTGCTGATGGGCTGGAGCCTCAGAAAGGGTCAGGAGATCGAAGACGTCGGCATCGGCGCGATCGGCCTGACCAATCCGCTCACAGTCCCCCCAGTCGGCCAATTCCTGAACTGAAAGTGGAGCGAGGACGTCTGTAGGCGGGGGGACACCTGTCCTTTCAGACTGCCGATCCGCGGGCGGGTGATCACAACACGCTCGCCCCTTGCCACTGCTTTCAGCAGCTTGGAGAAGTGGGTCTTTGCCTCATGGACTGACGCCTGCATGTATCAACTATTTGGTTTGAATAAAGCTTAGTCATGACTGCAGAGGCTGTACCCCGACCAGCCGCCGGGCGCTGCGGGCCAGGCCCTCGGTGCAGTCGCCGCGCATCAGCAGTCCGGCGCCGCCCCAGAGCAGGCGCGGTGCCAGGTCGACCGGGCCGGCGCCCAGCTCGCGCAGCGGCCG
>Ga0164292_10004567_pt1 | contig 11267 bp, 7 predicted proteins | sample GEODES117metaG_FD_111486 | JGI IMG/M metagenome (GOLD analysis project Ga0164292, IMG submission 111486) | Eutrophic lake water microbial communities from Lake Mendota, Wisconsin, USA - GEODES117 metaG | ecosystem: Environmental > Aquatic > Freshwater > Lake | place: USA: Lake Mendota, Wisconsin... | reverse complement strand
TTTTGGTACGACATTACCTTTAAAAAGGCCTGTTATTTTACTGAGGTATTGAGTAGGGATCGCGAGTATCGCAGCGACCATGCTTGCAGTTGCTACGGCGAGCATAAGCCAGAATTGCCAGGATTTCTCTTTCCCGGGATGCTTAGAGCCACCCAAATTCTTACCATCAGGACCAATATTGATAATATTTCCGTCTCCAGTGGCGTTGATGCTGCCAACATTAATTGTATTATTCACGCCTTTAGGATCGCGATTGTGTTCCATTTCTTGAATTTGATGCTTGGTAATCAGTTCAAGGACTGTTTTTGGTTCATAGGGTAACCATGTCGCTTTAAGCATAACATTTTTGGCTACGAGATGCACTCGCTTCAGCCAAGGCAGCTCAGGAAGCGCTTCGGATAGGCGCAGAATCTCCTTGCATGCCAATGGGGTGCCACGCTTTTTGAGTATATCCAATATACGTCTCCTAAGATCTGCAACATGATCAGCAGATTGGTGCTCATAGAAATCTTCGTTGTTTCTCTCGATATCAGGATATTGCTTCGTCAGCCATAGATAGAAATCGGCTAGCTGTGTCTCAGTTAATGCGAATTTTGGATCTCTAAGCCATATTGGACTAATACTTTCAATGATCTCGCGGCCAAGTTCGTGATTGCCTTCGATTATCTGCCAGACAGATGGCCATATCGTTGAATCTGCGTTCTCAAGTAAGATCCTAGCGGCTATCTTGGCTTTTTGATGCTCTAAGCTGCTATCTCCGTTGTTTTGGGCCGGTGCCTGTCTGATGAGATTTATAGCAAATTTTATTGCATTTGCCTCTCTTCGCTCGATCAGGTTTTCTAACAGACTCTCATGGTACTTCGAGTATTCGGGTTGATCAATGAGCTGATTAACAATCAAAGTATTCAAATCTTCATCCCAACAGTTAACAAAACGCTCAAGGTCAATCGGTCGTTGATTGTGCTTTGCCTGACCCAGGATGCTTTCTAGAGCAGATATGGTTTGGATTGGTGCTTTTTGATAGGCAAGCTGGACAAGTGTAAAATACGCAGCATCTTGGCTACCCTCATTCGGATATGCAACCACAGAAGCAGCCCATTTACTCCAGCAATCGGCCGAGAGATCATTGAACTGGGCTTGATCTGTATGCATCAGCAAATACAAAGCCTGGCAACCAGCTATCAACGGCAGATGAATTCGAGCTGGATCTACCCATTTACACGGTAGTTGATCATACTCTCGAAGATAGAGATTGGCGGCCTTAACAATTCTGTTTTGAACCTCTTTACTAGCAACCAGCCATCCAGGTAGCTTGGAGATGTCGAGTTTACAAAGATTAATGCATTCCAGGTCATCAACCGATTTCAGCGATAATTTATACAATAACTGCCAAAAAGTATCCATCACACCTGCTTCAAAGGCAGTTAGGCACTCATCAATTTGCTGCTCTAGCGGCACATTCGCATGGACAATTTGAGAGTCTTCTGCATTACCTTGATCATCTTTATAGTACTCTTTCGGCTTGGCGGCTTCATCTGAATCCAAATCAATTGGTTCGAGAAAATATTTAAAAGCAGCTCGTACTGTATTATTTACCTGACTAGAAGTTAAAATTGCATTAACGTGATTAAAATTAGCGATGTCAAACCCACCGCGAAGAAGCTTTGCCCACATCTCATCTTCTTCGCGGCTATGGGAGTTAGGAAGATTAAGCTTATTTAGAATCCAGTCAAAATCGGCAGGCTTGGCGATGTCTTGATAAATTATAAAGAAATCGGGGTGGCTGGGCCTTTCGCAAGCATGGTGAACTACTTGGCTTAGTAGGTCTCGGCGTATAGTGTCATCTTCCAGCGAAGCAAAAGCGTCATCAGTCCGCTGACCATTCTCGATGGGAACAAAGCGATTGTGGCTTTCCCATTGCATCAAAGCCACATCGGCAAATAGGCGCAAGATATCCGGTACCATTAAAAAGCGAGAGGCTTCGAATATAATCTGATTGCCTAACTCTTTAAAGGGATCTCTCCAATCATTTTCCCCTTGGCGCTTCTTTAGCCAGTCAAGAGCCACAGGAATATCGCTAGGCTTGAGATGCAGAGCCAGCTTGCTGTAAATGAATATTTTATAACTGCCTGTAAGGTTGAGTTGTTTTGGTTTTGTCAAGTGATCAAACACTTCTGCCGCCGAGATATGGTTTGGCCATGTTGCCCACAGAGCGTATCCTTTAACCTCATCTTCAGAATCATCTGGTCCTGCGTCTAAGGCCAATGGCTTAAGTCTTTGCTTATAGTCTTTCTCTCCATAGTCTGAGATGGCATGTGCGGCAGAGCTGCGCAAATAGTTGTCTTCATCCGTATCAAGTGCCAGATCAACTAAATCTTGCTGTATTTCTATTACGCGGCACTGTTCCGCAATTCTGATGGCAGCATGTCTGGCATAAGCTATTGAAATCTGGGAATTCTGGTCCGGGCCATTAGGTCTGATAAAAGGACGAAGCTGATCCGCTAGGCCTGCATGCTGAAGCCGATGGTAGCAATCAATGTATTTGTAATAATCAAAATTTTTACCTTGGCTAAAATCAGAGAGAAGATGGTCTACAAGTACTTTTGCAGTTTCCTCCCTAGTGCCGATATCTATAGTGAGTAGAGCTTCAGTGTCTGATTCAATAATTAGATCAAAAACGTCTTGTCTCATGCCTGCAAGCCAAGCAGCTGTTTGCTGCAATTGAGGTATGAGTCGTCTATTTTGCTGATCCTGAGAGAAAAGAAGTACAGAGATTTCATGAATTGGGGTTTGATGATGATCTATGTACCATGCGGCCAAGAACTCCGCATAAGACTGATGGGCCCATCCCAAGCGGTTCTCCCCACGGGAAGAGAATAGCCCTGTGTCTAATGTTTCCTTAATGTCTTGATCCGATACATCATATAGAATATTGTTGTTGGTTTCGCATTTCCCTAGAATCGAATCAATACTGAAGTCTTGAGTCGGCGCCTCATCCTGGTGTATTCCTAACCAAACTGCTTCGCGGTTAGAAAGTATGGTGACCGCGGCGATTCGTGCTGCAATAATTAATCGTTGGTTTTTGTTAAGATTGCCCTGCTGCTTTGAAGCAACACGGCTTCTATTGGGTTCTTCACAAAGGCAAATACAGCCATTATGATATAAATCGATGTTAGTTATAGCGTCGAGAGCCCCATTGCTCCGATATATGTTGAGTAGAAAACGTAAGGTAATTGGCTTTATTGAAAATGAGATGACATTCTTATCTCGAACTGCGTTGAGAAATGAATCCGAATCGAAACCGTTTTGAGCAGCAGCCTCTTCAACATCAATGCGCCTGAGTGGAGCAAGCTGATAGATACCAAAAGCCTCGTCTCCATATAGCTTTTTAAGCTCATCTCCTAGAAAGCTGGGCCAAACTGCTGTGCGGCACGCAATGCGTAAGTGCAATCGGCCTATTTGAGATTTGTATTTCTTAAGCTGGTCTGCCAGAAGTGAGCCCAGCTTCTTAAGCTCCAGAAGACATTCATCATAGCTATCCAAAAAAATTGCCAATACACCTGATCCAGAACGCCAAGTCTTGAATATTTCACATTCAAATAAGTCTTGAATTAGCCTCTGAGCTTCATCATAGGACCTCAGGTCTAAATTGAGAATTTTTGCGTTTTCTCTGCTCTCCTTAATTTTATGGTCTTGATATTGGCAGGCCGCTTCCATGGCTGTGCTTTTGCCAATTCCAGGCTCCCCCAACAGCACTAAGCAGGGATAATGATCAATCAATTCAAAGGTTGTTGCTTTGGGATTCTGCCATCTAGCATATTCACTATCTGGATCTGGAAAGTATCCACCGTCAGACAGCGGGATTGCGGCCTCTGATCGAGGCAGCCAAAATCTCTTCCATTCATACCTGTTGTTAGGCATCGTTCAGGCGAAGACGAAAGCTTGACGGATCATTTAGTGGGATAGAGGCACTATAAGACTTGATTAAAGATCTTATCGCAAAATAGCGCTCTTGCTGCAGGCAATGTCCCAATGTGCCTGAATAACCCCCAGCCACGCCAAGCCAGAATCTTTGGTCTCTGGATAGGGTTTCAGATACTTCGATCACGCCACCACCTCCTGCGGCGCGTCGCCGAACAACTCGATATAGGGCTGATAGCAGAAGCGGCGGTGGCGTTTCTGGCCCGTCATCTCTCTCAGGATACCCAGCGCCTCCAGCCGGCCCACCAGATTGTTGGCGGCGGGGTAGGTGGTGGCGATCAGCGCTTCGATGGCATTCACGCTCACGATCGGCCGGTCGAACAGGCTTTCCAGCACACGGTGGCCGTTGGCGGCGGCGCGGCCCAGATGATCGGTGATGAGGGTTCGGTGCTGCTCCCGCAACGCCAGGATGCGCCGCGCCGTGAGGCTCGCTTCTTGGCAGACCTCCGCCACGCCCCGCAGAAAGAAGGCCAGCCAGCCCTCCCAGTCGCCCTCTACCCGTACCGCCTGCAGATGGTCGTAATAGGCCTGGCGGAACTGCTTGAAGTGGTGCGAGAGGTAGAGCACGGCTTTCTGCAGGATGCCTTTTTCGGTGAGAAGGAAGGTGATCAGCAGCCGCCCCACCCGCCCGTTCCCATCCAGGAAGGGATGGATCGTTTCGAACTGGGCATGGGCCAGGCCAATGCGGATCAGGGCCGGCAGATCGTTCTGCTCGTGCAGAAACCTCTCCAAAGCCCCCAGCGCTTCCGGCAGTTCCTCCGGTGGAGGTGGCACGTAAGTGGCCGTGGCCAAGGTGCAGCCCCCCGGCCCGATCCAATTCTGGCTGCGGCGTATCTCGCCCGGTGTAAGCCGGTTGCCTCGCACCCCCTGCAGCAGCTCTGCATGGATCTCGGAGATCAAGCGCATCGAAACAGGCAGCGTTTCCAGCCGCTTCAGGCCATGGTTCATCGCCCGCACATAGTTCACCACCTCATCCACATCGCGGGGCAGCGTCTCGGTGTCGAACAGATTGGCCTCCGCCGCCAGCAGGTCTTGCAGGGAGCTCTGTGTGCCCTCGATCTGGCTGGAGAGCACTGCCTCCTTGCGCACGTACATGAACACGAACAGATCCGGGTTTGGCAGCGTTTCCACCGACCCATCCAGCCGGCCGAGGGCTCGATCGGCCTGGGAGAGAAGCACCTGCAGTTCGCCGCTCAGCCGCAGCGGTGGATCCGGTGGCAGCGGCGCGGGATGGAAAGCCCGGTAGCCCGTGGGTTGGCTGCGGTAGGTGCCGGCGCGGCTCGACCTGGCTTCAAGCATGGGTTCCCGTGCCTTTCCGATGAGCGTTGCTTGGCTCCATAGTAAAGGCAGCATTCGCTATGGAGGGATGCCGGGTCCATAGGCAAGGCTGCGTTGCCCATGGTTGGCTGCCGTGAGCCCTCCTGTCGTAGGGCCCTCATAGCGCCCTGCGGCTCAAGGGGGATGGGGTGTGAGGTCCACACCCCCCGACTACATCTTGCAAGGAGTGCCTGGCAAGCCCAGCCGACCGAGACTGGAGGGAACAGCTTCATCACCAGCAACAGCAATGGCGGCCAAAGGCCCAGCGAGCGGCAGCCTCAATGCCATGAATCTCGAAGCCCTGGGGGCGGCCCGGCTGGCGGAATTGTTGATGACGCTCTGCGAGGGCAACAACGCCAGCAGGCGCTTGCTGCGGCTGGCGCTGGCCGAGCAAAAGGGGCCATTGGAGATGGCGCGGGAGCTGCGTAAGCGGCTGGCCAGCATCGCCCGCGCCGGCAGCCTGCTCGACGACCACAAACGCGATCAGCTGGTGCGGGAGCTGGAGCGGCAGCGCCAGGCGATCTGCGGACCGATCGCGGCTCACGACGCCGATCTGGCGGTGGATTTGCTGTGGGAGGTGCTGGAGCTGTCGGGGGGGCTGATCGAGCGCTGTGATGACCGCGATGCGGTGCTGCGTGACTGGTTCCATCAGGCCAGCGCCGCCCTCGGCCAGGTGGCCGTGTCGGCCCGCGGCAAGCCGCAGAACTTGGCCGATCAGGTCTATGCCGCTGTGGTGAGCAACAGCTATGGCCAGTTCGATCCAATCGTGCGCGATCTGGGCCCGGCCTTGGGGGGCGATGGGCTGGCCCACCTGCGCCTGCGCCTGGAAACCCTGCGCCAGCGCTCCAGCAGCAGCACGACGACCAAAACCCAGCCCGACTGGGTCGTGAGCAGCGCCATGCCCAACATCGCCGATGCCCTGGGCGATGCCGATGCCCTGGGCGATGCCGAGGCCTATCTGGCGGAGTATCGCGACCACAACCCCGAGGCGCTCAACGTGCCGGCGATCGCGGCCAAGGTGGCGGAGCGGCTCACCAAGGCCGACCGGGCGGAAGAGGCGCTGATCCTGCTGCAGGCGGCCGACCCGGCCCTGCGCCAGCGCCGCACTGGCGCTGAGGCGTGGTGTGATGCGCGCCTGGCGGCGCTGGAGGCCCTCGGCCGCAGCGACGAGGCCCAGGCCCAGCGCTGGGATTTTGCCCTGCTGGAGCTCTCAGGCCGCCACCTGCGCAACAGCCCCCGCGTCCGCCACCGCCAACTGGCCTGGGCCTCCACAACGATGCAGAGCGCGACCAGCGCGAGCAACACCTGCCCAACCCTGGAGTGAAACCCCAAGGAAAGAATGGCCCGGATTAGGGCCCAGCCCAGTAGCAAGCCCCCGGCCAGCCCAAGGGGGACGGCGAGTAGCCGTAAAGCGAATGTCCTTACGGTTGACCATCCACGACGCACGGTTATCCGTTGATGGGACACGCTGCGTTGTCGTTGGTCTTGAATCTCGGGCCTTCGAGTTCAGTCACATCGCAAAGCTCGCTAAGCATCAGCCTAGAAGCCTACTGATCTAACCTGAACTGCATGAGTTGCTGTTTGCCAGTCGGTCAAGTTGCCAAGATAGTCAATCCGCCCCTTCCCAGCCCAGCTCTACCCTTCGGTTACTCAAGTTCTCCGCCAGCTCCAGCCGTAACCCCGGCAACAGCTCTACATCCCCCAGCTCCAGCGCCGGCTCAATCCGCAGGGGTTCGCATGGAGCATTTGCGGCGCCACCGGCCCGCCAGATCTCCACAGCCCGCTGCTCGGCAAACAGCAGCCAGCCCAGCCGGGCGTCGTTGGCCATGTAGGCGGCCATCTTGCGGCGTAAGGCACCGCCGCATCGGGGCTGAGTACGGAGCCATCGTCCAGGCGGAAGCCGCCAAAGCTATCGAACACCATCCAGCCCCCCTGGAGATCAGCCCAGTTCTGCAGCCTGGTGAGCAGGCGACTGTTGCGGTGGCTGGTTTCACCGCCGGTGGGTGTCAGAGTGATCAGCCGGCCATCGGCCGCCAGTTCGAGCACCGCCTCTGGGTTGGCATCGCACACCAAGGCGAACGGCTCCGGGGTGAGCCGCAGCTCCGGTGGCAGCTGCAGGGGGGCAAACCGGCAGCTTGCGCAAGATTGATGACACTGGGTTGAGGGTCTGATTGTTGAGGCGTCCGCAACCCCTCAGGATATTGGTTCAAATGCCAGCTTGAGTGCGGCACCTAGCTTCCCATGATCTCAAGGGGGCTGCACCCACTGAATGACGATGCGTTATACCCCGATGCCGTCTTCGCTGTAATTCAGTCGTAGATTGCGCTCAAGATCTCTGATAAGGTCTCGTTAGAGTATCGCTCCTTAAGATCCTGCAGCGAATAGCCCCCAGCCGCTGCAATACGGGAGAGAGCTGCGCGGAACTCAGGGATCCGATCGCGATAGGCGGTATCGCGCATGTAATCGGTAATTGGCCGGTCGCGTACGGTCAGACCCTGCCATTCCTTCGCCCAGTGCGGGCGCGTGTTCAACAGCTCACCGTTTCCGTCGGCGATCGCCAGCCAGCGGTCAGTCACCCCCTGCATGAAGGCCGCCCATTCGTCACGATCAGTATTGATGGTGGTTAGTACCTCGATTGAGCAGGTTCCAAAGTTATTGCCATGTTGCGGTGCCAATGTCACGCCAGATCCGCCCATGACACGCATTTCCAGCGTCAGGCGCATCGGCGCCTTGCCCTGTCTCTCCCATTTACACACCTCAGCGATGGCCTCCCACCAGGCGCGCTGGCAGATGCTCCAGTCGGGCCTGGTCGGGTCGCCGGGCATCGCCGGGATGGGAATCTCCCATTCCATGTCGAAGACTCGCATGTTCTGGATCCCGCGACGGAAGTGCAGCCCGTCAATCAGCGGGGTCACAATGGTCTGCCCCGACGGCAGCAGAGCCATGGCGCCCTTGGCCAGCAACTTGGCCTGCAGGATCTCGGGCAGGTTGTTGTACCAGCTTGCGCCAGTAATCATCTGCGACAAATACTCCTCCGTTGCCTGCATCCAAGAGCCAAAGTCGCTGGGATAATCGCGACTGTCCAGCGCATCACCGTCATTGTTCCAGGTGTTAATCCAACAGTCTGGCTCGAATGCGAACCAAAACCATTCAGCGTAATAGCTTTCGCTGGCCCTAGCAATGAATTCCTTCTTGGCGATCTCTAGGGAGGCTGCGTCCACACCTGTCATGTCGATCTCCGGCGGCACTTGGAACCCTTCCGGCGGCGGCACAGTTAGCGCGACGCGGGTCTTCTGTGGTTGGAGGCGTGCATAGGTCATCGCATCAAGCTTGAGCGTAATCGACGTGACCACCCCCATCAGCCCGAATGCCCCTGAGGCGCTTCTTAAGTCTCCGGGGTCAGTGACGATCTGCAATTCGCCCCTGGGATTGACGAATTCGATCTCGGCTACAAGGTCGCTCAAGGTCTGGTTGCGCAAACCCGCCCCGTGGCAGATTGGCCCATTGCTGCCCCCCAGGTGATCTCGACCAGGATGACGTTCAGGGGTACGGACCAGCACAACGCGCCGCCTTTTGGGTCAAGGCACCAGCGGCGGAACTGTTCGTTCGTCGTGCCTGCACCGATCTTGCACAGTGCCTTCTCGACGCCGTCTTCGGTCACGGTGCCGATTACTTCAATGCCCTGCAACTGGTCCTGCGGCGCGATCGCAGGTTCCGAAGCAGGAAGATCCTCAACCACGTCCAGTGGGAGTAAAGAGATCAGCACGCCGTCATCAGCACCATAGAGGTTGCCCCATGTGTGTCGGTAGCCCGACACCCGCACTTTCTTACCGTTGACAACTGCCCATTTCACCAGGTTGCAGATGCCGACCTTGGTCCTGGGAATTGCAGTCACGGCAGGTGTGTTGGCTACGGTCCGGCCCCAGTTCTGGAAGGGGCGTCCCATCAACACTTTGACTGGCTTTCCATCGGCCTCGATCACGCCGGGTAGGCTATCTTCGGCGGCCCTTAATGCCCCCAGAAGATCAGCGACAAAGCCACGATGCGTACCCTCAGCAGGGTTTCCTGCCGTCCTCGACACCGTCTTGACATACGGGGCAAGAGCCGGATCGAAGCCCAGCAACGCTTCCATGTCCGCGCCATGAAAATCGCCGTGGTCCTCCATGTGAGCCTGCGCGATGTTCCCGATATTTCGTTGCCAAAAGTCTAGAAAACCATTGACTGCAATGTCTTCCTGCCAGGTTGACCGGTCAGGATTTCCTTGTTCGTTCATGGGAATGCATCCGTGCTTGTGAGTTTCATGGGTACTTACGGCGGCCTTGGCGCAACTTGAACGCAGCCAGTTCTGCTATCTGCGGCAATTGTTGATCGATGTCGCAATGCCATCCCAGATGCTGTGTTCGGGTACGATCCAAGTCTTGTGTGTCAGTGTATATGTCAGATCGCCAGAGGACGAGTTGAAATCAAAGGTCATGTCTACCGACCAGCCTGGTCCTGAAGTATGAGAGGTTCCATTGTTGCCATCGGCGGGCGTGTACACAGTCCCATGCTGCTTGGAGCTTGTGGCCTTGACACAATCAAAAATCGCCTGAGTGACTCCGTGATAAACCTTGGTAGTGGAAGCCATGATCTGAGATGTGATTTTTTGGTATCAACAATCTAATTTTAAGGTACCTTGAAGATTCGAGTTCCAGCGGGATGCAGCAATTGAGGTTCATTCCCGCATCAGCCCTGGCTTGAGAAGTAAGTCTTTCGATAGCTGATTTTTCGAGGTGCCCTTTTGTCATTGCAGGGCAAGGCCCAGCTCTTGGCAATACTCCTTAACTCGTTATGCAGGTGGGGGCGAAGACCGCTCGAGCAGCGTCCCATGGAGTGGTGTAACTCGGGAGGAGCAGCCCCGGCGTAGCCGGGGCTGACAGCTCGTCTCCCTCGGATCTCAGCTGTGGCAATGCGTGGGCCGGTCTCTGAACCTGTTTGGAGCACTACCAACAAACCGAACACAGACCATGACCCTTATTCATCAGCGAATGGCGCCTACGAGCTGGCCCAGCTCATGGAGGGCGCCACCGCTGGCGCCCTGATCCCTGAGATCGTGCGATGCGGCATTAACAGCTGCTTGAGGCGGAGGTTTCGGCACTCACCCGCGCCCAGCTCCACGAGCGCTGCCCCGATCAGCGCTCCACCCACCGCAACGGCTATCGCAGGCGGCTGCTCACCACCCAGGTGGGCGACCTGATCCTGACCATCCCCAAACTGAGGTAGGTCAGCTGATTCCCAAGCTGGCAGGAGTCCCGCCGCCGGTTCGACAAAGCCCTCTACGCCGTGGTGATGGACGCGTACACCGGCGGCATCTCCACCCGCAAAGTCGATGCCATGGTGGAAGCTCTGGTCTGCGAGAGCGGCATCTCAAAATTGGAAGTCAACCGGATCTGCCAGGGGCTGCCAGGTCAGCAACATGCGGCGCTGCCGCGTCTACTTTGAGTTGGGAGCCGCTCTGCGATCGATGTTCGTGCTGACCGAGGCCCGGGCAGAGGAGCAGCAATAGGATCGGGTGATCGGCAACGGGTGGAGCCAGTGTCATGGCTCCGGCGGAACAAGGGAATCAGTTTAAGAAGGGTTCGATTGGGCAGCGCATGCATCAGGCGGTTGTGCTTTTCGCTCGAGTCCAGCGCGACCCCCCAACCACCAACCGGGCCCGGTTGCCATCCTTCCTCAACCGGATCACCGCTCACCCCCCGGATGCTGGTTCGGGGCCGGTTGGGGCAGGAATTGCCGATAGAAGCGATCCTTCAGTTCCCAGGCCCGCTCCACTTGGCTGATGGCGATCTGGAGGGCTTCCTCGCTGCCGATCAGCTCCGCCATGTGGCGGGCCAGTTCCTGGGAGTGGGTGAGGCCGCCCAGGAGTTGTTCATCACCAATGTCGGATTGGCGGCGGTCGTGAATCATGTGGTAGTAGAAGAATTCAGAGC
>Ga0164292_10004565_pt1 | contig 11268 bp, 9 predicted proteins | sample GEODES117metaG_FD_111486 | JGI IMG/M metagenome (GOLD analysis project Ga0164292, IMG submission 111486) | Eutrophic lake water microbial communities from Lake Mendota, Wisconsin, USA - GEODES117 metaG | ecosystem: Environmental > Aquatic > Freshwater > Lake | place: USA: Lake Mendota, Wisconsin... | reverse complement strand
GCAATTTGGTTCAGGATTCGGCGATGCTCGCGCAAGCCAACCGGACGACGGCCCGGTACCCAACGCGAGCGATCGATTATCCTGCGCAGCCCAAGTACGGTTCGCCCGTATATGGATATACATCGTCGAATACAACCTGGAACGCTCCGGTGACACTGGCCCCTCCCCCACCGATGACCGTCCCGCAGTACACGGCGCGTCAAACGGCGTCAGCTCCGATCATTCCAATCGCGTCGCAGACGGCCGCACCGGCTTATCCTCCAATGTATGCGGGAACCGGAACACCGATTCCACCGCCGAGTGGTCCACCGTCGATGCCATTGGTTTATGGATCGCCCGTGGCTCCAGGTGGGTATTCGAATCCTGCTTACCCTGGATATCCAACGGGAGCCCCGACAGGCCCTCCGCTTTACGCCAGTACTCCATATCCGCAGGCTGGTTATCCGCAGGCTGGTTATCCGCAAGCTGGTTATCCGCAAGCTGGGTATCCGATGGCTGGTTATCCGCAAGCTGGATATCCTGGTTACCCCGGGTATCCGCCTAATGGCTATGCTGCTTGGTATGCCCAGCAAGGAGCCTTGTTCCCCTCGACCTTATTTTCGACCAATGGTGGTCAGGCATCGATGGCAAGTGGTGGGTATCCATACAAGGGTTATCCCCCCGGTGCCGTTCCACCTCCTACGTCGGGCTATAGCTATGGCGCACCTGGTTATGGGTCGCCTGCTTATGGGTCGCCTGCCTATGGGGCTCCTCGGGTTGCAAGTGCTCCTTTGGGTGTTTCGTCGAATGCTCCGAACTTCGTGGGCAGGAACTCACTCCCTTTTGGAACCGGCGGCTACTAAGAACCTGAGCCCGCAGCATTAATTTTTCGGATGAAGCCGCTACAGATAGGTTTAAAGGGGCTCATTTTCGGCCATCTGCGAGCTAGTTGAGTTCGAACCGGTTCGAATGGTTTGACAGATTGATAGGATCGAAGTTAAATCAAGGATCTACGGAACCCCATCCCCGCCCCCCACTTCTGGAGAGACAATTCGATGAAGAAATGGATCGTTTATTTGGCCGTTGCGATGACCGCTTCGATGGTTTCGCCCAATGCGTTTGCCATCAAGGAGTTCAGTGAGGCTTGGGCAGCAATTTACGCTGAGAAGTCTACGAATGACGGCTTCAAGAAGCTTGCGATGGAAGCCAAGTGCAACGTTTGTCACATCGATGGTGAAAACAAGAAAAAGCACAATCCTTACGGCGATGTCCTTGAGCATGACGGTTTGACCAAGAAGAATTTCCCACCGGCGAAGTTCAAGGAAGACCTTGAAGGGACCCGCAAGAAGGTCGAAGAGATCCTCAAGAAGATCGAGGATAAGAAGGCAGAGGGATCCGACAAGACGTTCGGACAGCGGATGAAGGATGGTTTGTTGCCAGGGGGCGACGTCAAAGGTAAGTAACGTTGTTTGTGAACACCGGCGATAGACAAAAAACTCCAAGGCGTCCTGAGAAAACCGCAGGACGCCTTTTTTCTTGGTGATTCCTGTGGCTTTGCGATCGCAAGTTGCGGAAGTGTCGATGAGCTGGCGGAAGCTCCAACCAGGACACCATAGATTTAGGTTATAATGGGGCGAGATTCTTCGGTGCCACACGGTGCGGCATCGGCGATCAATCTTGTGATTTTGTACTTTAGAAAGGCGTTGGCCACGATGTTTCGTAGTCTATTTCAATGTGTCGGCATGCTGGGTCTTGGTTTGGCAGGTCTTGGTTTGACGCCCGTCCTCGCGCAGGATGCGACCAAGCAGGAGACCGAGGCTGGATTCGTTAGCCTTTTTGATGGCAAGTCAATGAAGGGTTGGAAGGTCAACGAGAATCCAGAGAGCTGGAAGGTCGAAGGCGGGAACCTCGTTTGCAAAGGCGAGCGATCGCACTTGTTCTTTGTGGGAGAAGAAAAGCCTTACAAGAATTTCCATTTTAAGGCGGAGGTCAAGACCGAGCCGAACAGCAACGCCGGGATCTACTTCCACACCAAGTACCAAGAATCGGGTTGGCCGAAGTACGGTTTTGAGTGCCAAGTCAACTTGTCCTACAATTCCGATCCACGCAAGACCAGCAGTCTCTATGCCGTCAAAGACGTCCTGGAAGCAGCAGCTAAGGACAACGAGTGGTACACCCAGGAGATCATCGTCCAGGGCAAGAAGGTGACCTTGAAGGTCAATGGCAAGACGATGGTCGAGTACAACGAACCCGAGGACCAAAAAGCCGGTTCGGACTTTACTCGAAAGATCGACGAAGGGACCTTTGCACTCCAGGCCCACGATCCGGGGAGCAAGGTTTACTTTCGCAACCTGCGAGTCAAGCGTCTCGATTGATCGATGAACCAGTAACGATGATTCATTGAATCGGACCGAGATTCCAATGCTTTTGTTTTCCTACTCCAAGCCGCTGCTCTGGCCGGCTAGCCGGCCACAGAGGTTCTTTTCGACGGGTGTGCTGAAGCTGATTTGCTTTCTGATCGCTTGGGGTTCGGGGATCGATTTACCCCAAACTCTTGGCCAGGAACCTGCGCAGCTATCGACGCTTGAATCTGCGTTGGCCGATCCGAGCGAGGTTCGATTGAGTGTTCGATCGGGGCTCGAAGGGCGATGGAAAGTCGGCTTTACGACTTGGCATCGCGTCCAGGTCGAATCGCCCCGAAGCTTGTCCGGAGTCCTGGAGATACAAACCGTCGACGGCGATGGCAACTCCGTTCGTTACTCGGACCCGAAATGGTCTTTTCAGGTCGGTCCTGGAACGGCCGCGAGTATCGATGTGTACGCCAAGCATGGCCGATCCGATCGGCCGATCCGGGTCGTGGCGAAGATTGAGGGCAAGAATCCGAACGAGGGCAAGCCCAAGAACGAGTATTCTCATTTGCTTACCGAGCAGGAACGCGGAATGCCACTCTCGGCGACTGAGCCTTGGGTGATTGGAATCGGTACCGATCGTTTGGATTTGGATCAGGGTTTGATGAAGTCTGCCGGAGGTCGCGCCGAGGAGTTGCGGGTCTCGGAACTGACCCGTCTGGAGGAAATTCCCAACAGCAAGCTCGGTTACTCGGGAGTCGATGCGATTGTTTTTTCCTCATCGAATTCGCTGATCAATCAAGGGTTATCGGTCCAACAGCGTCGGGGGCTAGCCGACTGGCTTGGCTTTGGAGGTCAGATGCTTTTGACCTGGGGCAAAGGTGGACCGGAATTGGCCAAGCATCCGGAGTTCGCTCAGTGGTTGCCCGGGGAGTTGATCGGTGCGGCCGTCGATTGCGAACCTGGACCGATCGAGTCCTTGCTTGGATCCCAGGACCGACTGGGCTTGTTGGAAAGTTCGATCCTCAAGTTGACCTCGGGAAAGATGGAGGTGCTTGGGATCACGGCGACTCGGGTGCGGCTACCGTTGATCGCGCGATGGGCTTACGGCACCGGAAGCGTGACTTGGCTGTCAGCCGAGATCGATTCTCCGGTGCTTGCCCGTTGGGAGACTCGACCATCGTTGTTGAAATACTTGATGAAGGAGTATTGGGAGAAGGCCGAATCGAAAGCGAGTCGTAACGTCTTTCTTTCATACGACGATTTATCGGGTCAGTTGAATGCGACCCTGGACCGCTTCCCGAGCCTCCAACTTGGGAACCTCGGCCATCTGGTTCTCATCGCTGGTCTCTTGGCGATTCTGATCGGGCCGCTCGACTATTATCTGACGGTCAAGTACCTACGGAAACCGCGTTGGACATGGTGGACCCTGCTTGCCTGCTCATTGGCGACAATTCTGACAACTTCGTTTTTGTTTCGGCGTTGGAAGCCCCGCGATGCATCGATCAATACGATCGAGTTGATCGACGTGGACGATCAAACCCAGCAGTTGCAAGCGAGGGGTTTTGCGCATTGCTATGGAGGCAAAAGTGGCTTTTTCGATTTCAATTCCTTCCACCGGTCCTTGAGCTCCGATTCCGACGGACTGACGTTTCGCGAAGCGAATCAAGTGGACTGGTTCGGTCAACCCGGCAAGAGCTTCGGTGGCTTTGAATCGAGCGTCACGAGTCAGCTCGGCTTACCCGACTACAGCATACGCACCGTTGGGACCGGCAGTTTCATCGGCGGCTTGGGAATCCCTACAGCGGGAACCAAAGCGATCGAATACTCCTGGACCGAGAAGCTTAAAATCCCCGAACAATCCAATGGTTTGTCCACGGTTTCTGGAAAAGACGATCTGTTGCAAGGCTCGTTTTCCAATCCGTTGAATATCGATTTGCTCGATGGTGTACTTTACTTTTCGGGCCGAGTCTACACGATCCCTGGGCGGATTCGCCCCAACGAGCGGGTTCCGATTTCGACGTCGATTCCTAAGGACATCACGCGACGTTTGCAACGCCGTGCCTTTGTGGCCGGACAGGAGCAGGGCGTCGAGTGGAATCCAGCCGACACCGACAATGTCGAGCGACTCGCCGAGTTGATGTCGTTTTTTCGGTCTGCCGGCGGTACTTCCTATGTTGGATTGCAACACCGTTACTTAGCCTCTTTGGATTGCTCGGACTTGCTCAAACTCGATCGTGCCATACTGTTCGCGAGATTGCCTGAATCGGCGAGCAATTGGAATTTGCAGCGGGATGGAGTCCAGCAAAATGAGCTTCAGGGAAAGCGGACTACGATGATTCGATTGGTCTTAACGGTCCAAAACTCCAATCGATCCTTTGCACTACTCAAAGACCCCTCATCCAATGAGCCTCAGCCATAGAGCGACTCGCCTCGGAGCAAGTTTGTGATCAAGACGATTAAGCTGACCAAAAAATACGACGACATGTACGCCATCCGAGATATCGACTTGGATTTAGGCCAAGGGGATCTGTTCGGGTTCATCGGCCCCAATGGCGCTGGAAAAACAACGACGATGCGAATTGTCGCAACATTGCTCGAGCCGACCGAAGGCGAAGCGTATGTGTGCGACTATTCGATTTACACGCATCCTAAAGAGATTCGACGATTGGTCGGGTTCATGCCTGACTTTTTCGGCGTCTACGACGACATGACGGTCATCGAGTACTTGGAGTTTTTCGCCGCAGCTTATCGTATCGGCCCTCAAGCAAGACGCAAACGATGCAACGAAATGCTCGATATCGTCGACTTGGACTTCAAACGCGATGCCTATGCCAACACCCTTTCGCGAGGCCAAACCCAACGACTCGGACTGGCGCGAACACTTCTACACGATCCGGCAGTTTTGCTTTTGGATGAGCCCTTGAGCGGCTTGGATCCTCGGGCCCGTATCGAAATGAGGGCCTTGATGCGCAGGCTCGGTGCGATGGGCAAGACGATCATCGTCTCGAGCCACATCCTGCCCGAGCTTGCCGATGTGTGCAACAAGGTAGGGATTATCGATTCGGGCAAGATGATTGCATGCGACGACGTAGCCTCGATCATCAAACGCGTCAGTCCAAACACCACCCTGCTGATCGATTTGGTCAAACCTCAGGATTCGGCCAAGGCCATCGATACGATCTCGGCGGAGCCCATGGTCGAGCATGTCGCGGTCGATGGCGCAAAACTCAAAGTGACGATCAAACCTGGCGTCGAAGACTACTCCTCGCTGAGCATGCTTCTTGCCACCCAAGGGATCCCGTTCACAAAATTTGCAGCCGAAGAAATCAACCTGGAATCTGCCTTTATGGCATTTACCAAGGGAGCAGGGGCAAAGATCTGATGGCACCGTGTCTAAGAAAACCGTGGCTAAGAAAAGTGTTTCCTCATGAGGACTGGCTGGTAATCCTTCTAGGGGCCATGGTCCTTGCCTTGTGTACCTTATTGGTCCAGCCAAAGCCCGATCCAACACCCGGTCCGACACCCGGTGGAAAGCCCCAGGTGGTCAACTATGCCAAAGGAACGATTGCCAAGTTGGAGAAATGGGGCAGCAATCCGGTGCGGGCTTTTGTCTCGGAAGACCAAGCCAAAAAACCTTACCAGCACCTCCCTTCGCTTGCCGTGACCTGGGCTGTCCTGGGGTGTTTGCTTGTCCCTGTAGGCCTTTGGAAAGGGATTCGACCGCTCGAATATTGGACTGGATTCCTGGTGCTCTCTTTCCTCGGGACGTTGGCTTTCGTGATGGCAAGTCAGGAGGTCATCAAGCAGTACAACTACGAATACGTGCTATGGGCTTTGCTCCTGGGTCTGCTTATCAGCAACACCGTCGGAGTTCCTCGATCCATCCGCCCGATGCTCATCGGTGATACGCTCATCAAGTTGGGTTTGGTGCTCCTGGGGGCCGAGGTTTTGTTCAACAAGCTCGTGGCGCTCGGTCCGCCCGGAATCTTTACCTCTTGGATTGTCACACCGGTGGTGCTCATAAGCACTTTTTGGTTTGGACAACGTGTCCTAAAAATGGATTCACCGAGTTTGAACATGGTGATTTCAGCCGACATGTCCGTCTGTGGGGTCTCGGCCGCTATCGCAACAGGGGCAGCCTGCAGAGCCAAACGCGAGGAGATTTCCTACGCGATAGGCATCTCGCTGTTATTCACTTCGCTGATGATGGTCATTCAACCCCAGTTCGTCTTATGGACTGGCATGGATAAAAATGTCGGGGCGGCTTGGATGGGAGGAACGATCGATTCGACCGGAGCGGTGGCCGCCGCCGGAGCGGTTCTGGGGGAAGATGCCGAGACGATCGCTTCAACGGTCAAGATGATCCAGAACGTTCTTATCGGCGTCATCGCATTTGCGGTGGCAGCCTATTGGACGATGGCTTACGGCGAAAACGACGACCAGCAAAAGATAGGTCTCGGAGAGATCTGGAAGAGGTTCCCAAAATTCGTCTTGGGATTCTTAGCCGCATCCTTGGCGTTTTCTTTCCTCTTGCCCTCCCTGGGGGTTTCTTCAGGCGCAATCGATTCGATTACCAAAGACACCACCACACCGCTTCGCAGTTGGCTTTTTTGCCTCGCGTTTGTTGCCTTTGGACTCGAAACGAACTTCAGAGAATTGGGAAAGTACCTCAGGGAGGGTAAGCCCCTGCTGCTGTATTTGATCGGCCAAACCTGGAGCATGATCCTATCGTTGGCGATGGCGTATTGGATGTTCGGTGTGCTGTATGCCGACAGGGTCAAAGAGATTTTGGCCAAGTAAAGCGAGCCTCACTCGATGCGATGGTTCAAGCTCTTGGTTGGGTGCGCGGTCTTGAGCTTCGTATGGCTGTGGGTCCTACCTCGGATCGCTCGGTACCCTTCGGTGCGCGATCACCTGGAATTGCTTGACCGACGCAACATCAATGCAGGAGCGATGTATTACACCGAAGTCGAGGAACACCGCTGAGAGGAACACCGCTGAGAGGAACACCGCTGAGAGGAACACCGCTGAGAGGAACAACTCTGAGAAATCGATCAGCGAACCGTCTGGCCGTTTGCATCGGTTTGAAGCAACCTCTCGACTAGTTTTGTCACCATCGCTCTGCGGTTCCAGTCCCGCATAAAATCGATCGCCAGCGTTTCGACTAGATCCGCTTCGATTGCATCAGTGGCTTTGCTCACATCGAAGTTGCTTTGCGACTTGCCTATGTTCCGCAGCATCGCTCTCCAGGTCCGCCGGATCTCGGTGCGAGCCAGCGATTCGGGATTAAGCTTTCCGCCCGATTCGATTCGCCATCGATTCGCCTGGGTCTGCACTAGAGCACTAGGGCCTGTCGGCTCCAGGCTAGGGCTTGGGGACTTGCTCGGTTCAGCCAACGACACCAAGGAGTTCGGGAATCGTTCGCTTTGGACCAGGAAAATGGGCTCCTCGGGCGAGTTCAAGACCGGGAGCATCGATTGGCTTTCCAAGACCGCTGCGATGTTGGATGCGTAATGGTCACGACTCTCGCGCTGGTATCTCCATTGGGAATCGAAACGCTTGGCGTAGTGCTCGATCCACTGGGTTTGCACCTTAGGTTCCATCTCGTTCCAATCGTCGATCCAAAGCGCATCTGCAAGCCCTTGGATCTCCGGTACGCTCAAGCAATCTCGGTAGAGCATCGCCTGCTCAAGCTTCCATCCGATATTGCCGCTGGTTCCAATTCGCCAAAAGCTCGGTTCTGTCGAAACGATCTCTTTAAAGTTTCTCGACGATGCATCGACAGGCTCGGTGCTGACGCACTGGCCACCGATCACAACGCGAATCGAATCGGATCGCCCCAAACCATCGTTGGTGATCGCCAAATGAATGATCTCGTCGGCGGGTAAAGCCTCTTTGGTCTGAATGACATGGTACGATATCCTCGCATCGTGGATCAGACGCACGACAAGTCGACCTTGGGAAAGCTCCAATCGAAACAATCGCTGGGCCTGCGCGGGATCCATCCATTGGGTTTCTGCCGTTTGCGATTCTGCCGTTTGCGATTGCTCAAAGATGCACACCGATTCGGATTGAGCGATGAGTTCCTTGGGGAAACTGGCAACGAGCACCAGCGTCCAGGGGCGGACCCAGCGAAGCTTGGGGGGATTCGAGACGCCCCGAAATTCATGAGGTCCAAAATCGACTGCGGTCGGATCCGGCCAAGTCCAAAGACGATCTTGATCCGCCACGGCTGGCCACGTCCGCAGGGCTTGCCAATAGTCTCGTACCGGATTGGCTCCTTTTGGCCTTTGGTCCTTTTGTGTCTGGTCGACAAGCCTCTGCCAATCTTTTTGCTCTGAGCGTTCGATCGACTCGAGTGCCGTTCGAAACTGCCTTAGCAAATTCGATTCGATCGGTGTCGGGGACTCGGCGATTTTGTAGTTGGACCATTGACCGGCGAGGTACCAAGCATGGGTTGCTAGCACGGAGGTCGGCTCGTTGGTGCCGTCGATTGGACACTGAACAATTTGACACTGAACAAACCGGTCGTAGGGGGTATTGTCTTGGTACCGATCGATTAGCCAGCGGCGAAAGCCAGGGGTATCCCAACCGGCCGCATCGAGTCCGGCCGCATCGAGCCGACCCGAAACGTAGGCGAAGTGATCGAGCATCCAGGCATCCGATTGTGCTTGGGCAAAGGCATCGGAAGCCAAAAGCTCGCCGAGGAACGTATCGAAAACTTCGGTCCGTCGATCTTTGGGTGTGTTCGCAAGATCGCGCGCGCGGCTTGATTCCAGATCGAGTCCTGTCAGCGCCCGATGGGTTCGCTCCACAGAGTCCATCCAATCTTGCGAATGGCTTCGATTCGACGGAGCGGTAAGTACTAGGACTAGTCCGAGGGCAGCAGGCCAAAAAGAAAACCAGGCCGACTTGAAAGCGGTCTGGTTTTCGGTTTTTTGGATGGATGGGTTCACAAGCCGACTTGGGTTGAGCCAGAGGTTGCTTTAGGGTTCGAGGCTGACGGTTACGGTCTTCGACTCGGTGTAGGCCTTGAGACCTTCTTCGCCCAATTCGCGACCTTGACCACTCATTTTGAAACCACCGAAGGGTGCAGCAGCATCGAAGACATCATAGCAATTGACCCAGACGGTTCCGGCTCGCACCCGCTTGGCGAATTCGTGGGCGCGACCGACGTTTTTGGTCCAGATGGCAGCCGCTAGTCCGTAGAAGGTGTTGTTGGCGCGTTGGATCAGTTCCTCCCAATCGTCGAAGGACAGGATCGACATGACAGGTCCAAAGATTTCTTCCTTGGCGATCGACATCGAATCGGTCACCCCATCGAAGACCGTGGGTTGAACGAAGTAGCCCTTGTCGCCGAATCGAGCGCCACCGGCGATGCACTTGGCACCCTCGGCATTTCCCTTTTCGATGTAGCTCATGATCTTGTCGAATTGGGCTTGGTCGACCTGTGGGCCTTGTTCGGTTGAAGTCGAGAGAGGATTTCCAAGCCGTCGCGCCTTGGCTAGGGCTTGCACTTTAGCGACGAATTCGCCGTGGACGCGTTTGTCGACAAACACGCGGCTGCCGGCACAGCAGCATTGGCCCTGATTGAGGAACAGCCCGACGTAGGCACCCTGGGCGGCTCGATCTAGGTCCGCGTCGGCCATGACCACATTGGGGCTTTTGCCGCCGAGTTCGAAAGTCAAACGCTTGAGGGTCTCGGACGCATCGCGCATGATGATCTGTGCGGTGCGGTGTTCGCCGGTGAAGGCGATTTTGTCGACCCCGGGGTGACGGACCAAAGAGGCACCTGCGGTGGGTCCGAATCCGGGTACGACGTTGATCACTCCGTCGGGGATACCGGCTTCTTTGGCCAGTTGTGCCATTCGCAAGCAGGACAGCGGTGTTTGTTCGGCCGGTTTCATCACGATCGTGCAGCCGGCTGCAAGGGCAGGGCCCCACTTCCAGGCCACCATGAGCATCGGAAAATTCCAAGGGATGATTTGGCCAGCCACACCGACGGCTTCTCGGCGTGTGTAGGTCAGGTAGTTGCCTCGGATGGGGATCGTCGAGCCATGGATTTTGTCCGCATAGCCGGCGTAGTACCGCAGGCAATCGAGGACCAGGACCAAGTCTCCGTGGCGAGCCTCATTGAACGGCTTGCCATTGTCGAGGCTTTCGAGAGCGGCCAATTCGTCGATGTGTTCCTCGATCAGGTCGGCCAGCCGGTACATCAGCTTTCCTCGGTCCCGAGCGTCCATACGGGACCAGGGGCCTTGGTCGAAAGCCCTGCGGGCAGCTTGTACGGCCAGATCGATGTCCTCTTTGTCTCCCTCGGCGACTTGGCAAATCACCTCTTCGGTCGCCGGATTCAGTGTGGCAAAGGTTTTGCCTGAGACGCTCGGACGCCATTTGCCGTCGATGAAGCACTCGGTGTGTCGAATTTTGGGGGTGGCAATGGTCTTTTCTGCGTGTGCGATCGCCATGGTCTCTAAGACTCCGTTGGGGAAAGGATCAACTGAGGAACTCTAGATAGATCGGAAAAACAATCGTCGCGTAACGATATCCGATCTAAGAATATCCGTTTGCAAGGCGTGATGCCAGTGCCGGAAAAATCGGTACCCAAGGCACAAAACCTTAAAATCGCGGAATCCTTTGGAGTTAAAAAAACCTGTCTCGCTACAATAGGGGGCAGAATCGAGGACCCGCATGTCCTCCAAAATGCAATTCGCCGTAAAACCACTTCATCTACTTCCGGTCCCGACTGCCATGAGCATTGAAATATCGAGAATAACCCGGTGCTGGTTCGGCCTTTTGGCCGGTGCTTTCGCCTGGATTTTGGCACTCGGAACAAGCACCCAGGCCCAGATCGTCCAGATTCCCAGCATGGGAACCTTCAACATTTCCAGTTCGGCCTCCGTTCCGGACCAAGGCTCGGCGTACCTCGGAGGCAATC
>Ga0164292_10004560_pt1 | contig 11272 bp, 16 predicted proteins | sample GEODES117metaG_FD_111486 | JGI IMG/M metagenome (GOLD analysis project Ga0164292, IMG submission 111486) | Eutrophic lake water microbial communities from Lake Mendota, Wisconsin, USA - GEODES117 metaG | ecosystem: Environmental > Aquatic > Freshwater > Lake | place: USA: Lake Mendota... | reverse complement strand
TGCGTTCTTCCCTTCATGCAGCCCATCCCCATCCCTGGACTTTCATCAATTCTCGGATTTGTTATCCTGCTCCAAGGAATTGGGCTCATCATTTCCGGTAAGCCTCTCCTCACTCAACGCATGAAAGACGTGCAATTTTCGCCCGAAAAAGTTGCCAGCTTTATTAAAGGCGCACGTAAAATTTTTCCCTGGATCGGTTGGATGGTAAAAACGCGCGGGCAGCATTTAGTTAAGCACCGGGCGAATCAAATTGTTTGTGGATTTGTTTTGATAGGACTTTCGCTCTTCCTGTCTCTACCACTGCCATTGCCAAGCAGTAACTTTATTCCAGCGATAGGAATCTTCTTTATCTGCCTCGGTCTTCTAGAAGAAGACTTTCTACTGGTTTTCTTAGGGATCACCTATTCGGCTATATTCACTTGGATTTTGTCCTTCTCTTTCCACATGCTTTGGGAAGAACTCAGCAATTCCGCCTGGTGGGGACGCTACTTCTGATCATCTTCCAGGGTACAGCCCGTATCGCCACCTGAAAGTGAAATGCCTTCTTCCTTAATCTCAACTTTCTCAGCAGCTTTGGTATCACAATCCTCAAGAGCAGCCGCACCCGTTGATACTTCCGGAGCACCGGCCACAGGGGCTTCTTGTTTTTGACAGCTCACTAAACTAACAAGAGCAGCAAGAATGAAATATTTCATGGGGTAATCTCCTTAGGAACTTCACGACTAAAATTAGCAGACTTTGAACTCATAATCCGGCGATACATAAAACGCGGCATTAAGCTGAGTAGCTTCACGATGAAGGCAAAGGCAAACGGGAAGGCGACAAGCTTTTTCTTTTTTCTAATTGCTGTGATGATTAAATCGGCCGCACGCGGAGCCTTCATAAGAAATGGCATCGGGTGATGATTTAAACGTGTCAGGGGTGTATCTACAAAGCCCGGACACACACAGGTGACATCTATACCTAAGTGGCGCAGATCGAGACTAAGAGACTCACAGAATTTAATCACGCCACTCTTCGTGGCACTATAACCAGAGATACCAGGGAAACCATTAAATCCGGCCAGCGATGAGATCGCCACCATTTGCCCTCTTCCTTGTGGAATCATAATCTCCATGGCGGCTTCAAAAGCATGCATGACACCTAAAAGGTTCACATGCACCATGCGATAAGTGCGCTCAAAGTCTGGCACTTTCGACTTAATGGGATAGGAAATACCTGCACTAGCGATTATCAAATGCAAACCGGTGGGTGATGCGAACTCATGAATTGCTTTCTTGAGTGCTAGGCGATCAGCAACATCAACTGCATAGAAACTAATATTATCGCGATGCTCTTCGAAGTTAGCCTTAAACTTTGTGTGTTCACGTCCACACACTCCGACTTTCCAACCAAGCTTCAAATATTTTTTAGCGAGTTCAAGGCCCATGCCCGAAGTGCCGCCAGTAATAAAAACGGTATTCATGTGTGACAGCAATCCTTTTTACGATTTAGGCGCGGCTGAATTTCAGCGCGCCACAAACCTCTTAGCAAAATTACAACTAACACTGCCGCCAGTATGCTCTCCCAGCCAAAGCTACTCCCGTGCTCATGGGTATGAGCACTGACGGCCCAAACTGGCTGTACGCCACCATACCAAGCATCCACACCAATCGCGGCGAGAAGTGCTACTGCTGCAATTGAAATCAGATTAATAGCAATGCCCTTGTTTCCAAGATGCGGACGAAGCACAGCAATGTTAGTAATATTGGTGGCAGGTCCCGCCAATAAAAGAATCAACGCAGCACCAGGTGAGAGACCTTTCATAACAAGCGAAGCCGCAATAGGAGTCGTTGCTGAGGCACAGATATAAAGCGGAATTCCCACGACTAGTACTAGCAGACGGGAAGGCCAGACTCCTAGACCCAAAAAGAAATCGGTCGGCACAAAGAAATCCAACATCGCCCCTGCCACAATTCCGATGGTCATCCATAGCGCCAGATCATCCACTAAATCATTTATCGACCACTGAAGGCCTTCCTTTATGGTACTCCAAAAAGGTTTCTTGGCAGGCGCAGCATGCTTATGACCGCAGCAAGCAGCTAGCGGTGCGGCCGGCTTCATGGCCACTTTTTCTTCAGGATTAAAGATCAACTGAAGGCCTCCGGCCAAAAGCGCTGAGGCAAAAGCTGCCACGGGACGAATAATCGTCATGGGCCAGTCCATCATCGCGCGAGTCACCAAGATTGAATCAATGCCAGACTCTGGTGTGGAAATCAAAAACGAAGAAGTGGCAGCTCGACTCGCACCTTTTTGTTTAAGGGCGATCGCCGTAGGGATCACCGAACAGGAACAAAGCGGAATAGGAACTCCCACTAGGGAGGCGAGCACAACATCACTCCATTTGCCTTTTCCAAGCCATGTCGAGACTCGCTCGGGAGGTAAAAAGGCTCGGATCAATCCCGCTAAAAAAAATCCTAGCAACAGTGCCGGCGCTGAAAGCGTGAGAAAGTGCCAGAATGTATTAAAGAAATCTGTAAGATTCATAGGATGAAACGTTAGCATGCATGGATTTGGGTGCCTAGAGATTGGCTTAATGACGCAGCGTCAACATAGGATTTTAGCTTGACGGTTTTTTAGGCCATCCCTATATTGGTTCTTCAGTTCGCGGGGGAGTAGTTAAGTTGGTTATAACGTCTGCCTGTCACGCAGAAGGCCGCGGGTTCGAGTCCCGTCTCTCCCGCCATCTTAAAATAAAATAAGGATCGCCTCGGCGGTCCTTTTTTATTTCTCATTACTTTAAACATTTGGTTTGTCCCTTGCTCCAATTTTTAAGTTATCAACGATTTTCATCATCATTGAATACAGCTTCTCTGAAAATAGGACTTACATCCTTTGGAGGTTTTGAATTGCTCCCATGTCCAATGCTTTTCACCGTTATCATAAGATCCAGGATGACCATTTAGACACACGTAAGGTGCATTTTTGGTCAAACGATTCCAGCTTTGCTCTAGTCCTTTACAAAATGCAAGTCTATTGGCTCGTCTTCCTCCGTAGAAATGCACAGGCTTACTATTCTTGACTTCAAATGAAAAAAGACAAAGATCGACAACGACACTGGCTGACCCCATAGGGTCATTGTCTTTCCACGTTTCATAGGTGAAAGTGACATCTTTAGTTGGAAAGCACTGCCATCTTCTATAAGCAGGTTGAAATTCGTTAATTCTGTATGGAGTAGGCTTCGCATCTTCAATATCGGCCAGTAAATCCCTCTCATTAAGAATCCCATAATCATTTGTTAATATACCGTAGGGATATTTCTTTTGAAGACCAGGTCCTCCCCAAGCATGGGTCAAAAAGAGAATGTATAAAATGAATGATTTCATTTTTGCTGATTCTGCAATTTTTTTAGAATTGATTTAACTTTAAGCGAATCTCAGCCGGCTTTGTCCCTTTTTGATTTGTAATACCCTTGTATTCTTCAAGAGCATTCATCCAGGTTGCGCCCTTCTTCTTTCCTTTAACAAGTCGATACTTCCTAAAGAGCCATCTTGTTGCTGCAGCAATGGCGACACTTGGATCTCTGGCATCCTCTAGACTTATATCAATAAAGTGATCTTTGAGATCTTTTGAACGAGGACTTAAATAGCCCACCGTTTCAGGCATGATCTGCATGAGACCAATAGCTTTATGATCTCTCGTAGGAGAAGGAGGATTTTCATTAAAACTGCTTTCCGTAGCCATAAGTACCTTCACATAATTTGGATGCAGCGGAATTTCAGGCTTAAGCATTTCATTCCAATAGGCAGACCACCCACTAATGAGATCATTGTACTTATTTCCATTCTTAAATCCTAAGTCTTCTGAGGAAACTTTCACTAAGGCGTTCTTAAAGATTTCTAGCTCTGAGATTCGTTTAATCTCATCGGTTTTTAAAAGATCTTTCCCTCTAGGATTTAGCCTACAATGCCCATCATGATCTGTAACTTTTCCAGATTTAAGATCTTTAGGATGTCTTCTAACCCAGTGCTCTCCTATAGGACAAATTCTCCATGGGCTTCTATCTTCAATACTTCGAGTATCAAAAAAAGGGACTTTATAGACTTTCGATTTAGGAATAACTTTCCCGATAATTTCATTCCAGCGATGTAATTCCCAGTTTTGTCCGTTAAGCTCGCTCTTTAATAATTTTTCAGCAGCTTTGATTCTTTCAAAGGGAATCTTCTTTCGTGTTTTAAAAACAATTTGATACTGATGTTCTGATTCATTTTTACTTACTTTAATAAAATGAAAAACTGTGGAGTCACTTTTGTTAAAAACTTTCTGAAGTAAGTTTTTAATCTTTTGCTTGTTATCTTTTGATAAAAACATACTCTTCACCATGGGTAGTAAAATACACTGATTATACCCTCACTTTAATAAAGAATAAATGTCCAAAAGGTGCCAGGTTAGATTCAGGTTTTTAGTGCAATACTTCGATAGATTGAACATGAGGTGTTGCTGTGGTTGCAGCTTAGCCCACCATCATTATAAATACAGCTACAAAATCGCTGGCCGTGTTTTATTCGCTATTTCATTTGTTGTCGGTAATAGCCCTTGAGTGCACCAATCTGAGACGGACTCAAACCTTTAATGTAAGATTTCAAAACAAAAAAACGATACAGAATTTCTGCTGAAATTTGCCGCGCTTTTGGACTATTCAAATATAAAAGCAACAGTACTAAACCGAACTCTGTGATATCTACTTTACGAGTTTTCTTTTCTCGTCCTATTGGTCCTGCCTTGTAATGGTTTTCAATAAAATTTTGCTCAATTTGAAACTTACGATTCTCATTTAATTCAGAATAAACTTTTGATATCGCCCTCAAAACATTGTGATGAGAAAGTTCGAACTTAATTGCAATAGTTAATGAATCAGTTACAGGACCAAAAGGCGTATCTCTAATCCAGACATCACCCATTATTGATTGATTAACCAACTCTTTAAGTCTCGGTGGTTTAGTTTCAAAAGGAGTATCTATTTTAAATTTTTGACTCATTATCATCTCCACGTTTGAGTAATTAAAAATTCTCAACCATGTACGTGATAAAAATTTTGAAGTGAAATTTATTAGATTGAATAAAACTAAAAATTCAAGATCGAAAACTGGCTTAAATAAAATTTATAGCTACACAACTCAAAATTGAGTTGTGTAGCTAAGTAATCAATATTACTTGACTATTTTTTCACTATTTCGAAATCGTATTACTACCATCTTCAAGATCAGGACGGATCACTAAATCAACACGACGGTTGCTGGCGCGACCGCTGGCCGTTTTGTTACTAGCGATCGGACGCTGATAACCCATGCCTTGAGCTTCGATACTCATATCTTGATCATCACTATTGTTGGCCAAGTAATCTTTCACAGATTCAGCACGATCTTCTGAAAGCTTTTGATTTAAGGCCTTATTACCAACAGAGTCTGTGTGGCCTTGAACCATCACTGATCCTGCTCCAAAGTTTTTAATCACTTTTTGCACTTTAACCATCAAAGGATAATTTGAGCCATTGAGCTCTGAACCAGCTGAAGGAAATTTAAGACCTTTCAAACGAATCAAAAGCGCATCACCTTGTTTGTAAACTTCTGCTTCATTTGAAGTGAACTCACGGCGAGCTTCTTCATAGCGTCTGTTCAACTCTTCCTTTGAAGCCATGCCCGCATTAGTCGCCCACAAAGCGCGATTGGCAGTCTCACCTCTTGCAAGCTCACCACGTTGATCTCTTACCATGTTTTTTTCACTTTCCATTTGTAGCGCAATTTCTTCTGGAGAGCTGCGTTTACCAATACGAGATTCACGAGTGATCTTTAATAAGTGCTCAGCTTTTGTTTGAGCATCCATTGAGCGCATACGGATTCCTTCCACATCATGACGATTGGCAGTGATATAGGCTTCTGTATCCGATACACTTTTCTCAGCAACAGCAAGTGTACGTGGAGCGAATTCTTTAGCGCCTTCTTTCAAAGATGAAGCAATCGTTTCGCGTGGCTCGCGTAAGCTGGCTTGCTTAATAGAGCGCATTTCAAGATCAAGATACTTCACTTGCAACTTGCTCTTGTTTTTCAAAGCAGAATCCAAATCATTGTCCTCGATGTCTTCAGTAATATCTACCAATTGATCCTCAGCTGATTCGAAATCTCTTTTAAAATACTTACCGGCACCTGCAGTGATGGCCTGTTGACGAGCTTGAACTACATCATCAAGATTTGAACGAGCAAGTTCAGCGAATTCATTTGAGCGACGAAGATAGGCTTTACCTTTTGCAACATGGTGAAGAGCATCCTTTCGGTTGCCTTGTTTGTTGAGAATCTTTTTGGCTTTGGCATTATGCTCTTTAGCCTCTTCAAAATTGTCAGGTGATAAAACGTCGACATTATTATCAGCTGCGACTTTCAATTCCTGATCAAGTGCTTCCACCTCTTCGGCCGCTCTTGCTGTAGCTGGAAAATCTTGAACCTGCGGCGAACTGCTGCAAGCGACAAAGACAACCGCTAAACTTGTTGTTAAAATAACCTTCCATAATTTGATCTGTTTCACTTCGACCCCTTTTGTAGTAATGTCGGTACATTCGAATTTGGTGTCTCCATAATTCTCATAAACTCACTATTCGGTGGGTTTTTTGATGTGATTTTATCTACACATCTTCTTCATAACCCCATCAACTCCTCTCTAAATGCCTTTGCTATAACTGATTCAGGAAGAGCTATGACGAGTTCGAAAGAATGAGTCAGAAAACTTCTCGGGGTGGGTCACTTCGGTGACTCATCCCTTTTGCAAAACGATGGAGGCATTATGAAGCAACAACGTTTTACTCCTTTTAAGAAGCTTAGCTACTTCAAGACTTATTTCGTTTCCCCGCATATTGAGAGCGATAAGGGTGATCAACAACGTATGATGACAAGTGATGAGTCACTTGATCAAACTTTGGAGGATAGCTTTCCTGCGAGTGACCCGCCGGGACACTTCTCTAAAACTATTGAAGATCGGGTTATGCATAGCACTCCTTATAGCTTGATCTCGGAGCGCACTCTGACAATCTTAGAACAAATACCACCAAAGAGACTTACGCCTTCACAAATATGTAACTACACCAACCTAGGATGCGAATGAGAAAATCTACCAAGGAGCCCAAATGGAAAGCCACCAAGAAAAGAAGAGTCACTACAAAGCGGTATTCGCCGTCTTTGAAGAAAGAGGTGCACTTGAGCTCGCTATCACCGCGCTTAAGAAAAGTGGTTTTAGAAAAAGCGACCTTTCCATATTACTCAAGGATGAAAAAGCAACTAAAGCTTTTGCTCACAAAAAAAATACTCAGACCCTTGAAGACACTGGTCTTGAGGCTTCAACCGGAATAGTGGGAGGACTCGTCAGCATGGGAATTCCGAGTTTTGAGGCTGAACGATTTAATTCTGTCATCCAAGACGGTGGAATGCTGATCTCTGTCCATGTCGATGACGAAGCATGGTCAAATACTGCGAAGGTACTTCTGCGCGACTGTGGAACGCGAGACATCTCTATTGCCACGGAAGAATCGGGTGAATGGCAATTCCTAAGTGATGACCCGAGTGCATCTAATGGCTACTACAGGGCCCCTCTCTACAACTCTACTGTCGATTTAGAACGACACTAGATTTGCCGCAAGACCTCCCTTTTTGAGGGGGGTCTTTTCAATTTTAAGTTACGTCCAGATGCTTTTACATATTCACAAGGAGTCGACATGCGACATCTCATCCTATTTGTTTTGTTTTCCTTAATGATCTCAGAGTTTTCCTATGCTCAAAAGAGTGATGGTGGACTCTTCGTCGAGCCCATGCTCACCTACGAAATGGGTGAAACAAAAACCGACTATCCTGCGCCTTTTGGTTCTTCAGACGGTGAAATACAAGGCTATGGTGCAGGCGTTCGCTTGGGCATTCATATCTTTGAAGCTATTTTTTTGGGCGCCGATGCACGTTACGGACGATTTGATATCGAAAATGATGATCCGGACTACTCTACAGATGCTACAGGCTATAACTATGGACCAGTATTAGGCTTTCAAGTCCCCACAACTCTAGGTATTCGCGTTTGGGCGAGCTATATCATGGGTGGCGAAATGGACATGGACGAAAGCAACAACGTGGATCTGAAACTCAACAATGCTTCCGGTTATCGAATTGGTGGCGGTATTAAATTGGCAATCGTGAGCTTGAATTTAGAATATCAAAAAATTTCCTACGATGAAGCCGAATTGGATGGAAATTCTATTTTTACAGGCTCACGCAGTAATCTTGATGCCGATATTGATTCTTATATCTTTAGCGTAAGCTTTCCTTTCGCGATCTAGTTTTATTTCAAAAAATTTAGGACAGAGGAACACAAACCCTGTCCTAAATTTCTATCTCAACTCAAAGCTTAATACATAAAGAAATAATAAGTTGTGTCGGATTAAGCACAATTTCTAAAAAGCAGTAGCAAGAAGTTGCGACTTCAATCGCATTACAATTATTGCTGATCAACTTTCTACCTGCGAGGTTCGAATGAAAGCTAACAATCGTCTCATCCCAGTATCTAAGCTCTCGATGACAACAACAATCAAGCGCTACTTGTTTGTAAAAAGACAATTGCAAAATATTCTTTCACCAATAGAAAACCTAGGGGACGACTCAACGGAAAACTCAATCCCTCATGTTCATTTCTACAAGAAGCACAAGTCCCATATCTTTCCCCGCTTCGAAACTCTCTAATCCAGGAGGAAGTATGTCACAAAAGAAATCTCAGCGAAGTCGACGTCAAACTAAAGAAGAAAATCGGATCCTGCTTGAATTTTTAAATATTCAAGCGGAACTAGAAAAAGTGAACAACGATAAAAAAAGTTCTAAGTGATCAATCACATGGGAGGCATTATGCAATTAGACACGTTTAACGAGCTCAATCCTTTTGAATCAAATATTCCGATCGAACTCGAAGGAATTTTGATTGGCGAAATCGCTGCCACAGAGGCCTATGAAAACATCTTAAATCAATTATCAGACCATCCTGAAGCCAATCGACTTCAAAGTTTCTATCACGATCATCAAGATGCCGTTGATTATTGGAAACATCAAATGACTGTAAGCCAAGGTGAACCTTCAGATGTATGGAAGAATGCTGTTAAGGCCTTTATCGGCTCAAATAATGTTGTGGGAAATAACAAAGCGATTGCTGCCCTCTTAAAGGGTGAAGAGTATGGCTTAAATCTTTATAAATATATGCTTAACAGTATGAAGATTTCGCCAGCTCAAAAATCATACATACGAACAGTCTTTTTACCAGTCCAAGAAGCTCACATGCAGCGTTTGGCGGGCATGAAGCTAGCTCAAAATCACTAATTAAGAAAAAGGACTTATATGTACGAGCTCCCAGCACTGCCTTATGCTTTTAGTGCTTTAGCACCTTTTTTATCAGAAGAGGCTGTCAAATTGCATTATGAAAAGCATCATGCCGGATATGTAAAACGACTAAATGAACTTACCCATGACCAACCCTCCCCTCCGCTATTAGAAGCCTTGCAACTGGAGGCAACTGGAGAATTGCGGGATATGGCAGCCCAGGTGTGGAATCACAATTTTTTCTGGCAAGGACTTAGTCCTAAATCAGACCAACCGGCCCATGGGAGTCTCTTTTCTAAAATTGGTGAGCGATGGGGTGATATGTATTCTTTCAAAGCGACCTTTAATGAGATCGCTGTGAAACATTTTGGTTCAGGTTGGGTGTGGCTGGTGCATGACAAGGATCAACTGGAGATCGTTTCTACAGACAACGCGAGCAATCCCATCCTCTTAAGACGGAAGGCCTTACTTACTGTTGATGTTTGGGAGCACAGCTACTACTACGATTATCAAAATAGAAAAGAGGATTACCTGAAGGAGTTTTGGAATTATATAGATTGGGAGATCGTGGGGGCTCGACTTAAGAGTTAAGTGGTCTTGCTTTACTCTCAAGATAAGATTTCATCTCAGTGAGAAGGTCAAAGCAATGCTCCAACTCTGAACTCTCAAGTTTCTTTTCTAGTTCGATCGCCAGGGTAGCAAGTTTGCCAAAACCGTAGGGAGCGCAGAAGCCTTTCCACTGATGAGATAAGTTAGCCACAACACTCAGATTCTTAGATAGCAAGGCAGTTTGTAAGATATCCAGTTCACTCGTCCGCTTTTGAAGAAATTCGTCGTAAAAAACTTCAAGTTCGGGCAAAGGTTTTTCGTAGTTTGAATTAATATTTATTTTCATATAAGTTTTCTCTAATAAAGCTTATGTTGAGCCAACAAAACGGAAACAAAATGTATCGCATCCTCCTGATCGAAGATAGCAAAGAAATCTATCAAATGGTGTCACAGACAACTTCATCTCTAGCAGAGTTGGCCTGGGCACAAACATTGAAAGAAGCCCATTCCATCATCAATCAAAGTAAAAATGATCTGATAATCCTTGATCTGGAGCTGCCAGATGGTAATGGCATTGATTTGTGTACAAAACTACAAGAAACACATCCACATACACCGATTTTCATTTTGACTGCTCACCATGATCTATCTGAAAAAGTTCTGGGATTCTCTGCTGGCGCAGACGATTACATCACCAAACCATTTTCAATTCTTGAATTAAGAGCGCGCCTAGAAGCAAGACTTAGAAAAACAAAACTTCAAGAAGCTCATTTTGATTTCTACAAGTGGCGCGAACTTGATATTTGCAAAAGTAGACAAGAAGTTCTGATTAAAAAAGATAGCGGCTTGCAAAAACTCGATCTGACCGCACTAGAATTCAAATTGCTGATTTATTTTGCTGCTCACCCAGGAACCGTCATCGGAAGGGATCAAATTTTGAATGATATTTGGGGAGAAGATATCCATGTATATCACCGGTCGGTTGATACTCATGTAAGCAAACTAAGAAGAAAGCTAGGTGCAGTGGCACATATTGTGGAATCAGTTCATGGAAGCGGCTACCGATTTAACCCAACAGAGCTTTAACTTCTTATTCTACAATCATTGCAACTTGATTTTTTTCAGATTGCAATGATTGTGAGATCACTAACTTAACATCTTTTCGTGTTCAATCATGAATTGCTTAACGAATGGCTTAACTGAATAGACCAGATTCTCTTTTAAACTCAAAACTTCCGTTGGATTATCGAGTTCTTCAGTATCAAGCACCTGCTTCAAATAATAATTAAAAAAAGCATAACTTAATGCACTCAAAAGCCACGCACCGCCACCGAGAGTAAGGATGAAATCTC
>Ga0164292_10004559_pt1 | contig 11273 bp, 8 predicted proteins | sample GEODES117metaG_FD_111486 | JGI IMG/M metagenome (GOLD analysis project Ga0164292, IMG submission 111486) | Eutrophic lake water microbial communities from Lake Mendota, Wisconsin, USA - GEODES117 metaG | ecosystem: Environmental > Aquatic > Freshwater > Lake | place: USA: Lake Mendota, Wisconsin... | reverse complement strand
TTCGGGTGCGCACCACCGGCAACGAGACCCGCGAGGTGGGCGATGTCGAACATCATCAGCGCACCGACTTCGTCGGCGATCTTGCGGAACGGCTCGGGCTCGATGCGGCGCGGATACGACGTGGTTCCGGCGACGATGAGCTTCGGTCGAACCTCGAGCGCGAGACGGCGCACTTCGTCGAAATCAATTCGTTCGTCGTTCACCCCGACCTTGTACGAGGTGAAGTCGTAGAAGATTCCGCTCGCATTCACGGGGCTGCCGTGGGTGAGATGGCCGCCGTGATCGAGGCTGAGTCCGAGGACCGCGTCTCCCGGCGACAGCAGCGCCTGGTACACGGCCATGTTCGCACTCGCCCCCGAATGCGGTTGCACGTTGGCGTGATCGGCGCCGAACAACTTCTTCACCCGTTCGATGGCGATCGCCTCGATCTCGTCGATGATTGCGTTGCCGCCGTAGTACCGCTTGCCCGGGTAACCCTCGGCGTACTTGTTCGTGAGCACCGAACCGGTTGCCGCCATGACGGCCGGTGACGTGAAGTTCTCGCTGGCGATGAGTTGCAGCCCGGTGACCTGCCGCTCGCGTTCCGCGGCGATGAGTCGCGTCACTTCGACGTCGGGATGGGATTCGGAGGGGAAAGGCATCAGCGCTCCTCGGCTTCGATGTCGGACAATTGTGCTACACGTCGTGCGTGACGCCCACCCTCGAACGCCGTGTCGAGAAAAATCGTGACGATTCGCTCGGCTGCGGCCGCGTCGACGACCCGTCCGCCCATCGACAGGACGTTCGCATCGTTGTGCTCGCGGGCCATGCGGGCGAGCCACTCGTCGTTGCACAACGCGGCGCGTACTCCCCGCACCTTGTTCGCCGCGATCTGTTCGCCCTGTCCGCTGCCACCGAGAACGATGCCGACGTCGGCGCGACCGTCGCGCACGGCCCGGCCCACACCGGCACAAATGTGCGGATAATCGGTCGATTCCGCCGAATGCGTGCCGTGATCGTCGACGGCGTAGCCCCGCGCACCGAGGAACCCGACGAGGTGCTGCTTCAGTTCGAATCCGGCGTGATCGGCACCGATTGCAATCCGCTTCGTGGCACCCGTCGTCATCGCCCCGAGCCTACGAGACGAACGACGCTCCGGTCGGCGCGTGCGCCGTCACGAAACGATCCCGGCCGGTGAGATCGGCGTGAACCGTCACCTCGCGCCATCCCGCACCGGCGAGCATCGCGTGCACCGCAGCTCCCTGCTCGTGTCCGATCTCGAGCAGCAACCGTCCGCGCGCCGACAACCAGTGCGGTGCCTGCGCGACGATGGTCCGTATCGCGTCGAGTCCGTCGGCACCGGAGTACAACGCCGTGTGCGGTTCGTGATCGACGACGATCGCCTCGACTGCGGGGTCGGCGACGGCGATGTACGGCGGATTGGCGACGATGACGTCGATCGCACCGCGGTACGCGGCGGGCAGTGCCGCGCACCAGTCGCCCGACCACAGCGATACGTTCACCGCCGCGCGACCGATTCCCGCGAGGTTCGCGCGGGCGACGTCGAGCGCATCGGTCGATACGTCGGTGGCGAGCACCGTCGTCCCCTCGAGCGGCAACTCGGCGGCGAGGGACAGCGCGATGACCCCCGAACCCGTGCCGAGATCGGCAATGACACGGGGTGCATCCATTCCCCGTGCGGTGTCGAGGGCGAGATCGACGAGTCGTTCCGTCTCCGGACGCGGAATGAGGACGCGACGATCGACCATGACGTCGAGGCGACGGAAGGACCAGTGACCGAGCACGTACTGCAGCGGTTCACCCGACATCCGTCGCGCGACCATGTTCCGCAGCGCGATTCCCATCCGCATCGTCACGGCGTCGTCGAGCAGTAGATCGAATTCGGCCGCATCGGCCCCGGCGGCGTCCTCGCACAGCCACCGCGCCTCGCGCGCATCACCGATTTCGGCGGTGACGTCGGCGACCACTTCGCGCCAGGTGGAAAAGTCGCTCATGTCCGGTCCGGTGCGCAACGACCCGGTTGTACAGGCCCTTGCATCAGGAGCATCAGGCGGGTTCGCCGACGCTCACCTGCTCGGCGAGTCGCTCCGCCTGGTACTCGAGAGTGAGCGCGTCGATGACCGGGTCGAGGTTGCCCGCGAGCACATCCTGCAACTGGTACAGGGTGAAACCGATGCGGTGATCGGTGATCCGGTTCTCCTTGTAGTTGTACGTGCGGATCTTCTCGCCGCGACCACCCTTGCCGACCTGCGCACGACGCTCGGCCGATGCCTTGGCTTCCCGCTCGTCCTCCATCTTCTGGAGGATCCGTGTGCGCAACACCTGCATCGCCTTGATCCGGTTCTGCAGCTGACTGCGCTCGTCCTGCATCGCAACGACGACACCGCTCGGCTTGTGGGTGATGCGCACCGCCGAGTCGGTCGTGTTCACGCCCTGACCACCGGGACCACCGGCGCGGTACACGTCGATCTGCAGGTCGCGCTCATCGATGTGGAGATCGACTTCCTCGGCCTCCGGCATGACGGTGACGGTTGCCGACGATGTGTGGATCCGCCCCGCGCTCTCGGTGACGGGAACGCGCTGCACACGGTGCGGTCCGCCCTCGAAACGCAGCTTGTTCCACGCATCCTCTCCCTTCACGAGCACCGTCGCCTGGTTGATGCCACCCATCGGTGAGCGGTCCATTTGCAGCACCTCGAACCCGAAGCCCTGCCGGGTGCAATATGCGCGGTACATGTCGAGGAGTTCGCCGGCGAACAAGTTCGCTTCTTCGCCACCTTCGGCGCCGCGGATCTCGAGCATGAGGTTCTTGCCGTCGTTTGGATCGGGCGGAATGAGGAGGATCCGCAGGCGCTCCTCGATCTGCTCGAGCCGCCGTTGCGCGGTCACACGTTCGGCATCGAGCGCCTCGCGTTCGGCACCGGTTGCGCCGTCGATGAGTTCACGTGCAACGTCGAGGGTCGACTGGACGTCGTCGTACTCGCGGATGCAGGCGACGAGCGGACCCATCTGCTTGTAGCGCCGCGATGCGTCGCGCAATTTCGTCTGGTCGGACAGAACGTCGGGTGAAGCGAGACTCGCCTCGAGGCGCGCAAAGTCCGCGAGAATCGCGGCGAGTCGTTGACGCACGCGTTCAGGCTAGGCGTGCACGAACGTGACGGTGCGGCGCATCGATGCCGCGAGCTGCGCGATCGTCGGCAACGTCGACTTCTCCGTCGTCGCGACGATCAACTCCGCCGACCGATCGACACGGTCGATCGCATCGGCGGCGAACGGCAGCAACATCGGCTCCAGGCCACCGGCAAAGACGACGAGTGCCGGACGACCGTCGATGCCCGTACCCGTGGCGCAGCACGGCACCGGATCCTTCACGTTGTCGCGGCGCAGTGGCGGCTCGATCGGCTGCAGGTCACGCATTCCCACGCGCTGCGGATCGACGAGCGCACGGTGGCGCAGTGCCCGCTCGACCGCGAGTCGTGCGAGCGGGTGGCGTTGTGCCGGATCGCGGCGGAATTCCGCGACCTCGGCGACGACGCGGGCGAGTTGCGTGACGTCGGCGTCGTCTCCGTGCACCATCTGGAACGTTTCGCGGTCGTGCGCACCGACACCGACGCGCAGGCGCGGTCCGGAGTCCTCGTCGACGACACGGCACACTTCGAGCCCGAGTACCTCACCCGACACGACACCGTGTTCGATGACGACGTCGGCGCGTGCACGACGGACGTTCTCGGCGAGCACGAGATGATCGCCGCGCGGCTCGACGCGTTCGTGTGCGGCACGCTCGGCCGGCAGGACGCCGCGCTCGCCCACCGCGAACACCTCGACCGGCAGGGAGAAGTAGTTGGCCTGGCGGGCGAGGACACCCGAGTGATCCCGGGCGACGACGCCGATGCCGTCGGTGCCGTTGCGCACCGCCCAGAGAAGTGCCGCACCGAGTGCGCGCAGCGCGTCGCGTTCGGCGAAGTCCGTCGCATCGATCCACAGGCGTCCGCCGCGCACAATCGCTCCGACGCGCCCGAGCTCGACGTCGCGCGGTTCGTCGTCGATGCCGAGCGACGATGTTGCCGCGCGCAGGCGCAGCGTCGGTCGGCGCTCCGCCGCGGCTTCGCCGTCGGCGTTCACGATTGCATCCCGCAAGTGTGTCGAACTACCGGCAACGGCGAGGTACTACGCGGACGGTTGCTTGGCGATTTCGGCGAGGAATTCGTCGTTCGTCTTGAAGGTCTTCAGGCGATCGATGAGCAACTCGAGACCCGGTGCGGCGTTGCCGTCGGCGGCGAGACCGCTGAGCACGCGGCGCAGCTTCCACACCATCTGCAACTGTTTGCGATCGAAGAGGAGCTCCTCGTGTCGCGTGCTCGACGCATCGACGTCGATCGCCGGATAGATGCGACGCTCGGCGAGTCGGCGGTCGAGACGCAACTCCATGTTGCCCGTTCCCTTGAATTCCTCGAAGATCGCCTCGTCCATGCGACTGTTCGTCTCGACGAGGGCGGTGGCGAGGATCGTCAAGCTGCCACCCTCTTCGATGTTGCGTGCGGCACCGAAGAACTTCTTCGGCGGGTACAACGCACCGGCATCGATACCACCCGACATGATGCGTCCCGTCGCCGGGGCCGCAAGGTTGTACGCGCGGGAGAGACGGGTGATGCCGTCGAGGATGATGACGACGTCCTCACCCTTTTCCACCATGCGCTTGGCCTTCTCGAGGGCGAGTTCGGCCACTTGCGTGTGCTCCTCGGACGGACGGTCGAACGTCGATGCGATGACCTCGCCGCGCACCGTGCGACGCATGTCGGTCACTTCTTCGGGGCGCTCGTCGATGAGCAGGACGATGAGCTTCACCTCGGGATGGTTCGTCTCGATTGCGGTGGCGATCGTCTTCATGACGGTCGTCTTGCCCGCCTTCGGCGGCGACACGATGATTCCGCGCTGACCCTTTCCGATCGGCGCGATGAGGTCGATGATGCGCGCCGTCATGTTCGCGGGATCGCTCGGCGTCGACAGTCCCAACTTGCTGTCCGGGAACAGCGGTGTGAGGTCCTCGAACTTCGGACGGTTGCGCGCCTTTTCCGGCGCTTCACCGTTGACGGTGTGCACCTCGAGCAGCGCCGGGTTCTTCTCGTTGCGACCGGCCGGACGCGAGAGGCCGGTGACGTAGTCACCCTTGCGCAATCCGTACTGGCGCGTGAACCGCACCGACACGTACGAATCGGTGCGCGACGGCAGGAAGCCGTTGAGACGCAGGAAGCCGTAGCCCTCGTCGCGCAGGTCGAGGTAGCCGGCGACCGTGACGGGTTCGTTGCTCTGCGGCTCGTTGCTCTCGAACTGACCGTCGATCTCGTAGCGATCGTCACCCTGCGGACCTTCGTCACGACCGCGACCGCGACCGCGACGACGACGACCGCGAGCGTTGCGCTGATCGTTGAAGTTGCGGTCCCGGAACTGACCGCGCTCCCCGTCGTGGCGCTGCTGAAAGTCGCGACCACCGTCGCGGCCACCTTCGCGACCGCCGTCACGACCACCATCACGACCACCATCGCGACCACCATCACGACGCTGCTGACGCTGACCGTCGGAATCGCGGCGCGCCTCGGGGGCGATCGGGGTGCCTTCGTGTTCGGCGAGTTCGATTTCCCAGTCAGCGAGCGGCTCGCCGTCGGCACCGAGCACCTGTTCGCGACTTTGACGCGGTGTCTCTGCGCCGGAGGACTCTCCTCCCGCACTGCGCAACCCGCCGTTCGATCCCGCCGACGAGCGTTCCGCTTTGTCGGTACGCGTGTCCGTGCGCGCCTCGCGCGCCGGCTCGGTGGGAGTCGTTTCGCTGAGGATGCGCTCGACGAGCTCCGCCTTGCTCGCCCGCGACACGCCCTTTACGCCGAGTGCCCCGGCAATTTTCAGGAGATCGTCACGATCCTTGTCTTCAAGTTGGGCACGGCCCAGTTGTGGTGCAGCCACGGTGTTCCTTTTCTTCGGGGCGTCCAGGTGACAAGCAACGCCCGGGGATGATGCTGCGCGTCAGCGAATGTGACAGCGAGGGCATGCTCGGTGCATCCGAGCGTTTTCAGCATAGCACCCCGTCCCCGGTGCGCCGTCGGAGCTCCCGGCACACCGTTGGGGCGATGCGACACGTGCTGCTACGAGGCGCAGCAACGAGGTCTTACGTCCGGGCGTGTGCGCGCTCGGCAACGACACGACGCACCGCGTCGAGATCGTTCGCCACCGTGAACGTTCGCTCCGGTCGGGACAGCAAGTCGGCGAGGTGCGCGGGCAACTCGGGGGTGCGTCCCGTCGCCCGGCGCACGGCGTCGGGGAACTTCGCCGGGTGTGCCGTTGCGAGCGTGACGATCTGTTCGTCGTCGCCATCACGACACGCCTCGGCTGCGGCGACGCCGATCGCCGTGTGCGGATCGATGAGGATTCCGTGGTCCTCCCACACGCGACGAATCGTCGCGATCGTCTCGTCGTCGCTGCACCGGTGACCACGGAACGTGGGGCGCACCCAGCGCCCGTAACTCTCGGCATCGACGTCGAGTCGTCCGGTGCGGCGGAACTCGGCGAGTTGACGTGCGGTGAACGCACCGTCGCGGTCGTTCATCTCGAACAGCAACCGCTCGAAGTTCGACGACACCTGAATGTCCATGCTCGGGCTGAGCGTCGGCACGACGTCGCGCGTCTGCATGCTCTGCGTCTCGAAGAACCGGGTGAGGATGTCGTTCGAGTTCGATCCGACGATGAGGTGACCGATGTCGGCACCGATACGCCGTGCGATCCATCCGGCGAGAACGTTGCCGAAATTGCCCGTCGGCACGCTGAACGAAGTCTTACCCCTGTCGAGCTGTTCGATCGCCGTGAAGTAAAAGACGACCTGGGCGAGGACCCGCGCCCAGTTGATCGAGTTGACTGCGGCGAGGTTGTGTGCATCGCGGAACGCCGCATCGTTGAACATCGCCTTAACGAGGTCCTGGCAATCGTCGAACGTTCCCTCGACCGCAACCGCGTGCACGTTCGGTGAGTCGACCGTGGTCATCTGGCGGCGCTGAACCTCGCTCACCCGCCCGAGCGGGTAAAGGATGATGATCGACACGTTCGCGCACGTGCGCACACCGTCGATCGCCGCCGATCCCGTGTCCCCGCTCGTCGCGCCGATGATCGTGGCGGTCTGCGAGCGTTGCGCGAGCACGTGATCGAAGAGTCTGCCGACGAGCTGCAGTGCGACGTCCTTGAAGGCGAGTGTCGGACCGTGGAACAACTCGAGGAGGTGATGCCCCTCGCCGAGTTCGCGCAGCGGCGCCACTGCGGGATCGCGGAACGTCGCGTAGGCCTCGTCGCACATGCGCGACAGAACGTCGAAGGGAATGTCGTCACCGACGAATGCCGACATGATGTCGGCGGCGCGCCGCGCGTACGGCGTCGATGCAGGGGCGTGGGCGACGCTCGGCCACGAGTCGGGAACGTAGAGGCCACCGTCGCGGGCGAGACCTGCGAGTAGAACGTCGGAAAACCCGAGCACCGGTGCTTCACCGCGCGTGGAGACGTATCGCATCATCAACCCCGGTTGCGGCGGATCCGCATCCGCCGCGTCATTCGACTCATCATTCGGAAACGACGCGCAGGGTGCTGCCCACCCGTGACACGACGTCGAGACCGCGCAGTTCCGTCATGCACACCTGCACGTCCCGCTCGCGGGCCGTGTGGGTGAGGAAGACGAGTCGCGCATCGGTGCCGATGCCGTCCTGTTCGGCGGCGCGAATGCTCACGCCGTGACGGGCGAACACGCCGGTGACGGCGTGCAGGACGCCCGGACGGTCGATGACCTCGAGCGTGAGCATGTACTCGTTGCTCACGTCGCTCATCGCCGTGAATCGACCCGCCTGAAAACTGCCCAGCGCCGCGTGCGTTCCGCGCACCTTGTTGACCGCGGCATCGATGACGTCGCCGAGTACCGACGATGCGGTGGGATCGCCGCCCGCGCCGCGACCGTAGAACATGAGCGAACCCGACGCTTCGCCCTCGACGAGCACGGCATTGAATGCATCGCGCACCGATGCGAGCGGATGATCGACGTGGACCAGCGCCGGGTGCACGCGCACGCTCACCGCGCCGTCGACCGACTCGGCGATACCCAGCAACTTGATGACGTATCCGAACTTGCGCGCCATGGCGATGTCGGAGGCGGTGACCTGCGAGATTCCCTCGGCGAAAACGTCGCCGGACACCACGCGAACGCCGAATGCGAACATCGCGACGATGGCGATCTTCGCCGCGGCGTCGAGACCCTCGACGTCGGCGGTGGGGTCGGCCTCGGCGTAGCCGAGCGTCTGCGCACCGGCGAGCGCCGACGCGTAGTCGCTCCCCTCCTGCGTCATCTTCGTGAGGATGTAGTTCGTCGTTCCGTTGACGATGCCGAGCACCCGCCTGATCGGCTCACCGCGCAGGCTCTCGCGCAGCGGACGAATGAGCGGGATACCGCCGCACACGGCCGCCTCGAACAACAGGTCGGTGTGCGCCTCGTCGGCGAGCACGAACAACTCGGCCGAGTGGGCCGCGAGCAACGCCTTGTTCGCCGTGACGACCGGCTTGCCCGCCTTCAGTGCCGCGGCAACGACGTCACGGGCGACGGTCGTTCCACCCATTACCTCGACGACGAGATCGACGTCGGCGGCGTTGACGACCGCCAGCGGGTCGACGGTGAGTCGCGCCGCACCGACCGACGAGCGATGACGTTCGACGTTGCGCACCGCGACGTTCGTGACGACGAGCCGCACACCGGTGCGGGCCTCGATGTGCTCGGCCTGACGGGCGACGAGTGCGGTGAATGCGGCTCCGACGGTGCCGTGACCGACGACGCCGATGCGAACGAGCGCAGGGGCCGCGTTCGCCATGCGTCACACGCTATCGGTGACGTCCTGACGCAACAGATCGTCGTACGTTTCGCGGCGCACGACGAGTCGGGCGGAACCGTCGCGTACGAAGACGACCGCCGGGCGGGGAACCTTGTTGTAATTGGAACCCATCGAGTGTCCGTACGCACCCGTCACCGGCGTCGCCAACACGTCACCGACGGCGATGTCGGCGGGAACGCGCGCATCGGAGATGAGCACGTCGCCACTCTCACAGTGTTTGCCGACGAGTCGCACCGCACGGGTGCGCGGTGCCGTCGATCGCGCCGGGAGGAACGCTTCGTACCCGCTGCCGTAGAGCACGGGGCGCGGATTGTCGCTCATGCCTCCGTCGACGGAAACGTATGTGCGTACACCGGGGATGTCCTTCATCGTTCCGACGCGATACGCGGTGAGTGCGGCCGAGGCGACGATCGAGCGACCGGGTTCGACGAGCACGCGGATTCCCGGTCGCAAGTCCGCCGTACCTGCCCGCAATGCGGCGGCCCACTCGGTGATCGTCGGTGCAACCTCGTCGTTGACGTACGCGACGCCGAGTCCGCCGCCGAGTGTGAGCTCGGCCGACTCCGTCTCGTTGGCGAAGCGCACCATCACGCCCGCCGCCTTCGTGAAATTGTCGGCATCGAAGACGTTCGAACCGATGTGGCAGTGGATTCCGACGAACTCCATCGACGCCGACTGCCGTGCGCGCTGCACGGCGCGCAGTGCGTCGCCGTTGCCGAGGTTGAAGCCGAACTTCGAGTCGTTCTGCCCGGTGCTGATGTACTCGTGCGTGTGCACGTAGACACCCGGTGTCACGCGGATCTGCACGCGGGGCCGCGGCACACCCGCGGCGACCAGTGCGTCGATGCGATCCATCTCGTCGAACGAATCGATGACGACGTGGCGCACGCCGACGCGCATCGCACGTTCGAGCTCGTCGGACGACTTGTTGTTGCCGTGCATGACGAGACGATCGGCGGGCACACCGGCGGCGAGTGCGACGTGCATCTCTCCCCCGGTCGCGACGTCGAGCAGCAACCCCTCCTCGTGGGCGAGTCTCGCCATCGCCACGCACAGGAAGGCCTTCGTTGCATAGACGACCGAATCGGTGCCGAACGCGGCGACGGCCTCGCGGCACCGGGCGCGCAGGTGATCCTCGTCGTACACGAACACCGGCGTGCCGAAATCATCGGCAATCGCAACGACGTCGACACCGCCGACCGTGAGTCGCCCGTCGCCGTCGATTCGCGCCGTGTCGGGTAGCAGGTGCCGTCCGACGACGCTCACATGCGCTCCGGAACGTCGATGCCGAGCACACCGCAGCCGAATTCGAGGACGCGTGCGGTGACGTCGCACAGCGCGAGTCGCGAACGCACGATCTCCTGCGACTCGGCCTTCAGCACGGGACACGCCTCGTAGAACGCACTGAAACTTGCCGCGACGTCGTAGAGGTAGTTGCACAGACGATGGGGGGCGAACTTGTCGAGTGCATCGGCGAACGTCGCGCCGCACTGGAGGAGCAGCAGGGCGAGCCGGCGCTCGGTGGCGTCGGCAACGACGGGTGCGACCGTGCGCACGTCGGCACGATCGATACCGTGCTCGCTGCCTGCACGGCGGAACACGCTGCAGATCCGCGCGTGCGCGTACTGCAGGTACGGTGCGGTGTTGCCGTCGAAGGCGAGCATGCGATCCCAGTCGAAGACGTAATCCTTCACCCGGTCCGTCGACAAGTCGGCGTACTTCACGGCACCGATACCGATGATTCGCGCCACCGCCGCCCGTTCGTCACCGACGAGGTCGGGGTTGCGTTGCGCGATCGCCTGCTCGGCGCGCTCGACGGCCTCGTTGAGGAGGTCGTGCAACTTGATCGTGTCGCCGGAGCGACTCTTCAACATCTTGCGATCGGAACCGAGCACGCTGCCGAACGCGACGTGCACCATGCGCGCCGGCGGAGCCAACCATCCGGCTTTCTCCGCGACGATGCGCACCATGTCGAGGTGCTGCGCCTGCGGCGCACCGACGACGTACAGCAGCAGGGTCGCACGACGGTTCTCGACGCGGTCGATGACGCAGGCGAGATCGCTCGTTGCGTAGTTGTAGCCGCCGTCGCGTTTGCGGATGATGAGCGGTAACGGTTCGTTGTCGCGGTTCGTGAAACCTTCGGGGAACACGACGTCGGCATCATCGTCACGCTGCAGCAGTCCGGAAGCGGCGAGACGTTCGACGACGAGAGGCATCGACTCGTTGTAGTAGCTCTCACCGCGCACGTCGCCGGCGGCGAGACGAACCCCGAGCGACGCGTACACCTGCTCGAAGTACCGCTCGCTCTCGGCGACGAGCAGCCGCCACAAACGCAACGTGTCTGCGTCGCCTCCCTGCAGTGCGACG
>Ga0164292_10004558_pt1 | contig 11274 bp, 5 predicted proteins | sample GEODES117metaG_FD_111486 | JGI IMG/M metagenome (GOLD analysis project Ga0164292, IMG submission 111486) | Eutrophic lake water microbial communities from Lake Mendota, Wisconsin, USA - GEODES117 metaG | ecosystem: Environmental > Aquatic > Freshwater > Lake | place: USA: Lake Mendota, Wisconsin... | reverse complement strand
CGTATTTTCATTTTCCCATCAGGATTGGACAACGATTCACCGGTAATAATCGCTTTGGTAGGAGACAAAATCAGAATTTCTAGATTGAAATGCGTGGTTGACCCATTCAAAATGATACCATATGTATTCAATGTACTCGAATACCCAATTTTTACCTTTACCGTTTGATCCGTGCTGTAAAATGTTTTCCCTTCGAGAAATGCAAGTACATCTGATTCACTTTCAAAGTTTGTTTGTGCGAACCCAATTTGAGCAAAACAGAAACAGCAAATCAATAGAGCGTAGAATTTTTTCATTCTACGAAAGTATAGATTTATCTGGCGATTGAATGTTATCATTGATAATGATTTAACCATTCTGCATAATGCCTTACTTTCGTGCAATACGAAATCCTAAAACACCCAATTGTACCAATATGAAAAAACTACTTCTTATGGCAACGATGTTGCTCCTATTTGGTGCCGTATCTGCCCAGATCGGCGATGTTCAACAAAAAGGCAACTGGCTTCATTCTTATGACGGGAACCGCGAAGTTGGGAGATTTGCTATTGGTTCGTCAGACCAATTTTTGGGATTCTCATCTTCTATCGTCGTAGTAAGGAAAGGCAATTGGATACATTCATATGATCAAAAAGGAAAAGAACTTGGTCGATTTGGCATCGGATCCTCAGACCAGTTTAGAAGCGTTAACGGAAACAACATCAATATCAAAAAAGGGAATTGGGTCCACACCTACGACGTAAATGGCAGAGAGCTTTCCCGCGTTTCACAAAAGAAGTTTTTTATTCGGAGTGGAAACACATCTCAAGAATTAGATATAGCTGAATCGGCAGCTTACATACAAAAAAGATTCTCATGAAAAAAGAAGCATTATTTATTGTTGACAATTCAACAGATGCAACTAGTCCAGAATGGAATGGATTAGAATATTTAGAGCAATGGTGTGAAATCTCTAAGAGATTTGATATTGCTACAGGATATTTTGACATATCCGCCCTAAATGCTTTAGATGGAAAATGGCAACAACTTGATGAGATTCGAATCCTAATGGGAGACGAAATGACCAAAAGGACAAGTGTTGCACTTCAAAAAGCAATCAGTAAGATAACAGATTTTTTGGATCAAAGTATTGAAAAAGAAAAGGATACGAATACCTTTTTACGAGGTGTAAATGGTATAATTGAAGGGATAAGAAGCGGTAAAATCAAATGTAAAATTTACAATAAGAAAAAGTTCCATGCTAAGTGTTATATCACTTACAGTAAAGCTGCCGTTGCGCCACCTGTAGCTTTAGTTGGTTCAAGTAATTTTACGTACAGTGGTTTAACCCAAAACCTTGAATTAAACGTAAGAATTTCAAGTGAAGCTGAGGTAGCAATTTTGCAAGATTGGTACGAAAAGCATTGGGATGATGCAGCGGATATTTCTACTGAGATCATTAATATTATCGAAAAACACATCAGAGAATATACCCCTTTCGAAGTTTACCTTAAATCTTTGCATGAGTTTTTTAAAGGTCATGAGGTTACAACTTCAGAATGGGAGCAAAACCATTCTGTACTATTCAAGGAAATATCTCAATACCAAAAGGAAGCTTATTATTCGCTTATTAAAATTGCCAATCAATGGAATGGCGCATTTCTATGTGACGGAGTTGGATTAGGAAAAACTTTTGTTGGATTAATGCTCTTGGAACGCCTTGTAGTGCACGAAAGAAAGCGAGTTGTATTGCTTGTACCAAAGTCAGGAAGAGACGCTGTCTGGGAAGAGAATATCCGTCTATATTTACCAGATTTATTGAACAATCCATACGTTTCATTAAAAATTTATAACCATACAGATCTGCTGCGCAATGCTTCGGGTGATAGAAATTGGCCAGAAGAATTTGAGCATATTAAAAGATCAGCAGATGTCTTTATTATTGATGAAGGTCACAATTTTCGAACACGATCATCTGCAAGATATAAGAAGCTGTTTGATTTAATGAGTGGCGGAAAGAAACTTTTTCTGCTCACAGCTACACCAATTAATAATACTCTCCTTGATTTAAAAAATCAAATCGACTTATTTGCTCAGCGTGATGACAAATTCTTTTCCAGAGCTCCTATTGCCGTTAATAGTTTAATGGGTTATTTCAAGACAAAGGAAAAAGAACTTCACAAGATTGCAGGTCCGACACCAGATGATATATCAAATGATATAGCAAGAGATATATTAGGATCAGATGAATTATTTAGAAATCTTATTGTACAACGCAGTAGATCTTATGTTAAGCAAAGCATAGAATTAGAAAATAGTTCAAGAAAAATAGAGTTTCCAAGACGTGAACCACCTAAAGTGGTTCCCTATTCATTGAAAAAGACTTATGGACCACTTTTAACTAAAGTTGAAAAGGCGTTTGATTCTGAAAAGCCATTATTAAGACTTCCAGTATACTCACTCTATGACAAAGACAAGTCTGGGAAATACCTTTATTATATCGGTGACCCTAACGATTTGGATGAAATGGACATCGGAAGGAGTTTGCAAGTTGTTGCGCTAATTCGAGTGTTATTGCTCAAGCGTCTTGAAAGCTCTGTTGTAGCATTCAGAGAGACTTGTGAAAATCTATTATTAAAACTCATATCCTTCGTTGAAAAGCATGATTCAGATACATATTCACGTTGGGTTGATATGAATATTGATCTATTGAATCTGATAAAATCCAACAGAGATCTTGAAAATGAAGATGACGAAGATGATGCAACCTTACCAGAAGAGATTCGAAATTTTTGGAAAGAAGAATTGGATAGTGCAAAATTCAATATACCAAAAATCGTAACGGATACACTTCTTGATTTAGAGAGATTACTTGATTTCTTGGGTGATTTAGAAGATTTTAATTTTGATAAGGACGACAAAGTTAAATCGTTGATTAATCTTTTAAATACCGATGAAGATCTCCAACGGGAAAAGGTTATCATTTTTACAGAGTTCATGTCAACCGCAAAATATTTGGAGAAAACACTCAAAGCTCATCAATTCAATGATATTTTAGAGATTGACAGCAGTTACAAAGGAAATAGAGGGCAAGTCATAAAAAGATTTGCTCCATATTACAATAAAACAAGTGTTGACAAACTTCTTGAACAAAAACAATCGGAAATTCGAGTATTAATAGCAACTGATGTGCTTTCTGAGGGTATAAATCTTCAAGATGCAAGATTACTGATCAATTATGATCTGCACTGGAATCCAGTTAGGTTGATGCAGAGAATTGGTCGTGTAGATAGACGACTAGATCCAGATATCGAGGCTAAGATAAAAATACAATATCCTGATTGGGCAGTTAAAAGAGGAACAGCCAAGTATTGGAATTTCTTACCGCCAGATGAGTTAAATGAGGTTTTAAGCCTATATAATAAGGTAACCAAGAAAACCTTACGTATCTCAAAGGTATTTGGTATCGAAGGCAAACAGTTATTAACTGAAAAAGACGATTATGATGCATTGAAGGATTTTGAGCACTCATACGAAGGTGAGACTACTAAGACTGAAGAAATTAAGTTGTATTACCAACGAGCACTTCAAATAGATCCACTTCTTGAGGAGAAGTTAAACTCGTTCCCAATGAGGGTATACAGTGGCAAAGAAGGCCTTTCAAACCATCCGAAAGGTGTTTTCTTTTGTTATCGCCTACCGATCAGCATTAAGAACCTAGATGGATCCAATAGATGGTCTTTACATGATGGCAATGCTAGTTGGTATTATTATTCTTTGGAGACAAAAACAATCAATGAAGATTTTAATTACATCGATGATATAATTCATTGTGAAAAAACGCAACCAAGGGTTTTAAAATATGACCAAAACGAATTAACTGAAATTCTCAAAAAAGTAAAGTCACATATTATCAATGGCTATTATAAGGCAAGCCAAGTTCCTTTTCTTGATAACGAGGGTAACTCGTTAGATCCTGTCCTATTAGCCTGGATGGAAGTTAATTAAACAACTACTAATATGAACACAGAAAGCATTAAATCAATAAAAGATTTTAAAACATTAGCATATTTTTTGGCTGAGGAATTGTCGTGGCCAATTGATCCTGATAATGTAGATGTTGAAAGTCTTACGTTCGAATACCAACCTGAAGATATTGGCTTGAGTGATGAGTTTGCTGCAAAAGTTCAAACGATCAAACAAATTCGACCTTTAGATGCAAACCAGCCTTGGAGTATTTTCTGGATTGATTTTGAGAATAAAAAATTACCGCTTACAGTATTACGTAGAATTCTAAATGTTTTTGTTACGAAAAAGAGAGGTAACACTAGGAATATTGCAACCAGAGAAATGGAAGATATCATGTTCGTCTCTGGTCATGGTGAAGATAAAAACCGAGCGATAACCTTTGCTCATTTCAAGAGATTGGATGATGTCGAAACTATCCGTGAATTTTATTGGGATGGCCATGAAACGAAGTTTGATCATATTGGTTCCTATTTAGAAAAATTGAAATGGCCTTCAAATACAGCTGATGTAGAAGGTTGGAAACAAAAATGGAAAGCTGCCTTTACAGGATCAACAAGAGAAGCGATTACGACCTCTGATCAACTCGCAAGAGCAATGGCGAATATTGCCAAAAATATCCGTGATCGAGTTTTAGAGGTACTGGAAGTAGAGCACTCTAACGGCCCTGTTCACAAACTGTATGACACCTTTAGAACAGGTTTAGTGCATGACATGACGGAGAAAGGTTTTGCTGATATGTATGCCCAGACCATTACATACGGCTTATTCTCGGCCCGAACAATGGATACTGATGGCCATTTTGAGTTACATGAGGTAATAGATCTTATTCCTACGACAAATCCATTCTTGAAGAATCTATTCAAAGAATGCCTAAGTACTGGAGATAAAAATCACAAAATTGATCTCGATGAATTAGGTGTAGGTCGTTTGGTTGACTTATTTGACAACTTAAACCGTTCTGATGGCACAGATGCCATGCAGCGCATTCTAGCAGAATTTGGACGCCAAACATTCAGCGGACAGGAAGACCCAGTTATTCACTTCTATGAAGGATTTCTAAAGGAATATGACAGCTTACAAAGAGTGGAAAAAGGAGTGTATTACACTCCTGACCCTGTTGTAAAATTCATAGTTCAATCTGTTAATGAACAACTCAAATCTGAGTTTGGTCTTGAATATGGTTTGGCCGATACTACCACTTGGGCCGAAATGGTTGCAAGTGGTCGAGCAGAGTACCCAGTTGATCCAAATACAGGTAAGACAAATAAAGAATGGATTGATAAAATTAAAGGTCGAGCTTTTGCTCAAATATTAGATCCAGCGACTGGAACAGGAACATTTCTCAAACACGTAATTGAAGTGATTCTGGAAGAGGTAAAACTCAAATTTAAAAAAGATCAAATTAGTGTTTCATGGGAAGACTATTGGAATAGTTACGTTTACTCTAGTTTATTACCAAGAATTTATGGTTTTGAGCTAATGATGGCTTCTTATTCCGTGGCGCACATGAAACTCGGTATGTTTCTTAAGTCAACAGGTTACAAATTCGAAAAGGAACAACGTCTCAATATTTATTTAACAAATTCCTTGGAGCCCTATACAATAGGTAATTCAGCAAACCTATTTTTTACTTCTGTGGGTGCAGAATCAGCTGGAGCAAATGATGTCAAAAAGAACAGATTTTTTACAGTTGTAATCGGAAATCCACCATATTCTGGTAGTAGTACTAATAAAGGGTTGTGGATACAGAATTTAATTGGAGAATACAAAAAGAATTTAAATGAACGAAAGATCAATTTGGATGATGATTACATCAAATTTATCAGACTGGGGCAATACCTAATTGAAAAAAATGGTCTGGGAATCTTAGCTTTCATAACAAACAATAGCTTCATAGATGGCATAACTCATCGTAAAATGCGAAAGGATCTCGTCTCACATTTTAATAATATTTACATATTGGATTTGCACGGTAATTCTAGTAAAAAAGAAAAAGATCCTAATGGTGGTTCAGACGAAAATGTTTTTGATATTCAGCAAGGTGTATCTGTAAATATTTTAATCGAAAATAGGGGAATAAAAAAAGAGATTAAACACTTTGATTTGTATGGTAAAAGGATATATAAATATGAGTTTTTAAATTCATTTAATTTAAATTCAATTGAGTGGAGTATGGTAGAAAGTGATCAAGAACACTGCTTTTTTACATCAAAAGATTTATTTACGGACAATTCCTATCTAGATTATTTGGATTTAACAGATTTAATGCCCCTTTCTAACTCAGGAATCCAAACGAAATGTGATAGTATATCAATAAATGAGAATATCGAAATCTTAAAAAATACAGTTTCTTCCTTTAAGGATGAATCAATTGAAACATTGAAGTCCATTTTTAACAGAGAGGAAAGTAGCGGATGGAATTTCCAAAATGCAAAAAACGACATAGTTACAAACCGAAATATTGTTTATTCTAAGTATAATTATCGACCATTTGACTTTAGATATATTGTTTATACTGGGACTTCTTCTGGTTTTTTAGGTAGATCTCGAAGTATTGTAATGAAACACTTTGTCGAGAAAAATAATCTTGGTATTTGTTTAATGAGGCAATTTTTTCAAGATGCTCCATACAGCCATACATATATTACAAATAGCTTAATAGATGAAAGAACAATGTATAGCAACAGAGGGGGTACTTATTTATTTCCACTATATATTTTTGATAATGAGCAAAAAAAACTTGGTCAAACTGGAAATAGAACACCAAATTTCAACATGAAAATCATTAGCCAAGTTGCAGATAAATTAGGATTGAATTTTACTAATGAAAAAGAAAACACCAAAGATACCTTTGCTCCAATTGACATACTAGATTACATATACGCTGTTTTACATTCACCAAAATACCGAGATAAATACAAAGAGTTCTTGAAAATTGATTTCCCCAGAGTCCCATACCCAAGTGATAATAATATTTTTTGGTCGCTAGTTCAACTTGGTAGTGAATTGCGCCAATTACATATTCTTGAGATTTCTGAACTGGAAAATTTTATTACTTCGTTTCCAGTTTCAGGAAGTAATGAGGTGGTTAAAAAACTGGAACTTAAAGATAATAAAGTTTATATCAACCATGAACAGTATTTTGATGGCGTTTCCGAAATTATTTGGAATTTCTATATTGGTGGATACCAGCCAGCACAAAAATGGTTAAAGGATCGGAAAGGTCGTGTGTTAACTGCTGATGACATTCAACACTACCAAAAAATTATTGTGGCACTTACAGAAACTGATCGAATTATGAAGGAGATTGATCAGATTGATTTTATGGACAGTAGTGGAGAAAATGAATACCCCTCACAAGTTGAAGTATTAAAAATAGCGGCTGATCCATACCTAGGAGAATAGTTGCCTGATGTAGGTTTTGGTTGACTATTATAATCCCCCCTCAATCCTGGTCCATGGATAACAACTTATTTGTTTTATCGATATAACCATATAAATCTAACCTCTTCACACAAAATCGCACTGTTTAACTAGTGTCATATTGTGAACAGAGGTCTCCGAATAACTAATTCGAAATTGTTAATAATAAAATCAAGCTTTAGGTGGGTCGATATTTTCCGATTCCATAAATTTGTCAAAAATTGACAAGCCATATGAGAGAAACGATTGGACAATATATAAGAACGCTAAGAAATGAAAAGGGCTGGACTCTTAATCAGCTAGCTGCAAAGCTTGACATTGATACTGCTAACTTGAGCAAAATTGAAAATGGCAAGAGAGAACTAGATGAAAAAAAACTAACCAAACTTTGTGAAATATTCAGACTCGACAAACCTGAAATGGAAAAAGAATTGGTAAGTGAAAAAATTGCCCGAGCAATTTGCGACAAAGAATTAGACCAATCTATTTTGACACTTGCAGAGGAAAAAATAAACTATATAAAATACGGGTACAATTCAAACCAAATTGATTATTCAATTGCTGCGGAACCCGACTTATTCGGTGAGAATGACTGGAGATTAAAAGAGTTTTCCAATCCGACGGCAGAAATAAGAATTGGGACTTTATTTAGCGGTATTGGAGCTATTGAACACGCGTTTAAGCGGCTTAACTTAAACCATTCAATAATATTTGCGGTAGACATTGACCCACACGTTAGACAAAGCTATTTAGCAAATTATGAAATAGCAGCAAGCGATTGGTATAATGACGTAACGGAATTTTCAGCTACGAAATACAAAGGAGAACTCGACTTATTAGTTGGTGGCAGTCCTTGTCAAGCATTCTCAATGGTTGGTAAACGATTAGGATTAGAAGACATTCGCGGAACTTTATTCTACGACTTTGCTCGTATTGTTAAAGAAACCCAACCAAAAGTTTTTATCTATGAAAACGTGAAAGGTTTAACAAATCATGACAATGGGAGAACGTGGAAAGTAGTTCAAGATGTTTTTCACGACCTAGGTTATCAAATTAATTCCAAAATTCTCAACAGCAAAGATTACGGCATTCCACAGCACCGGGAACGGATTTTTGTTGTTGGCTTTAAAGATAAAGATGTTGAGTTTTCATTCCCTCAAAAAATCCAACTGGAAAGAACCATGCAAGACTTTCTAGAAGATTATACAGTCTCTAAATACTATTTAAAAGAAAAAGGAGTAAAATTCGTAACGAGTTCTAAAAACAAAACAAAACGATACACACAAATAAACGGGGAAATTATGCTTTGCCAAAAAGCCAATCAACAGTTTAACTGGCACGGTGATTTTATTTTCGAATCTGCAGATAAAAATGATTTTGATGAGTTTATTTTTGACGTAAATACCGTTGAAGAAAAATACTACTTATCGGACAAGCTCCGTGATTACGTATTGGCTGGTGGAACAAAAAACTTTAGAACTAGTACCAAAACTGATTTAGAAATTGCTCGACCACTGCTACAATCAATGCATAAAATGCACCGTGCTGGAGTTGATAATTATGTAACTCATAATAAGGGAAAAATTCGGAAATTAACACCAAGAGAATGTTTAAGGCTAATGGGATTTCGTGATGATTTTAAAATTGCTGTTAGCGACACGCAAATGTATCGTCAAGCAGGAAACAGCATAGTTGTGGACGTTTTAATTGCTTTGCTTAAACAAATGGATATTACTAAATTTGGAAAATAAAAATTATGGCAGACCCAATATGTAGATGGAGGAATCCCTATGTTAGTACCGTTATAGAATTAATAAACATTCTTCCAAAAGAAGAACTAACACAAGAAAAAGCACGAGAAATTGTTAGCCATAGTTGCTCGTACGATTTTTATAGGACCCCTTATCAATTAGCCTGTCAACTTGGTCTTTATCACGAAACTGGTGGACGATATTTCCCCAAATTCACTTACATTCCTACAGAGTTTGAAGTTATCAAGTATTTAACAAACTGGATATGTCATTACACAGTTCCAAATCCATACACTAGGGGTTTCGGCAACCTTAAACCTTTCTCAATACACTCTGAAATTTGCAACTTACTTTTAGCTGCTCAGGCACCTATACAATGGAATGTCACACGAGATATAATTTTTCAGCAAAAAATCGGGAATAATGATATTTTGGTTAATTCAATTAATGCCTATTCTCCTGTAATTTCTATAACAGCTGGAGTCATACACTTAAAAGCGAATAAAACATATACTGACCTACAGCAATGTATAAATGTTGATATTAGTGGAGACAGAGATAACAAGGAATACTTCTTTGATTTATTTACAATCCCTAGCCAAAATATACAATTTGAAAACACTGACTTGGTTACAAAATTGAACAAACATGATATTGAAGCAATAAACCAAGTGCAAAATATTCCCGATCTCACCCAAACAGAAAAGAACCAAATAGTAGCTGCGAGAATTGGTCAAGGTCTATTTAGAAGAAACCTTATATCGGACTGCGGCATTTGCCCTATAACGGGTGTAGATGATAGTCACTTTTTAATTGCAAGTCATATTAAACCTTGGCGACACAGTAACAATCAAGAAAGACTGGACATACGAAATGGCTTGATGTTTACTCCGACCTATGATAAATTATTTGACAATGGATTTATTTCCTTCAGAAATGACAAAAGTATTATTGTCTCCTCCCTGATTTCAGATGAAAACAAAGAACGTCTTGCAATTGCCAACAATACGGTGTATCCCTTACTTCCCTTGGATGGTAGATTTGATTACTTAACATATCATAGAGATTCAATTTTTAAACATGGCAAATAGACAAATGGCCATGTACCCTTAGTCGTTACTAAAGTCAATACAGACCAAAACTTGGCAGAACTTTGTCCATTACATCGCGTAACATCAAATTGAATTTCTATTTCATCTTATATTTGTCACATTCACCTTTTCCGCAACAATCACGCTAATAAAAAAGCAAAACAATGTTTGCAAGATTTTCTTCCAAATAACATCAACACCTAGCCACCAAAACCCTAACATCCACCACCATCAAAACCCCGCGGCGGAGGAAATCAAAGTATTTGGTGCCATAGAATCCGTCGTCATCCACATTTAAACCCATGTCGCGGAAGTTTTCAATGTCTGCTGGGTCGCAGGAGAAAATCAAACGGGTACTCCACAAATCATCGCGCAGGAATAGCTTAGAGTTGAAACCATTGATCAATACTGGCAATGCCATCGTTTCCATATCGAACTCACTATCATCCTCATTTACTCTGGGTAAATCCAGCTCCGATAAAAAACGCTCATCATCTGTTACCCTGGCCTCCAACCGTGCCAGCTTCAAATAATCAGCCCCACCTTCGCCCAGTAGGTCTAAACCCTGCTCCAAGTGATTGAAATAATCCTCGTGCGGCGTGAGTCCGTCCTCCACCATATCTGGATGCGCCACATACACATAGGCATTCACCGCGGTGCCATCGTTCAACTGCACCATCATCTCCGTGCGGATATAATGTCCACCTCTCACCCCTTCAAATCCATCCAAAGCCTCAATGCCAGGGCGATCCACTTCGTACAGAACCCCTACCACATCATAACCCCGCTCCGCCACAACATTGGCCACGCCATGTCCGGGATAGGCGCCTGAAATCTTGTTAAACACCAACCGATGTCCGTGAAGTATGCCCCGCTTTCGCTGGGTGAAATACGCCGATCGATCCATCATCCGTTGTAGGTTCATGTTGGAGCCATAGGCAAAGTACCACACGCGGTCTGTGGGATTGAGAAAGCGTGCGAGATCCTTGAAATCGCCGGTT
>Ga0164292_10004556_pt1 | contig 11276 bp, 8 predicted proteins | sample GEODES117metaG_FD_111486 | JGI IMG/M metagenome (GOLD analysis project Ga0164292, IMG submission 111486) | Eutrophic lake water microbial communities from Lake Mendota, Wisconsin, USA - GEODES117 metaG | ecosystem: Environmental > Aquatic > Freshwater > Lake | place: USA: Lake Mendota, Wisconsin... | reverse complement strand
GCTGCAGCTCGAGGTGGCCGGCCGCCTGAAGGAGATCACGGCCGCGCTGGGCATCCCCTTCGTCTTCAAGAGCAGCTACGACAAGGCCAATCGCTCCAGCGGCGCCTCCTTCCGCGGCCCGGGCATGGACGAGGGCCTGCGCATCCTCGCGGAGGTGCGGCGCCAGCTCGGCGTGCCTGTGCTGACCGACGTCCACACCGAAGCCGAGGTGCCGGCCGTGGCGGCCGTCGTCGACGTGCTGCAGACGCCCGCCTTCCTGTGCCGGCAGACCGACTTCATCCGCGCCGTGGCACAGAGCGGCCGGCCGGTCAACATCAAGAAAGGCCAGTTCCTCGCGCCGCACGACATGCGCCACGTCATCGACAAGGCGCGCGCGGCCGCGCGCGAGGCAGGGCTGTCCGAGGACCGCTTCCTCGCCTGCGAGCGCGGCGCGAGCTTCGGCTACAACAACCTCGTCTCCGACATGCGCAGCCTGGCCATCCTGCGCGAGACCGGCGCGCCGGTGGTCTTCGACGCCACGCACAGCGTGCAGCTGCCCGGCGGCCAGGGCGCGAGCTCGGGTGGGCAGCGCGAGTTCGTGCCGGTACTGGCGCGGGCTGCCGTGGCCGTGGGCGTGGCCGGGCTCTTCATGGAGACCCACCCCGACCCTGCGCGCGCGCTGTCCGACGGCCCCAACGCCGTGCCGCTGAAGCACATGGCGGCGCTGCTGGAGCAGCTCGTCGGCCTGGACCGGCTCGTCAAGGCCCACCCCTGGCTCGAGAACGACTTCACCTGCTGACCTCCCCGCGGCCGCAGACACCCCCTCCCTTCATCCAGAACCCAGAGAACGAACCCATGAGCGCCATCGTCGACATCGTCGGCCGCGAAATCCTCGACAGCCGAGGCAACCCCACCGTCGAGTGCGACGTCCTGCTCGAATCGGGCACCATGGGCCGTGCCGCCGTGCCCTCCGGGGCCTCCACCGGCAGCCGCGAGGCCATCGAGCTGCGTGACGGCGACACCGCGCGCTACCTCGGCAAGGGCGTGCTGCGCGCCGTCGAGCACGTCAACACCGAGATCTCCGAGGCCGTGCTCGGCCTGGACGCCAGCGAGCAGGCCTTCCTGGACAAGACCCTGATCGACCTTGACGGCACCGAAAACAAGAGCCGCCTGGGCGCCAACGCGATGCTGGCCGTCAGCATGGCCGTAGCGCGCGCCGCAGCCGAGGAGTCGGGCCTGCCGCTGTACCGCTACTTCGGCGGCATGGGCGGCATGCAGCTGCCGGTGCCGATGATGAACGTCATCAACGGCGGCGCTCACGCCAACAACAACCTCGACCTGCAGGAGCTGATGATCATCCCCGTGGGTGCGCCGAGCTTCCGCGAGGCCGTGCGCTGGGGCGCGGAGACCTTCCACGCGCTGAAGAAGATCATCGACAGCCGCGGCATGAGCACCGCCGTCGGCGACGAAGGCGGCTTCGCGCCCAGCGTGGCAAGCCACGAGGCCGCGATCCAGCTCATCCTGGAGGCCATCGACAAGGCCGGCTACACCGCCGGCGAGCAGATGGCCATCGGCCTGGATTGCGCCGCCAGCGAGTTCTACAAGGACGGCAGGTACCACCTCGAGGGCGAGGGCCTGCAGCTCGAGGCCGCGGCCTGGACGGACATGCTGGCCGCGTGGTGCGACAAGTACCCCATCGTCAGCATCGAGGACGGCATGCACGAGGGCGATTGGGACGGCTGGAAGCTGCTGACCGAGCGCCTGGGCCGCAAGGTGCAGCTCGTCGGCGACGACCTGTTCGTCACCAACACCAGGATCCTGAAGGAAGGCATCGAGCGCGGCATCGCCAACTCCATCCTCATCAAGATCAACCAGATCGGCACGCTGACCGAGACCTTCGCCGCCATCGAGATGGCCAAGCGCGCCGGCTACACCGCCGTCATCAGCCACCGCTCCGGCGAGACCGAGGACTCCACCATCGCCGACATCGCGGTCGGCACCAACGCCGGCCAGATCAAGACCGGCTCGATGAGCCGCAGCGACCGCATCGCCAAGTACAACCAGCTCCTGCGCATCGAGGAGGACCTGGGCGACATCGCGAGCTACCCCGGGCGCGCGGCCTTCTACAACCTGCGCTGACCCCCCTGCTGCCGACCGATGCGCTGGCTCACCGTCGTCCTCGGCGCGCTGCTGCTGCTGGTGCAGGCGGACCTGTGGTTCGGCCGCGGCGGCCTGCCGCACGAGTGGCGGCTGGAGCCCGAGCTGGCCGCGCAGCAGCAGGCCAATGCGGCCGCGCGCGAGCGCAACGCCCGCACCTCCGCCGAGGTCTCGGACCTGAAGGAAGGCCTCGAGATGGTCGAGGAGAAGGCGCGCCACGACCTGGGCATGATTCGCCCCGACGAGATCCTGGTCCAGGTCTCCAAGCCGCGGTGAGGGCCGCCTGCTGACCGACGCCACGCCGGGCCGCAACGCCCCGTCAGTACTGCTGGCGGTGGTGGACGGCGGCTGCGGGGGCGCCGTCACCCTGGACCGTTTTGCCACAGCCCTGGCGCGGAGGATCGTCCGGGAAACCGGCTTGGACGCACGCGCGCACGGCCCCGGGCGCAAGGAACCCGAGCCCGGGAGTGAAGTGCTGGTGTGGGCTGGGCTGCCCGGCCCTTCGGCCCGGGACGCTGCGGTCGACCTGGTGCTGATGCTTGAAGGGGGGAGGCCCGCCAACGCAGGGCCGTCCTGGCGCGACGCCCTCATCGCCGCCGGCCTGCCCTGGGCCTGCGTCGGCGGGTGGACCGACAACATCGCTGCCCTGGCCGTCGATGGCGCGTCCCTGGCCCCCCGTATCGGCGCTCCCGGCGGTGTCTTCGACGCCGCTCTTGACGACGCAGTCGGCACAGCCCTCGACACCGCACTGCACACCGCCCTCGATGCTGCCGCCCCCCTGCTGCGACGTCGAGCACGCCCGGGCGCTGGCCTCTTCACCCGCCTGGCGCACCGCAACGCCGAGCACGCCGGCTGGCGCTGGGCCTGCGAAAGCTGCGACGTGCCCGAGTGCGAGCACGCCCTGCGGCTGGCATCCCGTATGGACACGGGCCCGACTCTCCGTTAGAAATCCGCCATGCATCTGGTCGTCGTCGGCACCGGCATCGTCGGAACCTGTTGCGGGGCCTGGTTGCAGCGCGACGGCCACCGCATCACCTTCATCAGCACGGACGCGCCCGGCGAGGCCTGCTCCTTCGGCAACGCCGGGTCGCTCTCGCCCAGCGCCTGCCTGCCGGTGGGCATGCCCGGCCTGTGGAAGCAAGTGCCACGCTGGCTGCTGCGCGCCGACGGACCCCTGGCCATCCGGCCCGCCTACCTGCCGGCGCTGCTGCCGTGGCTTTGGCGATTCGTCCGCCACAGCTCGCGCGACGAGGTCGTGCGCATCGCCACTGCGATGCGCGGTCTTCTCGCCCCCATCTTCGAGGCCTACGAGCCCCTGCTGGACCGGGCGCAGGCGCAGCGGTGGGTACGACGCACGGGCTGTCTCTACGTCTACAGTGGCCCCGACGCCGCCCGGCGCTGGGCCTGGGGCATGGCGCTGCGGCGCAGCCTTGGCGTGGAGCTGCGCGACGTCGACCAGGACGAACTCGAGACACTCGAGCCCGACCTGAAAGGGCGCTTTCGGTTCGGCGTCCTGGCGCCCGAGAATGGCTCGACGCTGGACCCCTCGCAACTCGTCAAGGCCCTGCATGCCCGGTGCGAAGCCGACGGCGCCACCACGCTGCGCGCCACCGTGCAGGGCTTCGAAACCAGCAGGGGCCGCGTCACTGCCGTGCGCACCGCCGACGGCCGGCGTGTGGAGTGCGACGGTGTCGTCTTGGCCGGCGGCGCCTGGTCGGCCCGCCTTGCACGGCAGTTGGGCGCACGCGTGCCGCTGGAGTCGCAACGCGGCTACCACGTCACGGTCCAGAGCAACAACCTGGGCCTGCGTCACACGGTGATGGCGCCCGAGTACAACCTGATGATCAACCCCATGGGAATGGGCCTGCGGCTGGCGGGCACGGTGGAGTTCGCGGGCTTGGCGCCGCCGCCCGACCCGGCACGGGCCGCTGTCCTGCTGGAGAAGGGCCGCGAGATGTTCCCGCACCTCGACACGAGCCGCCACACGCACTGGATGGGACACCGCCCCTGCCTGCCAGACAGCCTGCCGGTCATCGGGCCCGCGCCCGGCCGGGCCAACGCCTGGCTGGCCTTCGGCCACGGGCACGTGGGCATGTGCGGCGGAGCCACCACCGGGCGTGAGATTGCCCACCTGGTGGCCGGGCGCACGCCGCAGGTCGACCTGCGGCCCTTCCGCGCGGACCGGTTCTGAGGGTTTCCAGCTTGCATACCGATGAACGGCGAGTGCAGTGGAGCCCTTCGGGCCGAGCACTTCGCGTCGAGCTCGGTACACATCGACAAGCGCAGCGCGAACCCAGGCGTGGGTGAACCGCAGGTTCTGCTCCTTGGCGACATCGTCCCTGACGCCAGCTCGGCGCGCCCCGCATCAGGCTCTTCGAATGACCCTCAGCCACCCATGTCCCAGGTCGCGCTGATCTGCACCACGGGCTTTTCCGACGTGCTCACCCTCGGGCGCCAGAACCGCGCGGATCCCTACGCCCTGCACGTGGGGCCCTCCCCCTGGGAGACCTTGCTGCCCGCGGGCTGGCGGGTGGAGGTGGAAGGGAGACTGGACGCGCGCGGCCAGGAGGTGGTGCCACTGCGGCTGACAGCAGGTGAGCCCAGCGCGGCCAGCGCCTCGCTGGGCGACCAGCTCGACGCCCTGCCCCGCCGGCCCGTGGCCTATGCGGTGTGCCTGCTGCACGGGCACACGCACCCGGCGCACGAGCAGCGCGTACGCGACCACCTGCGTGCGCGCGACCCAGCCTGCCGCGTGGTGTGCTCCCACGAGCTCGCGCTCGGCCCCGATGCGGGCGAGTTCGAATGGACGCGCGCCACGGTCGAGGCGGCAGGTCTGGTCGGCACAGCCCCCCCAGCGAACGCGCCGGCAATCAACCTCGCCACCGCGGAAGAACCCTGGCATCCCTGGGCCCAGGCGCTCGAGGCCCTGTGCGACGAGATGCAGGCCACGCTGGTGAGCGAGGCCGTCTCCTCGGTGGTGCGCGAGGCCATGGACTGCGCAGCCGCCTTCTTCCTGCCCGACGGGCGGCTGGCGGCCCAGGCGCGCTCGCTGCCGCTGCTGCTGGGCAGTCTGCAGCCGGCGGTGGCTGGGTTGCTGGCCCACCACCCGGCGGCGCAGATGGCGCCCGGCGACGGCTACCTGAGCAACGACCCCTGGTCCGGCGGCACCCACCTGCCCGATTTCGTGCTGCTGCGACCGGCCTACGTGGACGGCCGGCTCCTGGGCGTGCTCGCCACCATCCTGCACCATCAGGACGTGGGCGGCGTCACCCCGGGGTCGGTGCCGACGGACGCGACCAGCATCCACCAGGAAGGGCTGCGCATACCGCCGCTGCGCCTGTACCGCCAAGGCGCGATCGAGCCCGACCTGGAGCGCCTGCTGGCAGCCAACTCTCGGCGCCCGGCGCAACTGCTGGGCGACCTGGCCGCGCAATGGACCGCACTCACCCGCGGCGAGGCGGCGCTGGCCCACGTGGCCCGACGCTTCGAAGAGCGCTTCGACGCCTTGGCCATCCAGGCGCTCGACGCCGCAGAACAGGCCACCCGCGCAGCCCTGCACGCCGTGCCCGACGGTGAGGCCGTCTGGCGTGACGCCCTCGACGGCGACGGCCTCGACACCGCGCCGGTGGCGTTGGAAGTACGCCTGCGCAAGCATGGCGCCGCCCTGGAGGTCGACCTGCGCGGCTGCGCGCCCCAGACCCGTGGGCCGGTCAACGCCTCGCGTGGGGCCGTCCGCGCTGCCGTCACCTACCTGGCCCATGCGATCGCCCCGCAGGCACCGCGCAACGGCGGCGCCACCGTGGCGCTGGAAGTGCTGAGCACCCCGGGCACCATCGTCGACCCCAGGCCGGGCGCGGCCCTGAACGCCCGCACCAACCTCGTCAAGCTGCTGGCCAACGCGATGCTCGGCGCCTGGTCGCGCCTGCTGCCGCGGCAGATGCCGGCGCCCAACGCCGGCGTCGCCGTGGTGCTGAGCCTCAGCGGCGAGGCCGAGGGCCAGCCCTGGGTCTACACCGAGATCATCGCCTCGGCCGCCGGCGGCGCACCCTGGGGGCCGGGCGGCAGCGGCGTCTCCACCGACGTGGGCAACGCCCGCAACACCCCGGCCGAGGTGATCGAGCGGCAGGCCCCGCTGCGCGTGGAGCGCATCGGCCTGCACCGCGGCTCCGGCGGCGCCGGGCGCCACGCAGGCGGCTGCGGCGTGGAGCGGGCCTACCGCCTGCTGCGCGGCCAAGGAATCGTCTCCTATCGCAGCGAGCGCCACACCGTGCCGGCCCAGGGCGCCGCCGGCGGCGGGCCCGGCCGCACCGGCGCCGCCTGGATCGAACGCTCCGACGGTCACCGCACCGAGCTGCCCGCCAAGGCCCGCGCCAGCTGGGCCGCGGGCGACGTGCTGATGATCCGCACCGCGGGTGCAGGCGGCTGGGGGGAGTCCGGCACCAGCGCCACCGCCGCCGATGCCGCGTCAGCAGCAGGGGCTGACACCGACACCACCGCCGGAGCGGGAGCCGACGGCGCCTGCGCCACCAACAGGAGCACCGAATGACGCCACCCTCCCCCGCCTGGCTGACCGACGTCGAGGTCCTGGCCTTCGACGTCTTCGGCACCGTCGTCGACTGGCACGGCAGCATACGGCGCGAGGTCGAGCGCAAGTTCCCCGGCATCGACGGCGACGCGTTCGCCCGGGCCTGGCGCGCCGGCTACAAGCCGGCGATGGCGCGCGTGATGCGCGGCGAGCAGGGCTGGACACTGATCGACGACCTGCACCGCGGCATCCTCGACGAGATCCTGCCCCGCTTCGGGCTTGGCCATCTGGGCGAAGAACAGCGCGCGCACCTGAACCGCGCCTGGCACCGCCTCGACCCCTGGCCCGACGTCGTCGGAGGCCTCGCCCGCCTGCGCCGTCGGCGCCTGGTGTGCACGCTGTCCAACGGCAACCTCGGCCTGCTTGCGCGGCTGTCGCACCACGGCTGCCTGGCCTGGGACTGCCTGCTCAGCGCCGAGGTCTTCCGCGCCTACAAGCCCGACCCGGCCACCTACGGGGGCGTGGCGCGCGTGTTCGACGTGCCGCCGCAGCGCGTGATGCTTGTGGCCGCCCACCACGACGACCTGGCCGCGGCGCGCGCCTGCGGCCTGCGCACGGCCTACATCGAGCGTCCGCTGGAGTTCGGCGCCGCGCAGCCCAAGGACGTGTCGCCGCGCGAGGGCAACGACCTGCACTGCAGCGACCTGGCCGCGCTGGCCGACCTGCTGGACGGCTGAACTGCAGCAACCTGCAGCCAAGCCCGCACCCCTGCCCCGCCCCTGCAACGGCCATGCGCGTCCTCGTCCTCTACTGCCACCCGCTCGACGACAGCTTCAACGCCGCAGTCCACCGCGCCGCCGTCGAGGCCCTGCGCGCCGCAGGGCACGAGGTCGACGACTGCGACCTCTACGCCGAGGGCTTCGACCCCGTGCTGAGGGGCGACGAACGCCTGCGCTACCACGACCTGGCGCACAACCGCGAAGGCGTCGAGCCCTACGTGCAGCGCCTGCTGCAGGCCCAGGCCCTGGTGCTGGTCTTCCCGGTGTGGAGCTTCGGCCTGCCGGCGATGCTCAAGGGCTGGTTCGACCGTGTGCTGGTGCCCGGCGTCTCCTTCCACCTCGAGGCGCGCGGCCGCATCCGCCCCGGGCTCACGCACCTGCGCCACATCGTCGGCATCGCCACCTACGGCACACCGCGCTGGAAAGCCTGGTTGATGGCCGACCCGCCGCGCGCCGCCGTCAAGCGCTTCTTCAAGCGCCTGAGCGCCGGACGGGCGCGCGCCGACTACCTGGCCTGCTATCACATGAACGTGGCGAGCGCGGCGCGGCGCGAGCGCTTCCTGCGGGAGGTGCAGGCGGGAATGCGGGAGCTGGTGGTGGGCTGACGTTCCTTGCCTGCGCTGCGCAGTCGCCGACCGACCGCGAGCATTCGGTGCAATCCTCGCCCATCGGAGCAGCAATTCCACTTTGCCTCGTGTTCGGATTTACGGGGACAACTCTGTCCAAAGAGCCGCGTCCAGGACCTCAACCCGAGGCAGTGGGAAAAGCACTTTTTGTACGCCCCCCCAGCGATTCGCGACGCACATCCGAAGCGTTCGGGCAATGGCGCCCATGGATCAGCACCTACGGCGCAAATTTGCAATCGATTACAATTACGCGTTGTTCTGATATCCCCGCCGTAATTCCGCGACGAGGAATGACCACCGGCCGGTCGGCAAGTTCTAGGAGGACACGCGTGTCACTGTCGCACCGCCGGATCTACACCCGTGCCGACCTTGTCAGGCTGGTGGAACCCGGGAGCATTGCGATCGTTGGGGCTTCTCCGACCGCCGGTTCCTTTGGCGCATTGACACTGGCCAACCTGAGGCAGTACGCCGGCCGTATCCATCTCGTCAACTCGAAGTACGCGAGTATTGGTGACATCCCCTGCCGTCGCTCGCTGGCAGACCTCCCGGAGTCGCCTGACTGCGTGGTCATCGCGGTGTCCCGGGAGTCGGTTGAATCTGTCGTCCACGAGTGCGTGGCCCGAAAGGTCGGCGGAATCATCATCTACGCCTCCGGCTACGCGGAAACGGGCAAGACCGAGCGCATTGCCCAGCAGGCGCGTCTCACCGCGATCGCGCGTGCCTCCGGCATCCCCATCGTCGGGCCCAACGTCATGGGCCAGTTCAACTTTGCCGGTGGTGCGCTGGCCAGTTTCGTCAGCACCTTGCGGTCCAGTTCGGTTGGCGAGCGCGCCATCGGCGTCGTCAGTCAGTCGGGGGCGTTGGGCGTATCTCTGTGTCAGGCTGCAGAAACCGGCGTGTCGATCAGCCATCTGCTACTGTCCGGAAACTCCTGCGACTTCAATGTCGCGGATGGCATTGCCTATCTGGCGGAGGACCCGTCCTGTCAGGCAATCGCATGTGTATTCGAAGGCATGACGGATCCGCTGCGACTGCTGGAAGCGGGCGAGTTGGCCATGGCGCACAACAAGCCGGTCGTGGTCTGCAAGATTGGCACGGGCGAAATGGGGGCTGCGGCCGCCATATCCCACACCGGGTCGCTGGCCGGATCGAGTGCGGCGTACCGCGCCCTGTTCGCGCGCGCCGGCATGGTCGTCGTGGACAACTTCGAAGACCTCATCGAGACAACCGCCTTCTTTGCCAAACTGCCCGCGCTGAGGGCCAAGGGGGTGGCTGTTCTTAGTGCCTCTGGCGGAGCCGGAATCATGGCCGCGGACAGGGCCGAACAGCATGGGGTGCCCCTACCCCAGCCGAACGAAGAGGCCAGCAAGACGCTGGTTGCCACGATTCCGGAGTTTGGTTCGCCGCGCAATCCCTGTGACGTGACCGCTCAGATCGTGTCGAGACCCGAGATGACGCGTATCTGCGCAGACGCATTGCTGGGCGACCACAACTTCGGCACCCTGGTCGTGAACTTGGGTAGCGCCACCCGGAATCAGGCTGCCGCGATTGCCTTGTACAGCGCGCTGGCGCGTCAGCATGGCAAGATGGTCTGCACGACCTGGAGTACCCAGTGGAACGACGGACCTGGCAGCCGTGAGGCTGCCCTCGATCCGAACGTCGCCCTGTTCCGGTCGTACAACCGGTGTTTCGCTGCCATTGCGGCCTGGCATTGGCGGGAGGACCGCCGCCTAGAGCGGCCGCAAGCACGAGTTCGCCAGTCGCCACCTGCTGCCAGGGAGCGCGCAGCCGCATTGATCCGACAAGCCCCCAATGCCACTCTGACCGAGCGCGAAGCCAAAGCGGTGCTGGCGCTGTACGGAGTGCCCGTGACGAACGAACACTTGGTGCAGGACGCTGACAGTGCGGTTGCCGCAGCGTCCAGACTGGGTTATCCGGTGGCGATGAAGGTAGAGTCCCCAGACATCGCGCACAAGACCGAAGCCGGGGTCATCCGACTGGATCTGCGCAGCGAGGCCGATGTGCGGGCAGCCTACGATGTCCTGATGGTCAATGCGATAAAGGCCGTCCGCCTCGACCGCGTCAACGGCGTGCTCATCCAGCCCTTGGTTGCGAAGGGCATCGAGATCGTGGTGGGCGGCCGTACCGAATCGCAGTTTGGTGCGCAGGTCGTCGTGGGTCTGGGGGGGGTCTTGATCGAGTTGATGAACGACATCGTACTGGAACTGGCCCCCGTGACCCAAAGCCAGGCGGTCGGCATGCTGGACCGCCTGAAGGGGCGCAAGGCGCTGAATGGCTTTCGCGGCATGGCGCCAGTCGATGCGGCAGCGCTTGCCGATGTCATAGTCCGGTTGTCGGAGTTCGCCGAGGATCAGCAAGACCTGGTCGGCGAGTTTGACGTCAACCCATTGATCTGCGCTGGCTCCAGCGTGGTCGCCGTGGATGCACTGATCGTGCGGCGCGGTTGAGCGGTTCCCCCACAGACGCAGGCGATGAGGAGCGAGCGATGGCTGTCCTGACCGAGGAGCAGCGCATGCTGCGCGCTGCGGCCCACGACTGGGTGACACGAAGGTCGCCCATTCGTGCCTTGCGCGACATGCGTGACCGGGGTACAGAGCTGGGTTATGAACCGGCTGTCTGGACGGAGATGGCCAATATGGGCTGGGCAGGCGCGATTATTCCGGTCGAGTATGGCGGCTCGGGCCTGGGCTGCCTGGATCTCGCCCTCGTGCTCGAAGAACTGGGCCGAACGTTGACGGCGTCGCCCCTGATCGCTTCCGGCCTTGTTGGCGCGTCGGCATTGATTCTCGGCGGGAGCACTCGACAGAAGCAGGCCTGGCTGCCCAAGGTGGCGGAAGGAAGAGCCATCGTCACGCTGGCAGTGGACGAGCTCAGGCACCATGACCCGCAAAGGGTCGGGACAGAGGTCGTGGGTGGCAGGTTGTCCGGCAGGAAAGTCTTCGTACTCGAAGGCATGGCGGCTGACCTATTCGTGGTCTCCGCTCGGGCTGCTGGCGTGGTCGAGTTGTACCTCATACGTGCTGATGCAGGCGGGCTATCGCTACAGCGGCTTTCCTTGGCGGACAGCCGGGGCGCTGCAAGCCTGAGCTTCGAGGGTGTCGAGGTGAGCGATGACGACAGGCTGTCAGGCGGCGCTGCGCTGCTCGATCAGATCCTGGACAGGGCGCGCGCGGGAATTGCCGCCGAGAT
>Ga0164292_10004555_pt1 | contig 11278 bp, 5 predicted proteins | sample GEODES117metaG_FD_111486 | JGI IMG/M metagenome (GOLD analysis project Ga0164292, IMG submission 111486) | Eutrophic lake water microbial communities from Lake Mendota, Wisconsin, USA - GEODES117 metaG | ecosystem: Environmental > Aquatic > Freshwater > Lake | place: USA: Lake Mendota, Wisconsin... | reverse complement strand
TTACCGGATTGAAGAATGTATTTGAAATGATGATATCTTGGTCAGGTTGTCCAATGAAAGGTGTGGCATTTGGGTTATTGGTTGGAGATGAAGAAGGTGACAAGGTTAAGAAAAGTAAATTTGATGTTCCTTGAACATATCTATACCTTATTGCCTTTTGTGTTGTATTAACCTCATTTGTAACCACAGGTTCACAAAAAAATGACGAGGTCACAACTCTGAAGAAATTTGGGATTTTTGAACCATCAGGATTTAAATATTCAACTCTAAATCCAACAAGTCCTTGTTGAACAAAATTGTTTTGATATTGGGTAGGGACGTTTGCCAAATTAATGACAATTCCTTTAACGTTGGGAAGTGCACTTAACACACCACAATCTGTAATTACTGTTCTAATCTGTGCAGGTCTAATATACAAAGTATAAAATCCTAAGTTGTTGAACTGACCTGCGGGAAGTGTTAGATTATATAGTCCTCCCAAAACTTCAACACCATTATTTACCAGTCTCAGTATTATTGAAATAAGGTCTGAGAATTGTTGGAGCATCCAATCTTGTTAATACAAAATCATTAGTGACATCTCTTGATGGCGTATAAACCATCAGTATCTCCACATCTTGAGGGGACACATCACTTGGTCTAATTGTACCGTATGAACCTATAGCCATTTTATAGTTTTTTTATAAATAGTTAATTTAGTTTTTTCAAACTCCGTTTGTTTTATTTTCAACATTAAAGAACCCGTATCCATAATTTATCATATCACCCAAGTTGTCCACCTCTCCCAACCTCTGAACTCTCTCATAGGCACTGTTTTTACCCCTTTCCACAAAAACATCCGTCTGTATCTGTGGTTGGTCCATAACCTTAATTAATGTTTCGTTTTTTGTTATTGGAACAGCCGTTAGGTTTTGGTCTGTGAAACCTGAAGACTTTGCAAAAAACACAGTTGTACCATCTATGTAATCATAGTAATCAATACCTTGAACTGTGTATCCTGTATATGTAGAAGCTGTAACAAATATATTTCCCCAAACTTGAGCATTTTGAATGACAGGTGTAAACAGTTGAAATTTATTTGGACCATATAGTTGCAGTTCGTTAAGTCTTGATTTTGTCTCACCTGAAACCGTATAAGGAACTGTTGTATATCTATTACTCGTTTGTGCCGATACTTGATTAACTGCATCACCCGAAAAAATATAATTGTAACTTATCGGTGTACCAGACCAATTTCCACCTCTCGGTATAAAAAATGCGGTCCCATTTGGATTAGGAGCAACAATGTTTGTAAAAGGGGTGGTAATTTTCTTTTCTACAAGTGTTGTTCCCCAAGGGTTATCTTGTCTTAAGGTTATAGTATATTGATTGGACCCCGATGGATAAGTGTGTGAAATAAAGTTAGGGGAAAAATTGTTCACGATTTGTATGGGTGAACCGTCGCCCCATGTAATAGTATAAACAGATAAATCTAAAAATTTGGCAAAGTCGTTCGAGGTGTTATAAACGTAATAAGTGTAAGGTGAACCAGTTGTTGCTGAAAATAAAAAATTGGCAACCACATCTTTCTGTAAAACCGCACCATCGAACGGGTCGTAATAACCAGCATCTATCGCAGTTTGGGTTAAAAGAATTGGAACCGTCAGACCTGTCAATGTAGAAGTCCCACCCGTGCCCCCACTCAGGACTTGAGTCATGGCAGAATAAACACCAAACTCATTCCCCCTATAATTTACTTTCGATAGGTCTCCGAGAATGGTTTCGGGTGAAATAATAATATTGTAAAAATTACTATTCATCGTGGCGGATTAACATATTCATACCATTTTATCGGATTTGCCGGGTCACCAAGTCTAACACCATTTGTAGTGGTAATTGTATAAGTTTGTTTAGGATAATCTAAATTTAGTATGTAATAGAAGTTGGTTAGAGTATTGAAAGTAAATTCGGAATTTGGAAGTGAAGATTGGGGCTGATTCATCATTCTTATGAATGAACCTATTTCTGCATTATAAAATTTAGCTGTCATATAAAACTTTGTGATATCTAAAAAGTTCCTTTTTTTCAACCAATATATAAAAAATCCCTCCTTGTCTCCAACATAATCTAAAACAAACTTTGGTCTGTTTATTTGAACCACCTGTCTTTGCATTTGAACAGGCATTTTGAGACCTTGCTGAGTTGGAATAATTGTTGTCAAATAATTTATCTGTTGTTTTTCATCAGGCGAGTCATAAAAATCTAATTTGAAAAACGAGTTAGAAAAATTTCTATTGTAGTAAAATACATCTTGAGCCGAAAAACCCTCTGTCAAATAATTGATTGACCAATTGTTTATATTTGTCACTGATGTACCTGAGTGAAAATAAAATTCATAATTGACTTCAGTTCGATTGTTAAAGGTAGTAGAGGTATAGGGTTCGTTTGTAAATCTGCTCACTTCAAAATCTCTCCCGACACCAATAACTTGGGTTATGATGTCTTCCTCATACAAGTCTATACTTTGGTCAATACCATCATAATCCCATGACAATTCAATGGGGACATTAATAGTCTTGTCAACACCTTGCGTTCTCTCTATTGTAAACTTATTCACACTCATCTATTAAAGGCTTAATTGGGAAGTTTATTCCTTGAATTGTACTATTATAATTAGCACCTTCAGGTATTAGTCTGAAAACTATATTCTCGAAAGGGTAGTGTGAACTATTCAAAAAAGGGTAGTCTACCCCGATAAAGTTCGAGTCTATAAAACCATATGTGTATAGGTCTCTCCATCTGAATTGTTGGTCAACTTGCGAGAAAAAAGAATATGTCGGAACATTGTCCACCTCACCGACATCAGCAGTTTCTACGTAGTCCGAAAAATTTCGCAAGGTCATTTTATTATGTGGTGCGTAATAATATCCGAAGTTTTGTGGTAAAGTGGTAAAGTTGTTTTTATTGAAAATAATTTTCTGATAATAAGTTGAAACCACCCTTTCTTGTTGTTCATAATCATTCCATTCACAAAAGTCTCCATCTATGATGTCTCCTATTTTCAATGATTTACTATATGCAAAAGTAAATTGAGTGGTTCCCTGTGTTTTTGTGTATTTTTCCAATCCTATAGATGTATCGGAGTCTACATTATTTTGGTTCCACCATTGGTTTGGATTTGGTGTGATATTGAATTCCCACCCTTGTTTTATTCCTATGTTCCTTGTTGGGTCAAAAAAGTATCCCGAATACCCTTTGAATATTATGGATAAAAATAATTCAGATACCGGCCTTTTTTGATTGTCAGTGACACCTGAAAAATCTATATCGTAAGCTGAACTTACACTGTAGGCATTACTACTTGTTTTTTTTGAAATCCTTGTAATTCGATTAGGAGTGAGAGAACTTAATTCAAGTTTTTGTTCTTCTAAAAAAACATTTTTTTCGAAACCTGCTTTAGTCATTAATAAGTCATCAGGTGTTGTTATTACTTTGTGTTGTCGTATATAATATTTTGATAGTGTCTCGACAGGATTATCAGGGTTAATCATTCTTTTGAATGTACCCACTTTTCCTGTGTCAAAGGTGGTTCCAATGAATCCATAATTATACACATTGAAAATGTTTGACTCAGAACCTGTTTGTCCATTACCTAAAGAGAAGACCTCAAACAAATCATTATTTCGATATTTGAAAGAGAGCTTCACATATTCTCCAGGGGTTAAACCGTGGGGAGCAACGCAAACAAATTGAATAACATTATTTCCTTGAAACTGAATATTGTTTATTGTAAATGGTATTCCGTCCTTAGCAACCCACGTGTTAATTGCACATAGTGTAGTACTTAAAACTTTATTTTCATCATTTTGACTAGCATATGTAAGGTAATAAGACCAATTGTAGGTGTAAGCGCTTTTTGCAAAATAATCAACGTGTTGGTCTGAAATATTAGGTCTGAAAAAATCGAATTCATAATATTGTGGAAACCCTTTCCATACTCCACTTGTAACAGACTCTACTTCATTTACGTAATAAAGATTGTATTGAAAAGGTATATAATTAGTAGAACCTGTTATTGTGTTCCCATATAGATAAATTACTTTGAATGTTGGTCTATATATTGTGCATGCTTGTCTTTCATCATCATAAACTTGTTCCAAACTAATCGTAGAACTTCTATCGTACTCCGTTATGACTTGTTGTTTAGCTTCGAGACTAATTTGGATAGATTGGTCTACAGTAGGTGCCTCAGGAAATTGTATCTCGCTCGGTATAATTTTAAAATTATTCATTCGGGAGATATTTTTGTTTGAATTTATCTAAAGCAGAAGCTCCTTTTGTTACACCGAAATAAAAATGAAATGGAGCACCAACCATAAACTTATCTTTCATACCAGGAAACTTCAATCCACTGTAAAGTCCTTGAGAATTTTTATTGAAGATATAACCTCTTTGATTTACATCCAGTGTTGTATCAGATGGCACAAAATAATTTGGTGTGGTCAAGTTTCTTCTGTTCAATGATTGATAAGGTGAACTCACAATATCAGAAATTGAAGTCGCCCAATTATTAAATTCACTACCAAAAATAGTTTGAGAAACAGACCCTTGAGTTAATTGCCATTGATAGAAAGGAACTTGTTGTGATTTTATTCCATAATTGAAAACTACTGCGGTAACATTAGGGTCAAATCTAAAATTGATTAACCCTGGTGTAAGAAAATCTTTTGTTTGTAAATTTTCTGTTGTTGAAGAATAAAACACACCTATCGTAGGATTATCCTGTCCCTGAGTATAAACATAAACAGCATTATTTGGATTATTATTTGAGAACGGATAATATTCGGGACTAAAAGGAACTAATCCTATTTCCGAGTTGATAGAAAAAAGTTGTGCTAAGTCCGCATCCAATCTACTTTTTGGGTTGAACAATGGGCTTGTTGGTCTACCGTTTCTTGTGAATAATGAATTTACGGAATTATCTCTAGCATTTAACATCTGTTGTAAAAAAGTCTTATTAAGAATTCTTGAAATAACAAAAAGATTTACCAAATCAGATGTGTCAGAATAACTAGTGTTACTCAAATTGTTCATTACGTAAGCATTGGTCGAGGGTTCAAAAATTATTTCATCATAAAAGAAATCTTTCATTCCCAAATTCATTATTGTTGTTGGAAAAAGAAGATTTCTATCATTCAATGAAAACTGCGGTGCACTCATGTCCGCCGGCCTTCCAATAAATCTACCTACAGTTGTTGTTCCTGACCAAGGGCTACTTCTGAAATAAAAATTATTTGTATTTGAATCAAAATATGTGAGTTTATTGGGATAATTTGGTGGGAGAGCTTTGTTGTTCGAATCGAAAGTAATGTCGACTTGGATTGGGAACATAAATAATGAACCGTTAACCCAATTGTTTGTGAATGTTTGACTTAGAACCCCTCTACATAATCCATAAAAAAATCTAAATCTGTATGCCCATTCATTAAAATTTCGAATGTCTTTTCCTATATCTCGTATTCTTCTTTTTACAAAAGTATAACATCCTCTCTCCACTTGGTCTAATTCCGAACAGTTCAAATTTACCGTAAAACCAGTACCCGTTCCATCGTAACAAGACAGACTAACCATGTTTTCACAGGTGAAGGTACTGAATACATTAGTTTCACCATACTGACCCGCAATATCTTCAGTAGGTTGTTGTGCCCCTGTGCTTACCACAGTGTTTTCAATATTCTCCGCAGACCCACTCTCATCGGAGATTAAATATATTCCAAAATTCAAATTTTGTTGTAGTAAAGACGGATTAACTTTCCAGCTTGAACCATCCAATTGGTCAGAACTTGGGAGTCTATCAGTTCTAAACACATTTCTTGTGTTTGTTTGAATATTCATTGGTGTTGCGCTGAATGTTGGGTAATATGTATAAGTCAAGTTGAACATCCCAACTTCATCAGGTTCATACCCATCACATTTACCAACAAAAGCAGCACCTCCAGATAAATCTTCTGTTGCACCATAGAAAGCTGAGGGTTCATCAAAAGTATAACTTGCAATTCGGTTACTCAATGTTCCGTTGAATATATTACCTGTAGCAGGGCTGGAGATAATTGCATTTTGGAAGTTAGTACCTAAATTTACAACTTGTAAATACCCACGAGCAAAAGGGGAACCGTAAAGTTGATTAGGGTTATATGTACGTACAATTTGTGATGCATCTAAGGATGAGTAGTATCCAACTTGTGATGTGGTAAATGCAGACCACTGTGTGCCGACAGTAGTTGAACCATTAATTCCTCCTCGGAAAAAGTGGGACGGGTAAAAAATTTCGTTCTGACCATTAACTGTAAATGGTTGAACGGTCATAGTTGTGGTTTCCAATTTTTGAATTGGAATGTTCAGTTTTGTACTTGCAGTTATTATTAAATTTGAATCAGACCCCATGTTTTTTCCAAACAAAACGTTTAGGTCATACTTGTTATTATATTTTGGTGAATATGGGTCAACACCCCTTTGTAAGATTACCAAGTATTGTTTATCAAAATCTTCAAAAAGAGTAGATACTTGATATTCAGGACTTACTGTTGGTGGTCCCCAACCTAAACCTATAATATTTCCAATACTTTCTTTTGTATTCAAAATGAATCTAGTTTTGGAGGTCAAAACATCTGGAAGAGTTTCGGGTGGGAATGAAGTAGGAAAATATTGAGAGGCTTCTGCCATGGTCATAGCCGTTACAACCTGAAAATATTCAACATCTGAAGCGAATTTATAAATGTCGTTTGTGGAACCATATCCTAGCCGATAAGTAGAACTTCTCTCAGCTCTTGGGTTGTCAGGGTCTGCATATTTTACTTCATAAGTTGATGCTCCAACATTAAGAGGAGTTCCTGTGATACCAAAAAATGCACTACTTTGGTTTCCAAAATACTTGTAATTTACATCTTGTGAATCAACTGGATTTACAAAGGTGAGAAGTTGTCCAGTTTCAAATTTTTCTTGACAAGAAATACATAAAGTATTATCCAAGTGAAATGAAGTATTTCCTGTAAAATCAAAAGTAACTTTAATTCTATTTTTATTAGTAAAATATTTTTGTCTTAGATTAAACAAATTAAATCTTTCACCGTAGGGTAGATAATTTGTAAAAATATATCCTGGCCTAAGGTTATCTCTTTGATTATGAATGAATGCTTCAAATGATTGTGGTGTTTTATATGTTTGAACTTCCAATAACCTATCAATGGTTCTTCCTCTTTGTGAGCTAGGATTTCCCGCGAAAACAGAACTTAACATAAATTCAAGAATATCGAAGTCATCAGGGTTTACATTCGAGGGTTCTAAAATATTACTGTAAATAAGTGAACCATAATTCCAATTACCTGAGTAATATGAAAGAATACTATAACCAACAGAGATATTATTTGAACCCTCATCTCTTGTTGTACATGGACATCCTTCACAATCAGGATATGTTATTGCAGGTAGGGTTAATACCTTAACCGTTTTACCCTGTAATAATCTACCTAAAAGGGTAGCAACAATTGCAAATGCTAATGTTTTACCGAAAGACGCCAGGTAAGACCAACCCTGAGCAAGTGCTTGTGCTGCCTGTAATTTTAAAGCGAAGGCCACCAAAGCATTTTGAACGGCATTTATGTCCACCCTCGCCGGCGCAATAGCCGCCTGAAATTCCAAATTACCGGCCTGAACGAAACTTATGATTGCTAAAGTTAAATAAAGACCAGCTACTGTAAAAAGAAATGCTTGAAGTAAACCCTTCGTTTCATTTAAAAAATCCCATAAACCTAAAATGAAATGTATTGCAACAATAAGTGGTGCGGATATTAATTGAAAAATTTGCAATATAATTGATACTATAAAATAGAGTAAATCAAAATTCCTAAATCCTTCGTTTACAGGGAATTTATTTACAGTATCCGCACAAGAATTATCGTCAATTTCTTTAATACCAATAAATCTACTTCTTCCACCAAATTTGAATTGGTCTATTAATGAAGAAGGGGTATAAACTCGATTGTATTCAAATTGATAAAAAGTGTCCTGACAATTTATAATTTCATCTATTCTTGAACTTGCTTCCTGTGTTGAAAAACCATTTGTATACCCTGACCAATCTAAACCAAAATAATATGAACTTCCTAATCTAGCTCTTGCCGATGTGCTGAAGCCCAAATTTGGGTCGTTAGAAGGACTTGTCCATCCATATTCTTTAACATTAGGTAATAAATAATATGGTCTTCTAACCCCATCCGTTAACGTCGCGGCTTGTGTCCACTTAATTTTAAATCTATATTTGGCTTTGGTTGGAATTCCGATAGTTGGGTCATAAGATATCACTTTTTCTCCAAATTCATTTGTAATGAAATAATCCAAATTCATTGGAAGTTCCAATAACCATGAACCATTCTCGTCTATGACATTTCCGTTCTGTTCTATTTGGTATTGCTCTAATATTGGATTTCCGCTTATATCCAAATTTATGTTTTGTCTTATCGCCAATATTTGACCGGTGCCTGTCTCTAAACTACACAAGTTTCCAAAATTATCTTTCGGCCTTTGCCCCAAAATAGTCAAATTTGTAAAAGGTAACTTGAAATCTGGTCTCACTCTCATTGAGTCCGAAGTAGAATATATCGACCCCATGAAAACAGAGGTGGGTTGAATATCAATATTTGCTTCATCCCTCAAATCAAAATCAACCCTGTTAATTGCAATCTGACAAATTGATGGTTCACCCCAAAGTGGAGAAATCTCAACAGATTTCGAAAGACTTACAATCTGCGGTAAAGAATTTAAATCAGTGGATGTTCTAAATCTATTTCCAGCAACTTGAGCTTCTGTTGCCCTTCCCATTCTAATCAAATCTTGAGGTGTTACAGAGAACTCTCCGATATCAGAAAGGTCGACATCCATAACTACAGTTTGTTCTCCAAGAGGAACACCCATAATCATATAGTCACCACTATCATTAGTTTTGGCTGTGAACTTATAATATTTTTCGTAAATTTCGAAAGCGGTATTTCCTGTTAATACATCAAGTCTTGTAGGAAGGGTTCCTGTTGCTGCGTGAACGGAATAAGATTTTTCGTAAGGTAATAAATTGTATCTATAACCATCTTCGTTTTTATCCTCAGGTGATTTGTATGGATAGATGGAAGAAATTACAGGGTTGGATTCATCAATTGCTTCTATTGGAATAAAGATTGAAACTCTGGCGTTTGGTAGACCCAATCCATTGTTTGCTGTAACACGACCTACAATCACACCATACTCACTACAAGCTCTTAGATAGATGTCTGTTTGATTTAATTTCAACGACAATATTTCCAAAAACTCAAACTCTTGGTCAAGTTCTACGTTGATTGATTTGGTGATGCCAAGTTCCGTTCTAATCCTATATGATTGACCCATCCAATACTTTTAAAATAAATAGTTATTGTGTAATTTTGTAAAAACACACAATCAAAGTATAGGGATATTAACCCCAAAATAAATTGATTAAGAGAAGGTAATAGATTGGAAGTTCTTAACTGAAACTCTAATATCTTTATTCGGAAATCTTATCTGATAAATTTGGTTAGGTTGAGCAAATATTGTATCATCAACAGGTCCAACTTGTTTGAGTTCAGGGTCAGAATATTCCATAGAAGTCTCTGCGGATGAATATTGTCCGCCTACCTCATTGAAGACATCGATACTTGCAACAGTCAATACTCCGTTTGTATTTTGAATTATACTTCTTAGTTCTGAAAGATATACGTTTTGTCCAAGTTCTCTTGTTTGAGGATTAAAATAAGCAGATATTTTGTCGATTACGTTGGTAATAACTTGACCTGAGTTTTGAGCCGAGTCTAAAACTATTGAAACATCAACACTCAAATCAATAACCTCAGCACTGAAAATCGAAATATAGTCATTCATCATTCTGTAGTTTGACAAGTAGTTTGCAATATTTTGTTTCAAGGTATTTGAAACAATGTTAGTCAATCTTCCTGATGTATCGTATGAAAGAATTTGAACTAGTATTTTATTGTCGTTTTCGGTTATCGCCACTTTTGCTGGTGCTCCAAACTGAGCTGGCATCGTTCTGATTATTGACTCATAGTCTGAAACTGTGACTGCTCTTTTTTGTGCTGCGAAGTTAAATGAAACATAGTTTCTTACTTCGTCAATCGTTGGCATGTTTGCACCACCAATTGCTGCTGTAACGTTATTACATCTCAACGAATTAACCACTGCGGTGTTTGTATTGTCTGATGGGCCATTTACAAAAAATGATACAGTCCCAACTTGATTAATTACATTTGTTCCCATGTTTGTGTTAAGTCCACCCCCAACTCTATATTGAATAAACAAAGTAGAGTTAGGTCTAAGTGCTGAACCTAAAGAAAGATTGTTGGTATACTTTTGTAAATCCAATGTTGCACCTAAAGTTGTAAATTGGTCTAAGGCATCTTGCGCTGTATTTGTACCTCCACCGAACGTTAACTTCTTGAAACCCTCTGAAGTAAACTCTGATATAAATCTATTTTGAGTTTGAATGTATCTACCAACTTTTATACCGGGTTGGTCAGAAACTTTTGTTGGGTCTTCTACAAATATTCTATCTTCCGCTAATGCATCAACTTCATACCATCTATCTTGTAAACCTAAAAATTCTGCAGTGCTCGGTAAGTTAGTAAACTGAGTTCCATTTTTCAATAACACACTTGTGATACCTAAAACATTTTTTTCAGGTAAAAACAATTCAAAGAATGGTCTAACATCATTTGGTGTGATTACTCTTTTGAACACTTTTGTTATTCCGTTTACTACAACTTCTCTTTTTGTTATTGTGTAATTGATTAAAACTCCATTAGCATTGAAATTTGGTATTTTCAATCTATTAGGGAAACCTTGAGAATTATATGGGGAAGCGAAATCAATATCTTCCACGTTTTCAAAAACTATACCCGCACCGATTACTTGTGAACCTCTTAGTAAGGTTCCAAGATATCTTTCATCTTCTTTATCTCCGAAGGCTGGAACGGTGATTGAAAAATCAACAAGAGCCACAGATGGTCTCATTCCAGGTATTTTCAAACCATAAGTTCTAGCTATATTGTAGATTGAAGACTTTTGTTGAGCATATTGTAATACTGTCTCTTGTAAACTTCTATCAATATGAAAATTAAGATTGTCAGCTACAGCAGCGTTTAAATCAAGAAATACTGAAAATACTGAGGCGTCATTAAAATCTTGAATAAGTTCGGGATAATAAGTTCTTACATAATTT
>Ga0164292_10004553_pt1 | contig 11281 bp, 8 predicted proteins | sample GEODES117metaG_FD_111486 | JGI IMG/M metagenome (GOLD analysis project Ga0164292, IMG submission 111486) | Eutrophic lake water microbial communities from Lake Mendota, Wisconsin, USA - GEODES117 metaG | ecosystem: Environmental > Aquatic > Freshwater > Lake | place: USA: Lake Mendota, Wisconsin... | reverse complement strand
TAATAGCATGTGTAAAACAATCCCATACACAATCTACTTTTACTTGCGTTATTTTTCGCCGAACGAGTTCTGATGGGGGTGGTACTGGTATTTTTTTATCAGGTAATAATTATCAAAATGATTGGGACAACCAACATTATACTTGGAGATCTGGTTTAATAGTGCCTAATGATCAATGGTCCATGATTGTAATATCCGTGAAAGAAACAGAACTAACTGCCTATTTATGCAATGCAAGTGGAATAAATTCTGTAAACAGAGGAAACGGACATGGTTCTTTAACTAGTAAAGGAGCCACTAATTTTCATATTGGCCTTGATCCATATCCAGGTAGACAATTCAAGGGCAAAATGGGAACAGCCATGGTCTATTCTGTTGGTTTATCAACTGCAGATATCACTTCCATTTTTAACGACCAAAAAGCGTCCTTTGGTATCAACTAATTCGATGAAAACGCTACTCACCCTCCTCTTACTCCTACTCGCATTCACTTCCCATGCGCAGCGAACCCTATTTGGGGGTAATAATAATTATGTGGCGCCGGTAGGCCCTCCATCTTTAGCCAGCACTCTAGTCTTAGATTTAGATGCTGGGAATTCCGCGAGTTATGCTGGTACCGGAACAACGTGGACTGACTTATCCGGAAAGGGGAATCATGGCACGCTAGTAAATAGTGTTACCTACAATTCTGCTAATCAAGGAAGCTTAGTTTTTAATGGATATGAAAATGGTCAAGGACCTAATCCATATGTGCTTCTGCCTACTAATACTGACTTTGATTTTGGGTCAGGTGATTTTACTGTGGAGATGTGGATTTATATGACTCCAACAAATGAACACCCAAATTTTTTATCAATTAATGTAGATGCAGCGACTAATTATGCTGCTGTTAGATTGAGTGCTTATCAAGGTAGTTTAGGCGTATTGCATTCCAGTACTAATTCGTCGTGGCTTTCAGGTCCAGGATCCGGAACTTCATTTACTTTAAACGCTTGGACACACATTGTATTATCAAGAGTTTCTGGGCAAGCTACTATATATCTTGATGGCATTTCTAAACTAACTTATTCATTACCTGCCTCATTAATGTCTAATAAAATAAATGTAATTGGTACAATAACTCCAAATTTTTATAGCCCTGGATATTTCAATCTTTCTGGAAAAATAGCCGTAACACGCATTTATAAGGGTAGAGGTTTTACTGCTGCTGAAGCATTAACCCATTTTGATCTGACCAAATCCCGTTTCGGTTTGTAAAAAACCAAGGATGCATCGCAAAATCTCAAAACCCAATGAATCTGATCCATTGGGTTTTTCTTTTTACTCCCTACAAATGTTTCTTTATCCAGTCCACAGGTCTGATCCCGTGCAGAGCCTTAGGCTAGGTAGATGATGGTGCTTGGCTATAAAGTAAGTTGAGGAAATCAAAAAATTTAAAAATGTTATAAAAATATATAAAAAGGTAACAAATCTAACTTAAAATCCGTACCTATGTAGCATGAGCGTGCATCAGGCGATTGTAGACCAGATAAATTTAATGACCCCAGGAGCTATTTTTTTTCCTGCGGAATTCCGTATGCTCGGAACGGACGATGCCATTAAAATGGCCCTTTCTCGTTTGGCGAAAGACAAAATCATTACCCGTCTCGCTCATGGGATCTATGCTGTCCCCCAAGAGCATCCTTTGCTCGGACCCATTACTCCTTCCCTTGATCAGATAGCCCATGCTATTGCGGAGAGAGATCAAATTCAAATTAGGCCCACAGGCATGAGTGCGTTGAATAAATTAGGGTTATCTCAACAAATTCCCACTCGGCACGTCTATATCTCCAGCGGACAGCCAAGAGTGTATGCCATCGGGGCAAATGAAATCCATTTTAAAAGCGCCAGTCCAAAAAAATTTGCGCTCAAAGGCCCCATTAGTACGCTCCTAATTCTCGCGATGGATGAATTAGGCCCAAGCCTAGTGGATGAAGGATTAAGACGTCAGATTAACGAATTAATCCAAAAGGAAAGCCCTGAGCTGCTCGCCAATGACCTGAAGCTAGCCCCGTCTTGGATAGCAAAACAACTTTTTAACCTACTTTTTAAATCTAAGGCAAATGAACTGGTTCGAATTAGCGATAGAAGATCGCAGGATACTTTTGCAGCAAGCAAGTACACAAAGCGCAATCAACGAAAAGGCACTTGAAAAAGACCTTTGGGTTACCCTAGTCCTGCGCGCCGTTTTCAAGACAAAATAGTCTCCCAGGTTTGCAGAAGTGCTTCATGCGGTACATGTCCTGCAAGCTGCCTTAGCTTTCCCTACAAATTCTCTTTGATCCAGTCCACAGGTCTGATCCCGTGGACGGCCTTTGGAATCCTTTCCAATTTGACTGCTCCTGGAAAAATGGGAGTAAGTAGAAGTTAATCATTTTAAATTATTTATATTTTAACGAACAGAAACGATTAACCAGTCAATTCATAAAAAGCCTTACAAGATGAAAAAACAAATTCTAGTACTCCTCTGCCTTGCTTTTTCAGGGACCGTTGGCTTTGCGCAGAATTGGCAGCCAGCCGGAGATAAAATCAAGACCTCATGGGCTGAAGAAGTGGATCCAGCTAATCCTTTACCCGAATATCCACGGCCTGCACTTGAAAGAGCGCAATGGTTGAACCTGAATGGATTATGGGATTACGCAATTCTTGCCCAGGGCAGTGCAATACCCACGAAATTTGAGGGTAAGATTTTGGTTCCTTTTGCCATAGAATCTTCTTTATCAGGCGTTCAGAAATCGGTTGGCGATCAGAATGAACTCTGGTACAACCGGGAGTTTACTGTGCCAGCAACCTGGAAAAACAAAAAAGTCATCCTTAATTTCGGGGCTGTGGATTGGAAAGCGGATGTTTGGATAAATGACATACAGATAGGCTCGCACAAAGGCGGTTACACCCCTTTCAGCTTTGATATTACGCCCTACGTGCAAACTGGCACCCCTCAAAAACTTACCGTAAGGGTTTGGGATCCCACCAATAAGGGATTTCAACCTCGCGGAAAGCAGGTTGTAAATCCTGGGGGCATCTGGTACACAGCAGTAACCGGCATCTGGCAAACCGTGTGGATTGAGCCTGTAGGGGAGAATCACTTGACCCAACTTAAATCAGTGACCAATATTGATCGGAACACAGTTTCGATAGCAGCTCAGAACGCAGAAAACAAAACAAGCGACTTGGTGGAAGTTAAAATTCTAGAAAGTGGAAAAGTCATCGCCCAAGGAAAAGGGGTCGCCAATCAGGAAATTTTGCTCTCCATTCCGAATGCAAAACTGTGGAGTCCTGAATCACCATTTTTATACGATGTAGAAGTTTCTCTGCTAAGAACCGGAAAAGTAATTGACCAGGTCAAGAGTTACATCGGAATGCGTAAGATTTCAGCTAAAAAAGACGCAAATGGGATTGTTCGGATGCAATTGAACAACAAGGATTACTTCCAGTTTGGACCTCTCGATCAGGGCTGGTGGCCAGATGGACTGTATACTGCTCCGACGGATGAAGCATTGAAGTTTGACATCCTTAAAACCAAAGAATTAGGGTTCAACCTCATTCGCAAGCACGTGAAAGTGGAACCAGCACGCTGGTATTACCACTGCGACCGTGAAGGAATTTTGGTCTGGCAAGACATGCCTAATGGGGATAATGGGCCTGAATGGCAGACCACGAAGTACTTCTCTGGAACGGATTTTGTCCGTACACCTGAATCAGAATCAAATTTTAGGAAGGAATGGAAAGAGATCATGGACATGCTGATCTCCCATCCAAGTATTGTAAGTTGGGTGCCCTTCAACGAAGCCTGGGGTCAATTTAAAACCGTTGAAATTGCGCAATGGACAAAGAGTTACGACCCCAGCCGCTTGGTAAATGCTGCCAGCGGTGGGAACTTCTATTCCACAGGAGACATTCTTGATATTCACAATTATCCAGACCCACAAATGACGCTCTATGACGCGAATCGAGTAGCTGTAATGGGTGAGTATGGTGGAATTGGACTTGTTGCAGAAAACCATCTATGGGTTAAGGACCGCAATTGGGGATATGTGCAGTATAAAACGGCTAAGGAGGCTACAGATGCATATCTTATTTTAGCAGAAAAGCTAAAAAAGCAAATCGCAAGCGGATTTTCAGCTGCCATTTATACCCAAACCACAGATGTAGAAATTGAGATCAATGGATTAATGACTTACGACAGGAAAGTGGTTAAGTTAGATGCAGCAAGAATTAGTAAAATAAACCGTGAAATTTGCAATTCACTTTCTGATCAGTAGGCATTCTTACTTTCTTATCTAATTAATATATATAACCGCTTTAGCACCAGTAAAGGAAGAAGACTAGGTTTGAGTTTCAATTAAGTGAGCTGTGGACCGTGGACAGCCTGTAGGCCGCGGCCTATTAGCTGTCGACGATTATTACTAAATCCTATTTTCAAAACCCCAAGAGCTATTAGCACTTGGGGGTTTTGATTTTTAAGCTTCCAGTTCCCCTTTAACTCATGCACTTTTTGCCGTACGAAATTATTTTTTCCGAACAGGTGCGCCGCGCTTTTTGGACTTTTTAGTTCCAATTCAATAAAAAATTCAGTTTAAAGTCGAATTCATTCAACTTTCGTGAAATAGCCTAAAATCGGCCTTTTTGAGGCATTAATGCGATTAATGAACCATTTTACAAGATATGTATCAATACGAATCACTCGATATAGAACCTAAAAAACACGAAAAAATAAAAAGAGGGCTAATCTGCGACTTAGTTTAGAGTAAAGTTGTCATAAGGCTTTTTGTTTATTTTTTTTAGGAGGGGAGTCACGGTTTTCCCCTCCTTTTTTATAAACTAGAATTTAAATTGATTTAGCTTAGGGGCGAAGATGAAAAAAAATGCCTTTCTCTTATTCCTAATTCTAGCTTGGTGCAGCGCTGGTAGTTTGGCTGCTGACTACAATTCCTTTTACACCTTTACCAAATCTTGGACAAATAAAGGGCGTACAGATTTTTTAGAGGGAAAGCTTCCGGTGGCGGTACTAGACTCTTTGGATAAGATCTATGAAAAATCCCCTCACCGGTACCTGATCTACGAATTGGGATCCAAACTCTATGTTCAAGTGGCCTGTACGTTCGATCTCTATGAAGTCAACGGGGATAAACTGGTCAATAAATACATGTATTTTAATCGGGGGTATTCCTGTGCTTCCAATTCCTTCGTTCGTGAGAACACCCATTACATGCTAGGAGGACATGGGTTCTGGCAAAGTCATATGGACCTGCTTACTTTTGATGAACTTCATGGTTCTTGGGAGCTCCAAGTCACCAAAAACCAGCCCGACGACTATTTTTCTCAATTTGTATATCAAAATTCCAAGGGTGTTTTTTCTCTTTTTGGAACGACCTTTAACCAACGTTATGGGATAGATTCGAAAAATCTCCAAGGGTATTTTTTGGATTGGAAAACCAAAGCATGGCAGGAAATTGAATTGGTTATTGAGGGCTTGTCGCTCGAAGAGCTTGCAGAAAAGGGGGGGCTTTATTTTATACAAACTCAAGATTATGCCTTTTGGGCATCCACCAGTGGCTTGAAGAATATCGGTTGGAACTTGATTGAAAAAGAGACGGGCAAGATTTTTTACTACGAGTCCAAAAATGTGGACATGGGGTTGTCTCCCTATTTAGAAATTAAAGGGAATGTGTTGAGCTATACCTCGCCCAGCGGGGACCTAAAGACACTCGATTTGGCTCAGATTCGTCAAAAATCTACCGAAGTAGGCTATGTTCGAGTGAAGGAAGCGGCAGCAATGGGTGTTCCGCCCACTTGGGCATATGTTCTGTTTTTTGTAGTCGTCGCGATAGGCTGGGTAGTAGTTAAAAAAACACTCCCGAAGAAAAAAATAGAAGAAACAGAAGAGCTGCCTTCCAAAAGGTTAGAGCCCATTCAACTTTTGTTGCCCTATTCCGGACAGTTGCTCACTACCGAGACGCTGGACCAGCTGCTCGGCATCGACACCCAAGCCAATTTTGACTCCCGACGCATGAAGCGTGCCCGAATGATTAATGACATCAACGAGCATTACCTTGCCGAAACAGGCAAAGAGTTGATCGTTCGTGAAAAGAAGGCCGAAGATAAGCGCTACGTCTTCTATAAAATCCAAGCTTAAGTGCTCTATTTTTTTAATCAAATTCGGAGGTCATCCTCGAATATAGCCGTACTTTTGTAGGGATTTTTACCACCCATGCTCGATAAATTACAATCCCTTAAAGATCGATTTGAAGAAGTAGGGCGGCTCATTATTTTGCCGGACTCCATGTCCGATATGAGTGCCTACGCCAAACTGACCAAGGAGTACAAGGACTTGGAAAAGCTTGTAAGCGTAGCCGATGCCTATACGCTCGTACTTCAGAATATCGATAGCTCCAAAGAAATCCTAGACAAGGAAAAGGATCCGGAATTTCGCGAGATGGCCAAAGCGGAACTGGACGAGCTGCGCCAGAAAAAAATCGAACTCGAAGAGGAGCTGAAGCAGCTCCTGACCCCCAAAGACCCGAACGATTCCAAGGACTGTATTCTTGAAATCCGCGGCGGTACCGGTGGGGACGAGGCTGCGATTTTTGCAGGGGACCTCTTTCGAATGTACGAGCGCTTCTGCGAGATGCAGAACTGGAAGCTAACCGTCCTGGACCTGACCTTCGGCTCCGCAGGGGGCTACAAAGAAATCATCGCCACCGTCTCTGGAGCAGATGTATATGGCATGCTCAAGTACGAGTCTGGCGTGCACCGGGTGCAACGCGTACCTGCCACCGAATCTCAAGGACGGGTGCATACCTCCGCTGCCTCCGTAGCCGTACTTCCCGAAATGGACGAAGTAGAGGTGCACCTGGACATGAACGACATCCGCAAGGATACCTACTGCTCCTCCGGTCCTGGAGGACAGTCGGTGAATACGACTTATTCGGCGGTGCGTTTGACGCACAATCCTAGCGGGCTCATCGTCACTTGCCAGGATGAAAAATCCCAAATCAAAAACTTTGAAAAGGCCCTCAAGGTACTTCGCTCCCGACTCTACGAGATTGAGCTGGCCAAGCACAACGAAGCCGTAGGCGCCCAACGTAGGTCCATGGTGGGAAGCGGGGATCGCTCGGACAAGATCCGTACCTACAACTATCCCCAGTCTCGTGTCACCGACCACCGCATCAACAAGACGGTTTACAACTTGCCAGATGTCATGGATGGGCGTATCGAAGAATTTATTTCTGCGCTTCGCATGGCAGAAAATCTAGAAAAAATGCAGGCCGGAGGCATTGACTAGCCCCTGTCCATTGTAAAGAAAGAATTAAGCCCCTATATTGAAAAAAATCCTGTACCGAGAATTAACCGAGTTTACTTATGCTTATTGAAGGAGAAAGAGAGATCCACCTGGTGACCTGGAACGAATCTCATTTTCATCAGCTATACCCCATTGCCAACAATCCAAAGATTGCCATGAACCTACGGGATAGTTATCCACAGCCCTACACCATTCACGATGCGCGGCATTGGATAGAGTTCAACTATAAGTTCAATCCAGCCCAGAATTTTGCCATTGAATTTGAAGGCAAGCTGGCAGGAGCCATCGGTGGCGAACTGGGCAAAGACGAGCTGCGAACCAATATGGAGATGGGCTTTTGGGTAGGTGAACCGTTTTGGGGAAAAGGCATTGCGACCGAAGCAGTCAAGCGCTATACCGACTACATCTTTGACAAGTTTGATATCCAGCGAATCTTCGCGCAAGTCTATGACTTCAATGGGGAATCCATGAATGTGCTCGAAAAAGCAGGTTACATCCCCGAGGCCATCTTGAAAAAAGGATTTATCAAACACGGAACTGTGGGAGATATCTTTCAGTATGTGAGGGTGAGAGGAGAGGAATAGAATAGAAATACAATGGAAATACAATGGAAATAAACCGAGCAAGCTCGGTGAAATAGTAAATGGTACTAGAAGCTCAACCTATTTCACGAAGCGGCCCGCCGCGGCGGGTCTTCTACTTTAATTTCAATTGTATTTCCCTTTATTATTTCACGAAGCGGCTCGCCGCGGAGGGTATTTCTACTTTATTTCAATCGTATTTCCCCTTCTTATTTCACGGAGCGGCCCGCCGCGGCGGGTATTTCTACTCTATTTCCACCGTATTTCAATTTCAATACAAATCATGAAAAACTATCTAATCATAATTCTCCCCATCCTAATTTTTTCCTGCGGTCCTCAGGAGCGGATTTCTAAGGAGGTTTTTGATGATGTTCAACGAAACAATGATGTCAAGCGAATCACAGAAGTAGCAATTTTGGAAGAGGCCATGGTCTGGGGGGATTCAATCACTCAGGAGGCTCAAGCCCAGTTGCTCACGCAACTACAGCAGGCCATTGCTGCCAATGGACATGCTGGAGCCCTAGACTTTTGCAAGGTCAATGCCTTGCCCCTTTTAAAATCTTTGGAAACCAAACATGCGGTGACCTTGCGACGCGTGTCTTCCCGTCCAAGAAACCCCCTCGATGCACCCAATGCGGATGAAATTCCCTTGCTAGATGCCTACAGCTACAATGCAGAAAATAATATTTCATCCGATCCAAGCATCCAAAAATTACAGCAAGGAGAGGTATTGCTCTACACCAAACCCATCACGATCAGCAATGCGATGTGCTTAAGTTGCCACGGGGATCCAAAAAAGGACATCGCTCCTGAAACTGCCGCCAAGCTCAAGCAACTTTACCCTCAGGATCCTGCCACCGGGTATGCCGAGCGAGACCTGCGTGGCATGTGGTCCTTGCGACTACCCAAAAAAGAGGTGGTCAAAAGGCTCTAAGGGACAATCCATTTCTTTTTACCTGCTCTTGAACGCTGGTTTTGTGTGAAAGCCTCTGTTACTTTTTTCAAGCTGCTTAGAAAAATGCTTGACCATTTATCAAATGGGCTGTCTTTGGGAAAAGAAAATTTGTATTTTCATGGGTATGTCGCTACAGCTGCCCAAATGAAAAAAATTCTCGGTCTTTTTTTGGTGAGTTTGATGAGTTTTCAGCTCAACCCAGTCCGGGTATTTGAACCCTATACCCAGAAAATTCCGGGTACAGCGGCTACTTTTGACATGGCTCCCATTCCTGCCGGCACCTTTTGGATGGGAAGCACGGACCCTTCTTTTCCAGATCAGCAGCCCCAGCATGCCGTTCAATTGGATGCCTTTTGGATGGGCACCCATGAAGTAACCTGGGATGCATTCGAACTTTTTCTAGACAAGCAATACGAGCAAACAATCACCGAGGGTGGGGTACCCGCTCGTGTAGATGCACTTTCCCGACCAAGCTTGCCTTACCTTGACATGACCTTTGGCATGGGAAAAGAGGGAAAGCCTGCCGTGGGCATGACCCAGTACGGGGCCTTGCAGTACTGCCACTGGCTCTACTTGAAAACAGGGATTTTTTACCGCCTACCCACCGAAGCAGAATGGGAATATGCCGCAAGAGCGGGATCGAAAGACCGCTTTTTCTTCGGTAACGACCCCGCAGCACTGGGTGACTATGCCTGGTTTGCTGGCAACAGCAAGGAGAGTACACAGGTGGTCGGAACCAAAAAGCCCAATCCTTGGGGGCTGCACGACATCTATGGCAATGTAACCGAGTGGACGATAGACCAGTATGCTCCGGATTTCTATCGCAAGTCTCCTGCCGCTAATCCTGTCAATCGAGCCACCAAACTCTACCCCCATGCGCTGCGTGGAGGGAATTTTGCCAGCACCGAGGCTGCCCTTGGGGCTGCTGTTCGAGAGCAATCCAGTCCTGCTTGGAAGCGCATCGATCCCCAGATCCCCAAAAGCCAGTGGTGGTTTCCCGAAGCGCCCTTTGTGGGAATGCGGCTTGTTCGCCCCCTGATACCACCTGCTCCTGAAGAAATTTACGCCTACTACTCGCAGGCACTGATTGTTGACTACTGACCCAAAACTCACCTCTTATGAAAAAAAATCCATCTCGTCGCGAATTTGTGAAGACCTCAGCTCTACTGACGGGCGGGCTCCTCGCTCCCTCCTTTTTGATCCCAGGTGCCTATGCCGCACCTCAAAACTACCTCAAGCTCGCCGTGATTGGCTGTGGAGGTAGAGGTACAGGGGCTGTATTTCAGGCCTTTGATACCGGCCATCCCATCAAGTTGGTTGCCATGGCCGATACCTTTGAAGATCGTCTTGAGGGCAGTTACAAACCTATTTTTGAGAAGTACGGCAAGGACAAAGTCGATGTACCGCAGGAGCGTCGCTTCGTAGGTTTCGATGCCTACAAAAAAGCCATTGCTGAAGCCGATGTCGTGATTTTGGCTTCCCCTCCAGGTTTCCGCCCTTCTCACTTTGAGGAGGCAGTGCGCCAGGGCAAGCAGATTTTTATGGAAAAACCCGTAGCCACCGATGCAGCAGGTATCCGCAAGGTGCTGGCAGCGGCTGAGGTAGCCAAGTCGAAGAAATTGAACGTGGTTGTGGGCTTGCAGCGACACTACCAAAACAACTACCGAGAAGTGATGAAGCGCATCCAAGACGGAGCCCTCGGAGACATTGTCGGAGGACAGGTGTACTGGAATGATGGGGGTGTCTGGGTGAAGCAACGCACCCCGGGACAAACGGAGATGGAATACCAAATGCGCAACTGGTACTACTTCAACTGGCTCTGCGGAGACCATATTGTGGAGCAGCACGTGCACAACATTGATGTGGCCAACTGGGCCAAGAATGGCTATCCTGTCAAGGCGGAAGGTACAGGAGGACGCGAAGTACGAAACGGCAAGGAGCATGGAGAGATTTTTGACCACCACATCCTCACCTTCACCTATGCAGATGGCAGCGTCATCCACTCCGAGTGCCGCCACTTTCCGGGGGCTGCCAACCGGGTGGACGAGACCTTCCAAGGCACCCAAGGAAAAGCCTACCTCAGTGCAGGCAACCATGGGTTACTTACCGATTGGAAAGGCAAGGTGCTCTACGACCATGACCGCAAAGATCAGCCCAACCCGTACCAGCAGGAGCACGATGAGTTGTGGGCAACCCTAATGAAAGGGGAATATAAGTTTGCCGATGCAGAAAATGCAGCCAAGTCCACGATGACAGCCATCATGGGCCGATACGCCACCTATTCAGGTAAGGTGATGACTTGGGAGGAATCTCTCAATGGGCAGGTGGATCTTTTCCCCGATACACTCGCTTGGGATGCACAACCAAAGTTGCTTCCTAACGCGGACGGCTACTACCCACATG